>JGI24158J21664_10011851_pt1 | contig 11576 bp, 6 predicted proteins | sample Ectturendosymbi3_FD_21664 | JGI IMG/M metagenome (IMG submission 21664)
CAGCTAGGCTGCATTCCAAAAATGCACGAACAACCGAGTCATTAAATTTCTTGCTTTTTAACTTCAGTAATAACCGTTAATTTGTTGAAGTGTCTAATAACAACATATTTGATTTTCTTACACGTAATTCGTGTTTTTTCAATTTGATTTGCGGGAAAGTATATCAGGGGTTCCGCGATAACAAAAAGGTTGCAGAGCACTGATCTACAGTATATCACCCTTTCTTGTGCGTATGCTTAATTTTCTTTGCACATACTGTAAAAAATTTAATTTCCCTTCTTAACGTCTGAAAGCTAGTTCTTGATTGTAAATTGCAGCGAGTGCGAGGTCAGAACAGAATTTTTTACACCCCCCCAAACATCTGTGGCGCCCCGTTGAATGGCGCCCCTTTGGTTTTATATAAATGCGCCACTTTTTGGTGCTTATCGAAGTAGAAACAGAGATTTTAAAATATTTAAACTAAGTATTTTCCACAATGGGGGTAAGCAAGAAATTGATCGGGGAAGTTTCTTATAGGAAATCGTTTTCACGCAAAACTGCGCATTCCCAGTCCTAAAACGTCATTCAAATAGAACCCTAAAGTGTGCTTTAAACTAAACAATACTTAACAATTCGTTAAACTTCAGGATTTACATACCAGACTTTTTCCGAGCTTCTATTATCGATTCGTATCAACAATGTTATTGTTTCGTAATAATAATACTGCTCCATTGTTTCTTTCCCGCTTGAGAACTGTCCAACATTACTCAGGTAATTACAAACGCAATTACTTTCGCTAACACAGCTCTCAACTTGCCGCTGTGCAAAATTGATCTGAGCAAAATTGGTCTGTTTTTGTTACAAGTTTATTTCTTTGATGCCTAATGGCAAGGGCATGCAGACATTTAGTGATGCCCGAGGCAATTGCTTGATTGTATGTCCCCATCCTAAATGCTGGTCTAGTATTGTGGAATGAGGGAAATACGTGACAACAGAGCTGACAAAACACGCGTCGAAAATTAATTTCAAAATGTTTCAAAGAGTCATTTTTGTTTTTAATGTGTTATGTTAGTCTTTAACAAAATGTTTTATTTTGTGGGCCTGAGGCATAATGTTTATAAGCAAAATTCTTCTAGTAATGAGTATTCATTGAGGAATTAGATGTTGCGTTTATGCGTGCAAATAAGCAGTGGTGCAGGAACCGGGAAAGCAGAAGGTGAGAGCACATATCCAAAATGTTTTGATTTGTCAAAAATGCGGGCAAAGTTTCAAAATACAGTCCACATACGTTTCAACATTTTTTAACAAAATTAATGAAATTATACATATTGTTTTCAAGTGGATAAATAAACATTTCTAATATCACAGAAAACACATTAAATATACAGTATATAAAATCAGCAAACTGTTTCCAGTAACTTCGTGTTTTAATTTTTGAGAGATTTGATGAGCAATCAACATAAAGTTTGTAGACAGAAATTTTGTTGCATGAACGTTTTTCGGGCGCATTTGGGTTAATTCGCGCAAAATATCCTTTGCTCCCCAAAAATTGCTTGCTCATACACTTATGCAAATAAGTATCAGATAGGCCCACCGAAAAAAGATAGCACTTGTGAGGCAGGATAGGCGATAAAGCTGTCTATTTTTTACTTAAATAGTATCTGACATTATACTTTTTCTCTTTGAATGGTATCTGAAAAGGACAGTGTTTAGTAAAAACACATAAAGAAGAAACTCTTTTTATTCATCTGAAACAAGCCTACACAGCATACGGCCAGCGGTAGCTTTCTCATTTGTAGAAAATGTTGCAAAATACCGGCTTTGGATAATTGTCGTTCCAGAATTTCTTCCTAACTACAGGGAAATAGACTTTTACGGCCTGTTTGCTGACGTGGGGAGAAGTAAATCCATCGGTAGATCAACAACATTGGGGTGGTTTTTAAGCTCGTTTGGGGGATTCGTAGAAGTATGCAATGGTTCAGAAATTGACTCTATTGGGGAAACTAGAGCTCAGGTACGTAGGTATTGATTGTGAATTTGGGTTCTCAGCCCGCCTATGCGCCACTTGTATTGAACAGTGTCACAACTTTTTTTCATAACCTAGACTAGTGGGATTGATGATTTTTTTCTTCACATCAGCAGTCCAAACACTTGATTGACTTTCTAACTTTATTGGTGGCGCTTAATGTATTTTAGGGTATAATGTATTGAGGCAAAGTGTGAATCTATCATGCGAATATGATATTGTTTTTCACGATAACCAGCAGAACGTCCTAAAATGGAATAATTTCATAGCAAATGCCCTTTATTCACTTTTTGTTTTCGAATTATCGCTTCAGCAAAAAACTTATATGTACATGTATGTAGCTGCAGATATTTCGTCTGGAAACGTGATTGTTTTTAGCTATTTATTAGACTACTATCTTCGAACTTGAGCAGTCACTTATTAGCGCAAGAAGAACTGGCGTGTTCTACTTCTACGCAGGTCGGGAACACGTTTCATAAATTGCTTTTTCTGATCTCGTCACTGACAACCAAAACCAGGGTTTCTCAACCAGGGCGCTCGATCCACCTTGAGGTCCACGGAGCGATTCTCCTGGGGCCACGAGCAGAGGCCTTTACTAAATAGCTCTGCCGTGATATTGCAAAACCCAAGTGCAACAGTCACACTTACAGGTATTTTTACTGATGAGCAGGGGGCACAAGTGATGAGAGTGTGGAAAATATATAAATATATTTTCCCTTCTGTTGCTTACCTTAAATGTACCCCTTCAGACAAACAAATGTACCCCTAGGCGTACATGTACCCTAGGTTGAGAAACCCTAGACTTACTCGCGGAACACGACTGTAGTAAATTACCACACCCGATGCGGGCGGGCACACAAGTACAAAAAGCCTTGCATATTTCAAATTGATGCGCTTGTGCAGCAATCCAATCGAAAAAAGCCAGTAAGTCTCTTGAGAAAAAAATGTCTTGTTAATCAGATTAACGGCTCTGTAAATTTCCCGCAGATCGATTTACAGACACGAATAACACGGACTAGAGATAGGCCCATAATCAGGGGGGCGCGGTGGGCGAAACCCCCCTTAAAATTTCTTCTCCCCCTCTATAAAAATGTGTTGGACATAGTTTAAAAGTATTGGACATAGTTCAAAAAATTGGGCCCCTCTCAGAAATCTCTTCGCCCCACCTGGTGTCCCAAGCTGGTTACGGACCTGGCTAGAGCTATTATGATAAATCAGTATGGTGGTCGTGCACACACGTGTAACTGTCAGTGCTCTTATATTGAATTTCAGCCCCTCAGTGTGTCACCCGGTTGCGGCAGTAGTTTGTATCGGGGAACCAGACATGGAAAACTAAAATTTTTTTAGCTTTTCTAAATTAGACTAGAATTAAAATTAGCGGAATTTCGAAAAACAAAAATTGAATTAAAATTAGAATTAGAATTACATTTATACAAATCAAAGCGACTTTAATCCAAGTTAAATAATGCCCAAATATGGATTCCTTCTCATACGCATGTGAACAGCACAGATTCGTAGCCTACGCCAATTTGGCACGTTTCGCGCTATATAATTCGCCTGCATGGCTAAAGACTTGTTCCGACGGAACCGATGTCGTTGTCATACCCTGGAGTTCTTGAGCAGCAGCCTTCAGATAAGGGATGTTTGTTTCAGTATTTGCTGTAATAGCAGGAGGTGAGTTCATAATGCAGTAGTAATTAAGCAAATCAAAGTTTCAAAATTTTAAAACCAAAATTCCACGTCGAGAGTTTATCACTGCCTGACTTCTATAAATATATCTTGAAAACATCTAAAAATATCTTGAATGCAAGTAATATGCCAACTCGATTAATCATACCAAAAAACTACATCAATGTTTGACAACACTTATGCGTGTGAAAAACTTTTTCCATCAATTAAACTCTTTCAGCACAAGTTGAGAACACAACTTACTGATGACCAGAGTTGTAAACGGGCCTCATTTTGAATCCCGAACCCGGCCCGAGCCCGAAATAACAAGTCCGAACCCGGCCCGACATATATTTTTGAAGCCCGATATAGCCCGAAAGTCACATTTACGGAGTGAGTGAAGATATGCGCAACTGCAGGGTATCAAAACACGTAGTGTGCGAGTGTAGCTCCAGGTACACGATTTTGTCACACCCAAAATGGAAATCAGCTTGACCAAAACAGTGGCTTAAACAAGCACAAACTCAGCTTGTTAGTCAATGCTAAAGGTCAATCTACACTGAGGACGAGCCAGGAGTCGCCAGGCGTAATTCTTTTTTTGCTTTATTGCGTCGAGTAATTCTGTGCTTTGCACGGTTCGTCACGGCAACTCCTGGACGCAATAAAATAAACAAAGATTTGCGCTTGGCAACCCTTGGCTCGTCGTCAGTGTAGATTGGCCTTGATACTGTACTGCGGAATGTAATGTTTCTCAACAAAAAAAAACAATCCACGATGGCGCTATAGGCACAAAAGGAACTATTTAGGATAGCGCTATAGGCATGAACAGCTAGATGGTAGGCCACTGTTTCTTAACACAAGCGAAGAATCGCGTGAGTGATTGATCTTTTCGACGCAATATCGCGTGCTAATTTCCTCACCGTTTTTGCCTTCTAAAAAAGAATGCGAGACTAATCCGAGCAGAGAACAAAAGAACCCAGCTGTGCTTGCAGATAGAATAGCTGAAGAAAAATCACAATCACTTCACTCACAGAAGATACCATAGTGGGCAGAACAAATGTACTTCAAGAAAGAAAAAAATCGTTTCTTCCAATGGTATGAAAAGCTTGTGTATGCAGGCCCGAAATCAGCCCGAAATATTTTGACAAACTAAAGCCCGAACCCGGCCGACCCGAAAAGCTTGGCCCGACTGACAACTCTGCTGATGACCATTACTTGCAAGATGTGGTTCTTGCGCATCCAACTTACCACCTGAATTTGAGAAACTTTCAAACAAAAAACAACATCAAGTATCACGCTAATGTTGTGCTATCAATAAATGTATACCTTATTTTGTGCTTTTGTTATGATCTGCTGAATTCAGGAGTTAAACTGACTAGATTGCATATTATCCGCTACTTTTAACAACAATATAAACAGCGTAGGGAACGGAATTTTTCGTGGACAATTAGTGTAGCCCGCCGAGACGTTGCAGAGTGTGATTTTGGCCAGTGATTAGGGCTGCCGACCTCTGTTGCAAACTCGCAAAAGTATGTCCATGTACCTTCGGGCATACTTGAAGATCTGCGAGCAGATGTTTCACTTCGACAAAATTTTCGGGCCAGGAAAAAACGTGCAATATTCAAGTACAGTATGGTGGACGTGAATCCGACCTTCTTGTTTCTGGTAATTTGGATTTGCACGCTTTCTAACGCTTCCGCGGGAACACCCGTTTCGTTTTATAATCATTTTTTCCCATGATGTAAGTCCGCTGCCGTCAAGTCACGAAGAATCAGCGCAGAGGATAGAGCAATACTGCGTGCGAAGTTGCTCATCATTTAAATGAAGGGAAAATACAGCCTCATGATCTCATTGGCGTGCTCATGATTACGAGAATAAAAAGAAACGGATGTGCGTCGACTTGCCGAAAACTTTTAACTTTTTTACATTGCTGGACACCTACCCTTTACCAAGAATCGACGAATTGGCCAACACTTTTTCGCAGTGCTTACCGCGTGATACTAATCCCTGAATCAGGAGGTTCGCAGCGTTTGAGGCCAATGAGAAATTGTGGAAATTTACGTGAAATAAATTTGACGTCACTGATGACGTTCGTGCTTCAGCAAAAATGATTGTTGCATACGAATATTTTTCGAGGACATTCTCTTGCTTGTATAAAAGCTTTGGTCTTGCGCCTTGATTTTGACATATAAAGGAGCAATAAATGTTGCTCTCCACTCGATTGATAAGAACGTCTCTTTGTGGTCGAATGTGACGGATCAGACACAGCAATATCATCGACGAAAACCAAGATGGATGCCTTGTGGCCTATATTTTGAGCTCGTTGCATGGTATTGCCGTTCATTATTCGACAACAACGCACCGACTTCAAAATGCCGCGTCCAACACTGTCACAAAACAATATCTACTCACTGCCACGGACGAGTTTTCAAAATTTTCTTTTGCCTGTGCCTGTCTTGACACGCAGTCAACCGATGTGATTAGCTGTCTTGAACAACTGTTCTCCAAATGTGAAATGCCACGTTTTATTCACTTGGAAATGAAAGTCTTTTCTATCTCCTAATACTAAGAAATCGCTTACAAAATTTGGCGTTGAAACCAGAAAACCAATGTCATATCATCTCTTCGGAAATTCTCAACACAACGGTTTGACGTGGAAAGTAAATCTTCCAGGATGAAAACCGTGTAACCTTCTGATCTCCACCGAAAACGTGTTGCTTTACGCTTTCAACTACATTGGCTCTTTTTTTTCAGGGCATCAAATTCAACTCCTCAATAACGATTCTCCACTTTGAAACTTTGTTGCGGGCACGGCCGTCAAATCCGGGGTCAGTGTTGCTTCGCACGTTCGTGAGGTTCAACAAGACAATGATATGATTGAAGAGGTCGAACTCACCGATGAAATTCCGGTCTATGCGCGGGCACGTATTTCTCAGGTAGGAAATCAAATGTGTCAGTGCGTGATCCATGTCCAAGCTGTTTTTTTTCAGTCATTTTGCGGTCATAGACCGAATTTGTTATAAATGACCGAAAAAAATTAAGTCAATTCGGTCATAATGTCCGAAAAGGCCACCTGGTGAATACTGTTACGACGAGTTTTACTGTTATTACGGAACAAATGACTGAAATGACTCCAGCGAATAAAATAGTGTCCAAGGAACACTAGTGATAGGTCTGGTGATGGCAGATGAACCTCCAGAAAGTCCAGGAAACCCCGTTCCTCAGGTGAATGTTTCGCAAACAGCTGAGCTACAGCGTATTGGGTGATGAACCTCAGTAACCGGCGCAAAGGCAGAAATGCAACGTTGCGCCCACAAAGTCGATTCGGAATACACGTGGTATGTTTATTCAGCCATACATTGCGCGGGCGAATCATGTGTTACTAGTAGGAGGGGCAAATGTAACGAATTACTGTCCTACGTTCAATCCATGCGCCTCAACCGACGTCAACGTGCGAGTTCGAACTGAACAGTTCAACACCATCTGGTCCATGCTTAGAATTTGAACCATTCCTTGCTCTCAAGATGAATATATGCATGTCACGTTTCACGTTGTTTACTTAGTATGTGGTGCACATGCATGTTATCTGCCCTACCCCAAGTCTGCAAAACAGGAAGGATGCCGGACAGGCTACAGGCGGAAACAAGCAACTGCATGCGTGCAGTATACTGTAGTGGCTTTAAAGTATTATGCTACAAGCTCTACGTCAATGTAGCTGTTTTCTGTATGCACTTGTCAGAATATTGATGTGTTACTGCTGGAAGATTTTCTCCAACTTCTTTAATTCGTGCATACCATGTGGTGATCGTTCATCTATGACTCAGTGACAGAGAAGCTTACTGTAGTGTCTAGCTATTTTTCACTTTTGCAGCAACTGCACATTTGAGGAGTTTATTCCCCGGCATTTTTCGAACTTTACTCCTGTTTAGGAACTAACAACAAAAAAGATTCGGCCTAATTTTTCATACAATTTACCAAATATGTTGCCATCCCCACTGATCCAGGTTAGCGATCAAACAAAGCTGATTCTTTTGATCTGTACGCGAAACGCAAACTGTTATATCAACAGATCNCTTTGTTTCGGCAAANCTAATTATACAGATGTAAGAAAAAACTGATTTGCATCATACACGATGATACGTCATTGTCTGAGGCATTTTGTATTTGCCTTTCGGTATCATGTTTCACCAAAAGCAGCTTCAATGCCTTGTTTTCACATAAACTCTCACAATGAAACAGGTTGTGTGAAATGTTTATTGCACTTTCGATGTTGCAATGCACTTTTAAACTCTTAAGCCAAAACTTTTGTTGCTAGATCAGTGGTTCTTAACCGGGGGGGACACGCCTCCCCAGGGGGGCGTCAAAAAAATTCCAACGGGGCGCGAGCTTTCACGCGCTCTGCAACATGGAAAGTGAACAGAAAAACGTTTTGTCCAATTTACTTATGTAGTGTCAAGCGGCATAGGCAAAGCCAGGGGGAGCCTAGGGGGCCATGGACCCCAAATTTTGAAAATATATAGTCATTTTGTGCTTTGAGCGGTGGTATCCTAAACAAAAAAGTGTTATTTGTCTAAAATCAAGAACTTTGGCTCCCCCAAATTTTTTGGCCCCTTCCACAATTTTGGGCTGGCTACGCTACTGTCAAGTGGGCTTGAAACAAAGGACAATTACTTAAGGGAGGCGTGGGAGACAAAACGTTAAGAAACACAATGCTAAATAAATAGCATAAATCGTCTCAAACATACTATCCTCCTTACAGCAAACTCCAGAACCTGGACCTAACAATAGCATGACTTGCTGCAATCCTTACGTAAATCGATACGTTTGGCCTATTTACCTTATGAAACTATCAAACTGTTTCAATGAAAAACATCAAGCAGCTCTGCATTATATCAAGACGTGCAAGATGTTTCAATAGCTGCCTACCATGGAAGCAAAATTAATAAAGAAAAACCTGTCTATGCTTACCTATAAGCTGTTATTTCCAAAACACCTGAAAAAAGTTCCAAATATTCTCCTAGCTGACCCATAGTTTGTATCAACAAAACCTGTAAGTGTTAAGAAAGCTGCAATACTACTCATTCCTATTTCGTTTGTCTCTGCGGATGGCAAAGTCTTACTGTTATTAGTGCCTACCTCCAGCGCTGATATTACCGCCAAATAGGAGGTAACATGTCTTTCTGACAATATCTGGAAGACCGTCTGGAAAGTCAATTCAGTGCAAAAGCAATTACTTCAAAATTGCTACCAGTAGCAGCTTGCTTTTACTAACAACTCTGTTGGTCAAACCAAAAGTATATCCGCAAAGACCGTGCGTAAACGGAAGCATACATGATTGATAGTTCTCAAAATATCCCAGCAACTGCACGTAAGTATCGTCGGTGATTAATATCGAAGTCATAATTGAGTCTGCCCTCAATTGTCCTCTTCGCTATGCTACAATTTACTGCAAAAACCTGCACTTCTTGAAATTGCGTTTCTATTCAAATCAATAAAGTCAAGCAGTTCGCATATGTAACCAGATCGTTATTAGTTGAATTTGGCTTTCACTAATCGTTTTGACAAAAATCAAGTTTATTTTATAATTTAATATTCATTTCAGGGTACCTTCAAAGACTTGAAAAATATTTCTCGAAATACTTCTTTTCAGATGTTCATTTTTGACGGAAAAGCGAGACCATAAGCGCACGGTTTTACGAAATTGTTCCGACTTCGTTTGCTAGATAACTCTTTATGTATATCGTTAAGCGAGTTTATGTTCTTCTTAGGTCATTCAGCTTTTACATTTGTTTTTTCATTTCCACTTGTTTGTAAAGATTTCAACTGAATTTGTATGTCAGATTTTCAGTCTATAACCTTTGCTGGCCTGATTGCCAAAACAACTTTTGGCAAAACTGCGTGACATACTACGCGTACAATAAAATTATTTCAACGAATTAAAAAATATATATAGTAAAAAGACATCCTATCTTTTTGCCGGTTGACGGCGGGTTCAGATAAAAATAATAACAACCGGTTGCTTTCCTGAAGGCAGAGACTGTAGTTTCGTTTTTGAGTGAAGCATCAAAATCAGCGGCAAAGGTAAGCAATTCCAAGTTTTTCCAAGCTGAGCAGCAAAACCGCCTCTTCGACGCTTGTGTTGCAAGATGAGAAATACACGAAGGTGTTTTTCTACGATAAAAGACTGATTTTGTGGAGTATCGTTTCAGTCGCCGGTTGCACATTTCTGCTCTCAACATAATTCTCTACCGCGCTGCCTACAATCAACAATCAGCCAGGTAACTTTTCCTTCCCAAAAAATTTTTGCCTGTGTGTGAGTTGCTGCCCGAAACATTCTTGGTGTTATATGGCGTGTTTGACGAAAACAGAACATTGTGATTCTCAACTGAAAGTTCGTGTTTTGTCTAACACAATACGCAAAATGCAGGACCAAAAAAACTGACTTATCAACGAAATCGTAGTTTATTTTATTTGAAACAAGTACAGCTCAGCAAAGCAAGTGTCTACGAAGTTCACTATTGGCAGCAATATTATCGATGATGTCTTTATTGTCAACTTTGGCCAGAATTCCTTGCTCTATGGACATCAGCATGCACGCTTCAAGATGTTCATACGTCATTGTGCTTCGTAGACGGCTTTTAATTCTCTTCAGAGCAGAGAAAGATCGTCCACACGTAACTTGAGACACCGGCAGTGTTGCAGCAAGTCCCATGAAATACCATTGCAGGCATCTGTAAAGAGATTCCACTTCAGCAGATCCTTGTAGCAGCAGATAGGACAAGCCTTACATGAATTACACGTGATAAACAAAGGATTCGTGCTGTCTTCTAGTTCACTGTCTTCCTGCACTACGTAAGCATCCGCAATTGATTGTTTCAATGTAAGCCATTGGTTTCCAAGGTTTTGCAGTTCTATGGGAAGTTATCCTGCAGTGATGCTGTCATCAAATCTCAACAAACATTGACACAGCTCTTCCATAGCACCCGCTGGCGCTTGAACAAAGTTTCTTAGATGACGAGGTGAGAGATCAGCATACAATATCGCAGATGTTCTATCAAGCCGTTGTTTGATGCTTCTCAGGATAATGTCCACGATGCGGTTGTACACTTCAGTGCGATCCTTTCTTACTGGGTCAGAAGCTGATGAAATCTCCCCTATGGATAGTTCACCCACCATACATTTGCGGCGTCTCTGTCATCTTATAGGAAGAGACTCTTGCACAACAAGATCTAGATCCGTTTCACTTAGCTGATCAGACTGGTCATTAGCGCATTGAACAAACTTTGCAGTTGAATCACGACAAACCTGGAAATCATCCCGTTTCATTTGCATATTATCTACCAATTGACCAATCATACGGTGCACAGTCAGTAGATCCAGTCGCACAGTTTGCAGAGAGGCATAGTACAGGAAAATAATTGCATGTATACTTGGGCAGTGACAGCCGTTTCAAACTTCAGGAGACCTTCAGTGTATTCAAGTACCCTGATTTTAACAATTGCATGGATCTCTTCATTGTCGATTATGGCATTGAGAGTAGTGATAACTTCCGTGAAAAGCGCTCCAGCTGGGTTATGAATGAACCAAAATATTTTTCAAGGGAAGACGCCAGTTGTCCACTCACTGATAAGATTCTCGAAAAAAATATACCTATGTCGTTTAACCGTGAGAATAGTGCTGCGCTAGCCACCACAACACTCGTAGCTTCAGCCGTAACCAGGTTTTACTCATATTAGTCCCTTTTGTAAAAAATCCCGATTTAAAGCCAACTTTACTAGACACATTCGCCTAAACAGAATTAGCCTAAAGTAGAGATGAGGCCCTATCGTGTAGCGTACTTTTGCTAAATTCAACCAAATTCTTGCTTCATAACGTCTCATGCAGTAGCCCACTCCTCTAAGCC
>JGI24158J21664_10011852_pt1 | contig 11576 bp, 10 predicted proteins | sample Ectturendosymbi3_FD_21664 | JGI IMG/M metagenome (IMG submission 21664)
TTTTTTTTTTTTTTTCTTTTTTTTGTTTACAGCAACCTTCAAGTCGTCGTGTTCACCTTTCATAGATACAGATTAAATACTGATTAATGCATTTGACAACGAAGTTGTTTATGCTGTGCCCTCGGTTCCCACGCGCTGATCGCGTGTGGTAATTGTAAATGTAGCATCGCTTGCTCATTAATTCCAGTGATTTAAATATTTTTATGAGTACATAGTGCCTTGCTGGCGAAACCCTGAAAGTGTATACAAATGCATTTTAAGGTCGCATCGTTTCTTCACAGAAAGACCTAAGCAGCTTAGCAACGCGATTGCGTTGTTTCGTTAGTCTGAAGCTCAATAAAGCCGCGCACAAATGTTATGAATGCTGATCTTTTTTTCGCTGAGACACTTCGGTCATATGTCGCATAATAGTATCAAACTCGCTGTAACAGTATTCACTACCCTATCTTTTCGGACATTTTGACCGAAATTGACTCATATTTTTCGGTCATTTAATAATAATTCGGTATATGACCGAAAAAATAAACCCAAAGTCTGATGCTGTTGTTCACTGCATTGACAAAAGTATTGTCTGGTTGCGATTCTTTACACATACAACCTGTCAGCTGCTTACTGCGTCTCTGCCCGTTTTCACCATGTTTCGACTTAAGCACATTTGTTCATATCACTTCCGGAAGCATATTGCAGAGTTTTACCCTGTTTCTTTTCAAATTTGATTTTCAAAATAATATTCTTATGTCTTGAACTCATTCCTGTGTCGCTGTTTAGATTGTAAGGCGTTCTTTTCATATTTCCATATCGTTTTCGAAAACTGAGATAAACAGAACCTGTGTATACAACAGGACAATTTTTGCGAAGTCTGGTTCGGCGTTGTTGTATTAAAATGCTTAAACAATTTTACAAACACAAGTCAGGTGACGTATACTGTCGAAATCTAATGTTTTATGTTCGGGTTTTACGTCAGTGACACGTTGTTCACTCGTGTTTACGCCCTTGCTAGTTGATTTGCACAGTTGATCTACGATCACTTATTTTCCGACTGATAGCAGTCGTTTATGCCTGACGCGCTTTGAATGTGACGTTTGGTGTTCAGCATGAGTTAATTCCCAGTCGACGTTAAGGATGTCAGTTAGGAAGCTGCGACAAATTGTGCAAAAGCACAGTAAAAAGTATTAAGGGCTTTTCCCTGCATAAGACTCTGAAAATGAAGCAGCTCTGCATGGCATGTTTGTGTACCTCCACCTTTTGGCGCACTGCGAGCCAGAAGTAGTGATTTCTTTGCAAATTTTAGCGTCATGAAGTTACGTAATCCAGGGATTTTTCTGCAAGAAAGTTTTCCAATAACCCTTTCCCAACATCTGCCATCGCGAGTAAAGCTTACACTCATGCGAAGTTCTTTTTGTAAACGACGTTTTTAAACCACAAACACGTTTTTTACAGTGACTGACGACATGCAAGTATTTGTTCATTATGAATTGCGACAGCAATCGCTACGTCGGTTTGTTTGTAGTGAAATGAGTTGTAATGGCAGCGTGTTTAAGTTGATTGAAGTCATGGTAGAGGTGCGTTCATGTTGTGCCCCAAAAGTTGTTGTCGTTGTTGATTTTTCAGCTGTTCTTGTCTGAAACGTGAATGAACACCAGTTCAGTTTTCGAAAAATAATTAAACGTGCAAAATTTTGCATAGTGAGTCACAGTACATGCACAGCAGTTTTAAAAAATCCGAATACTAAAACAGTACAAATTAACACTTCAGCTTTTGTTATTATGTATGTAATGCTTGCCACGCTTCACACTTTCTTTTCAGAAAGGTTCGTGATCTCTACGAATCCTTGGTTCGGCTTGCTGATTGGTTTCTATCCCAGCAAATAGCTCTCATGTAAGCGACTGTAATCGCCTGGTCTATCACTTCTTGCGCTGCTCGGCAGTTTTCGTACTTGCTCCTTTTGCAAAAGAAGATTTAAAGAGAGGCATTTGCAAAGCATTGCAAAACGGTGCATGTCGGGGCAATTGGTGCCTGGAAAATAATTGTTGCAAATATTTTGTCGCAGCAAGCCATTGCGTGGATTTCTGAGACCGTTGGCTTTTCTGCTTGAAGGATTAAAGCGCGATGACATCTAGACGTGTGAACTAACGAAAAGTGTTTTCTTGTTGCATTCCACCGCACCTCAGCGTTGACAGCTGTTCCAGTATTGACTTCGCGTTTAGCAAAAGTAATTTTCTAGTCAAGCTTGCAACTGCTGCAAATTGCTAAAAAGTTAGAATTTTTTTCAATGGGCGGAGTATCTCAACAGTTTGCGTAACATCGTGCCGCAGATTAAAAATAAACAGCGATTGAAAGTGTTCGACTCAACCTTCTGACACCACTGAGTTGTCAACGGACTGACCGAACTAATAATAAGACGCGCCGAAGCTACGATTTGTCTCTCGTCGAATTTCTTGTCTGCACAGTCGGAAATGACTGAAAAGTCGTGAAATTCGGACATTGTCAGAAAAAGACCTGCGAGTGTTCGTTGGCTTCAGAGTAAGTATTGGAATCAGTCCAGCGCTTGTTTCGACCCCGCGCCGCCGTCAACCTTCTGCGTTTTGCAACTCGCTGAGCGATCAATAAAATCAGTGAAGATCCAGAAAAGCCTTTCCCACGTGTAGTGATCGCCGGCTAGACGGCGCGTGCGCTGCATCCGACTCACTGCGATTGATTTCCGGTTCCTGTTCTGACGGTCAGGACCGTAATTAGACGCGATTGTTAGCAACACGCAAGTCTTGTGTACAGCTACGGCTGCGGTTCGGCACCAGTCATTCGACAGTCACGCAGTGTCACTTTCAAAAATTTGAAGGCTTTCCGGTCAGCGCAGTGTTGGTGGTTAAGGCTCCCGGCGTTGAGATTGCACGGTTTACTTGGACGCTGGCAATATTTGTCGTCGCCACTCGACTGGAAGTGGCGTGTATACAGTTCTCACGCAGATTTAAAAAACTTTAATGCCACTTCGTAAGTTGAAGACAGAACCGCCCAAATGCTACTTGTTTAGCTTCTTGCACGGTTTTTCCATACAAATGCTTCGACGGAAAAGTGACCGCCCGTGCGACACACACTTGGTTTCTGGTTCTGCACAAAGTCTGCAACAACGTCTGCGCAGTTGCTCTGCGGCATACTTGCCGATGCAGATGCGTCGTGAACGTCTCATGAGCTTCCGTTACATTGCACAATCCGCGCGCAGTTGCTGTACTGCTCTGACCCGGCGAGGTTCTGTCATTTTCGAAGTCAAACGTTATGGGTTCGGTTCTCTTCCCCGCCAATTCGGATTATGTGCTAGATTTGTCGTTAGAAGGTTAGATTCCTGCTCGTCGTGGGAAGGATTTTCATGCTCTTCCCAGTCAACGGGATCTGGGGGCACACTTAAAATATTTGACACCCAAGAATGAAAAAAATCAGGGTAATGACGATTTAACGTGCGATGGCCCGAAAAATATTGTCTTGGTTTCAATATATTTTGGTGTGTCCTGTTCGCAAATTGATGACTTTTTCGCCCTTCGCCTGAAAGTAAATACTTTCTTGATCATTTTTGCAAAATGTTCGGGTTTGTGACGAGACCCGAACAATTCTGAAATTTCTATACACTTGGAAGTGCCAGTGATGAGTTTGGCTTGGGTCCACAAATACGTAAATTCCGCAGGTCTTGCTTGGACGACATTTCCTAATAAGATAAAGTTACGGCCAAAACATTTCTTTTTTACAAACATTGGTTTAGAAACGACCTGTCGGGTGGCAGCAAACGCGACAGGCATCTCGTCTTGTTATTACTGCAAGGTTGGGTCGGTCTCAGGTTCATTGAAGCAAATGCTGAAGCTGCCAAAACGTGCTTGTTCCAGTTTTCCACACCTGTGTGACCATTTTTTCGGATATTTTACAAAAAAGAATACTGGCATTATTTGCAAGTTGTTTATGTCAACCAAAAAGTTACCAGTTTTTCAGAGCAACGCAGCCGCAACAACTGCGACGGTCTGACTGGCACGGCGCACTATTACTCTTCTATTTTGTTTCGATCTGCATCGATTTGGATGTGTCAGCAAGTGAAACCACCATGACGCGATTCACCTTGTCACGTCACCCAGGGTTTTTTTAAAGGTTTGACGTTGGTGACCGTTAAGACATTTTCAGAGACCGCAACTATTTCATTTGAATGCCGAAATAGTCGTAAAGCGAGGTTTTAGTTTATTTTGGTGGTGGCTATGCAGTGAGGTTCTGTATTCTGCGAGACCGTTTCGCCCCCCCCAAAAAACGCCTTAAAAACACTGACATCATCTGTGATCACGATATAGGTAAGAATTTAAAAGTGCCCTGTATTTCCGAACTTAAATTCCGTCCCATTCAAATCCTAAAGAAACCACATGTGTTATAGCGAGGGTGAGCAGCAAGTTCATGACTTCTCTTCGTCCGGTCAGGTGGTCGGTTTCGGTAATGTGCAAAGTGCGATGTCATTTTCTTCTGGTTTATTTCTGTTAGTAGAAACTCGTATTCGCTTCAAATCAAAATAGGAACCGTTTACGGTAAGCTGTTAAAGAAAAGGTTCGCCGTTTATCCGAAAGTTGCTGTTCTAGGTTAGTTGAAAATATATTGCGATAGAAAACAAATTAATCGTATTTGGCCTCTGCTTCAAATCATGCGGTTTCAGCAGATGCGTTGCATTTGTATATGGTTTAAGGAATGTTCAGCTGTTTTTAGTTTGCTACAATCTCGCATGTACATTTGTCCTTCACAGGCCAGTAACATTGAGCAAAATCACCTTGTCGCAGTTTTACACCATCTGCCAGCGTGGCGACCCCGCTGTTAACTTGAGAATGGCGAGAATAATAATCGGATTGGGCCTATTTCGCAGATATGTATGTAATCCAGGGGTAGGTGCCAAGATTACATTGAAAACCTCAACAAGCGGTGGTGGATTTATTTTCACTTTGCAGCATTCTGCACCATCAGTACGTTGCTCGCTAGACCTGCAAGAAGATTTGCGTGCAGGCTGGTGCTGAACCACAGTTTTGTTGCTTGCCAAAAATGCACGTGCAGCAGGTGGTAAACACCGTTGACTCAAACGTGATCCAGTGTAAACTCGTGCTTGTATGTGTTTGTATATGTTGGCATGCGGCCGTTGTGATTTCTGGAAATTCCAAAGACTTGAGACGATGTATCGGATCGACTGGACTCATTGGGCCTGCGCTGTTTAAATTGTTGGTAGGAAAAGCGGACTGCTGTACTAGCAAGTATGGCGCGACGCGAAATGAGGCTTAGATGTCCTTCTCCATAGTTGTAGCCAACAATGTCTTTGTCAGAGCTTGTCGTTCGTCGCTGACATTCTGTCCACAAGACAAACTCAGCGCCCGTGTTTCCGAATATACGCCAATGCTTCCGCGATGAAGTAATCGCGACCGAACGTAGGTCAAGTTGGCCATTCAATTATCATCATAGATGCAAACAAGCAGCGCGAAGTTGCTGATCCCACTAAATACAGGTCGCCATGTGGCGACTGTCCCGTTTCACACAACTCTGTCTGAAGGCAATCAATCATTCTGTTCTTGATTCTTCGTCTGGCCGAGCAGCCATGGTCGCGTCCCCCTCTCCACTTGAATCGATGCGCAAATTGTTGCTGGCGACAACCGCGCTCCGATTTGTCCGAACTTGCAGCATAGGGTCAAAAATATTTTATTCCTGATTCGCGCGCAAAGGTTTGAGCTCACCTTGGTTATGGATCATATGATGCTACGCAAAGTAAACCACCGGGCGCGTATTTTCTAATCGGTGGTCTATGGTCAGGTGGCTGTTTCCTTCAAAGAATGAAACATGCAATCGAAGGTGTTTGCATCCTTACGGTTTGTCAGTGCCCAGTACCTGCGATGCGCTTGCAGGTGGCAGACGCGTTCTCGCCGATATTTTGCATCCAAATGCTTTGTCGCTTTTTTGTATTATAGAAAACCTGTCAGCTATCTGACAACGTTCGTGCCGTTTAAACGGGGTTAGCCACGAACTAGGCAAAAGGACCAGGCTTTAAAATGTTTGCGTCGGCTTGTTGAATATTAGTTACATAATGAGCCTGATGCAATACCGGACACAAAAGATCAACTTCGCCATGAAAGCTTGCAGAAAACTCAGAGGATCTAGTACTGACCAGAAGTACAAAATACACGTCAAACTATCTTTTGTCCTTTTGTGTGCAGCACTCTTTATGTCTATAAATCTGACAAAACAATCACGATCTTTCAGCTATTATATTCCTAAAAAAACTGTCGTCTATCTGATAGGTTAAGTCAAGTCATTTTTGCGCTGCAAGTAGGCAACAAATAATAGCAAATTGCAAAAATCAACTGTTGGTACTTTGCTTTTTAGGTCCATCGGGTTTGTGCGCCGACAGTGGCTCCGTAGCACCAGCATTTGGGCAGGACAGTGCATCCGGATGTTTGCTGCGGTTGTCTCTGCTTGAATTTGAAAACTGCAGCGCGCTGCGTGCGTTAGTCGAAGAAAACCAGCGGGCGCTTGTTACGTCAAACCGAGTGTCTCGTTTTGGAAATCCGAATCTAGCAAACTACCTTGCTGATGAATGGATAATCCTTGAGTGAGTTTTCAACTTGACCAAAGAGTGGTTGGGTTTCACGTGAAGAAACTATTGTTATTTCGATTTGTTTCACATAAACCTGAAAAAAAGCCTTAAATAGTGTATTTTGGTGCTGTCTGTTGAAGCTTGTTTTGATTTGAACGCAGCTGAAAGCGCCATCTTTTTAACATTAGTGGTCAAGAAACGGCAGCATCGTTTTCTATGTTTGTTGTGTTTAGCTCAAGTGGATTGACCGACTCGACGGCTGTCTCCAATCTAACCGTGGGTGGTCAGTGTCCAGACATTCCTTCGCAACTGGCCATAGATTTCATTACGTCAGTGACAGGACGAATAGAAAATTATCCGATCATGGAAATCGTTGGCGCTCGTGTGAGGTGAGAAGTTGATTTTCCCGCAAATTATTTTAATTCAAATCTGTCTTTAATTGAGCTATAACAAGACAAAAAATTTCGTTCTGAATGCGCCCAGTGGCATTTCTTGGTGAAGATTCGATATCTTTTTTTTTCTTGTCGCGTTTTTACGAAGATTTGCAAGCTAAAAGCGTTTTTACCGCTGTACATACCAATTCGCTACAATTCGGTAGATGAAACATTGCTTGTAGCAGTTACTGCAATCATTCTGGCAACTCAAATATTAAGTAACCTGCTCCTTTCCAGTTGTCGTCCCTACTGCTGATCAAAGTAACAAGATTCGTCTTGTTTTGAGTTAAATTTTCGCCAGCTGTTTCTATTCCCAGCCTGTGGCAGTGCAAGTATTTAAATGACTTGATCCTCGCGGTTGGTGATTCTCGAAATATTGACCAATGGTGTGACACTTTCTGCTTGGGGTGCTTTCAGGGGGAGCCAAGGTGCGGGACGTTACAAGTTGCGCGTAAATTAAATGCCGTGAATGCCACGTTCAAGTTCTGTTCAGCTTTTTTAGCATTTCTTTGTTTTCAAGTATCCATAAACTACTTTTGCTTGCGCTGAAAAAAAATTCAGTATACGAATAACTGAAGAATGGCGAAACAGCAAAATATTTTGCTTTTGCGTAGTCACTCCAGGTGCTCGACTTTAACCTTTGCCTGTCAAAGGCAGCTGCTTTCGTCAGTGCAGAATCTAAGGATAGGTTTTTCAATTGGGGCGTCCCTCGGACAGCTTTTCATTTTCTTCGGCAGATTTGAGTTTTCACCCAGGGACTCTGCGCTCTCCTCAGCGAGCTGCGTGAAGTGATGTGGATGATTGTTTATGGCTATTCGAGAAAGAATAACGAGTATTCGTTAAAGCATTCCAAAATATGCGCGTTACTCTAAAGAAGAAAACTTAATTTTTTTCTGAAATTAGTTTTGTTCAATTGTGCAAAAATCTTCTGTCTGATCGTACTTGTCATTAATTGGCACACAAAAAGTAGGAAAACAAAGAGGAGCACAGGTTTCTTATCGATAAATTTTGCAGAAGTGATTCTGGTGGCCAGGCATGTTATGTCGCTGTTGAAATCGACTCCTTCGTGTAGTAGACTGACTAACGACCTGACAACGTCTTACCTCATCTTTGTTTGCCTTTTTTCTTTTTTATCGCTTCACTGCGGATGCAACACAATGACAGATGGATCCGGGAAACGTGGTCTTTCTCGTGCGGCGGAAGCAACGCATGCAGGAACGCATCGTTCGTGGAGAGCTTTCCCGTCACCAGCCTCGTCACTTTTACGTCGCTACCTGCCACGCCCAGCGCGCAGTAAGTTGCGAATTCTTCCTTCGATGCTGAAATTTGAGAGTGTGCGCTTCGAAAGATGTTGGCGCGTTTGCAGTTGGCCAATAATAGTGGAAGCGGAACCAATCGTACTCGCTGCTCCCATTTAATCCTCCCTGCTTCCATTTAATCCTCCCTGCTTCAGATCTCAAGAGTGCGCCGCAGACGCCACCTGCTGGCCGCATCTTCTCCACCCGTTAACACTCGACTTCTACTCCACTCAACCGATCAGCATCGCGAGACGAGACCTGGAATACAACATTGCCTGGACCCTGGTGCTGGTCTTCTTCTGCCTTGGTAAGCTCAGAATCGCTCCTCTGCCGCCATCCTGCACTAATACCGTTTTCGACACATTCATGAAGTACTGCGCTTGTCTTCAGACAGGTCTTTGCCTTTCGACAAGGCATGTCTGAGAGTAAATTTGTAGTTGTTAAATTCGCGTTTTACGCTTTCGTCAAATATTTTTTAAAATTCCATCGCGGCCTAAAAATGACCCATTTGTAAATGATCACCTACATTCGGTTCGCAAAGCACTGTCAGGCTTTGACAACAAATTAACTATACGCTGATCAGGCCCACATTAATGTGTCAAGAACTACTCTTTTCTATATAATCATGGTTGCAATCTTTCTGGACCGAAAAATAAGCGTGTTTCTGAAAAAAAACAAAAACGTTTAAACAATCAAGTATGACAGCGCAAATGGCACCTAATGTGCGAAACAGGTAGCACGTGACTAACGCTTTGTGATGTCACAATTAAACCACGAAATATAATTAAGTCCGTATGTCAGGATCTATGGAAAGAAAACCTTTCACAGCAAAGAATCAGATACTGAATGTTAACACTTGGCATACTTCTACTAAATGGGTTTCGTCAGCTCTTAATCAGCGCAAGTTGTAGTAACTAAGAGTTCACAGCAAATATCAAAGCAGTTGCTTTGAGAGGCGCTTGTTATGCCTGACCGACAATCGTTTTCAAATTCAGTTAACCAGTTTACTTTTGCACGCACATCAAAATTTTTGAGAGTGAAAATGCAGTGAGGTGGTTCTGTTACAGAAAAACTGAAAGTTAAGCACACGTCTAAAAATAAGCACTTAAAAGTAAGCAAATCGATGTTAAGAAGTAAGGCAAACCTATGTTTTCTAAGGCATTGTTCTTCAAAATAAGCACAAACCTTAGAGACAAGCATGAGCTGGCAACCCTTCATACTCGTATGATATTGCAGTGTTTAAGAACGGACAACTCGCTTAAGAGTTTTGTTTCGGTCTCCTCCACGTGTTTGGATGCGTTTGTTGTGATGTTTAGTTGGAATCTGTCGTGACGTGTCTAGATCTTTTGCGTTGAGGGCATCAGCGTTTTCTGAACAGGAATGCAATCGTTTTTTCTTCAGGTGCTGCTTTGCTTTCCGTGGACTGGAGCAGGTATACTTCAATCCACTAAACTTAGCACTAGCGTGCCACGACAACCCAACTGGATCGCACCCAGTTGATAAACGGACAACTTTATCAGGAACGTAGGAGTTGTTGAACTTCGATGGCATGCGGCCGTGACTGCGCTTCGCTCCACATCGTGCTGAAAGACCGACCCGTACCTTAGATCGCTTTCACTGTTTGATATAGTCAGCCTTTTCGAGGTTATCAATGGCGTGCTTAACAGATAACCTCTCATTTCTGATTGTCGCTAGCACACGACAGACCTCTAGTGGTTTTATTTGCTCCGGCGGAAATCGTTGTTGGAATCCAAGAAAACGAATGGCTTTAACGACTGCATTGCGTTTGTTTTTTTCTCATGTTGAAACGACCAAATTATAAGTGTCCTTTTATTTCAAAGCGATGTTTAGCGATAAATTCACGTTATCTTTGTGATTTTTTTCATACAAGCTGCTTGTGCACCGTGATATCTTAGTTATTGTTCTTACCACGGAATATGCATGAGCGCGCATGCAGGTACCATCTATTGTGACCCGTACGTGAACAGACCAACTAATAGGTTTGAAAAACGAAGCTATTCAACTGCTGAATCTAAAATAACATAAACATCAGGCGTGCAGTCATAGGCGTACGGGAAGGCATTTTACTGGGGGCGGGGGCGGAAAATTTTGCCCTGAAAATAACAATTTGCCCTAAAAATAAACAATTTGCCGTGAAACGAACTTAATTAGTGTAATGCGAATGGGCCTGGATGAAACCTGTTGTAAATATACACTGTATTGAAAAAATTTTCACCGTCCAGGATTTTTGAGCAACTTGCGCTTGCCCTAAAAATTTTTAACCCGGGGGGGTCTGTCGCCCACCCCCGCCCTCCCGCTTCGTACGCCTATGCGTGCAGTCCATTCGTGGGCCTCAACCAGGAACTGCGCTTTAAATGCGAGAACTAGTCCTGCGCCTTTTTTTCTTGCAACCATTTTTTAAGCAAAACCTTATCTTCATTTTTGTTTCATTGTTGTCCACAATTCAATTGTGACATCACAAATTACTGTTTTGTTTTCGAACAAGTTGCAACTTTTATTAGGGGTTGTTCAACTTGTGACGACCAATCGTCCACTTGTTTGTTGAACTGTCCGTGACTTCTGATGATTACCCTGGCATGCATTGCACCATGATGCTTCTGCCGTCTCTCGTTTTGTGGTATAGTAGATATCTTTTGTGCTTGTTTTGCATTATATTTTTATATCAAATAAAATTTCACAATCTTGCAAAGCTGTCGTCGTCCATGTAAGCGCTTGTTCTAGAGCAGAGGTTCCCAACCTGGGGTACATGTAGGCTACCCCTAGGGGTATATTCGCCTATCTGAAGGGGCACATTTAGGTTAGCAGTAGAAGGGACAAATACATTTATATATCTTTTATTTCCAAATAATGTTTATACATAAATCAGTGAATATTATTTTCAAAAATCATCACTTGTTTTATTGTAAAATATATCTATGATCAGTCATGATAACATATTTTGCCATGAGAAATTTTAGGGGTACATGCTCGTCTGTCGATATTCTGAAGAGGTACATTGTCAGAGAAAGGTTGGGAACCCTGTTCTGGAGCATGTGTTCTGTGATCGCACCTGGTTTTTTAAGATTCCGCCCGGCGAAATATCTAGTGATGAAGTTAAAAATATCTTCGAGGCTTTGTCTTCTGGCAGTTCGTCCTGGGCTACCAGGGCTGTGGAGTCGGAAGGATTTTCAACCTGAGGAGTCGGAGTCGCAGAAAATTTTAACGACTCCGACTCCGGGCAGACCTTTTGCTCACCAA
>JGI24158J21664_10011853_pt1 | contig 11575 bp, 7 predicted proteins | sample Ectturendosymbi3_FD_21664 | JGI IMG/M metagenome (IMG submission 21664)
TAAAAAGTGTGTTTGGTTCATAGTCGTCCATTGTTTCTTCAACATTGAACATAGGTAATATGAAATTTTTACCTTTGTGATCTTTGTTGCGGAGGAATTGACAGAGTTTGAGTTTGTAAGGGAGGAATGGGAAAAAATGTTTCACAACCACTGCTCTAGCCGAAATAGCAACATTGCTTTTACAGGTTAAGCGTGAACAACCGAGGTTAACTATGAGTCATGCGCGTCGACTCGGCTTGTCCTACACGGGAATTCTTTAAGTGGACGCCATTGCGAAGCTTGCTCGTCCATCAAAATGTCAAACTTGTTTTGCAAAAATGACGGTGGAGACGAGAGTTTTGTTTTCACACGTCAGGCATGCACTACCATCTTGGCAGTAAGATCTCTTACTCAAAAAACACGGAACTCATGCATGTTTCGATAGGACTACTCTACACAACACTTAAAAACCTGCTACTGAGGGAAACAGCTTAAAAAGTCTTATTTAAGTCAAATAAAAATTTAGTTCAAAAGTGCATTACGCTTATTGTCAAAAGAAACCAGAGCGGGGCAAGCGTTTTCGAAAAGGAAAAGAGATGGTCTTGGACGAAGTACAACACTTCTGCCAGTCTGTTGCACTGTTTTTCGGTGTAAGGCTGTATCCGGAATCGGATTGGGCATTGCGTTCTTGAACAAAGGTTCTGCGTTCTTGAACCTTGCAAAATTCTGTCTTTTCTTTTGTTTTGCTTCCAAGACAAGATAATATTTAACATGTATTTCGAAAACTGATAAGACTCACGTACACGTGACATATATTCTGCAATAAAACACATTAAAACATTTGTGTGGTTTCAACTCTTGCAGCTGCTACCGCTGTGCATGCATAATACTTACCTAGAAGCGTGTCAGTACTTGCTGGGTCGACCTGATCAAACTCTTGCTTGTTCCAAACGTATTTGGCATTCTTGTTATTAGCCGCTTGTTTGTCTTTCCATTCTTTGATTAAATCTTGTCCGTCTTGTCTCTTGTTTGTTTTGTTTGTGTATTCAGGATCTGTTGTGGTGTTTGGTTGAAAATACTTCCGCCCGCCTCCCAGTGTAACCTTAGCAAATACTCACAAAAGTCTTCACCGTTTTTCGAAAAACGCAGCTTATTCGGAAAACGTAAGTTATTCTAGTTATTTTTTCACGTCTACTGTAGCTCCACTGCATTTTTTTTAGCTCTCACCAAAGAAATTGCTCTTTTCCTAAAAGTTCCAAAATAGCTAAGAAATTATTAAGTGGCTATGTTGCAATACGAAAAAACGCACAAATGATTTGGTCAACCGCAATAAAATATTAGCAGGCATAGTCAAAACATGAACACATAAAATGAAAAATCTTAATCTTTCAGTAAACCACCGCCAATAGCTCGAGTTTGCTGATTAAATAATTTTTAAACTATACTTTTAAAAATACGAGATGGCATTTATTTGCACCTCGAAATATTAATAAACGAAGTTATAATCGACTACAGGGAGTCTCAACCGGGGGTAAATTTACCCCCTGGGGGCAAATTTTACCTATCCTCGGGGTAAATTTAATGATGTTGAAGTTACATTAATCTGTTTTTTCTACAGCGCTAGTCAGTAAACAAAAAAACAGGGGGTAAATTTTATGTTAGGAAGCTGGCAAAGGGTAAACGGGAGAAAAAAGGTTGAGAGCCCCTGGACTAGTACAAGATCTAGCTTAACAAGAAACCTTTGCGCATTTTTAAGGAGAATTAAGCTGAAGACTAAGCTAGACGGGTGTATTTCAGAAAAGCAGAAAGTGAAACGTTTGCAGCTACTTACAGTAAACATATGCGATTTATTGACAAACTGTTGAGCAATGTCTTTGCAGCCAAAACGCTTTGCTTCTTCAGTAAGGTCAGCATCTCCATACCACATTCTCTCAGGACTGTGGGCATAAGCAGCTGCTGGTGTTGCGTGGTTTATGCGGGTCGTGGTAACGATTCCAACTGATTTACCTGGAAAAACGGGCAGCAGAGTTTTTTAACTGAACAGACCTTGAAATATTAGTCAAATATGATGATTTAACCACGAATAGCGTCCACATACGACAGTCGCGTAGAGCGGTTGACCTCCTTTTAATGCAATTTTGAAAAGGGCTGATTTTTGTTGTACTTTCAACAAAGGGTTATATTGTTGGTTAGAGAATTCGTTGTGTTGTTTAGAATGTATTGTAGTTGGTTAGCGTTAGAGAATGCATTGTGTTTATTGTCATACTGTTTTAACTTTTATGGGCATTTGTTCACAGAAAAATTTGGAACGACAGTTTTGGTTTTGGGCGATTGAATTATATTTTTTCATTTTTTAAAATAAAATGTGACAACTGTATGGCGCTAGCTATGAAATTGATGCCGTTTGACGGAATTTTATTATTTTTTTCATTTTACTGTTTTATCTTTGACTGCTAAATCCACATTGTACAAAGGGTGGCAACCAAGAATGCTTTGTTTTTAAATGTGGCACATATATAACCCAAGTCACAAACCGAATCGTCGTTGAACTAGCTCCGCCACAGCCCTCAATGGTTATATTCATTTTTCACAAACTTTTATTTTTTGTCAGAAACGATAAAAACAATGACAGGAATCTGTTTCATGGCTCAGTTTTACTTACCTGACTATATACCGAAGAAGTTCATACCTTTATTGAAAGCGTCTACTAGAGCAGAGGTGACTTTTCGATCCTCTGCAAGGCTGCTGCTGCAGTTGCCTCTTTGTGCAGCAGCCGTCAATCCAATCACGAAGTAGTTTGTCTTGACTCCTCCAACAAACGCAGTGGCAGTGCTGGCAGAATCTGCGACTTGCTTGTCCACCGCATAAGTCTGAAATAGGCATGCTTTATGATGTGCAATGGCATTTAGTGGATAAAAAACTTGTGCTAGGCGTTACCGATTCTGTATAGAAGAAACCAGACACATGATAAAAAATATTCAAAATAAAAGAATTCCTTTTTTGAAAGCAGTTATTCATGTTACACTAAAATTACCGAGGCCTCATTTCCGCTGCCGATTAATTCATAAAATAAAGTTCGTGGGCATGTTACACGTTTTACATGAATTCAAGCGTCAACCTTTTCTAAAATCTATACTTTTGAATAATGAGCTGTCATTATAACTTATGTTTTGATACCTTGGCAGTTAATTTAATGCTTTGAATTTTGTACCCGGCCGTTTAGAGAGGTGTTATTTTCGAAACGCACCTAGTGACGACCAAGTTTAGTTTAACGTTTTCACCTTGGTTGTTTGTGATAATTTTATGCCGATGATGGTTTTCCCCTCATTGTGAATGCCGATATCAAAAACGTTTTCTTGTCTAGGCTCATTTGATATTTTCATCATGTTTGTAGAGTTTTTTTGCGTGATTGATTCAATTGTACCAGTATATGCATAACGGTTCCTTTTCAAAACAGACCTGTTTATAACAGACCACTTGAAACAGACCCGTTATGAACATTATCTGTTATGAACAGGTCTGTTATCAAAGTGGTCTGTTATGAACTGGTCTATTATGAACATGGTCTGTTACAGACGTACATTACTTTGCGTGGTCTGTTTTCAACAGGTCTGTTCTGAACGGACATCAGGAGGAAGCTTACTTGAATAGCTGGGCGAAAAGTCGGCTAAATAATAAAAATATATAATAATCGCTAGAAGAACAAACTTTTCTGCATGATTTTTAAACCTGGTGTCGAATGCTACGCAGCAACATGAGTAGCAAAAAGAACAGCATTTGTCTATTGTATCTCGTGTTGATGAGGCGTGTTAGTTTTCATGCCTTACTTGAGATCTTAATATTGGCTCATTTGATGTCAAAAGCAAAAACTTGTGATGTAATTCTTGGGTATGTCACGGAAGATGAGATATTAGAAGAAGAAGAGGGAAATGAGTCAAACCACACTGAAGCTGCCCCTGTTCCTGCCAATTTCAGCTGAACAGTAGGTCAGATGAAGTGAGTGTAGAAAATAATAGTGATGAGGAAGAGGGTAGAGCCAGTGAAAAACTTCTAATGGTATCCTTGCTGCAATCTCAACCTTTAGCGGAAGAAATGAAACAGCGTAGAAGTATAATTTATCATCAGGTGCTGACAGAATACCAGCTTACATTATTTTTACTACTACCACAAGAGCATCGCGACAAGTATCATAAACTACAAGCATTTACATGGGAAAAGTTACTACCAGAAGCGATTCTTCGGCTTATTGTCAAGTAAACCAATTAAGAGGCACGCAAACCACTTTTGCGAGAACATAATAGAACTAGAATCGTTTCTTGCTCTTCAATATGCCATATGGTTGTGGGGAAAAAAATACTTGATTCATTTACTTTATAATAAACTTTAAGCAAAATAACAAAATTTACCGAAAAACATGCTACGTAAAATATCTATTTTGAAATACTTGATGTGTGATGATAAACCTAACGGAAGACGGAAAACGATCTTTGGTCTGGAGAAAGCAAATTCTTTCCAAGCCTTTATTCATTCCAGAAATTTTGTCATGATTTTTCATTGACCATGCATGAGCAGTTTACGCCTCTAAAACTACGCTTACCTTTCATTACATTCATGCCAAACAAACACGATACATATGGCATTAAGTTTTGGGCACTAGCAGACATAGAAACTAAATATGTAGAAAATAGTATTCCTTAGCTGGGTTTTCAAGAGCGAGAAAAAAGTGGCAACGGCCCTTTGTCTGAGTATCTTGTGAACAATATGCATGAAAAACTTCGAAGAAAAGTTGCAATATTATTTGTGGAAATTATTTTACGTCATTGTTTTCGACTGAAAAACTAAAACGTACGCAACACAACATTTCAAATACTGAATCTATATCTATACGGAAGAATCCAATAAACATTTTAATTATAAATAACCTAGCTAGAGAGGGTTGCTTAGCTAGACATGGTTGCTGACAATTTCAGTAGTTTCGTGTGTCATGAAGAAAGCAATTCTTTCTTTGTAAAATATCAAATTTTCCTTAATGTTAATTTTGTGAGTTGCATTGTTGTGTCGAACTTTTCTTTCACTTATCCAATGAAAACACTGTGAATACAACTTCCATCTCAAGACATCGTACTGTTACTACGCCTGTTATTTTTTCTGGTGGCACAACAAGCTGTAAGTATTAATTCTCCTGTATTTATCACATTGCATTTGTTTTAGAACAACAGCTAATACAGATGTCCAACCCAAATGGCTTACTGAGCCAAAAATTAAGTCACCATCTTAACCAGGGCCGCACATTGAATGACTAACTTGACTTTAGCAAACGAATATAGCTTAAGCTAACGTACTGAAAGCGTTCGAATCCTAACTGCAATGTAACAGACATGATAAAGTGGCACTGAGGACCACCTGCATCAAAAATGTCGAATTCAAGATTATCAAAATACGGACAAATTGTCAGTATGTAGGATTCTTCTACTACAGCGAAAACTTAAACTGGGCGGCACAAAACCTTTGCCTGGGCCGCAGGCTGGACATAGCTGTGCTAATATGGTAAGAGGTTTGCGGCGTATAGTTGTTTGCCTTTCACCACACGTGCAATGTTTTGGTGTCGTTTCGACACCGCACAGTAAACGATGGGTGAAGAATATTCAGAAAGCCTGGTGTTAAAATGAGTACTCTTTATTGCTAGAACAGTAATGAGAAAAGTGGCACCAGAAGGTTTGCAGTGGTCTTTATGTATTTTTGCAATAAAGTTGATGGAAACCTTTTAAAATCACCTATTGCACGCCATCCTGCTTAGGGTTTTAGAAAATCACCTTTGATAAACCAATGAACGGAAACTTGTCAAATTCCAGATGCGCCTCCTCCCCGTCCTGCCCTTGTTGTTGTCCTTTAAATATTCTGGCAGCCGTTACGGTGCTCACACCCATTCCATCGCCTGTCACAACATCACGTAAAATAAATAGTGCCAGCGGCCATGCAAGGCTTCTATATTTGCTTCTGAATTACACGAAAACAAATGCAATATACTGTACAATGCACTATTCGATTTTTATTGTCAATTTTGCTTATTTCAACGCATTATTCAATACAGTAGCTCAGAGTTGGTGCAAAAATGCCAAAAAATAAACGTATGATTGTTAAAGTTTGAAGTGACCCGTTAATACGTTGTGACAGTTTGCTGACTTTTATACTCTACTACCGACCTTTAACAAATAATGTAACTTACCTATAAACAATATAACGTTCTTTGCGATATTTAGATTCCACTGCTGTAGTTGAAGAGCATTGTTCAGCTCTTTCTGAGAAATGTCGTGCCAAAATGCTGCTGTTTTCTCTATAATGCAAACATATATTCTGGATCGCAATCTGTAGACTGATATTTTGAGGTAATCATTGAATTTACAAGAAATAGTGGTAGTGGTATACCCATGGGCGCCCGCAGAAATTTTTCCAGGGGGGCAAAGTCGATATTTTCCTCATTTTTTTCAGGTTTCTGACAAAGCAATGCAAAGCAAATGGACATTCACAAAACGCTTTACCCGCCCTATATTACTGCAACAGTAAAAAAACTTGCACTTTATTGGTGCAACAATGCTTCTTTACTCCTGCTTCTTTTCACACAGTGTAAAACTACGTGGCTTACCGCTATCAGCAGTCGCTTTCTCACTGCATTACCTGCCATAGATATCCGCGTTAGCTGTCGCATGCGGCATAACGCCTAGCTACTATGCCGTTAACTTGAAGTGAACACTTGAAGATTCCTTACCATGTTATTGCTACGCACTAACAGTAGAACAATCTGCTCACAAGTTTAGCAACCTGCTTCTGCAGGAAAAGAGCGGCCATGAGCGAACTGCAAGCTCATCACTGAATGACACCAGAACAGCGAACCTGGCTCTTGGGCAATGTGGGTGTCATATCGGCAAATAAACTGTCATTGCAAGAATTAAATCAATTAATCGAATTTAAGCTGCTAACGTCAGTTTTTTTGGAAATTGTTGGATCTTAGAGCATGTTGGCCCCTGCCGACGGCCATGGGTTTGCCATACAAAAACTACTTCCTGTTTCCACGAAAATCTTTCCAAATCCACGAAAACTTTCAACTATTATCCTCGGCATACTTCAAACGGGTTCACAACAGTGTTACGTCCAGCTTTGTGCACGCGGAAAGCGAAAAAATCTCTACGAATTGCTGTTTGCAGAGGCAAATTCGAACTTTTTGCTTGAAGTTGTAAACTTTATTTGAGTTATTTTTTTGTGTTGTACAAAGCGAGTGCTTTACTAACCTATTAAGGCAAATTAAGTCCAAAGGGTTTTCTGTAAACCTTTACTTTCATTAGTGGCTATTCACAGTCTATAAAAATGTTCCTGATATTTGTACTGCAAAATGTATTTGTACTAAAATCAGTGTTTCTACATATCTTTCACGATCAGCGTGCCCCAGAAATCTGTCCCGATGCTCCGCGACCACCTCGAAAAATGAAATAATTTCATTTTTTAAGTCAACGAATTTACAAAATCATGCAAATTTTCAAAGCATTGGCATTGTTTTGTGTGCATTGTCCAAGACAAGGAGTCAAGGAATACCGTACCACCAAAAGCTTGTTTTAACTACAAATTTAATCTAATTTAATTTATTTGTGTGTGAGCAGACACGAAGTCCATAGTATAAGCACACACACTCTGCACAACGCAGGTCGATAAAAACAGACAAAACATAACGTTTTACAAGGCATTGGAACCGGCGAAACCACGGAGTTGCAGACACTTTTTGCAACTGCGTTGAAGGTAAAACCATAGGGCGTACCTAACTTCTACTTAGGAACTTCAGGTTCAAATGGAGTATACATCAAAGCTTAGAAGTGTGTCGGAAATGTCTTTGCTCATCATCGCTAAGATGTTACCCAACCGAAAGTGCATGATCTTGACAAACTAGGTTTGTTGTTTCCCGTCGTCCTTGGTACATAGGCCTAGCCAGGGGGAGCCTAGGGGCCCATCCCCCCAAATTTTTAGAACATATAGTCATTTTGTGCTTTGAGAAGCGGTGACCCAAACATAATAGGGTTATTCGTCTAAAGTCAACCATTTTGCCCCCCTCAAATTTTTTGCCCCTCCATAAATTTTTGGTCTGACTACGCTACTGCCTTTGTGAGTTACGAAATACAACAGTTAGTCTTCAGAAAACAGAGACAAAATCGTCGATAATGAAATTGACGATCAAAGTTGTACAGTACTTGGAAAATACTGCTAAATGTCATTCATTTCGGCCCGGCCAATTTTAATCAATTTCTTATAAGTGTTGGCTTTTAAACGAGGGTAATGGCTAACTTGTTTTTGCAAAAACTAGATAGACGATACTTGATTTAAATTAACAGCACTTTTAAAGAACAGATCTAAAATGTGGTATTTTTTACCAAGCCTCATTGTTGCCAGAAGTAAGAAAACAGCACAGTAAGCGTCATGTGTTCACCCAAAACTTACCACCAGGTTGGATTGCAAAAGTTTGAAAAAGTAGCAACGAAGTGAAAACTATTACCAGTAAACTTCTCATTTTTATTCCATTCAAAAGAAACAAGTTACTTGCAAGGCATGCAAAAACGAACAGTTTGCATATACAGTACTTTAACTCTGTCTGATATTATTTGGCAAAAGCTTTACTGAACATTGGTTCCGAACCCTGCACAGAGAACAAAATGGAAAAATTAATCGTCTAAAAATTACGTTTATTGATCGACCATAACACAGTTATTTCCATCATAACTTCAAGCAGCCTATACTTTTATGTGATTTCTTTGGTTTATGCGTTCTGAACTGTGCGAAAACATTGTCATGTTTCTGCACGTTTTTTCTCAAAATTTTGATCTCATAAATTGATTAGAAAATTATGCTTTCCTTAGGGTTGAGTTGAAGCTTGTGCTGTTCTCCATATTGTGTATGCTATCATGGGGCTTCAAAAGCTCAGTTCTACGCCAAGGCAGTGGTTGCAACATTGGTAGACTGCCTAACTCTCCTACATGTGGAATAAAAATTTCACGAAGATTTGTGTCTAAAAGCAAACGATTCTTTACAATACATGCTCCACATTCGAATGCATTGTACCCTTAAGACTGCAATTTTCTTTATAGAAAAATTTTTCCTAAATTCGCCTAAAAATATAACGCTTGCTCCCAAAGGATTTTACCTTTTCAGCAGTCTCTTTCAAAGTAGTTCATTTTATGTTAGTCAGTTGTTTTTGAAGAAATGCCGCTTTTTACTTGTAAAGAAAGAACCACACAAATTTTGCAGCGTTCAAGAAACTTTTGAATATCCGACGTACAAGTTTCCTATAAACGGTGGTTTCGTCAATTGATCGCTGTTCGCTTGCTATGCTACAAAGGAACACTTTTTTCGTGATTAAGATTTGTCTGGCAAGATATACCGCAGTACTGTTGCCATTTCAAATTACTGCAAACAACGCTTCCACTGATAAGTATCGCTCCGCTGCAGAGCAACAACAAAGATAAACCTACCAAAAACAGCCAAAATAACAAAGAACACTAACAACAATTTAAAACTTTGTCATCCTAAAATAAAGCGGTTTCTTTTTGTGTGTGTTGCCTTCTATTGATGCTTGCTTCTCTAGCTTAAATTTTCTACAAGTTTTGGAACTTCTAACACTCACCTATTCTAATAAAACAACCTCGTTCTGGCTATTAGATTTGTTGAATAAACTGATAAAAGGTAATCTGCCGTGCGCTTGCACAGATGGCACCCAATGCCGAAATATATAAAGTTCACATCTTTATATCGTCCTTTTATGTTTTTAACAGAAATAAAAGTCGTCTTGTAGGGTATAATAACAACAGCAAGCAGTCATGATAACATCAAGTGACACTTTATTGCTTTACAGTGGAGAGCATTATAATGTAACGACTGCTTGTACAGTTTCACTTTAGAAATTTGACAAAATGAAATGTCGGGAATTGTCGAAAGCTGTAAGATTTGCCCAGCCTTCATTTTAAAGACCTACACCCAACAAAACTATTAAAAGTTCTCAAGCGCCCAAATATCTTTAAAAACCTTCACCCAATAAAACTATGAAAAATTATCAAGTTTACAATTACAGTATCTTTGAGCCAGATAATGATAACTTCACCAATGCGTTACACTGATGGAATCTTTACCTGCTTGTCTATAAGACAACTAACTCTGTAGATTTTAGTGGAAGCAGAGATGCCAGTAAGCTGAAGTACGTGAAGATAAACCTGCTTGCTATGCTCTATTAATCAAGCAGAACCTTTTCATTATGAGAGGGTATAACTGTGCTTTTGTCAGAAGATACTAGCATAAAAAAACTGGAGACTCCAAAACGTTTTATGCTGGTAAGCTTCTACTCATCTCTACATTCTTGAAAACTTCACCAAGCCTCAAGGTAAGAAAGAAAACGCAGCCCCGAGCTATACAGGCGAAACGAAAAACATCAGCTGTGGTCAAGCGTTTGTATATGGCATGAAATGTTTGCATGTTGGCATGATTTCGCTTCTTTTTTATACTTCGGCAAGGGTCACCTGTGTACAATCCGTATTTTTTCAAATTGCATCTACATGAGCCACACTGGTACGCTTTCGCTTTCTTGCAAGCAGACCATTCATAGCTGAAGACAGTCTTTTTCCGTTTCAGCTCCCAAATCAATTCTAAAACTTTTGTCAGGCCAGCAACAATTAAAAGCCCATAGGTTTGCTGCTAGCTTTCGGGGAATCGCTCGACTAGATTCCGCTTCATGACGTTGCGTTGATTCGGGCCTGCACATATCTGTGTTCACGTAATTAGTCTCCATAAAAGCGATGCAGTCGAATCTATCGGTAAATTTTTTTAATGCCGAATTCATTTGACGTAACTCTACCCATCCTCAGTCCTGAAAATTGCAAACAATAGTTACGGGTGAAATGCTAAAGAGCAAATGCAAGAACAGAAAAAGTAAGCCAACTTAAGACTAAAATGGGTAAAGCAAAGCGCAAAATGTGGCAAGTAAATTCTGGAAAATACGCCGATCTTCTCAAGTAATTTATTTTCATTAAAACTGAAGAACTATCTGACGTCAATTACGGAGCAACAAAGCCGCAGGTACGGAATCTCTCTGGGATGACTCAACACAAAATGTGTCGGTAGAACGCATGAGCAAAAAGTCGTTCGTAAGATAGATGTACTTCAGGGAAGGCCTTTAAAATCGTGAACGTTGGAAAGGGAGGTACAAAATGGAAAACTACAAGTGTGGTAAGAAAAAAGGTACAAAGAAATTGGCAAAGAAAAATGGAAAAATGTCAAAAAACATCCCAATGATATAAAATAATTATTTCACATGAGAGAGGATCGTGCTTTTGCTGTGTGTGTTTAATGTTTAAAAGCCACTGTGCGTTTAGTTTGTTCAGTCATTTATCTTCACAGATTTCCAGAAAGCCGTAACTGGGTTGTTCTACAAAAGAAACAGTGTAAGAGCAGCAAACAGTTGGTATATTTAGGATGCTATAGAAAACTGTATAGAGTCGCGGCAAGGCCATTTGGTCGCTGTTTCCTCTGGTTCCTGCAACCTTTATTCTAAAGCTGCCCATGTGGTCAA
>JGI24158J21664_10011854_pt1 | contig 11574 bp, 9 predicted proteins | sample Ectturendosymbi3_FD_21664 | JGI IMG/M metagenome (IMG submission 21664)
GGGGGGGCCCCCCCCCCCCCCCCGCCTCGTACGCCTATGGGCCTTTGCACGTGTTTTCAACAAAAAAATTGGCCTCAGGCAGAACACCTTCTTCCCCAACTTGCTCTCATTTTCTGGCGTGTGCTTGGGTAGTATTGCTGGCTTAAACTTCGCGTGCTTGTTTGGTTTGAATCTGATCGCATTAACTGTCGCTTGCTACATCACTGCATTCCATACGTTCTTTATGTGGCCGCTCGAACGCACTTTGCTCAACAATCAAAGGCAATAACAGCACTTCTGCTTGTGCCCGCTCATTGGCTGCATAACTACGTTCATGACATTGCCACAATGCGAACAAATGTCAGACAGCATATGCTCCGATGGTGAGCGAAATAGCATCAACCAGTCGCCCTAAATTAATATTTTTCGTGTCTGACCAGGCGTGAACGAAAAAAACACACGTTCGCACCACGAGATTCTCGCTTCGCTTTTCTGCGGATGGAAAATCAAAATAAAATTCGAGACTTTATGATTGCTGTCTACGCGATCTTTATCTTTATCTGGTAGTCGCCGACACCGTTGCGATCAAGTGGATTGGAACTTCTGTAACAATCGTTCGGTGAAAATTTTATAAGACCAAAACCTCGCAGGGGGTGTCATTGACAAACCTGCTGAATTTCACAGTTCCTCATCAATCTTTTGTAGCGCAAAAAAGTGATAATTAATTAAAGCTCATAAGCTTTTGTCAGCCCAATCAAATCTTATGCTCATGTATTTGTTCGTAGTCAAATGAAACGCGCTCTAGGAAAAGAGTTTAACCCGTCTCGACAACAAATCTAAGCATAATCGTACACCTGCTTGTTTAGTATCCTCTTTTGTATTCTCAACTTTTGCAAACGCATTCGTGGAACAGACGCAAGCGTTTTAATCTGGGCATGTCAATGAAACAAGCTAGCTTTTAGCTTTTCAAGTATTTACTATTTTCGCATTGCACAAGAGCAACTTCGCCAGTTACAACAACCACCGCCCTTGATTATTACGCACATTACAGACTGCACGCTACCATAGAAGACATCTTGTTTCACTGACCTATTTCCAAGTGCCGTCTGCAGCAGAGTTGCAATGCCAGAAGCGAAGAATATGGTGCTTATGATTTGACCCTTGGCAATGTTGTTATCGGCTATTCCGAGAGGGGTTGCGAGAATCAAAGGAACTGCCACGGTGGAGCCGAACATGGTCAGATAATGCTGGAAGAGCAGAAACGCAAAAGTTCGTTACAGGAACGTGATATTGTGTTGTGAGTGCACCACACATGGTCCAAAGTTGTTTTGAAAAAAATGTTTGATTTGGAGTGCCAACATTTTACAGCAACAGAGTTTTTAATCTAAAAAGCTTTCCAAAAAATAAACACGGGACCAGGTTTACCATGATTCTCTTACTCGCGATGTAAACACATGCTAATTGGCAAGTGTCCTGCTCAGGCGTTTTAAGGCGTGTACTTTGCTAGCCATGACCACACGCGGGACATTTCAACGAGGGTGCAGTGAAAGTGAAAAACGTTTTGCTGGCAGTGCATGAACGCAAAGTCGCAAAGACCGCACTGCACGAACAAGCGTTCATAGTATTATACTGCGTAACAATATTGCCTATGACTCATTTCTTCGCAAATCAAAACGCTAACAAATCGATAATATTAAGCCATCGCTTTTCTCCGGACAGGCTTCCCAAGTAAAACACTACAAAGCAGGGGCGGATCCAGGGGGGCGATTGGGCGATCGCCCCCCCTAAAACATACGAAAGTAACTTCATTCACCATGATTTTTTACAATTCGGAAAATAGCATGCCAGATATAAGGTCATTTTGTCGTCCATTGTTTAGTCACTGCAGTGTTGTGAAGTATAAGTCATCCCTCTGACAGAAACGAAGCCGTTATGAGACCTGACTACCAAATATTACTGAAATCGCCCCCCCCCCTAAAGTTACTGGCTGGATCCGACCCTGCTATAAAGTGCTTAGCTGCGAAACAATTTTCGTATTCAGAAAGCAACTGCCTCTAGTTACAACGTGGTATCCTCTAAAACAGGGGTGTCCAAACCTTTTTCAGGCAGGGCAAATGTGGTCAGGACTCGCGTGCCAGCATTACCTTCCGACATTCTTAGCGCAAACCCAGGTTTTGATTCGAGTTTGACGAAGAAACATTCTTTTGCGACGGTCTTCGTCCCCATGTTCGCTCTCAGCCCATAAAAACATAACAGGAAACGTCATAACGAGAAACCGCCGTCGCTCCGACGCAGAAGCGTAATCCGGGCTTTGACGGACCGTATACAACGTCATCTGATACCACAGCCGCGAGATCCTTCACATTGTCAAATTTTGCCCGTTTTGAAAAAGGTTTGGATAAACACGGGCCGCATTTTTGGCAACTCTGATCTAAACGGTAAACCTTTCTGTGTTTGATGTTTGATACGCCCACAATACAATTCTCAGCAATCGACTGCGCGAACCCTTCTTGCAGAACTTATCACGTCATCCAAATACCNACCTGAAAGCCAAGCAGTATGCACATGTACCACGGTGGGACGTCATCAACACCGTACGCGAGCCTGGTANTTTTGTGGCGTTCCCCTTCCTCATCGTTCAGGTTCAAAGATGGATCCTCAACTTCCAACTGTTCAGCAGTGCTCAGTGAATTGGCTACCTGCTGTCGTTCTCCATTCACTTTCTCTTTCGTTTCACTCATTATTGCAAAATAACGCTTTGACGTCGCAATTGGTTTTGTTCTACTGTCAAGACTGAAACAGGAACGTGCATCGGAAACGCAGCGAATGGGTCAAGCCGCTTGTCTGCGAACTACTCACTGTTGAGCGTGAAGCCGAGTGCACACTGCGTAAACATTGCATTTTTTCTAGAAAAAAGGGGGAACGTATGACGCACAGACGTCACCACTGGATGCTTACGTACCCCAAATGCTGTCGCAGTCACGCTTTTCTTCCCCTGAGGTCACATTTGCTGCGTATCGTAAATACGACGATGACCTGGTGCACACAGCACGAACTTATGCCACTGTAGGAACGTGTGCAGTAATTTCTTTGTGTGCGGGATGATAAAAAAACACCATAACTTGTTTCTTTCTCTAAAAATCCCTCTGGTGAATCACATTAATTTACACCACGTCACATCAGGGTTGCCAGATGAAAGTTTCAAAAAAGCCAAACAATACTAAAAAAACGCCAGAAAAATGCAAAACCGTTTATTTCAAAGCCAGAAAAAATCCAAACTTTGTTTGTGGTTATTGTTATTAACTTGTCACAACAAATACCTAAATTACAAGAATACCAATAGACTTTTTCTTCGAAATTGAGATTAAGTCTTGCTGGGTATTGTACTGGAGTTCGTTACTGACGATTCTCTTGACTTTTCATGGTTTGTGAGATTGCACACTTTGGGTACAATCGTGCCAAAGTTTGCATAATGATACATCGGCAGTTTTCGGTACCCATAAGAAAGTCATCATACATTCACTCCTCTACTAACGACGACCAGAATCATAAGAACCCTTCCACTTCCTCGACGTTATTGTCGCACTTCTATCGCGGAGGCGCAGACCTGTCACCAAGCGTTGAGCCTGCTGAGTGGTTACAACACACTACACAGAGCGAACATTTCGAGTGATTACGCAAAAAAATATTTCAAATCTCGCATCCCTCAAATCTTACCAACATCAGAACGCGGGCGTCGGTCTAATATAGCATTTATCACGAAAATTTTGCAAAGGTGTTTCCGAAAAAAATGGTATAATGAAAATTGTTCTTCACCAGAAACTTTTTCAGTGTAAAAAGCCAAAAGGAAAAGACCAGACAAATTGTTTGAAGCTAAGCAACTTGAGACGAGGCCAAAAAACGCTAAAAGGTCCAAGGAGACTTTTTAGGCATACCAACTTGAAATAGGGGCAGATTTATGAAATTTGGCCTAAACAAGGCCAACCTGGCAACCCTGCGTCATATCAAAAAGAAAACCCACTTAACAAAAATAATAGATGCTAGCCATCGTTCTATTAAGTTGCACTGCCTTTAAGGTTGAAAGAAGGGTTATTTTCTGCTCCTGCCTGCCAGCACTACCTATCAGATTGTATATTGAGAAACACAGCAAAAAAAATTTTTTAAACGTATAACTATCGAAACATTTACAAGCTTCTTCAGTAGCAAAATTGGGGCTCATGACCAAGATTGTATGAGCGTGAATGGTGTTCAGGATGTTCAGTGGCGGTGGAGTGCCTCCCTTCCGCAAACTATTTCTATGTTTGAAATTTTTAATAATTTTGATGTTTGTGTTATGGTCATATTTTTCAAGAAAATTTTCAATAAATGTCATATTTGTTTAGTTTTGACTTTAATATTTTTTCATGTTTTTGATAGTTTTCATCATATTTTTACGTATACTAATAATTTTAACATATTTTTCAATATCTCCTGGTTTATGCAACTTGCGACGTTTTAAGTTGACTTGCAATCCATTGCGCAGCGAAAGGGGTTCTCGGGCATGTCAGCTTTTAATCCGATTAGAACCTTTTTCACGTCATCGGCGCCTTTTGCGATTTCGCCACAGATCGGTAATTCGCAACATTTTAGTGAAACATGGTCGAACCAATCTACTACAAACAATTATGAGAAAGCAGATTATGAAGAGAAAAAATGTACTTCACCAAGCTTGCGCAAGCATCCATAAAGTATTATATTTGCGTCAGTTTGTCATCACACAAGCGATTTTAATATTTGTTCCGCTTTGAAAATTCCGTCTAACGAGTTATGGCCAATTAAGTACCGGCCGTCACAGTGGCCGGCGCGGGCGTTAAAGAGTTGCTTCAAGGTGCGACATTTTTCTCTGTTCATGAAACTGGACGTGTGTTTAAAACCGTGTTCTGAAACGGTGTAACGGGCGCTGGTTTGAGAACGGCTAGTCACTCGCAGACGACCACCTGCTTTTCATAACCAGTACCGCTAAATCATTCTGTTCTTTTCCGCAGCAAGCTGCCATGAATGTCTGTCTTGTTTTAACAAAAGCAACCAAAAATTATCCATTTCGACAGTTATAACCTAAAGCAGTGGTTCCCAAACATTTTTGCCCGCGGAACACTGCAAGGTTATTTTAAGTGGACAAGGAACCCCCCCCACTGCCAAGTACACATAAACGCTTTTTTCACCCAAAATGCCGTTATTAAGGTTTCGTACTGTAAACAAAATTATGCACAATAAAAATAACCATAAAGCATAAGCAATTCAACAACAAGCACGTCTTAGTGAGAGCAATGTATTTGTTTTCTGGACTGCAACAGTTCTGAAAAGTTCGGCTTAATAGCTGATAGTTGAATTCTTATATCTGATGTATCTGATGTAGCGTCTGGTGCGATACTTGGTCTTCGTTTGTGCATATCGGGAAAAAACTGATTCACATAAGTATTGTGACGACACTGCGCATCACCAATGAGCAAAACGGGGTAAAAGGAAAGCTATTGTAAATCAAACGATATAGCGGCTGCCACACGCCCAAAGGGTTAAAAGACATGTCAGCAGTTTTTGATTAAAACTGGAAAATATAGCTCGTGTAACCCTTCAGATTTGTCTATGGAACCCTAGGGTTCCGCGGAACCCACTTTGGGAAACGCTGACCTAAAGCATAAAACACTTCACAAATAATTCAGTGTATTTCATTTGCAGTGTAATTAATTTGGTTTATCCTGTTCTGTAACTAAGCAAACAACCATTCTTGCAGAACAACAGATTCAAAAACACATTTGTCTATTTCTGTCGTACCAGTGTTAACTTCTCGTTTCTTACGATTTATTTTATTCGAAAGCAGCAAATGTTTCAAAGTTCAAGTGTTAGAATCGCATGATCTAATCAGCCGCTTAGTTTTGCCAGTCACTTTTTCGTGTTAGCGACTGACCAAGGACGCGACTGCTGTTCTTCAACATCCTTAGACTAAAATATTTTAAACATTTACTGAACCTCCGCGTATCAATTCATACCCTGCAAAATTGATGCAATGCAACCTGGGTTTTCTTTCGGTCATTTTTGGGTCATAGACCGAAATTTTTTGAAATGACCGAAAAAAGTTACGTCAGTTCGGTCACGACGTCCGAACATGTAGGCTAGTGAATGCTGTTATGACGAGTTTTAACACCGTTATGGGACAAATGACCGAAATGTCTCAGCGAAAAAAGAAAAGGAATGCAGCGATTCTGATTTGCTTGCTTTAAAACTTGTGAAAACTCGCCTGCCCTGGAATTTGCTACTGTGGAGAAAAGTAAACGAAAGATAACAACCTCTATCGCACTGATCTCTTTCAGTTGCCGAACGGAATGTGACGTCACTGTTCTGGCGATTGTTGAAAATAAACAAAACGTGACGTCACCGGTGTGTGCAACGTGTTTTCGAAAACAGGAAACGTGACGTTCAGAAGTTTCGCATTACTGCTGTCCAGATTTTACACAACTCTGTTTTACATAAAGCCACTCTAAATGTTTAGCAATCGATACTTTTGCGTCATTTTGTCTTCACACGCACACGCTTTAAAACTTTGTTCTCTGTTCGATTATATTAATGTTTCAAGGTGCGACGTTATTTTCCTTTGTTTTATGTAATATCATTTGGTGAAAGCAAATACACGGCTGTTGAAAAATTTGCGCAGGTTACGACTTGCAAGTTTTCTATGAAGTTTTGTTCCAGGCAATCCGATTGTGCAAAACGTTCAACGTTATTTTGTTTTGGCATGTTGGACCAGAATCATTTTCACACGTTTGAAAATAAATATCAGCTTGATTTTCAATATTTCAATCCTGTGATATGATGCAAGACGTTCATCTAATCACCAGCTTAATTTTTTTAACCCGCTCTCTGAAAGTTTCTAACACGTTTACAAAATTCATTGCGATGATCTCTTATCGAGGCAAAACAATTTCTATAAAATAATCTCTCACTTGTTATTTTTCAATCATTGTGTTGATTTCTTGTCGCTGCAAAGTATTTTCTAAAATAATCTATCTCACGCGTTTTTTCAAATTTCATTTGGTACAAGCGAAACACAGCACTCAAAAATGTTGCGAAAATTACAGCTTGCCATTTTTTATGTAGTTTTGTTTCGACCTGTCTGAGTGTGCAAAAAGGTTGGCGTTATTCAGCTTTTGCAAGTCGAACTAGAATCATTTTGCCACATTTGACAACTTTCACCGTCAAATTTGTCGAACACGCATTTCAACGATTCCGGTTCGAAAATTACGAAACCTTTTCGTGCGACACGAACTTACTCGTTGATCAGAGATGTGCAAATCATTTCTAATCTTGTAAATATGGTGTTGCAGCGTAGTAGCAAAAAACACACTTCGGTAAAAGCGAAACACGGCACTCACAAATCTTGCGCAAACTTCATCTTCCAAGATTGCCATGTAGTATTTTTGCAAGCAGTCCCTCTGGGCAGTGCTGCAAATTTAGTGGACTTGCCGCTAAAGCTGGTTGCGAATCGCGAGCGACAGTAGCGAAAAAAGTTTAGCGGAAAAACTGGCGGCAAATTGTGGTGTATCTGGCGGGATTATGCCATGCCCGCCGTCGCGGACAATGCACTGTTTCAACTTCGTTACTAGTTTGATTTCACTCTTTCGGCTTTTTCAGACCAATACGATTCACTTGGTGAATGCCCGAAACGGACGATGCATAACAAACACTACTGATGTGAAAGCTTTATGACGTCACGGGCAAACAATTCTGTTGGGACTTTACGCACAGCGGCCAGCATTTTGGTAGCTTATTCTACTTTAGGTAAAACAAAAATTTAAAGTAAAAAACATAAATAAAATAAAAACAAAATCTTAAAATCAGTTGAACAACACCTGTTTGATTTAGCGGCGACATCTGGCGGACAACATCGCAGAAAAATCGTAAATTCAATGTGCGACACATATTTGTATTAGTGGCGAAATCGGGCGGAAAAAATCAAAGTAAAATGCATTGGGAAAAATTTAGCGGAATCTGGCGGATTTTTAAATATGTTTTTTCGGTGAAGCGCGAAAGAGAGTTGGCAACACTGCCTCTGGGGGTTTGTGAAACGGTTCGGCGTAACATCAACTATTCGTTGATCCGAGACCTGCAAACCATTTCCAATCTTGCAAATGCTGCTGCAGTACCATAACCAAAAATCCACTTCGGTGAAAGCAAAACACGACATCCAAAAATTTTTCGTAAATTACGACCTGCAAGTTTTCCTTGAAGCTTTGTCCCAATTAATGCGAATGTACAAAACGTTCAGCGTTATTCTCTTTTTACATAACGGATCAGAACCATTTTGACACATTTGAAAACCCTTTAAGTTCCGCGTGCGCCACTTTTTGCAAAGCTTTGCAATGCTATAACTCGCCAGCCGATTGAGCTAGAGATCTGTTGAAAGCTGCTACGGTAGGGGTTCCCAACCTTTCTCTATGTACCCCTTCAGCATTTCGACAGATGAGCATGTACCCCGAAAAATTCTTTTAACAAACAGGCTGAGTAAAATAATATAATCCATTGAATTTTTAACCTTGTTCAGGTAACCTCTGCCCAATACGGACAAACGGTTCTTCTACTTAAATAACAAATTAGTTAACGTTCACATAGAAAGCTGGTTCTTTCAGTAGTTGCACTTTTTTAGACGCTCGTTGGGGAAGTCCTATCGAAATCTGCACAAGTTTTGTAGTTTTCGACGGGGAACAAAAATTTGCCCAAATTGACCCATGGTTACCTGAAGTGTAACAAAATTCCAACACAAGGATCCCTCCTAAGGTAACCTTGACCAATTTGGGCAAAAGGAGTTGGTGCATGTAGATTCACTAGTAAGCCACGCCAGCAACCTTTGACCGAAGCCAGCACGGGAGTAGATCACATGAGTGCAAGCCCTGACGTCACAAACCAATTTGGCGCGAATGGCTCCTACTCAGCTCGTGGTTTTCATTGAGAAACAGGCAGGAGAATGTATGACGCCTTCTCCGTCAAAGGAAAGAATTGGAGCCAGAAAGAGCCTGCACCTTGTGTGTGCACTTGCGGTGAAAAGGTCAAAACATTTTATTGGGGACATGATGAACCTTGTGCTTCTCTTTTCCTAATTGAAGTTTGTAGAACTCTGGCTTAGCCCAAAAAGGCTTGCTCCTTATGCGTGCACTTGTGGTAAAAGGTCAAAGCATTTTATTGAGGACATGAACTTTGAGACCAGACAACGCTGTGGAGCCTGTCCACCATTGAAACAGAACCAAACGAGGTTCAAGTGCCAAGTGCCAGCGAAGGGGAGCACTTGTCTGCATTGATCACTTTCAAGTTTTCTGCAAAGATTACTCACACCACACCCCTGGAACACCAACCCCGAGTGATTTCCACCCTGACAGGAGTGGTTGCCACGTGGTCCCTAGGTGAAAATCACCCGACGTTATGGTTGATTGTGAGTTTGGGTGAAAATCATCCGGTGTTATTGTTAGTGTGAGTTCGGGTGAAAATCATCCGGCGTTATGGTTAGTGTGAATTTGGGGTGAAAGTCTCCCGACGTTATGGTAAGAGTGAGTTTTTTGTTTCCTTGTTGATGCCTTGACATTGTCAAAATTGACAAAACTCCAGTAATTTATAGTTTTCATATTTCAATTTCGGGGCTTGGTGCATTGTTTGGGGGGGATTAGCCCACCAAATCCCCCTTGTGGCGACGGGACTGGACGTATGTGAGACATGAAAGTCAACAGCAGTGCCGCGATCAATCTGATTGCCCAACAATTGTCGTGAAGCATTTGCCCATTTTGGGCAAGTTTACCTTATGTGCCTGATTGCCGTAAAAAATTTGCCCATTTAGGGCAAGGTTGATCAATGTGGCTGAAAATTGCAATGAAATAGTTTCATGTCTCAACCAAATTTACTTTCATTGCAGACAGAACCACAAACTTGAAATGAGGTTCTGTTTAAACCTTGAACCAACCACCAATGACGTCTACTTGCGGATTTGTAGCGTTTCTGGTTCAAAAGTTATTGCAAAATAACCGAATATTAACTAGGGAGATCCCACGTATTTGTAAACATTTTGGGTTTTTTGGCCATAACTTTGGAACCTATAAAACTTTGATCCACGAAATCGGTTCATTGGATCGGCCGATGACGTCATGAAACAAACCGCAGACATACCCCGCTCATGACGTCATCAACCAAAAACCCCAAGCCAAAAACTTAAAACTATTTTTTCGTTCTAAACTGCAAGGCTTAATGAGTCTTTACAGGGTTTGGATAGCTCTCTAGCTCAATCTACTGCCGAGTTATGGCTGGCCAAAGTTAACCTGAGAGGGAAAATTGTAACTTTTGTGAAACGTCTGGATTTTTGTCAAAAACTGGGTTTTTGAGTGATAATTTTGGCTCCAGGTATGCTAGAAAGTCAATCAATGGCTCTAAAGACGCGGATCACAGTCTAGTTTCCACAAAAAAACTTGAGGCAAAAAATAGCTCGTTGGGCTGGTGCCCAGGGCCAGGTAGACTTAGCCAAAAAGACAAAAACATGCCCCAATTATAACGTTACCTCCAGAAAACCCCAAACCCAAAACGAAACAACATTTACAAAATCTGAACTAGAAGACTTGTTGAATCCGTAGAGGGTTTGAACAGCTCTCTGGCTCAATCGCCTGGCGAGTTTTGGCGTTGCGAAGCTTTGCAAAAAAGTGGCGCACGCGGGACTTGAAGGGTTTCATCAGCGTAGTTTTATTTTCGTTTGCTCTTTCAAAATTTCCAACACTATTTCAAAAACCAATGTGCTGCTTTCTTATCGTGGCAAACTATTTCTAAAATGATCTCTCTCACGCGTTGTCTAAATTACTATTGTGCTAATTTTTTATTTTGAAGTTGAAACAATTCCAGCTTGTACGCATAGTTAAAATTTTAAGTCGTGCAAAAATGATAAACAGCGCAACTTTGTTTCATGTACACCGTGGGTGTTCATCCCATTTTTTCAAAACTTTCAAGCGTTCTCATTATGAGTTGCTCAACAAGCTGCCACACGACGCGTTATGTTTTGGCACAACCCATCTACCTCATACGCAGTTAGTGTATGAAAACGTTCTCTTTTGTAAGCGTAGTCGCAGCGACTTTATTCGTTCAGCTTCTTCCTTAATTCATAACAATTATAAACTGAAACCACTGGCAAAATCACCCTTTTTTCAATCAGATGATTTTACTCTTAAGAAAAAGCTATCTTGTTACAAAAACACGATAGGAGATATTACAGTAGACAATAACATTGTCTGTTCTCATTACCATCTCGCAATTTCGAAAGGATCCTTTACACTTACAGGTTGCTGGCGATGCAATGCATGTGGACCTTCGCAAAAGGCTTTACTCTTTCTGCACCACAAAGAAATGCCCAATGTTACGGCAACAGTCACAAAAATGTGCTTCTTTGGCAGCAATAGCCAGGTAGATTACGATTACGCAATAGTAGGGTGTCTACAGATGTGTAGCAGAACAATTACATTGTTCTCTACATGTCAAAGAACTTAAAGTCACAACAACAGAACTTGAAAGACAAGCTTGAGACTAAAGTAGGAAAACTAC
>JGI24158J21664_10011857_pt1 | contig 11573 bp, 3 predicted proteins | sample Ectturendosymbi3_FD_21664 | JGI IMG/M metagenome (IMG submission 21664)
ATGATGCCTACATCGTAGGCGAAATATATACTCTGTAAGATCTTAAAGTGTCTGATTCTTTGCTGAGAAAGGATTTCTTTCCATAGACATTGTGTCAGAGTTATTTTACAAAAATGTGCCTGAAAACCGATATATAAAAATTGGGGTACTATACTACCCGGGGTTACCTGATGTGTAACAAATTTTGTGCACCTTGATACGTTAACATTTCAATGCGACTTTAAAGTGCAAAACCTGTTTGGCCAAATATGACCACCGATACCTTATATACAGGGCTACAATACCGTCCTTATTTCTAGGATTTGTCCTTATTTTGCAGTACTACGACTTAGAAAATATTACTGTCCTTATTTCTAAGAAATGTCCTTATTTGTGACTTGCGTCCTTATTTTTTCTTATTTTCTGTAGCATAACACTTTTAAATATGCACTACCTGATAGATATAAAGACCATTTCTATTTCATCGTAAACATTCTGTCACCAAGGTTTTGTTACGTCATAAAAGTGAAATAATCTTGCAGCACAGAGACATAACCCACTATCAGGCCTTGTTAGCAGGTTAGCTGTACTCTGGTTAGGATTCTCAGGAAAGCTGATTTAATTGATTCAAGAAATTAGTATGCGAATAAAACGTTTCCATGACGATTACAAGGAAGTCGAGAATAAGACAATGCTGAAGCATATAGTCATGTTTCCACAGGGGGATATGGTGGGCTTAGCCGCGTAAAGCAAAGCTCCAAGCCCCAAAATTGAAATATGAAACAATATAAATACGGTAGGTGGATTTTTGTCAATTTTAGGATGCCAAGCACCTTTTTTGAAGACTTTCTGGCGACGGTTCTGTACTGAAGGTGTGTTTAAGGGGAGGCGAGCGAGACTCTTTCCTCGGGCCCCCCTTTTCAGGGGTTCCCCTCAAGGTGTTTCGTGCGTAAATTTTCATTTTTTGTGAAAAACTATTATACTCATATTATATGAGTCATATAATATACTCCGAAGCAGATCTTACAGTAAGTACTCTGCTTTCAAAGGGCTCCCAACAGCAACTGTAATGCGTAAGTACTCTCTTAGTGAAAGTACCCCCAAGAGCAACTGTAATGTCAAGTACTCTGCTTTGAAAAGGCCCCGCAACAGCAACTTCATTGCGTGAATACTGTGCTTTCAAAGGCGTCCACAGTATAGCAATGTGTGAGTACTCTGCTTTCAAAAGGGCTCACGATCGCAGTGTGTAAGCAGGCTACTCTACTTTCAAAGAGGCCCCAGTATAGCAACTGTAATGTGTAAGTACTCTGCTTTTAAATGGGCCCTTAATAGCAACTGTAATGTGTAAGTGCATTTCTGTCAAAGGGGCCTCCAGCAGCAACTGCAATGTGTAAGTGCTCTGCTTTCATAGGGGGCCCCAAGAAGTGGGTGGCGATGCCAGCTTGCTACCGCTTAACATTTATGTGTTGCTAAGTTTTGTTTTCCCAACTTTCAGTGTTTTTAACGTTGTGCATCATGAATAACCCTTTTGCATATTCTGCTATGTCAATCATGTCGAAATCTTAGGAACGTGTCCTTTAGTGGCCCACATATCCGCTTCCTACAGTAGGTTTGATCAAAAGGTCTTATCAGGGTTGGCCGAGTATGATGACGTCATCAGAGGAGCCCCCTTTTCAGTTTTGCCTCGGGCCCTCCCAACACTAAGTGCACCACGGTAAATAGGCAAACATATGATCTGACGTTAGTCGTGCAAACAGAATTGTTTTCTTTTGTAATGAAATCAAATTCGCCTCAGCCATCCTTATTTTTGGTTCTAGGTCGATGGTAGCCCTGCTTATATGTGAAGAGTCTTCCTACACGATGACTTGATATGAAGGAAAAAGCAGATCTAAAACGTGCTACGCACAAACAAAAAAACAAAAAGTGTATAAAATTTGAATGCTATCTATGTTTCGCTGCGCAGATACGATTTTAATGTGAAAGTGATTAAAAATGGACGTCGGTAAGTCAAAAACGCTGTTGACCTGGAGTCGGTCCGGAAATAACGGATGTCACATGTCCTAGGAAAACAATATCCCTGGAAAGAAATCCTTTCTCAGCAAAGAATCAGACACTTTAACAGGCGCGGACACAGGAGGGATGCAGGAGATGCATCCCCTCCCACCAGACCTAAAGAGGTGTTGACATGACACTTGATTTCATTGAAAAGCATCGCCAAAATGCTTTGGTACTGCACATTACTCGCCAAAGATGCTAAAATTTAATTTATGCCAACAATTAATCAAAAACGCTTCTTCGTTTCACTGTCTATGGAAAGAGATCCTTTCTCAGCAAGAGATCCTTTCTCAATACTGAGTGCAAAGTTATGTTTTGTGTGGCGAGTTTTCATAATTCATCTGGTCAATTTTGCAAAACTGCGTGATGTTCTAATTGTAGCGAAATTGTCCGTAGTCGTGTCAACATACAAGTCTACTTAATTGTCCAGTTTGTGTAGCAAGCTTTCTTTGATCGCTTTGGACGTGATCCCAGACGTTTGCAGCTCTTGTTTCTAAGTCAGGGTTTCTCAAACGGGACCCTCATCCCCTTTGGGTGCCATGGAGCTGTTCTCTGGGGGCCACGTGCAGAGGCCGAGCAGGGGCCACGAGCAGAGGCCAAAACTAGGTATTTTTATTGATGAGCACGGAGCCACAGGTGTTGAGAGCCTTTGAAGGGGGCCACGGTTCATGAAAGTTTGCGAACCACTGTTCTAAGTGATACTGACAAGTCTTGCTAGCTGATTTTGCAATCATGGGGAGAGCAACCGGGCAATTCCCCCCGAAATTTTCAATAAAATGTTCAGTTGTTAGTTCAGTTGAATATATCAGCTGGGTACGGCCCTTTTTGCTAAGTAAAATAAAGTCATGATTTGCGGTTCCGTTGAAAACCATTGCAATCCAATGCTTCTTGCTTTACAGATCATTGCAATGCAAAACTAGGCTACCTAATTTTGGTAATAATTAAAACTTCAACACAAATTTTGCATTAGGCTACTCGTCAATTTTTGCGAAAGTCGAAGTGTTAATTGAAGACAAAATTTGTCTTTCCAGACCTATATACGTATTTGGCAGCACACAAATAATTTCTGTGCAATTTAGTTTGAAAATTGATTAACGCCAACTACAAAATAAGCCCACTGCTTGCTGTGCATCCGGTGTAGGTTGTCCGTAAACATGACAACTTTTTTATCAGCAAGGTCTGTAGTTCTTTGATAGCCGGAGTTTTTAATGTTTTTGAGATAGAAATAATAGTATGGGCATAACTGGAAGTCATTAAAAACCAAAAGGCAGTTTTCTTATCAAAAGTCTTTCACAGAAAACCGAAACAGAGTATAAAGAACCACCGACCAACAGATCGTATTAAAAAATAGATTCATTTTCAAAGTACATGCATTGCTCGTTCAATTGTTGTTTGTCAAACAGTTTACCTATCACTTGTAGCAAGTGGAAGAACTTGCCGAAGTCTTGGAATAAACATACCGATCTTCACAGCAGAAAAATTTCTTGCCGTAAACATGTTGTATTTGAATATAATGATAATGTAAAAGCCAGTTCAACTTCATGCTGTGACTTGCGTGGGAAGCAGTTTATGAAAAACGAATGTTAATGGAGCATTCTTGAATGAGGTACCAAAAATGTTTGGCTTGTTTGTAGAAAGTTTTTCATGCATAACTTTGCTCAGCACAATCGACAAAAATGTGTTAATGAATTTGCTCATTCATTTTGTCAGTTATGAGTGGACATTGCCAAAACAAGTAGCTTAACATCTACAATCTTGTGTGCTGCAAAAAAACACCATAGGTCTACATTCTACAAAGATTATGGCCAGCCAGCTCTGCGTTAAATGTATCCAAGCGTAGTTGGCAGACAGCGCAGACTTCTACAAACAACTAATCTTCATAACCATTGTATGGAGGTATTTCGCGAAATCGGAACACGTGTAGATTGAGGTTTTCAACACTAAATTAAATACGCCAGTCATTGAGACAAAACCAATATTTAACTATTTCATGAGCAAAGTAGGACCTTGGCTAGGTTTCGATTTACTTCAAAACTCGCCCTAACTTTCATCTAGCTGATCCTGACCTCGTAGTCACATGATTCTAAGGCGAACGTACTGGAAAGAGGATCGCCTACCTGTAGTGCCAGGTGTAGCGTAGACTCGAATTCGCATATCCTCACCGGGGGAGCGTCTAAATTCGTGCCGTGAGAAACAGAAGATAAAGAGCATGCAACAGAAGATGATGTCGACGAAGTAGTAGAATGCAAAGAAACAGTTGAAGAATGAAGAGAAAGCGAGGAGCAAGAAGGAAGAGGGCTGGTGTGAAGTGAATCACAATCATTCAACTACAAATGAAAAACAAATGCAAGAGCAGAATTAGCACCCAGTGTTCTACTTAAAAGTGGTGATATGCTCTGTTGTACATTTGCACCGCACTGGCCAAGCTGCGCAGATTCGAGTTATTTTCTTCAAGCATTCTTTCCATTTTTTATAAATCTCAACTATATTTTCAGATTTTGTTTTTATTAAAGAAACGAATACCGACTGCTTCCAGTTGCAACTACAAGCAAACACAAATAAATGAGAAGAAACGCCAAGGAATAAGAAAAGATGTTGTTCAATTATTTGATACAGTATCATCTGCACTTCAACATGTTGGAACGTTAATCATCAAGCTACGTGAAGAATTAGACACATGTTTAAAACAACAAACGCATACATGACGATATTTCACATTTAATGAGGCAGGAAACACTACGCCAAGGTCTCCAAACTAGGGTTCGCTGGCTACATCCTGCCTGCAAAATTTTTTATCAAAAATGAAAATGAACACAATTACGAAAAATTTGTTGATTTGGTAGAATTTAGTATAGGCCGAAGCAATGACATTACGTAGGACGCCCTTGTGAATCTCAGTTGGTTAGGTATTATTGCGCTGCAGGCTGGCCTAACCTTCGATGATATGTTGCCGCAGTCTGAGCTCTTTGTTAATTAGGTACATCCCACCTAAAGACAGAATTCCTCATTAGGATAAAATCAAAAAAGCAATTTCACCATTCTTTTTGTAAAGATACTTCTCTTATAAGACAACGTTCATGTCTTGACATTCATTTTTTGGACCGAGAGTTTATGTTCGACCCTCGAACCGTCGCGTAATAACTTATGTAGCCCTCAGACAAAATATTTTGGAGACCCTGCTCTGCGCGAACCGAAAAAAATCAATGCTAACGGTCAACTCTAAACAAAAATTCAAAAAATTTAGATTGAAAAAGTATCATGTGTAATTCTCTAAAACTAATGTTCTGAGAGGAAATTCCAACTAAATGAAAATGTATCGTGTCATGCATAGAAAAGAAACACATTGGGTGAACAGACGAAAGTGGTTCTTGCTTTTTTCGTACAGTGTATGTTGGAAAAAGTAGACAGGAGCTCTGCCGCGAAGCTAAATAAAAAAACGAGAAAACCTTATCGGGTTTTTCGATTGATTCATGCACCTACAAATGTCTAACCGTGGGGATTGAGTATGTTGTGGTGTCTATGTTGGCAACAACAAGCGTACCTTCACTTTTGTTTTCGATCCCATTGTGCTTTTCGACGTTGAAGAAGCTTTTATGCTCGTGTCATCAGAAATGACCTTCCAAAGCAAAGTGCACTCTCACTATGGGTACATTATGTCTCTTAAAGAGTCAAACCAATGCTTATTTTAAAAAGAGTTCTAGCTTTTATTAACCGCTGCAATTAGAATCACGAAATAACGGTAGGTTTGAAGAATCCAGGTCGGAAAAATTTTGGCGTAAGTTCATTTGACATAGAAATGATATTCTCGCTAATCTCTTTCCATGGGTTAAATTGGAGCAAAAGTAAATGAACTACCGTGATAGAAACATAAACCAGGAAATGTATTTCGGGAAAACACAAAAAAAGACTAAGGCATCAAGCTTTCGGGCGATACGGATTTCCTTTCCAACAGGCGTTCATGATCCGACAAACCACCAACGCAAGAGACGTGCAAACAAAATCCAATCGCAAGTTTTTAAAACGGTCACTTGCGAAACACCCAATGTGGGCCTGCATCTGCATGTGACCTCATTGAAATATGTTGTTTTAGTGATATTGCTATCAGACAACCATGTGAGCCTTTCCAAATACCGTAATATTTATTCTGTTCCAAACGCAATCTCAAACAGAAATACGTAAACGACCTTGATTCTGGAGAAAATTTTGAATTAATTACTACATGATGTTAATCGTCTACACCAGTGCTTACAAACCTTTTTCAGCTTGCGACATACTTTTACTGACAATTTGTGTTGACGCCCACTATGACACATTGCAGTAAATTGGTAATGACAAAAACTGAAATGCAAGTTTACTATTGTTAATGCGAATATTGAGCTTGGTTACTAGATCTAGCCATTAGAAAAGCGGCTAATTTTCAAGAAATGTTTTAGAATTTTAGATAAATACCGAAAATTGGTAACATTTTGAAATGCTTTAGGGTCCTCTTGAAAGTACTACGCGGTCCACTGACTGGGAAGCGGTGGTTTGCACTACAGTACATTATTTTTCGTTTCTATCAGATGTAGTTGATTTTATATACTAAGAATAACTTGTTTCTTACAATAACAAAGTTATATATTTGGGATATAGTGACAAACAGCATTGATTTTTTCTAACGTCATCATTATGTGATTTTCTTTGAGTCAGGAAACTTGAAAAAAGCGTGTAAATCAGTTCATCCATCAGTTATGCGGTGCACGGTGTCTGGCGAGTCTAGCTACGTCTATTAAACCAAAGCTGACCAGTTTGATTGCGTTTCTTATGCTAAGAGAATCCCCCAAATGTAAGAAAGGGCTACTTTCAACTGGCGGCAGACACCCTTGTAAATGCAATACAGAACAAAACAAATAACGAAAACAAGAACTCTGTAGGACGAAAATAAAGTAATCACACAATTGCGAAATGCTAGAAAAGAAAAAGAAAGCTAGTACACTTTATAAAGGTTTTGAAGAGATCGGAGTAAACTGTAATAAAAATGCAATGTGATTAGATTTTAAGGACGACTTGATTAGAGTAGCAAATGACAAGAAAGTTTTAACTTCTTGTCAAAAATGGGTCTCTTTGTTTGCTCAGCAAAGCCAGCATAGATATAACAGTTTAACTACAGAAAAAGAAAGAAAATGCACGCATGCTTAGTTTGCGAAAAAGTTGGGACTGCTGATTGCTGTAGTCATTGCAGCTGTTTAAACGAAATTTTTGCGTTCAGTTGCCACCCATTGGTTTTATCAATTTACAAACTTGAAACGTAGGTAAACGCATGGGAACAATTGCCGTCTTTTTCAACAAAAAAAAAGCTTTAATGCCTTTTACAATCACAAAAAGATGCTTCTCTAAAATCGTCTCCAACTCGGTAGCAGTTATGACTTAAACAGTCAACCTAATCTTAAAACTAATTGAAAAACAAGAATGAAGTGCTAAGTGAAATAAGCAAACACAGCAAAGTTCATGAATAGGGCCATTTAAAGTCATAAAAGTCATGTTTCTTCTATGTGCTTCAGGAAGCTGTGGAATTTTGAAACAAAAATCGCACCCCTACGAAGTCTATAACAAAACTTACGAAGTCATAAAAAGTCATATTTCCATATTAGATCAAAAAGTCATATTTAGCGTATATGTTCAACCTAATACAAAAAGGAAACCATTAAAACAATCTCAAAATACCAGGTGAAATGACTATATCACTAGGTCTAATCTGCATCCTGCAAACTGAACCCACTTGGGCACTCTGCGAATGTTGGCAAAAACTGCGAACGTATATCAACCAAGTTATTTGGATGAAATGTAATGCACTGCCTAAAAATGCAAGTTCTTGCTGCCGCCAAAACATAAACCAATGTTCATGCATGTTTTCAATTTTCTTTAAACCAAACTACGATGTCTTGCTCATCTTTTGAGCCGTTGATTTTAGTGGGGCTTTAACAAACCATGGCGCTATCTTCTCTTATGCCTATTTTCGCTGGTAATACTTCTTTGTACAGTAGTTGTATATACTAGCTCAGTCGTATTTTTGTTTGGTCAGATAAAGTCACATTTTCCGAAAAATAAAGTCATATTATCAAGTTTTGACCCCCAATGACCTCTACTTTTGACGAACACAGAGGCAGCACATTGGATGGAGGACTACCAGAAAGTTCATTTCAAATTTAATATTGATAGTCTGAGCAGTAATGGGATGCTTCCTCTTTAGCTTTGATGTTGATTGGGTGTTGAGTTATCCTCAAAATATTCATACTGCAACTCCAATGAGACAAATTTCCTGATAGCTGCCTATAGCAGTGTTGATAAGTGAGCACGCAGCTAGTTTAATTAACCACCACCGCACCTTGCAGGAAACAGCGTTGTTGAAACCCAATCCGTACCGTAAAACAGCATGCAGCTCACCAACTTTTTTGTTCATAGGCTTTTTATTTTGATGGATTGCCAATGGACATATACCGAAACATTTTCTGCACTGTCGTTGTGCGTGCTCAAGCGATTCAGTGTCATAGCACGTGCTCAGCAGGACCGGCCTTTAGCCGATTGGACCGATTGCTTCCAATCGGGATCCGCGCCGAAGGGGGCCCCGCGCTACGCTCATTGACCTACGCAAGCTTATGCGAGATCCACAGTTTGTTTAGTCGTGGGCCCCGTTGCCAGCAAAAATCGAAGTGAACTGTGCGGTATTTTAACATCTTCATTTATCATCATTCGTTCTGGAATCGCAACAGTGGTCATTGATTTCGATGTGTGGTCTGGTCTTTTCAGTAGCAGTTAGTCAAGACAGAGAGAGGTGTACGACGTACAACGTAAACCTTACGGTTTGAAAGCTGTTTTCTGTTTCAGTCAGTTGCAAGTATTTCGTACTTAGCAGGTTATTGCTGTTTCAGCAGTTGCTGCTTCTTGTGTTCTGAAAGTTATAGCTTGTAATTGCAAATGTGCGCTGCTTATTCGGTCTTAATAGCGTTGTGCATTTTCCCTCGAAATTTGTTTATTGCTCTCAGGATTTACAATTGACCGTCCCAGTGACCGTGGCATCCCGAGAAAGGAGCTTTNTAAGCTGAAAGTAATTAAGGCCTATTTGAGAATATTAATCCAGCAATAGTGCTAAATNTTTTGGCGATTTGTCCATTGAATATTTCGGCGATTTGTCCATTGAATACTAAAATAGCCGAGGCTTAAACTTGGACAAAATTCTGAAGGACATAGCTAATGCCAAATTAGGAAAAATAAGTTTCTCTTAGCAAATGCATTTTTGTATTGCATGCTACAATTGCCTAAAGCAGGGCTGTGGAGCCCAAAATGAAATTTCAAAGCTCCGGCTCTGACTCCATGAATCTAAAGTTTTTGACTCGAGCTCCGGTTCCAAAATGATTTGGTCTATAGAAAACTGAAAACCATAGTCTTATTTGTGTAATTGTATTATTGCATCAGCATAGATGAGGTGTCGCGAAATGATATATTTGATGGATAGTGGGACATGTGCAAAAAGTTTGAGAAAACCTAATCTACACACAATCTTGGGCATCGGAAGGAGTTTTTCAGGGGGGCAACAGTGGACTTTTCCAGGTGGTCAGGACCGGCCTTAGCAACTTATTGTGCAGCATTACAATACTAGGTTGCACTGTAGTTTTTGTGTGATCACCTTGTGTGACGACCTGTTGTCACATTTTTTCGTTTGTTGATGTTTTGTTGCTAAACTGTTATATCTTATATTTGCTAGCTGATTATATCAACTAGTGTTACTAATTTCATTTAACACATGGCCAGTTGGCTTGCCGTATTCCAGGGTAGGTACCTGGCCAGAGAGGAGGTATTGAGTGTAGCAACTCGTGAATTGATTGGGTGTTGTGGACATGTCCGTCAAACAAACATGGAAAGTCTCTTCTGGAGAGGTGAAAATGAGGGCATGCCCTCAGACACCCTAGCTTAGCATTACCTTTTTCGGGCCTCGCTCTTTCATATCACTCATGATTTCTATGATTATGACTTGATGCCCTACTCAAATATTTCTGCTCACGCCATTGAGTGCGGCCCCGCAAAAGTGTTTCCAATCGGGCCCCGCACTTGCTAAGGCCGGCCCTGGTGCTCAGTGACACGTTTGCGGTCAAGCTGAATGCTCTGCCACTTGTGTCATTAGGTTGGGTCTCGGATTTAGTAATCAACTTTGTTCAGAGAGCCAACATCAAAAAAAGAAGAAACAATTGCAACGAACTTGATTGTATGTAATATGTGGCATGACGGATTTTCTACAAATCACAGCTGTTTAGAATTTCAGCACCAGGTGTTTTATGAGTATCATCAGATTGAGCAGACGATCGACTTTGAAACACGGGCTAAAATTTTCGAAGCAAATGACTGTTAATCCATGAAGTACAGTAGAACTCGTCTAATTCGTCATCGTCTAATTCGTCAATTCGCTTGTTTCGTCACTTTTTCGTCGGTCCCAGCAGAATCCCTATCTTTTGTGTACATTTCTGTTCGTTTAATTCGCCATCGTCTCATTCGTCAATTTGCTTAATTCGTCACCTCTTTCTATCCCTGAGAAGCGTTTTGTTCGTCTAATTTGTCATTTGCAGTTTCGCCTTTGATGTCTAAGCAGCTGGTACGTATGCGAATTCAAACAAATTAAGGATCTTCATCTGAGAATTGTTGCACCTCGCAATTTGTTTATCGAATTTATACACGAGGTGTGAAGCGTGACCCGATCCCCATTGAGAGAACGCGGAAAAGTTTATCAAAGATTTAAAAGGTGGTTGATTATGTGGAGGAGTCCAGACAGAGCTGAGGAATTAATTGTTGTATTCAACCATACCGTCATAAACTTGTACATTTTACTGCAAATAAGAGCACTATGTATACGAGTTGCTACGATAAAGCATACGAGCTTCTATGATAGAGTTTTCACCTGTTTGCATAATTCGTCAGTTCGCCTAATTCGTCACTTTTTTCTAATCCCCTTCAGGTGACGAATTAGGCAAATTCTACTGTATATCGGTTTGTCACCAATCCAACTCGAAGCTGCTTTTGATTCATGAGAAAAGCTTTTCCTATAGATTATCCTGAGTTTACCGAAACACCACGATTTCATTATTTTTAGAGATAGCTTAACATAGCTAAAGGAGCCACGGTGCAAAATTGTTTCCAGGCTTATATCTAAGACAATTTCTTCCGCGCAAAGCTATGCTGCTGTAACTGAAGCTACAGCATAACACACTAATACTAACTTATATAACGGGAGTAACGCCCGTACAAATCACACTGTCACGAGAGCAATCATCCCCTTTGAACTTTGAAAGTGGTATCTATAAAAAAATAAATGAAGCAGTCCGTGACAAGGAAATAAGTTAATCGACTAACGCAATACAATTAATTACTATAGTCTTGCCTTGGATTGTCGGTCATTTGAAGAAGGGCCTCCAGAATCTTTTCCAGTTTTACGATCAGGAACTTCGTAATCCTTGTTTGCTTTGGAATCCTCACCCTTGATCAAAAAAATGTATTTTCTGCTAGTTTATTCA
>JGI24158J21664_10011860_pt1 | contig 11569 bp, 6 predicted proteins | sample Ectturendosymbi3_FD_21664 | JGI IMG/M metagenome (IMG submission 21664)
AAAGGTAGCATGAAGACTGAAAAACCAATCAAGCTTGTTCGAGAAAGACTTTCAAAGTTTAATCTTAACTTGGACACGGTCATTGTGAGCACGATCACCGATGGGGCTAGTGTTGTGATGAAATTCGGTCGAGATACAAGACCTCTGCACATTGTTTGCTTAGCTCATGCAATTCATTTTTGTGTTTGTGATGTATTATACAAAGAGAAGCGAAAGAATTACGATTGTAATGATCAAAACAATATTGCCAGGGATACTGAGGAAGAAGAGAGTGATGAAGCTGAAAGTGAAACTGCTGAGGACAACCTAGTCGATGAATCGCCAATTGTGGTTTTGCATTCTGAGTTTCGGAATATCGTTGCAGAGATCCGCAAGACAGTGAAGCTGTTCACAATGTCTGTAGTGCGCAACGATGACAATCTGCAACCTCAAAGTATTGCTACTTTTGGAAAAGAGAAATCTATTTTCCTTGATTGTAAAATTCGGTGGAATAGTTTGCTCAAAATGCTTCGTCGTTTTTATGAGCTACGCAAGGAAATAAAAGTAGCAATGATGCAGCTTGAGCAAGAGTTTGAGTTTTCTAATGATGAATTGGACAAGATAAAAGAGCTTTGTGAAGCCCTTGCTTCAATTGAAATGGTCGTCGAGTACCTTTGTACAGAAAATGCTGACCTGCTATTGGCTGAAAAAGTAGTGGTGTTCACCCTGAAGAAGCTAAGAGAACAGGGTGCAGAGATGAGTAAAGATCTTGCAGGAGCAGTTTGAGATACGTGTGCAAGAAAGACGAAACCATGAACTGATTCACTTATTGCAGTATTTGAAGTCTCCGGATTACCTGAATGAATATCAGGACCACTTTGGAAACAAAATAAGAAGGTTCAAAGTTGCAGCTTTGGCAACATCTCTTTTGGAAAGACTCTATCCACAGAGTTTTTACAATCGTGTGGAAGTGTATCAAGGTGCTGAAGTTGAACTCCATACATCTAATGCTGAAGCTGGTCAAATCGAGAAAGAGCCCAAAAATATGACTCTTTCGGAGGAGTTTGCCTCATTTTTGGAGAGTGAAGACCACATAACTATTCCGGCGCAGTAAGAAATCCAATCACAAGTTGTGAACAAAGAAATCAGTCTTTTTGAGGCAACGAAAAAGAGGCCTGATAACCTTGAAAAATTGTACCATGCACTACTTACAACCAAGCCCACATCAGAGGAACTGGAGAGGGCTTTTTCAACCATGGGACTATTTGTTACAAAACTTAGAAACAGACTGAATGATGAGAGTATCAAAGCTTTGATATTCATGCGTCAGTTTTATAAAAGTCAGTAAGAACTGTGCTTTACTTTAATTATTAATTCGTTAATAAATTACGCATTGAACAACAGTAGTAATTTCTAAGTTACATTGTTTCTATCGAGCAAAATCATACTTATTTTAAAACCCGAAAAAAAACTTTTTTTTTCTCAGTTACCCGAAACCCGGGTTTTAAAATTTCGACCCGAATTGGAAACACTACTCAGGACTGACCCAGCTAGTGAAAAGTTGGGAATCACTAGCTTGTCTGCAGTAGTGCAGTGGGTCTCCTGTAGGATGATGATGAAAGCCTTGTTCTTATAGGCTAGCTGCTCAATGACAGATATCTTGTCTGCAGAAAGCCCCTCGGTGTTCAGCTGGAGTGTGTTGGGTCGTGGGCCATCGGCTGCAGTTCTGCTGCCGCGCCCTGAGCAGGGCGCTTTATGACCCAACCCATGCCGAACACGCCCAGCGCGGGTAGCAGTGTTTGCTCTCGTATTGACAGGATTAGTTGACATTAGTAGCGAATGTCGTACAGGAAGGCCACGTGAAGTCACCTGTCATCCTCCCACAATGCCAGCTGAATTGCTCCCAAGACCAGCATTGGTCTGGGTTTACTGCCTTAGTACTGGTGTCGGACGGTTCTACTTCACCACATGCACATGGAGTGCTGCTCCATCCGCAGCTTGCAATTGTGACTGTGCAGAACAAAGCGCTGATCATATACAGCTTCCTGGGGATGTCCCACATCCAAACTCCTGGACCTGAAGTCTGGACTGATTGTTTTAGATGATGAAACTATACACTGGTTGTAGAAAGAATGTCCCGAAGACTAACTTGTTTGAGTGGTATGTTAAAGAAGGCAGAAAAAATACCTTTGTGATTGTCTTTGGTTGACCAACTTTTTTTTCATGTTAAGTAATCTTTGCTTGCAAGTTTCAACTAATTGTGGACATTTTATAATCTCTATCAGGTTATTTTCTGGCGGTTGAAAATTATTAGAAAGACCCGACGTTTGATTGCACTGGTGTCGATTTAACATGAGACAAATCTGGCTTTTCTGTTTCATGTTGTTTTATACTCGTCAAAAGTTTCCATTATCTATTAATTGGTAACACCATGAAGAATTTCGTTCAATCCATTTACAGTTGGTAACTTCATTAATCGATTACCTCAAAATATTAAAATTTGCAACTCTTGGCATAACGTAACACACATTTTTGTTTGTAGATTCGCAAAACCAAGACTGGAGGAAATTGTCTTGTCCATCAAACTGGAGATCCACTTGAAAGAGACAAGCACATCAAACGTCCCATAGCGCCTGGACTGACGATTGGGGAGTCCAGTAGTAAACGACGTCTTCCAAAGGTAGGCAACTGTGCTCCGAAAACGGTGCATAGAAGTTGCTTATCCTAAAAATATTCGCTGCATCATTCGCAAACTGTGATAAACACGATCTCAAGTATAAAGAACAATTGTATTTCCAGTACAAAGGTTATCCGTGTTTAGGAAAAGGAAAGTTTTATATGGTTGGGAAAACAATTGTATTTCAAGTACAAAGGTTAGCCGTGTTTAGGAACAGGAAAGTTTTATATGGTTGGGAAATGCGAAGCATACGATCAAATGTTTTGAAATTTACCTAGCTTCACTCTATATTCAAATACAAATAAACCACAATTTGCGAGATTGTGTGTGTTGTTTACTTGTTTCACATCTTAAATAATATTTCCAAGAAAGTGTGATTGACTGGCTTTCTGAGAATGGCTTATTACGAATTTATCCATTGAAATTTGACATTTATGGCCCCCATAAAGATAGCATTAGACTGAAATGTTCAAAGTCAAAGTCTTTAACTTCAACGTCTGGGGTCAAAGCTTTGAATGTTCGAAATATTTTCAGTTTCATTCGGCTGCTCTCTTGGACAAACGAAACCTAAACGGACTCGCAAAAAAACGTCTGTAGTGAGGATCTAACCTGATCAGCTGAGCATCACCTTTTCGAAAAATAGTTTCTACCTTACCACACTGCCGAATGAGGTTATGTTCCAGATGCATTGCCATATACCGTTAACCTTTTTCTAGTTGATCGTGATCGGAAGCAGGAAATGTGGGACAGCAGCTTTTCGACGGTTTTTCAAACTACATCCCGATGTGCATTCGTGTTTTCAGACCGAACCTCACTTTTTTGACGTTGATGAAAATTTCTGCAATGGAGTTGATTTCTACAAGTAAACTATTGAAAGTGCAACAATAGCATGCGAAACAATTACGAAAGCTTGGCATGGTGTGGAGCCATGGGCATCGGAATAATTCATCTAGGGGGCCAATAACGGATTTTTCCAAAGTTGGGTGAACATTTTACCAACCTGAAACTAAGCGAAAAACACTTTTCTACGAAACAAATCATATAAAATCTCAAATTTTAAAATCCAGGGGGTCCGTGGTCCCCTTTCTCTTTCCGACGCCCATGTTCAGAGTTACTTTTATATCAACGCGCCACTTATTCTCGGCTTATAGTGTTTCTTAGGTCAATCGCTGATATAAGACGCATATTTGACATGATTCGGGGGATAATGCTCAACAAGTGCAAAATAAACTCGCTTTATAGCATGTTATATGATGGTGCGGCCGAAAAGGATTCAGACGTCAAGAAAATATCTGTCAAGTATTATAACTCATTCCATCCTTGTCCCATCAAAACATCGGTTTGCAAAATCATTGTGGTAAAGTAGAAATAGAGTGTTTTCAGTCCACTCCTTTGAAATAAGCAAGGTTCCAACAAATCGCTTGAGGTTTGCAAGTTTGCCAGAGCATAACTTGTGCAGTTTGTTGTAGATTTGTTCGCGTATTACGTCGTGATACAGTGATATTTTCACAATTATCAACAAAGCATTGACGATAGCGAAATTGATTACACACGGGCAACAACGTAGTGGGCAACTGTGACACCAAAATGTGTAGGCTACTTCGAAAAAAGGTCCACTTGCCCAGTACGTGATAGCTGGAGCATTTAAAAAAATTGCTGGGCGATTCGAACTCACTAATCAAGCCACTGCTTGCAAATCGGGAATTAATAAAAGCTATTTTGTTTGCATGAATCATGTGAAGAATCAAGAATCATGTAATGTGTAGTACAGAAACCGCCCATCAAGTGTCATGCATTTATTCACGGAAATCGTGTTTTGCATACACAGCAATTTTCCACCACAGTAGAGAGATTGAAAATGGGGAGGGTAAATAGTCCTTTCGAACTTTCCGTGCGCTTCCAAAATGCATAGGGGCAATACAGTCAAAAATTGTCCATCTCTTGGTTCTATTCAAGAATGGGATTGTTCCTTTACCACTAGCTTGAACGTTTTCCAAAGGCATATCATTTTTTCTGTAAAATGTGGATTTCTAAAACAACTGTAGTTTTACAACCTTCTCTTCTCCGTAGGATATTTTGAGATGTTTCTTGGGAGATACGGACCAACTTTTCTGTATCAAAATCTTTGCTCATCCCGCAGACGCTCAAGATATACAAAATTTTAAATCAATTCAACAAACACAAACCGTCAACAAGAGTAGGAAACAGTTAACTGATAAAAAAAAAGTTTCTTTATCAAAACGTTTTCACAATCAAACTTCCTAATAGATTGCCGTATGTAAGGTCTCTTCTTCAAAAGTTATCTCACATTCCTCTGTTTCCTTAACACCCCATCTACTGTTTATGCTTTGTCGCTGTTCTTATTTATACAAACAATGAGAAATTTGCAATAATTTCTAATGATGGCGATATGCCGTTGAAATTTTTCGAGAAAATTGCTATTATTATTTTTTGATGTCATTTTGTTTAGTGTTCTTTTCGGGAAAGTTAGAGGAAAACTTGGGCAAAAATCCTTCGCACCCTCAAAAAGTTGCCTGCTCCTACACCTATGAAGTACCCAGAAATCTCCAGGTTTAAATAGAAATTTGTTCTTTTTAATTTTGGAATCGTCCCTGGTTGATGCGCTGCAGAACACACGATCCTATTCCCACAGTTCTCACATGAATGTGCAAAAACAAAATTGTAAAACCCAAGGTTTTTTTATCAAGCTGTAGAACGTCCTAAACTTGAATTTTCTGAAAAAAAGTAGCATCCCCATAATGAAATTCTCTGTTTTTCGAGTTGAGTAAGATCAAATAAATATTTCAGCTCTTTAAAAAGGTTGTCTTTTAGGTTAACAACATTTTAATTAGTCAAAAACATTTTGGACTTTGCGGTCATTATTCACGTCATTTGTTCTTGATATATAAGTTCATTTCGGAACTTTGCCTATGATTACATTTTGAAAATTGAGATTTTTGAAAGTTTGAGTGATAGAGTGATATTCCTATATCCAAGATTTATTTATAGCTTTTGAAAGTATTACATATAGCGAAAACGCACTATTCGAAATGATGGTGTTCATAGGTCAAGGTATAAAACACCTTATTCTGAAGAGAAAGTTGAGAAAAGCATTAAGCATAAGCCGGTGTAATAAGAAAACAGCTACTATCCCAAATCAGCAGCCTTTAACATGCGAAACAAGATGAATGTCCAGTTTCAAAATATCCTGAAACTTCATGAACATGAACGCATCATGATGTCTTATCGTCAAGGCTACAATACGACCCTTATTTGTAATATTTCCCATTATTATCAAGGGGACTGTCTTCGAAAATTTCACTGTGCCTACTTCTAAGAAGTTTACTTACTTTAGACTTGCGTCCTTATTTTATCGTATTATTAGCAATAACGTCAGGGATCGACTTAAAGCAACAAATGATTCAGAATTTTATTCCTACTTTCCCGGCCAAACGTTTAAGACCACCACAAAAACGTGAACTTTTTGTGTTGACAGGTTGTTAAATGGCTGAAATATTCATTCATTTGCCACTTTGTTACAATAACTTTTATTTGCTCACAAAGGGCATGAATGCAATCTTATAAATGATTTTTACGCTCTTATGTTGACATTTAAATTAAAAAGATGCCGATAAATATCCTTTTTCTGGTCGTCCTTATTTTTGAGTGTAAGTCGATGGTAGCCCTGCTTATCGTGTTTTGAAGCAACAGGGAAAAAACTAAAGTGTGTTTCTTCTCTACACGCAAAGAGTCTTTATGAATCTGCGCACATAGGTCGTTCTGCTTTTAACATAGCTTACCGACGAGAACATTTTATTTCTGGTGGAAGAAATCCGTTCAAGGTCTTCGTATGTTTATTCTAAAACGTTTTCTGACCAGGTCGATGATGCCTTGCACGAAGGAATCCGAGATTACCTTCGAAAAAACTCCCAATTATTTGGTAACACCTTCCGTACCTGAACGTATACTTTCGACCTACAAAGAAACTGGAATCAAACCCAAGTTTATTCTTGTTCTTTGTGACCCGGCACAAAGGGTTTTCTCAGATTTCAAGTTCTCCAAACGTGACGGAAACGCATCTTATTACAACCAAGTAAGCAGTTAGTTAGTCGGAATAATACAGTATTAGAATACGCACGTAATGGGTGGGCAACTGTATGTGGTGCTAAACAAAATCTTACCACCATAAATTCTTAATTAGTCGACTTTTTAATTTCCATTAAATTTTTAAGTGATATTAAACTTAATGTTACGAAAGTCATTCGCAGCCCAAAACAAGTGGCAGATTTATATCAGGCATGTAAACGTAAAACAGTTGAGAAATTTGTTGCGTCTGCTTGTAGCACCTCAGCTCGCAAAGTCGTGTTTCTGTTACACGTGTTGATATTAATCGTTGCTTTTGATGATCTGTTGCACTGCATATGACTGGCATTCAATGAGGAAAGTTGTTGAAATATTCTAAAAAAGATCATAAGTCACTTGATGCATCTGTTCTTTTACTATTTTTACGAAACTTATTCGTTGATGGGAGGTTCCATATCTCTCAAAAGAGGTGTTAAGTATTTTTTTCACTCTTGTTTAAAGAATTGTTACAGATAAGCTTTAGTGGAAGCATATGCTTCTCTGCTTTCTCGATATATACACACTCATGTATTTGGAAAATTAGAGGTTAGAGTGCAACGAGTCGTACAATTATAAAGTAATATTATTTTTCTAAATGACAAAACGCATGTGAATTATTTCCCCAATAACTTCGAATGAATAGGAGGCAACGATACGTTGAAAGGAGAGTGTATGCAAGAGTATGTTGCTTATTTAGAAATATTGGCGAAATTACAACAAAGTTCGAAATGTGACCAAGTTTCAAGCGTTCGCAGAAATTTTCCATTTATTTACAATTTATGGTACTACCGAAATTACATTACTGACATTACCGCAGTAGTATTGCTAAATATTAGCATAGTTGTCATACGTCTCTTGTTTACATTCAGTTTTTAACTTCAGCGAATTTTGTCTGTGAAACCAAAACCAGTGGTTTTCAAACTCCCACCCTTTCCAGATGAAATATTATTATTGCACTGCATGGACCATGAAATCTCCTGAAATCTGCCAGTAGAGTTCGGACCGCAGATTCCCCACCTCGCAGCACCTAAACAAAAACCTCTGGACTAAACGGCTGTACCTAACCTAGACAGTGTGGTGGAACTAGAAAAAGGGGATTATGACACAACTTTTTCTATGTTTTACAGAAAAAAAATTCAGCACTTTTGATCATTATATTGAATTCGCCACAAAAGAAATAAAGAGAGTTGCTGCATCTTTCAAAAATTCCACAGACATCTATCAACGTCTGGAAAAAGTGCAAGCCAAGAAAGACTTGAACATAGTCACCACAAGTCTCTACTCCATATACTTGAGACACTGGCTACAATTTTTCAACCTCAGCCGTTTTGTTTTTGTAAACGGGGATCGGCTAATGACAGATCCCGGAGCTGAAATGATTCGAGTTCAACAGCGTTTGAATCTTCCGCTCAAATTAACTCGCGCCAACTTTGAGTTCGTCAAAGAACGCGGCTTTTACTGCGTGCGTGGCATTGATAGAAAGAAAAAGATAAGATGCCTTTCTGGAACGAAAGGCAACACACGAGCTGTCGCCAACGATGACATTGTAATATCCGAAATGTCGACAAAATCCAAATCCACTCTGGACTCGTTTTTTTGTTATTTCGTGAAGGACTTGTACGACCTCACTGGTTTTGGACATATGTGGTACAAGTGCAGTCTCTAGAGCAGTGGTTCCTAACCTTTTTTCTACGACGCCTCCCTTAAGTAAATGTCTTTTGTTTCAACCTCTCTTATTTTGAATGCGTAAGTTGGATGGAACAATTCCCGTTCAAAACTTTCCATGTCAACCTTTCCGCTGTCAGAAAACTATTTTTTAATTCTTCCTCAACGCAGCACAGGTGCTCAGCAATGTCACTTCTGATTCAGTGTGTACTTCTCCATCTCCAACAGAGATGCTCAAATTGTGAAATGCATCGATAGTTCGTTCACCAACAAAACAGTAAAAAAAATATAAAAAAATTAACAAAAAAGGTCTGACAAAATAAAAAATCTTCCTTGATACTTGGGCCGGACACATAGCGAATGTAGGCGAGTAGTTGTGACAAGTTAACAACATCTGTTGACTTATGCAGCTGAATTGCAAATGGTAATGCTGAAGATATTATTGCTGTATCACTAGACATTTCCACGATTCTGCTCTTGATTGTGTCACGAGAAGGGGAAACTTGTTTCAGCTTGTTGCAAGTTCTGTCGTCCAAAACTATTTTGGCACAATCCAGGAGGCATGGTTTCACCAGTGTTTCTGCAATGGTATGAGACTTTTCGCTTTAGCAATGCAAAGTGCAACAACATAGGATGCCTCAACGAGAGAAAAATTAATGCTTAGTTTCATGCACCTCCTGCACCCAGCCTGACACGTTTGAGACAACCTTCTTTAGACCTTCTGTACTAAATCGATTTGCTCCTTGTACGCGTTGTTCAAATGCTGTTGAGCTGGAATGGTATAGCGTTTTCATGCACAGCACTCTATTCTTTAGTCGTACATGATGTAGTCTTCCATGTATTTTACTTATTAACCTTCGCAACTGACATTTATACAGTACACTAGGTGTCCGCGAAAAAAACTGATTCAGTCAAAAGTAGGCTGGCGTATTATACCTCAAAAATGTGTACGTTCGAAGACATTTTTCCTCAGTTCCTTGTTCACCTAACAACTTGTTGCAACATAACATAACCTAATTTTCACCAAAATCTAACTTCAATTTAACCATCAACTACAATTAGTTTTTTCAAATATCCTTTTCCCACCAGTTAACCAAACTGCCTATCTTTTGCTACCGTGGCGAACTATAACGATAAAGGTCGTTATTCCATTGTGACTCATTCAATATCGTTCAAGGCTAAAACTGCAATAATTGCAAAGCATTGCACTGATTGACAACTGGGTTTTGTTGGAAAAAACTAATTTTTTGTTTAAGTAATCAGATTTACTCTCTTAAATATTGGAGAGAATCTTGAAACAATTTCCCTAATGCACCAAACCAGAAAGAATTTCCCTCTGCACGGATGAAATTTCCGACCGGTTAGGAAGCACTGTACTGAACGATGCTATGATCCAGAACAAACAAACGCTCTCCGCAGCAAAGCAAGTAAAATAAATCCTCTCTACTTGCTGAACACGTCCGCGCATCTCCACTACTACTTGCTAATCTGCAAATGTTTTGAGAATGCGCATAAAGTACGCAAGGAAATTTTAATATTTTATGTTGCTTTAAATATGCAACTATACTGTTGTACAATATAGGCTACATGTAGCCTAATAATTGCTTTGCGTTCTTAATGGATGTGGTTGATTACCAGCTACACCACTATATCTATATAGTATTCAAAGTTTGCATGAAGTAACATTTCAATAATCACAAAGCGAAAAAGTGTCCTTGAAAAAATTTCAAATGACCTGGCAACCCTAGAGGAAGATTATGAAAGTATTTGAGTAAATCAAAAAGCAACTTTAATAATTCATATGGTGAAACCAACGCACACGTTTACAACTTGTCATAACCGCACCAGGATTTGTTACCTACAAGACACGTGCTAATTTTTTCTTGCTTCAGGAGACAGATTTAAAGCTGTTGTGACTCGAAATCCGATTGGTGCTGTTTTGGCAAAAGCCAAGCATTGAAAAAACGAAAATTCAAGGACGCTTCACCTCACTAGAAATTGTTCGTTGTAACTGCAAAACTTTGATTTGGGGCAGTTGATAACGTTTGACACTTTGTGTTTTTTGACAGTGTTTTAATATTTTATAGCTATTGTGCTGCGTGTAGAAAGAACAACTTATGGTCTGACGACGTAACCATGAGATTGCTGTCCTCAGTAGATGAACTTCAGGTTTGATGTTTTTAAGGCTGTAGGCTAATTGATTATAATCAATGTGTTTGCAACTGTGTTTTTTAGGATACGCCAGGAAATGCTACAGTATCCAAATAGGAAATCTGCTACGTCATTTCGAAGCTGTTACGATAGATTTTTATGTCTTTACCGCGACAACTATACCTATTAGCGTGTACACACGGGTTTGGCTCCATCAGCGACTTGTGAGTGAGGCGCCGTGGCAAAACCGTTGGTGATATTGTTCTGGAGCGTCCCAAATAACAGCCACATTTGGTCTGGCGGTTTTAGATGACAAAACCACTGTTTGGCTGTTCAGTGCACGGATGTCTAAGTGGCCAGAGTAGTACAAGAACAAAAATCGATTCATACGACTACGAATTTAATTTCTGGATGAATCAACCGATGTAAGCTACAAGCAGGGGCGGAGCTACGGGGGGCCACTGCCCCCCCAAAATTTTGCCTGGCACCCCCAGTGGCCCCCCAAATGAAAATATCTGGCTCAGCCCCTGCCTATAGCAAAGTCCTACACAGACCATTGACAGCTCCCTTTGTTGCAAAACTGGCCCCTCCAGTGGCTCCCCCAAATGAAAATGTCTGGCTCCGCCAATTTTGAGTGTTTACCATATTGATCATGGGCGTCCGCATAATTTTTTCCAGGGGGGCAACGTCGAAATTTTGCTTATTTTTTTCAAGTTGCTGACGATGCAATCAGAGATGAAAGTAAGCCGTAACGGCCCGGAACGCCGTTCCGGTAAAAGAATCGTTGCCGGTACGACGTTCCGGTTAGAGTTTCAAGTACACTAATATGTAGGCTATTTGTTTTTGTTCAACTCAAGTTTTTGCCATGCCGTTATTAACAAAACATTCTGCAGAAGAATGAGTGTACCTCAGAAAATATGTGAAATACGCTGCGGCGCAAAGGGTTGAGATGAATCACAATGAGGATTCTCTTTT
>JGI24158J21664_10011863_pt1 | contig 11569 bp, 6 predicted proteins | sample Ectturendosymbi3_FD_21664 | JGI IMG/M metagenome (IMG submission 21664)
TTTGGTGAATGCAATGCCCACTCAACACTACACTTCCTGCTAATACGTCTCCTGAAATTGCTTTCTCTGCTGTCTTGTGAGTCATTTGACTCCATGTTTTGCCCACTCAACACTACACTTCCTGCTAATACGTCTCCTGAAATTGCTTTCTCTGCTGTCTTGTGAGTCATTTGACTCCATGTTCTGGAAAGAACATGACTTTCTTCATGCAAAACCACCAAGATAACTGAATAATGGTATAAGAAACCTCGATCAAAATTCACTGATTGTTTTTCTCAGGGTGTTATCAAAGTGTAGATCATCTTAAATCTGCCACTTAATCGATTTAAGATGTAAATTCACACTGTCATTCATATGAGCAATTAACATATATGAATTTCCTAATCCCTAGTCTAGCTTTTCTACTAAGTAAACAATGGATAGGTGGCCTCTTGATCTCAGTATATTTTCATTTTGGTTGACCTTCTAATAGCATTTTCATGGTGCTTCAGTTACTTAAAAAAAGTGTTCATTACATTTAACATTTCTGCTTTTAAACTTCTTCACTTCAAAACTAAATGTAAAATGTCAACTGAGGGACTGTGCACATCAGAGCATATTGTAAAGTCAGAGTTTTTGACCCTCATTTGGTGTGTGGCAAGTTGACTTTGTTTACATCCATTTCTTAACCTCTTGTGGAGAAAATGCCTAAGTAAAACATCAAATGCTGGCTATATTTTTGGTTTTCGGGCAGCATCAGTTAAGTTAACAAGCAGGTTTGCTTGGCTTTATGCACTGTGATAAGAAGCAGCTGAAACTTCCTGCATTAACATTTTGGCATCTCAGCACTGCAAAGTGCTAAGATTTGTACTGTGAGTATCCTGGATGTTGCTCCAAGGTTATTATCGTGATACGTATGAAGTGGCAGTGGTCAAGTGTTTTGTTTTAACTCATTTGATTACCTGCAGATGCTGATCGAGCTCTTTTACTGTTGGAGCAATATCGCAGCAAGTTGAACAAACCTGATGATGTTCCTTTGCGATGTGCGATTGAGAGAGTCATGGGCATCTTTCAGAGTGAATTGTTCCATGCCTTGATAGGTAAACACTAGACATGTTACAAACAAACAATTAAAGGCTTTCCTCTGATTTATATATTGTTGTTTATTTTCCGACGTTTCGCCTACCTAATTCAAGGTGTTCTCACCGCAATCTTTTCACGGGATTATATGCACTTCACCGTTCATGCAAATCAAAACAATGGGCAATGTGATGTACAACAAAAGTACGTAACAGGACAACATGTAAATGAAATGAGTGACGGTTAAAACGTGGAAAGCCACACGCGGTAAGCGTAAAATATAATCAACAATTACTAAAAGTAAAGCAGTGTACAATGCATGAAAATGCTCGGTGTTTAGCAAATCACCAAAACACACAATATACATTGTATACAGCAGTTGTGCAGCGTGAAATGCGCCGTATTTTGTAAATCACCAAAACCAAACAAACACTGATTCAATGCTTAGGTTGTCAAACGCAAGTTAAATGTAGTTTTAAAATATCATGCTGGGAAGCTGGGACATTTGCACTTTTATCGTTAATAGTTTTCATTGTGAAATTAACACTCAACAAATCAAAAAAATACGTATATGACAACATTTTACGCGATGTAGTTCGTACGCAGAGGCTAGACAACTTGGTAAAGGTGCAAACGAGGAACTGCAGTTTCGGTATGGTCTGTTATCAGCCATAAAAATTAAACTGAACTTCATAATAGCATCATGCCGATTGTTTGAGGTCAGAGACCTTAAAGCTGCATTTCTGATTTTAGTAAATGTGGTCAGATTAACAACAGAAGTATGAAATCATGACACTAATCGTTCTGAATACTTATCCAAGTTGTTCTTGAATCGTAGAGCCTTTCTGATTTCAGACAAAGTGACGAACACCGCAGTTATGAGTCTTAAATTTTTTAATTTAGTTACATGCAAGTTAGAATATATTTTCTCAGCTTTTGTTGACAGGTGTTGTACAACTCATCCTTGCACAACTGAGATGTATGCCCTACAGAAATCTTAGTGTTATATAGTCTCACACAACTCGACGTGAAATGCGATCAGATACCTAGCCCAGGGTATTTCTTAACCCGCGATCTCAACGATAGGCTGCTCTGATTTGGTTTAGAAATATGTTTTGTAGAACCTCTACTACAATGTCCTGTCACGTTGTAGACATTGCAATGAATCTGATGTTGGAGCATTCATATTTCCCAAAATGTTTAACCCTCGCCTAATATGTTTTAAGAGTGCTTAGACACCAGTCTTAGTTTAACAGGGTTGCGAAGACGGAGGTAAAGTGTCCGACTCCATCTCCGACCTTTCCAAAATTTCCGACACTGACGCCCGACTCCCACTCCCCTAACATAATGTGAACGAAGTTTGACTGCCAACAATTTTGTAGCAATCAACAATCAATGGAAATCGTGGTNCACAGCAAGAATTATCTGTTTCTATAAAAGTTTCAAAAGAAATTATACCATTTCACCAGGCACGAGTTATAGGATTCATAACTTGNGAGTGCAACGTAAATAATAACCCTATTGGACTTCCGGGTTCGGAGTCGGATAAAAAATCCGAGTCCGACTCCTAGTGTGCTTAGGAATCCGACTACTTGTGACTCCGACTTCGCAACTCTGGTTTAGACTCATACTTAATATCTTGATTAATGGTAGAACGAGGCAATTCTTTGATAACATTATATTGCTGTCACAAAACGCCGCATCAGTACTGGAAATGGAACAATTAAATCTTGTTTCATATGTGTGAGCTTACCTGGTGGCAGGTTAACTTCAGCTGCGAGACCATTGTAACAACCATAGCTGGCAGCAGAACAAGATAGTGCTTATCTATTAAAATGTATGTGTTTTTTTCACTGCATTTGAAGTGATCGCTTGTTCCATAAAGATTTGCTATTATTGTCCTAACTAGGTATTTAAAATCTTAGCGCTACTTGTAATAATCTGGCTTGCAGTTGATTTGTGTGGTGGGAAGAAAAAAATGTCAAACGTTTGTTTCGTATGCAACACGTGCTCGTATTCCAGATATTCAGGAATATTATGAACTGATTTTGATCGAAACGCACAAGCAAGTTCCAGCCAACCAAGCTTTGGATTCCGAGACGCATTGGCAAAGGAAGGGCAGTCTATCATCTGCTCCAACTGCATTGTATTCTCAACAAAACAACAATGTTAGTGATAAAGTACGTCGTTTTTCACAGCTTTACTTTGGTGTTTCTATTAAAATGCAACACCTTGCCTAGGTTCACACAGTGGTTTGCTTTTATTTGTTTTTCACGCAATTGTTTGAGTTTGACGTTTGTTTGTCGCATAACAGCAGGCACTTTGTTTTTGTCCGAGTGTGTATTTCGCCTGCTGAGCAAGAATCTTCAGCTCTCGTTGAAATAGGTGTCCAGTCAAATTGTTTATAGCGTGCACCTTGAGAAAGACCTTGGTACACGTTGTTAGACGCTACTGTGTATCAGAGAACTGCCAATAAAGACGTCACCTTCGTAGTGCTTGGTGTCGGTGCGAAGGTGCAGCGGCGTATGCTGTTGCAAACACATCGTGAAGCATACTTTTGGTTTAGAAATGGATTCGAGACCTGTATTTATGAGATTATTCTGAGTGGCACATTACCAGTGAACAACACTGTGAATATGGACAAGGTCGTCAGGGCCGAGTTTCTTGGGTTGCGAATCCGACCTCAAGTCGAATTATTTCCGAAAATCATTAGCGCCACCTGGTGCCTTGTTCTTGTCATCTGATATCGGTCGGAGCGGCAATAGTTAACTTCTAGCGGACAAAAATTCGAGACTTTCACTTCAAACAGAAAGGAAGGAGAACCTGGTATTGAATATGACAATGTCTGTGGCACTGTCGAAAGGTGTTGCTCGAGACAAGCGTTCGCCGCATACCATCATGCGTTTCTTTAAAGTAATAACTTTCTCTGTACTGTTTTCATGTGCAAAGAAAGCCCGGTTCTTCAAAACTTTTTTCGTATCACTCCCATGTATCACGACTCGAATACTGGGCTTGGAACTGTCGGCCATTACGTTTGTCTTTTCATTTGCACACTCATTTTTTTCTTGTTTTTCACGCACTTTTGTTGAGCAACTTCATTAATGTTGTTTCAGTCAGATATCCGACAAATCACCCGTCAGGGCAGTTGTTGTAGTGTCGGTTATAATATGAGGCAGATCTCACGAACAAGATTTCGCGATTTTTGAATTGAATGTTTGCCCATCATGATGTGTTTGATACTTAGTGGGTGTGGTTTGGTACAGATTATGTTTTTCTTCTAAAAATGCTGCTGTTTTACGAGAACTTTGAAGTGTTGCTCCTGGGTTACTCATTTACAGCCGCTCCGTATTCCGCAAAAGCGAGAGGAAATTACTGCTCAGCACAGTGGTCCCCAATCCCCGGGCCGCGAAAAAATAAAATGTGTACTGGTGGTGACACCGCTCGCCTTCTGGGCATGTGGTTGGTCGATACTCCTGCAACAGGAGTAGTCCAGGGCCGCGGTAGAATTGTCAAGCGTTGACCGGCCCACGGTTACAAAAAAGTTGGGAACCAGTACCGCTGGCTTGGCGAATTTCACCTGAGAGTCAGCATGTTGGCTGGAAAGCGCGCAACCCACGTATTCGGCTTGGTGGAGCTACAGCCTTCGTGTTTTGCTTCACAAAGATACGAGATCGAAGGTCAAGGCCTCTTGCAAGCTTTGATATATACGCGTGGTAACAGCAATGATTTAACACAGAACATAGCAAGAGCCTATCGCGGTTAAGATGTGGGTGGACAGACTGAGGGCGCGTTGATGTCTGTGCTCCGTCACATGACGCTAATTTGTCTTGCTGTACACAGTGCGTTGCTTAAACAGCTACGAGCGGTTAAGTCCTATCGTTAAATATATATTTTGTTTCGTATTTTTCGCCAAAAAGCTGTTACATTTTGCTGCGTATGATGAAAATATCTACTTGTCTCAACGGTGGTTCAAGCGAAATATGTTGTTGTTGCGGTACCACCCGCTGTGAACGAATTGAATCTGGCCCACGTCAGACTTTTTTAGCCGTTTGTTGTCGCATACGTGCGTGGCTGTGTACAAAATGGTGAGCGGTGACTACTGTCTCAGAGGTTTGCGAGGTCAGAAATGTATTTCAGCGCCTATCTTCAACTGCTTGGATGTGAAAAACTAGAGTAGTCGTTTAGTTTTCATGCAAAGGCAGCCTTAGCAGCATTTTGTATATCTTGTGTGCATTGATGCATTGATCCATGTTATTTTTGTGTGCGTGCTGCATTACCGTGGTATAGAAGTCAGTACTGTTATTGCGCCAAGCTTATGCATCGTATTGGTTGCAAAGTATTGTACTGCAGAGGTTTTTTAAGAACTTCTTTGCAGAACAACCAAAATGTTTTTACGAGTTGTTGTTAAGGGTGGGAGGTTCGGTGAAGATGCACTGCTAAATCTGTGTGATTGAAATTTGATCGTATTCTAATCACGCATAACTGTTATCACAGGTTTTTTATTGTACCCTTGTAGCTATCCACCACCTTATATGCCTCTGCGCTCTGAACTCTCAAAATTAAAAAGTGTAACTTCTCCGCTGAAATTGCTGATTTGGATAATCTTGCCCCAGATAAATAATTCTAAGGTTCGCCAACTTAAAAACTGGAGCGGCGCTTTATGTGTATGTGTTGGAGAACCTCTACGAGAGAGGATGATCGCTTAGAGAAGCTCTAAAGTGAGTCCGACCAAGGGTTGAAGTCACTGAATTGTGTGGTGATTAATAAACCACACGCTGCATCCGTGGAGAGCCCCATAACAGGCGTGGTGTAGACGTTGGGGCTAGGCTCAGCTGCAGGTGCTGCCAGGGCGGATAAACATTCCCCTCTGCCTCAATGGCGGTAGAGCTCAGGCTGTCCTTGAACGAGTCTATTTCAGCGGGTCCCAAACGTTTATGAGCACAACCCAAATTTGTGTTTGGTGAACACCTCGCGACCCAAGCCTCAAAACAACGTATGTTAACCTGAAAAAAAAATATTGTGTGGTTGCTTTTTGGCAGAAAGTCGCATAGTTCGTTTTCAAGGTCACCAATCTTCTTTCAAGGTCACCAATCTTCTTTTCTCAAGTACCTACACTGCAGACGGACACAGACAAGCAGTGGTAGTGTGGTCCACTTACTATGAAACAGTGTATTTTATTTCAAGCATAACGATTTATTAAGTGCAGTTGGTGAAATCGTAGTTACTCCCTCATGTTCTTTTCAATGCAGGGCTCGATCTTGCTGAGTGCAAGGCGCATCTTGTGGCCAGGACCAAGGTGATTTCGAACCTTGATCTTGCGTCAGCGCCGAAAATTCTTGCTCGCGTAGATACAGGGTCGGAAACAAGAGCAGATCGCGTCGGCGCGACCTATTTTTTGACCTTTAACCAGTGGTCTATTTGATCCATAGCTGGAGGGGGAACCCTGTTAGGCGTCACCACTACCTTCCGAGTTGACTTCAGAATAAATATGCTTAAGTTTATTCCAGTTACCGAGAAACTGCAGAATTTCCGAACTGCAGCCCGTCACCGGTTGCAGTTAAGCGTCATGCACAGGACTCTTAGGCATCATCGCCTTGTTACTTGCGCAATAGCAGCATTAAACAATACCCATCAACATCGCTTTTGTTACGTAACAAACTTCATTGTCGATGGACAGCATTAATGATGATCAGGTCTATCAACTCTGTATGCAAACAAAGACTTTTTCTGATTTTGAAAAAAATCAGAAAGTTTTAAAAATTTGGTGGGTTAAAAATTTATTACAACGGCTGGCTACTGGCGATGCCAGACGACCCGGTAATATTTTTTGTTTGTTGTTTCTAACTGAACGTGGAAAAGTTCCAATCAGTGCCATATTCACTATGAGCCTGTTTTTTTTCGCTGAGACATTTCGGTCATTTTTTGCTGAAACATTTCGGTCATTTGTCTCACAGTTGTATTAAAACTCGCTGTAACAGTGTTTTTAGCCTATAATTTCAGACATTCTGACCGAAATGACTTAATTTTTTCCGGTCATTTCAAAATCATTTCGGTCTATGACCGAAAAAAACCAGCTATGACCATATATAAGACGGTTATATAAGACCGCAATCAATACTTCTGATCAGAAAGGATTCATTGCTGTTTGTGTACCAGGCCCGTTTTCTTCCTACTAACTACTTTCAGTTAGTTTAAAAACTTCATTCCGGCAAAGCACCGCTTGGATGCATCAAAAACTGATATTAGCAAGGTTTAAGTGTAATACACACCATCGTGAAGAATTAACAACTGATATGGGATGCACTACATGTCGGACTCAAAACGAACACTCTCAAAAACAGTTTGTGGAAATTGGGATCTCCTTTAATTTTGTTCAGTATTTCACTTTCAAAAATAGTTCGTGCGAATTGGGAGCTCCTTAAATTTTGTTCAGTATTTCGCTTGTTTTATTCGTGCTGTTAACCACAAACAAGTCGGACATTAAATGCGGCAAACATAACGCATTGTTCTATTTCAGGGGTCTCCAAACTTTTTTGTCCGAGGGCCACGTAAGCCAGATATCTTACACAATGTGATTGTTTTGGGATATGTTACATTCTACCAAATCAACAAACTTTCCGTAGTTATATTATTTGTCCTTCTCGGCAAAATGTCTTTGCGGGTCGGATGAAATGGCTCGCGGGCCGGATTTGGCCCGCGGGTCGTAGTTTGGAGACTTATGTTCTATTTGAATAGGAGCTGATGATGCCTACATCGTAGGCGATATATGTTCTCTGTAAGATTTTAAAGTGTCTGATTCTTTGCTGAGAAAGGATTTCTTTCCATAGACATAATGCATTGTTATTTGGAAAATACCTTGATTTGTTTTTCTATCCAATTCATTCTTCACAGGGCAACCCAAGTGGGTGCTCTTTTCGCCCCTTCTAAAAAGCCTTGCTCCAGTGTGTAGACTCCTAATCAAAACAATGAACTCCTTTAAAATGGACCGAAAGGAGCAAACATCTTGGAAGCATGTTCAACTGTAAAATCTTGGCATGGGCTTCAAGTTTGTGACGATACTAAATTATACTATTTCGTTGATAGGAAGACGATAGTATTTTCCCTTTTTTTCAAAATTGCTAGAATGAAGGTATCCTTTAGAAACTTTTTACATCAAGTCCTTATCTTAAAGTTAAACTGTTGTTAATGAGCTAATTGTAATGCTAGTGAACCCCAACTAATGAGCTAATTGTAATGCTAGTGAACCCCAACTTGGCAAAGTTAGAATTGAATGCATTTTAGTTTTTGAATATGTTCACTTTTTTTCACGGAGATGAAAAAAGGTGAACATATTTGAGCACTAAAAGTGCATCCTTACTGACGACAACTGGCATGCCATGACTCTGTGGACCACAAAACGGTTTACTGAAATCTTAGTACCCGTAGGTAGATTAAATTTAAAAATCCTTTCCAGAAGCAAGGCAAAATGACCTGCTCACAAAAATTACAATGTTGAGCGGCGTTTGCTGCTCAGTGCCGCCACAAAATTCCCATCAGCTTTAGCGCCTTTTTCAAAGTAGAGTTTCCAGGTTGCTTCGCGTCCACTAAATATAAACTTGCCAGCAAGCCTCGTACACAACATCAGACCGTAGTAGAGTTGCTTTTGTTTCCCCGAACCGTAAAACTTTGTCGGAGTGTGGCTGCGTGTGGCTGTGTGTTGCGCAAGTGGTGCCAGACATGATTGCGGGACTTACGTTGAAACCAGGTGAAAAATTTTTTCGTTTGTTTTGTATCACGTTTTCGGCCGAGATATTGCGCGAAAACTTAACAAAATCAATTACTAATTGTAAAAACGGCAGTAGCGACGATTTTGTACAATTAACGAAGCAAACTCCCAAACAATTTCAACAAATAATTTTTTGAAGCTGGTCACACAACCCGGTGCTGGGCACTGAAGTGAAAAGGGCTAACAATGTCGTGCTTGGGCCGCCCCTAATTGGTAGAGCCTGGTTTATGTACAAGAAAAATTGTATTAGTCAACATCGCCTATTTTACGCATTGCCTTACTAAGTCGGAGTGCATTGGTGAGGGCCTTGAAGCAGTTTGCGCGTCAACGGTATTTCTCCGAACTGACAAAAAGATCAAAACACTGTGTGAAGCATGTTCCTGGTTGAACGAAATGGCTCACTAACGAAAGAAAAAGTTGTGATGTGAATCGAATAACGGTGTTATTCTTACAAAATTCTTGCTTTATGCACAAAGTGTATTGTTGCAATTAAATTTTTTGTTTTCCTGTAAACGAACTGTTACTCAGAAAAAGACTCCACATTGCTGCAGTGCACGTGTTCTCTGTAATGTGTTTATTGTCGGTTGTGCATTTAACACCAGAAATGTGCCGACTGTCATATTTTGCGATACAAATCCAGTCCTGAATTTTTAAAACTCAGTCCAAGACCAAAAAGTTTAAGAAATCTAAAATCGAAGTCCAAATAACGTCCAAAGAATCACAAAATACAGCTTTTCAATGACACAACTTACGTCATTTTTTCCATTAACTCAATCCAAATAATCCGGTCCTGATCCTAAATTAATAAAACATTTTCCAGTCCGAATCCAATCAAAAATCAACAAATTCGTCATAGTCCGTATCCAGTCCAATCCAAGTCCAGCCCAATGCTCATCTCTGCTGAACATGTTCATAGCTTAGCGAAGGTGCGTCGCTTGTCTGATCGAAATGATGGCGTAAGCCTCTGCGCGTTTCAACCAAAGCCACTTTGCTGTTTAATTCCTTGTGGTTTGGTTTGCGTAACTTCAAGTTCCTTAGGCGCTTAGGGAGAGATTTTGACAGTCTTGATACTACGGTTCGCAAGCAGTGTGTTATAAGTGGGCCCTTAATAGAGGTCAACGTTCAAAAAAGTAGCAAATTTGATGTTTTGTTATTTTGCTGTGTTTTGTGCTTATCTTTCTGGAAGAATGTTTAAATTTGAAATTTTTTTGTTGCTATGTGAAACACTCCGCAATCTGCACATCAGCTACATGCGGGGTTTTTGCGTGCCACGATGAGACCCGCAAGTTACGCGACGTTCCGGCAATATACTCAGCAGTTGCATGAGAGAAAAAGCTGTGTTTTTTCCCCTGAAAATCGCTCGCTCGTTTGCATGCCGGCTGCTATGGTAGCGCAGTTGCAGGAAAGACCCATCAAACCAACCTACACAGAGAAGATCTCGGTCACAAACGTTCGACTGTGGTTCGTGCCGGAAAACCAACGACTCCTGAACTGGAAGTCACCACTGACTCCGTTCTGAGATTTACTATTGCGCGAAGCATCCTAGCCTGACATATCTTTTACGGTCATTCTCGGAGCTTGCGAAGTTTTGTCTCCCGTGCATCGCTTCTGGTCTGCGGAGCCCGTCCATTTTCGACTGAACTGCGTCGCGCTCACCGGTTAGCGTCTGTTACATTATAGATGACTATCGATCGCTTCATAAGCTACCGTTACTCTTTGGACCTTCAGCGCAGGCGAATTCTCAGCGCCGTTCGCGGCTGCCTGAGCGAAACCGAGATGCTGCATATTAGCGACAGGATTGTGACGATTACGTCACCTCGACCATTTGCCGTGAGCCCATCCTGTGCTCGGGGTGCGTTTTTCTCAACACTGACAGTCGTTGCTTTCGTTTGGCGAATTCATAGCGCCGAGCTGATCAACAGGCGCTTGTTTTTAATACTTCCTTACAGTGAGGCGTTTTAAGGATCTTGGCGTGAAAACCACCTGACAATTGAAAGCGCACCTCGCTCAATATCGACGCAACGAGTTGTTTGCATGCGGTGTAATGAGTTAGTCGCCGGAAGCTCAGCCAAGCAGCGCTTATGATCTGCAAACTCCGGAAGATCAGCGTGAGCCATAGATTTTGTCAGAGCATTGGTCGTTCGAGTGAAACGGGTTAAAAGAGAAACTGCTTAGAGACAGGTTTTCGTGAGTGGAGTATCCGAGTAGAAGTTCTTTGCCGAAATTTGCAAGGCGTCATGTTAAGATGTCTTCGTTCACGCAGTCGTGCGCTTCCCGTGCTGTTCTCGTTGTCGCTCGCCAAAGTCCACGGTTTGAAATGACATTCATGTAATAAAGGCCATGCATTCTGCGATTCTCCGGCCTGCGAGGCCGTTCTTTGACGCGTTAATTAGCGTCATCAGCGCACCATCGATTTTTTGTTAAACGCTGGAAGCAATGCTTTGTCCTAATCTCTGTTTCGTTTCTTTGTGCTGCCTTGATTTGACAGGCGACTCTCCATTTGACTGAAATTCGCGATCAAAGCGTTGATGCGATTTTGCATGGCCTTTGTGATTCCGGAACTGCGCGTGTGCATCCAGAGCAACTGCACTGAGAATGCCGTTTGCGACGTGTGCATTTTTTATTCATGTTACTCACAAACAAATGATAGTAAAATTTTTAAGTTCTAGGCTATTCATCATCACGCGAGCTTAGTTAAGCTCAACAAAAAAATACAACGCCCTCTACAAAAAAAAAAAAAAAAAA
>JGI24158J21664_10011864_pt1 | contig 11569 bp, 7 predicted proteins | sample Ectturendosymbi3_FD_21664 | JGI IMG/M metagenome (IMG submission 21664)
TTTAGAAATACATTATTTGTGATACTGGCAACTAGCTTATACACTAGCAATTTTGGGCTTGATTACAGAAAAGCTTATCGTGCGTAGTTTCATCCTCCCGGACCCCAGTACCTCTTGGGCCCGGGTATCTGGTGTTTCCGTTTGCGCTTGGTGCAAGTTTGGTAATGTGTCAAAAAAGGAATCTCAGTTTGTTTTCTTGGCAAGATTTTCAGAATGTCTTAAGTGCATCGCTATCATTTATTTCGCCATCAAGTGTACGTGATAAGTTAACTGAGCAATTTTGGGGTATTCAGCGCCTAAACCAGTAGCGTAGCCAGCCCAAAAGTTTGGGAGGGGCCAAAAAATTGGCAATGAAGCCAAATGTTTGTGCCGGGAAAAATGTTTGAATTTAGGCGAATACCACTATTTTGTTTGGGATACCGCGTCTCAAAGCACAAAATGACTGTATGTTTTGAAAATTTGGGGGAGGGCATGCCCGCTAGCCCTCCCCTGGCTTCGCCTATGTCCTAAACGCAGCCGAAAATATGTTTTAGACATTTCTTTGGTTTTGAGGTACTGTAGTACAGTATCTGTGTGTAATTACTATCATTCCAAAGCTGTAGGCCATGCCATCTTATAGCAAAACTGTATTTGCCACCGTTTAAAGACGAATTAAACCAGGTTGATTTACGAAACGAAAATTCCACGAGTTGTTCAACAATGAATTCAGAAAACCTTGGTCAGTCACGTCTGCGAAAGGTTGGTCGAAGCTGTATGTTGTTTTTCTTCGTGATTGATGTCAACAAATTTCTTCTCAGCGCCTCCTCCACCACCTACCGATTTGAAGATCGTGGACATGACCGACAAGACCGTGTCGCTCGAATGGACTGCTCCTTCGAACATTGAGCCGAATCAGTTCAATGGTTATTTTGTGGAAAGGTCTCCGGAGGGAACGGACAAGTGGATAAAGTGCAACGATGTTCCCATACGCAAGTCATATTACAAGGTGCAGTCAATAAACAATTGCTTTGCCAGTGATTTCTTGGTGAAAAGAGGCTGCGCAGCATGTGTTATTCTATGTGCGTGAATAGCTGCTATAAGACTTATAGAGTGGTTAAGCAGTTGCTAATGTATTTGAGGCAACATGCTCTCCTGATGCTTCTACGTCGTAAGAGCAGTGATTCTCAAACTTTTTTAGTAATGAACCCTTGGGCAATATTTTGTCCATCAAGTACCCCTCCCTTGACTGTACTCATGTAACACAATGATTATAAACGCACCTATAATTATTATAGTTTTACGTTAATATTTCATCATGAAGACGTTTAAAAAAATTGTGTTCCCTTTGGAGCACTTTTGTGTACCTTTGGTACGCGTAACCCCATTTGAGAGTCGTTGTCGTAGAGAATTAAAAGCGAAAACAAACACCTGATTCGCAGAGGGAATCCATAAAAAGTTCACCCACACAACACTCTGTGGTGCAGAGAGCACACAGACTACAGCACTTTGCAAATATATCGCAAAATTTCAAAGTGCAGGCCAAATGTGATATGTCGTAGGTCGACGTTTCACTTTCGAAGCATATTTTTTTCTGCAAAAACACCGAGGTATTAAAAAAATTGTAAGAAAATTTTCCTGGCCCTAGTTTTGATGCATAATGCAACCTTTTTAGCTATATACCAAACAATTTTCTAAAAGTTGTTTGCAGACAATCAGAGTGTTTAGTTCCAACTGTACCGGTGCAGGTGACTGGTCTTCAGCAAGGAGACAAGTTTAAGTACCGCGTACGACCATTTAACGACGGAGGTTTCGGAAGCTCGTGCGACATCCTCGACTTTGTAGAAGTCAAGCAAATCCACGGTAAGTTGATGATTCTATTGAGGTAACACTTTCTCACCGTTTACGATGCTTGGTGCATATGACTATCTATTGAGAAGAGCTTATTTTAAATGCAGATCAAACAGGTTCTTGCAAAATATGTTCAGAAGGTTAAATGTTTGAAATGGCTATACGACGGCTTTGAGATACGGCGAAGAGTAAAGGGATCATTTTATGTTGTGGATTGAAAACAATTTGCCACAGTGATTAAAATATTTTGATAATTGAGTGATGTCTTCAGTTTGAGCTTGCGTCCTTGAAGAAGAGCTGCGGCAGATTAATCTCTGGTCGCTGAGTTATTGTAGCAATACGTTTCCTTTACAAATTAACTTTGATCAACCCAACAAGAATTCAACTTCGTGTGTGAGCCTATCGGTCGTTGCCGATACCGTAAACCAAATGTTGAACAAAGCAAAGATATCGCGCAGAGCATCAAGACTTTACTTTTTATAGAAAAACCGGTGATTTCCTTCGATTCGTCAGTGAAGCAGAAGGTTGAAGTACCAGCCAGCGCAACACTCAGGCTCATCGCTTCCATATCGGTCAGTTGAAGTTTGTAACGTTGGTTGCTAGCAAAGATTCTTTGTTGTTAAACTTACTGACTTGCTGCACATATTTTGTGATCAGTACAATGCGTTTTGAATACGTTGATGGGCAGTGCATTGTGTCAGTCAAGTAAGGTGAAGGCGTGGTTTGTTTGAATGGTGTAAAATTTAGATGTGAGTAGATTCACTTCTGACCCACGATACGTTGAGTCATGAAAATTGTGCTTGGAGCGCCTGAGATATGTGAAGGCGGGATGCTTACATGAGTGAAGTTGAGCAAAGGTAAATTGCAGTTAGTTAAGTTAACTGAGGTTGAAAAGTGAACGTATTGAATTGCGCAACACCAATATGTGTATACGTGGTCTCACGAGGTTGAGTTCTGCGACTGCTCTATTTTGGCTCATTTTTCACTTTCAAAATTATTTCGCAGGGAAAACCAAAGCCTGTCATTCGTTGGAGTAAAGAGGGTACGGACTTGGAAAAACGCGGTATGATACAAGAGCACGAAGGAGTGGTTCAGTTGACGCTCAGAAATCTGACTAAATCTGACTCCGGAACATATGTTCTTACGGCCGAAAATCCAAGCGGCAACATCAGAAAGACTGTCAACTTAGTTGTCATAGGTAAGTTTTGCGTGCAACTGTTTGTTATGACTAAAAGCTTTCGTCTTGTTACACTGACAGGGCACTACATGGGGCAAAATTTATTTGTGGGAATTGCTGACGTAGAAAGCAATTGCTTTCTAAGGTTCCAGCATGAGTTTGTTTAGATCGGTGTTTTTTTGCGTATAATTTTATTTCACTCTGGATAAAACTCTGTATTTCATTGTAATCGCCGCTTTTATCAATAAGATGTGTTAACTATAGCAACCAGCTCTATTTCTCTTGAAGTTGATCACGCACACCTATTTTTGAGTTTATACTTCTGAAGCAGTCAAGACTAGATTCCGCAAAACTAATAGTTCCTTTGAGCAGCTATTTAACTGAACTTCGTACCTCTGGAACTCCAGAATTCCAATCATCACTGAAACATCACTTACAGTGCGCGCGCCTAAAAGTTGCAAGTAGAAACAAAATCTTGCAAGGGATCTCGTCCCAAACACATCTTCTTAGAATGGACATGCTTCTTTAACAGGTAACAATTCCATACAGTATATGTGTTTTCCATAATATTAGATTTTATGTAAGGATTACTTGCCCACGTTTCAGTTAGATATTCAGTTGACTCTCAAAAAGGCAATGCTTTCAATCCGACAACCAAAATAACGTATTTCGCGTTGATGACAGCCTGGTACATTCAACCACAGAGTACTGCGCTCCTGCCTGGTGCCGCAGTGCTCACACCCGCCTCATTGACCGCCGCCAACGACACCTTGCGAATTGTGACCGGAAGCCTGCGTCTTAAACCGGCGGACAACCTTCCTATCCTCGCAGGCATCCAACCTGCTGAGCTTCGTCGCAATGGAGCCACACTGTCTCGAGCACGCCGTGCCACGGAGCCTGGACATTTGCTCCGCTCAGCGCTCACGTGTCTACTGAGTGCAAATGCACGGCGTCTCAAATCGAGACACGCGTTTGTTCCCACCGCACAACAACTCATCGGTTCATCTGACAGCAACAGCATACGTGCGGCGCACTGGGCTGATCACCGATGGAATGCTGGTGGATTGGACAACACGACAAGACTCCGTACTTTCATCCCCGACATCGGCACCAACCTCCTGGAATGGCGCTTCCAAGGACAGCGTGGGCTAGTTTAACCGCCTCCGCACCGGTGTCGGACGTTTCCGCTCCTGCTTGTACAAATGGGGCATGGCTTCCTCTGCGACCTGTGAGTGTGTGGCAGAGCAACAAACCGTTGACCATGTTGTCCTCCAATGTCCAATCCATCGTTCTCCCCACGGACTGCATGGCCTGACGGATCTGGACGATGAGACAATCGAATGGCTGCTCAACACTTGCCCCGAGATATAGTTCGGCCTAGCAGTGGACAATAACAACTCGCTCAAACAACGAAGAAGGCCGATTAGAGCAATCACAGTCAAAATATTCACCAAGGGTTACTAAAAATCACAAGAACAGGGCAAATTTCTACTGGTCTGACGAAAGAGCTTTGAAAATACGAAAATGCTTTCGAAAAAATTGCAGAAAGTCCATACCTCTGGAGTCCATACATGCCTTCAACCAATTCGAAAAATAGGCTTAAAGAAAATTTCACGAATTAATTTTTCATCTTTATCTATGGTTTAAATGCTATTTTCTCGTTTATTTCAGAAACTTTTATTCGGGCAAAGAAGTATTTTTAAAAATATGTTGTCGAAGCACAATCAACCATTGACGAAAACAATGCATAGTTGGAGCAAGTATGAAAATGATAGATCGTAGCAGATCAAAAATTCGAACTAATTTGTAACGAGTGAATCGATTTGAGGCATATTCAAACGTTCTTTTGAAAGAAGCTTGAAGGGATTCTGAGTTACAGTAGAAAACCTTTGTCTTGGGCATTTCTTTGAACAGTATAAGGAAGGCATTGCGCAGTTGCCAATTTACATTAACATTTTCCAGTTGATTTTAGCCATTGTATTGTATCATATAACATCTTCACTCCCACACGCAACGCGCTAGACCTAAGCAAGCGTCGCAGTCACAAGGAACACACAAGTACATGTAAGAATACGAGGATACATACGTGACGGAAGTAGAAAAGTATACGCTTGATGACGCTAATACATTTACTTTTATGAAACGCAAGCGTGAAGGTCATACGCATGAATGATGCCATCACGATTATTATAATTTAATGCTGCGATCGCTTCCGAATACACCGATTTGTAAAATTTTACGAATATCTTCCAGAAAACTCGCCAAACCTTCGTTGTCCCAACATGCTTATTGCTATTCTTGGAAGATCGCCACGAAATTTTGTAGAGAGGTGTTTGGGTATCTTTTTCGATGCAAAGCTTTATAAAATATGGGAATTTCGCAGAAGACTTTCATCTGTGCCTATTGCACAAGGATTCGGTTATTTTGTGGTTGTAAAATACGGTCAGAACACATTGCATTTACTGACATATGTTAACAATCTGCGACACAAATTTTTTATTTGGCAAAACTCGCATTTTGTTGGCAGAACATTTTTTATGAACTGATGGCGACAACAAGCGGCGTTTGCTAAGTTGGTGAAAGATTGAGATGTTAAAACTCAAGGTGTTGTAATAAGTTTTTTTATCATTATGCAATCTCTTAACTTCACTAGTTTTTTCAAGTGATTTCAAATTTTAACAACAGGCGCAGTGACGGCTCTTTGACAGTTGCGCCCCTTTAGGCCCGCAAAAGCCACGATCGTGACTTTTAAAGTAAATTATTTTCGGTCATAACTGCCGAACGGATTGCGCTGGAGAGTCAGTGACGACATCCTCGGATTCGGACAACAGCAGTCGATCCGATGAGTTTGAAAAAGGTACCTTAACATTTGAAAATTTTGAGAAAAATGCTAATTTTTAATTTTCCGGAGGCGATTTTTTGGAATTCCTTTCACGCTTCTCTGTTAGCTTTTTCGAAACGTTTTTTAGCTTTAACTACGTCTGAAGACCCCAACTAAGAAAAATCCAAACCAAAGTGAGTTATCAGTNTTTTGGGTAGGAAACTGTTTGGGTGAAAAAAGTGGGCGGGTGACGTCATTTTCGGATGACATCATCTNGGGCTAAGAAAAAATACAAAGAGTAATTTATTTTTTCTCTTTTAAAATAAACTAGGCAAAAATCTGCATCTTTAGAGCCCTTGATTGTCCTTCTAGCGTAGCGGTTGGAAACTAATGGCCTAAAAACCGCAAAATAATTTATGAACCCCCTAGCTTTGGGATTAATTAATTAATTATCGATAAAAACTTCCATAACATTTTTCCTCTCAATGTTTTCACTTGAAACTTGGTGGGATGTTGTAAGACACAAAGGGAAACTTGTTCTTCCATTGTTCAGATATTTTCGTGTGTGTTGATTACAATTTACCCTTGAAAGACCCAAGGAGTGTCAAACCAACCCAAAAATTTTAGGTTTTGCACCGTTTTACCCCCAATAAAAAGAGTATATTTTTTTTCAATTATTTTCGCAAAGTTATGGTTATGACCGAAATTTTTTATACAAAAACTTTATTTCCAACGTGTTTCGTTTCCGCTCCATGGCTTTTTGTATAAAAACCACGATATTTTTGGCTACGTGGAAAACGGATTTTCCCAAAAAATACATCACAATGATGTCGCAAGTATGCGCAACATACCTCAAAAAGTGCGTTGCTGTCTTCCGCATCCGACGATGTCTTCACTGACTCTTTAGCACACTCTGTTCGCGAGTTATGACCAATAATAACCTTAAACGTCACGACCGAGGCTTCTGCGTGCCAAAGGGATTTACGTAGATTTGATATGTCCATTGAAATACTCTAGTCTAAACAACATAATCATCAAATAAATTTCTTTTTAGATGCTCCTGATCCACCCTGTAACATCAAACTTGGTGAGATGCAACCGGACGGTTCTCTGGTGATCTCGTGGGATCCTCCCAAGAACGATGGAGGCAATCCAATCAAGCACTATTGCCTGCAGGTAAACTAAGAAAATATGTGGTCTGTTTTTGTTGTTGACGTCTATCGTTTTATTGAAAAGCACTTGAAACTTTTGAGAGCTTTCACAGATGTTTGTTCTCTCAACGCCATTGCACCTCTTCAAGAAACTTAAAAAAGACTATACCAGAAATATCTGGATTGGTTGCTTGTTTTTACTACAGTATATATCAGAAATGTGAGTAATTCTAGGAAAAGACTCTTTGGTAGGATAGGTGTACTTAAAAATGGAAAAAAAACTTCGATTTTAGGAAAGAGTTGCTGATTGTTTTGCCCCTGCCGCTGCTTTGAACAACTGACTGTATCCGTTTGCTTGGTCTGAATTGCGCAAAATCGTCGTCTACTTTTTCTGAGAATATTTAGTTTGATCAAAAATCCAAGTTTACTTTTCTGCACAAAAACAAATATGCATAAATTCTTGTCGAAAAAGAACAGAATCCAAGTTTCGTACAAACGTTCTGACGCTTATACCCGGAAAATAGTTTTCTTTGAAGTGAAAATTAAAGTTATCCGTATGGTGATTACGTGCTTAGTCTAATAAATGCCCGATCCGTCTGAATCACTTGTTTTCAGATAATACGATCCTGGCATAGAAAAATGAGAGAAAACTTTGATGAACGTCGAGGAAAATTTTTTTACACACATATAGGCCAGGTGTTCAGTTTGCTAGCTTAGCTTACCACTGGAATGTTGAAAAGAAAAATTAAAAAATTTAAAGAAAAGAAGATTTTCAAAATTAACTTTAGTTTCGGAGTTAAGAGTCTTCGTAGTTATTTAAAGTTTATTGATAAAATAATAACTGCGAGCCTACTTTCTGATTTCTATGTATATCATATAGCGTAAGAAAGACCCCTATTTAGACAACAATAAAGTTACTGTGAAGGTGACCATTCATCGCTGGAAATATTTAAAAGGCTCATTTGCTTATGCTTTCAAAAGACTGATCTAACATGACGCTGCTCAGGATCTTACATCGTGTTAAAAACATTGTTTGCTGAAGAAAAAAAGCACAATAAAAACAGGAAGTTCAAGTTGCCAGGAAACACTGGCTGAAAGTAATTTCGTTTACACACGAGACAAAAATACTCTTAAAAATAGTCTCAACAACGAATATTATCATACTGCACCATAACTTTCGAACAGAAGCGGGATGCGTATTCGCGAAGCTTCCAAACTATCAAGGACAAGATTACTGGCACGCAGTACACGGTCAGGGACCTAGTACCAGACCACACATACTACTTCCGGGTCATTGCCGAAAATGAGAACGGACGTGGAGATGGAAACCAATCGAACCTTCTTACTCTGGTGCAAAAGAAAGGTGCAGCGATTTTGTTTACGTTCCTTTTTGTTTTGGCAATGGATAGAAACTCAAGTGGTAAAACACAAGCTCCTTGCACTAGCGAACATCGCTATAGATCAGTGCTGCTTGGTCCTCGCTAGTGTAAACTTTTGCACTTCACAAATAAAGCATTTGTTGCAAATGTTTCAAACCTTTCATTTCACGATTTGCACACCTTTTACACAACATTTTTTATAATTCTCTTTTTAAAAAAGTTTTAGTATAACTGGATGAAAACACAAAATCTTCACATAATTCTTTTTAATTGTAGCATTGTTTGTATATTTTCGTTTTTTAAATCTCTGTGTTTGGTGCAAGGATTCAAGAAATCAGCAGGCTGGGCTCTGCTTTCATTATGACTTTGCGATGATTCAGACTTGTACATATTTACGGTCAAGTAAATAGTACCTGCAGAGGTGACGTAGTCGAACCAACCAGCAAAATTTTGTATCGCGTTTTTGCATCTCTTTGTGGCAATCTGCAGGTTTTGCGCAAGTTTTCCTGCAGTGGGTTTACATGCGCACAGCACGCTTGTCGCTTCGCACATTCTTCACACATGCGGTTGATTAAAGTTGATACAAAGCACCCCTCTAAAAATGGCTGTTCATTCGACCGTCATCACCTCATCTTTTTCTGTGCAATGCAGGTCCACTGAAGATCGAAAAAATGAAGTACAGCAAAATAGATTTGAGCAAACCAGCAAGTATTAGCTTGGCTCTGAAACCGCTTCGAGTAAAAGAACGTCGAATGGCCAAGTTCACATGTGCTACCTCCGGAAAACCGTCTCCTGCGATCCACTGGTTTAAAGGTGAGGACTTGGTTACTGACATTCATGCTCGCTTCAGGGTAAATTGCTCGGGTAAACGTTGATGCCTAGTTAATGCTTAGAGTGCTGGGCACAAAGGGTGAGTGGTGCATTGTTACAAGTCGCGCTTCTCAAGTTGACAGACTAGGCTTGATACCGAAGGCTTAGAAAACAATAATTGCGGCCTTTTCGGTCGCTTAGTGGATATACTAGGAAAATGTTCACGCGAGGTATACTGCCAGTAACTTGGTACCACTGCATTCATTACAAAACAGTTACGCGGCCCACAACACTGGTTAAGAGGATACGGAGACCTAAATGTGAAGACCTGAATGTTATACTCTGATGGGATTAAAAAGCCAGCAAAGAAATAATAAATCCAGATTTCTCCAATTGTTTGTCACTTTACTAATAATGGGCACGATTACCACACGCGTAAACATAGTCAGCGTTTATTATATACTAACATATTCAGGTGCGTTGTTTGTTTCCAACGTGATAAATGGAAATAAGTCTTCACTGGGAAAGCACTTTAAAACTTTTTAAGCTTGATGCAAAGCAGGCAATGACGAAAATATTGCTGAAACGTGCTGTTAGAAATACATCTTGCTAAAATCAATCAATCCAAGTTGTTTAAATGTTCACTTTTTCAGTCAACTGCAAGGAGAAGTTTCATTGATATTGCTTCAAGTTATGCCAGAGCGTATAGACACAAATGTAACGATCGCAAGGTTTTTGCTTATAAAGACACGAATGTTCCTCGTCCAATTCTGACAAGTTTGCAGAAGATTTTCGTAAATGCGCCGATGCGAATAATTTCTTCAAGGCATCTTTCGTCAGCGCTGTCCGTTTTCAGAGTATTCAAAATGTTGCATTTGTTAAACGTCCTCTTTTAAACTCTGACCAACTTCTTTGAAAAGTTTTTTTTTATATAAACCCAAAGATTTATTTTGATCAATGTTGGTTACACTGTTTCTCAAGCTCGTTAATAGAAATTTTTCCCATATTTCAATCAGTGTTTGTAAAGGCCAAAAATATATTCTTTTTCCGTATAGTAATCGTATGAAAATATTCCTTTGCTTAAGAAAGCTGCTTATGAAAGGCTGCTCTAGTTGGTTAAATCAGAAACTTACACGTTTAGCTGCTTGTTATACTGCAGCTTTGCTGAAAAGCAAACCAAATTCCGTTGAGTAACAATGTCGCGCGTAATGCCGCAGACCGGGGTCTTAATCTTAAATTGCTCTGAGGGGTAAATGAGGATTTATACTGTAAAATGACCTGACCGCCGCATCATAACTACCTACTGTAAAGTGACCTGACCGCCGCATCATGACTACCTAGGAACGTGTTGACTCGCTAACCGAGCACTTTATACACCGGTGAATATAGGTAAATAACTTAAATGTTAATCATTTGTAAATTTCAAAGAGCATTTCACAAACTGCCCTCGCGGGCCACATGCGGCCCACTCACTTGAGACCCTTGCTGTTGAGAGTAATCAGAAGTACAAGCCATAGCGTTAGCATGATAGACACGTTTTGAAACGCCTTTATATTTTTTAGGAAACTTTATATGGGAAGTGTATGGTTTGTTATAAAATTTAGACCTGGACTTACTGATGCACAGAAAAATGTTCTTAGGATCTATTAGTGCTTCTGAATATTAGAAAGCTGAGGAGCTTTTTATGTTCACACTACAAGTGATCAGGGCCCCGACATGGTAAAGTGCCGCCCCGGGGCGAGTCGAAAAGTGGCGCCCCCAACACCATCACCTATTCCTTCTTCTCACCAAAAGTTCCACACCCCCGAAAAGTGCCGCCCAGAGGCATTGCCCCCCTCCCCCCTTGTCGGGGCCCTGCAAGTGATTTGACAGCTGTCAAAGCGTTACTGGTAACACTTTTGGTTTGAGTGGAAAAAAAACTTACCTGGAAACCTCGGACCTAAATGCGTTCTCTCCTTTGGCTTCAGATTGAGTTCTTACCTTGTGCTTTTAGACGGCGTCCAAATAAAAGCAAACAACAAGTACTCGATGATCAACAACTACGGCGTATGCTCCCTGACCATCAGCGACTGCCGAACGCGTGACGCCGGGATGTACAAATGCGAGGCATCTAACGAGACTGGCAGAGCAGTCAGCGAAGCGAACTTGAGCGTGCTGGCTGATTAGATTGCAGAAAACTGTATTCAGAATGCTCATGACCCTTATGTGTGTATCTTGCCTTTCATGTTTCGTTGTTTCGCGTTTCCTTTTTCGCTCGAACGCAGCCGCAATGTGCGACCCATTGCTATGGCTATAGCAATGCACGCTTAGCGAGACCCTGCCTTAGCAAGATCGCTTTTGTAATGTTGACCTTTCAAAAATGCAGCAGCCGATATGCGCGAACTAACTGCAACAAAACGGCTTT
>JGI24158J21664_10011870_pt1 | contig 11567 bp, 7 predicted proteins | sample Ectturendosymbi3_FD_21664 | JGI IMG/M metagenome (IMG submission 21664)
ATACCGCAAATAAAGTTTGGCTTTTTTCTGGCCTTTAAACAGTCGGTTTGGCCCTTTTTTGCATTGTTTGGCTTTTTATTGATATTTTCATGCGGCAACCCTGGGCCCGCGGGCTTGTTTGAGATTTTGTCCCATAGGCCTGCACAGACATATTCTAACAAGCCTCGCAGTTTATCACTATGTGAAAAGAAGCCTGCACATGCGTAGTTTGATAGCTAATGGTGAGTACATTGTGGGCCTCGGCCCAATTGTGGGCCATTAAAGCACTTTTTATTGGGCGGTGGAACAGTTTCTTTTGTGGGCCGCAGGTGCGTAAGAGCTAAAGTCCTGCGCTGTTTGCTTGGGCTAAAACATGGCTACTGTAACAGTTATGGAACATTGATCGTTTGACGTTGAAAGAGCATTTTTTGTCATTCCACGCGAGTCTGAAATTAGGCCTTGAACCAGGGGTCTCAAACACGCGGCCCGCGATGCTTTTCGGGAATTTTCAAACAATTAACAGCTATTTAGCTTATTCACCGGTGTTTAAAAGTGCTCGGCTAGCGAGTGAACAAGTTCCTTTTAAACGGACGTAGAAACGGCTAGAAATGATTTGCTTATAACTCATGGTACCTTTCGCAGGGAGTAAGATGTATAAGCTATTTCTCATAAGGTTCAGGTACCGCCATTGTTGTGTCAGCGTGATAATGCGGCCCTGGGAAGTGGCAGTCATAATGCGGCCCTCGGGTTATTTATAAGTCGTCACTTGGCCCTCAAGGAAATTTGAGTTAGAGACCNCTGCCTTAAACAATACGTACGACTAGCCTTTGAATTACAACTGAAAAGGTGGTTCGGACCATCATAAGGAAGGTTTGNCGATCACTGGATTAAGCTATTCACTCAGGCACATTGCTAACACTAACAATGGATTTTTCNAATTTGTGGAAGCATTGCTACAGAATCACTCATGCTTATTTTCACACATAAAGTTACGTTCCACGCGGCAATCATCAACAGGCGATGTCTCGCTGCATTACCCACCAAAGTCTGAGTTCAACGGTCACATGCGGAAAGAGGCCTACTACCGTAACTTGAAGTGAACATTTGAAGATTTATTGCTGTGTTATTGTTACGCAATAAAGATCAACAGCAGAACAATCCGCTCGAAAGTATCGCAACCTGCCTCTGCAAGAACAGGAGCAGACATCAGCTCATCATTGCATGACACCAGACCTGACTCTTGTGCAGTGTGAGCATCAGAGGTAAATAAACTATTACATATTGCCAAAATTAAATCAAATAATCGGAATTAAGCTACTAACTTCAGGTTCACTAGATATTTTGGTTCTTAGTCCCAATTTCCAGGGGGAGGGGCAAATGCCCGTTTTACCCCCCCCCCGGCGGACGCCCAGGGTTAGCGTTTAGCAAAGGTTTGAATTGTTTGCATTGATGTTGCATGAATTGCAAGTCGCGAACTCGGTTAATCGCACACAGTGTTCTACGACATCGGCAAAAGTACTGATGTAATTACGTGACGAAATGTACACAGACATCACATCATTTTTACCAACTGCCTGGTTAAAATGTTACTATGTATAAACTTGTTTCCCAAAGTGTGAGTTTGAAATTACAAAGGCAATTACTCTACCTTGAATGTACACAACAATGGCCTTCTGCTTTTTAGTCTCTTTACAATGGGCCCTGTACGGAATGATCTACGTCACAAACGGGCTTAGCGTCAACAGCAAAGCATCATTTGAATTTTTTTACTGCGCACGTGTATATAACTAAGATTATTTTCGATGCAACAAAAAAAAAGAAAAACAGCACGAAGTTACCAAGTCGTACTTGAAACTTCACGAGGTAAAAGAATTTTCTTTTCCTGACTACAGATACAAATAAATACAGCCAGTTGGCTACAACAGCAGTCGGCAAGCACCGGGGTCGCAATCCAGTGTTGGTCCATGAAGAAACTATTACCGATCAAATAATTTTCAAATATTGTCTGTAAAAATCAGGGTTATTGTAAAAAATCCCGAGCCAAAAAAACCCACGCGTTTTTTTTGTCAAAAAGTCCACATAAAAAAAAACAATAAAACCCACCAAAAAACCCACTTTTTATTTTTTCTTTGAAAATATCTACTGAGAGGTACAGAAAATATCTACTAAGAGGTACAGTCAACTTTTGCTAATCAAGGCAGGACACTTGTACAGTTAACTTTAACTTTTGCTAATCAAACAAAAACGAACAGCAATGAAATTTTAAGGATTTGAAAAAAAATTGAACAGTTTGTAATGGTTATCTTTCTTAGCTCTGCACAATCAGTATATTTTAAACAATATTTCTGCCTTATGTGCATCTGTCAACTTTTTCTGATTTTGGACCATACCAAATCATATATTTAAAAAAACACTCTAAAATAAGGGGTTACCAATGTGGTGCCCATGGGCACCAGGTCGCCCGCAAGGACCAAGCAGGTTGTCCGTGGGCTTAGGTGTAGCCAAAAGGCATGGCCACCAAATTTCTAGCATTTCTTGTTGTTTTGCGCTTTGAGAAGTGTTGTCCCTAACAAAATACTGTTGCTCGCTGAAAGTCAAAATATTTGGCTCAAAAAAAATTCAGGCTGGCAACGCTACTGCCCGCGGACCTGCTCTAAAAATAACATTAGCATGATCAGTGTCTTCACATTGCGGAATATCTTAATTGTTAATACTAAAACAATCAAAGGTAAATTGAGCAAAATTTTTATTTCAGAAGAGTGCATCAAACTGGTAGCTCTTTGCATTAATCGGCACGTAAGAAGTAGCTCTCAGCTTCAAGAGGCAGATAAACTTGACATGAACCTGCAGAGTTTGTGTGGAAATGGTGTTTCTTTGTTTGCTGTGCGCATTCTTGCCAAGCCTTACCACTTTGGAGTAAGTTGACCAAAATTTTGCAAAAACAAAGATATGGTACATTTCTTTACCCTCCAATTTGAATGGCATAATAGGTATAACAAGTTATTGTTGTGTAAATCTGGAAATAATGATATTGCATGATGCAATAAAAACAATTAAGAATAAGGTTTTTCCATTTTCCTTAAAAAAAGAACAAAATTGTTTCTTTAAAAAAAAAAACAAAAAAAACATAAAAGAAAAACAAAAAAAACAGGTGGGTTGGGTTTTTTGAAAAAACCCAGGTTTTTCTCAACCATGGTAAAAATACAGCCATTCAGCCAGGAAGAAAGATTTGAGTTTTTGAAACAGTTACAAGAGCAAGATTACCGATAATGGCAATTTTGATTTTGGGATTGTTGGCTAAAGCATCTTTGTATAACTTGACTATGTCATCTTCGGTGTGGATTGGAATCGGGATTTCGATGATTTGTGATACAATGCCTGCAACAAGCAAGTTCAGTTAAAGCATCCATAGTAAAGGCAAACACTTTGGCAATCCAACCTGATCAGAAGGATCGGAAAAAAGCAATGAACTTTGGCAATATAACAATTTTTGTATTTCTTTCACCTTCTTAAGCAGCTGATAACCACCACTCACAGAAGCATCTGATAACAGCTCACTTTGATGTTAGACAGGATGTGTACAGACATGATTTGTATAAACACCACTGCCAGGTGACAAGAAAACATTAAGGACTGCAAAAGTCATCAAATCGAAAGTTACTCTTGCTTAGTCATTGTCTAACAGACTTTTTTCAAAAGTAAGTCTATTATTGGTAGTTTTTAAACTTGAGATGTATCTTTTACTTTTTTTCAGGATATTCATTTTTGCAATCAGCCATTTGATGTGGCACTAAAATACTTTCAAATTTTCAGTGCAAGAAAGCATGGTCTGCTTGCCTTCGATAAAATATTTTACTTTTGCAAAAGGTTTTTGTCTCGAAAAAGAACAAATGATAAAATGGAAACAAAGCTTAATGTATGAGACTTACAACTGCTCAAAAATGACAACCTTCACCAAACACGTTGAGGTTCACATTACATAATGACATAGCAAGACACACCCATTCATGGCAAGGTTGCACACAAGGAACAGAATATGATTACTGATTACATATCAATGAATGTCAGCAGGGGCGTAATGAGGGGGGGAACAATTCCCCGGGCACTGAATCACAATGGGGGTGCCAAAAAGTCCCAACAATGTCACAACTCACAAGTACTTTCTTCAATACAGCACAGTTGCTTCCAAAAGACCTTGGGTTCGAACATAGGGGTGCAAAATTTGCTTCTTGACTCAGGCGCCAACTAACTTTGTTACACCTCTGAATGTCAGAGGAGCATGGATGAGGCAACAGCAGCAAAAATACATAACTGAGTGACTACCAAAAAAACACTTGCTATCACAAAACTTTTAATTTCAGAACCTTTGGTTTGTTGAAGTTCTCCCACAGTATTCCTGACAGCAAGGTATGTGTGGCTGGTCACCAAGATGACATCATCTTTTTGTAAGTCAACAGATTTCAATACTGTGTTTGTGCCTGCAAAACAAAATGGAAAGTTTAAATTGATACAGTCAGTTGGTTTCAGTGTTCCGCCAGCAGTTTGAATTGAATTTTACAAAATTATCCAATGTTTGCACCAATAAGATCAAGCCAACCAAACAGTCAACTACATGCCACAGCCCCTACGACACATGATGAACAGTACGTAAGGAAAAACAAATTAAACCAGCTTTTCACAAGTATCAAAATCAAGTTCCGAATTCATAAAATCAGATGGGTTTGATGAGTAGACAGAAGTAGATTAAAAACTTTTTCATTGCCATATACATCTCAGCTCATATACCTGTTGTTGCATTATCAACTAGAAAAATGTCTTCAAAATCACAATCAACAAAATCTGTAGCAGCTTTTATAGCTCTGGTATATCTTGGAACAGCAGTCTCTCGAAACCACTGATCTGGAACTTGCTCTTGTTCTTTCAGAAGCCTGAAAAATAAATAGCTGTTTCTGAGACAATACTAGAACTACTTCAAAAGAGCAATGATGCATTATGCAATATAATGTCAAACATGGCTTAACTGTACAGTCCACTTTCAACTGCAACTTTTGTAGTTTCTACTGAAAAAATATTTGCTTTTTTTCTTTTCAAACATGCTTTCAATCTTTTATAATTTTGAAGTTCAGGCCAAGGTATTCCTGACACGAAATAAAATTGGTTTCCTGCAACTTCAAGCGTTTCCAACATTGTTATTAATTAACTGCTCCATGTATTGTTAAATCAGTAAAGAATGATGCAAACGATTGAATGTATGTTCAATGTTGAAAGTGATGGTAACACATGCAATAGGAACATAATAACAACTAAAAAATCCCTTTGAGTTCCAGATAAAAATAGTCATATTAACCAATTTCTCAACATATCCTTGTTTGCCACTGGAAAGAAATTGAACTATATTTTTGTTTATGATGACAACTTTTTGAAGTTATTTAGGGATACATAGGAAAAGAGACTGAAACTTCAGCATTAGATTCATATAAAGCTTGATCTGATTAAAAGATAGTAATAAATTTATAAATAACTTGTAAGTAAACATGAAATGCATGTCTCTGAANTAAACATGATATGCATGTCTTTGTTCATTTTTAAAAAACTAGTCTGAAAAATGACACAAATTTAAATACAACCAGCCTGGGNTGGCCTNGCTGAGATTCACTCAATCAATGTCCTGCTGAATACTCCCAGCCCTTGGGACAGGCCAGCCACTTGTTGCACAAATATCCACACTACTCGCTGGTCAGCCTATGTGTGATGTACCACTGATTTGGTTTGACAAGATTGTAAATGCAACATCAGTTTTAGATTATAGTGTTTTGCGTGAATGAATTGACTGTTTTTTTATTGCTGTTTCATGTTTTTCGTTTTTTTATTTGCTGCCGCAGTCTTTCTTTTGCAGGGAGATGTGTCAAAAAGATTCTTCTCCATCACATGCAGCAGGCCAGTGCCTTTGGAGGATTTCTGCACCATCATGAAATGCTTCTGCACAACTTGTGAAGCTATGTACACCACAGTGCGCATGGCTTAAGCGGCTGGCCTTTGCGGAAGTGGGAAAATTGAACTATTCTTGGCACAAAAATACATATTGCTGCAGAGCAACAGTTGTCTGCTTGGATGCGTAAAGGTTATGAAAACCCGGGTAGAGTTTTTTCATTTTAGCTGGGTTTACATTTTCTCTGCCATGCTCAGCTCCTGGCACAACTGGGCAAACCACGATAGATACCGGGTTGCGGTTGCAATCCACCACTCATGCACAACTGTGTTGATTATCCACCAGACTACAACCTCTTCAAAAACTATAGCCTTATTAAATTTACAAGAATTCTTTAAACTAACTTTTTAAACTGTAATAAAATTTTAAGAAACGATCCAGGGGTGCCTGATGAGACAACCTGCCTAACAATTTTTTTAGTGTCCCAGTGCCTTAGCTTTAATTCACATGAAATTGTGTAATGTTTGCACCAATAAACTCTATCTATCTGTCAGAAGCTTTCCAACTGCTAATGTTGGAAACCTACTTAGACCTGGTGATGAGTTCTGTGTATAACCAGCATTACTGCCTGCCACTTGCCTTTGTTTCAATACAAAAATAAATAGCCAAGTGCTTTCTTTATATATTGCTGTTCCCTAAGCGTGCAGTGTTATTTCACTTATTTTTAACAATCTTGACTATCACAGGCACATAGCTTATTATGATGCTACAGCATTACGTTTTACTTCGCTTGAAACTTTTGAAACTCCATTCTAGAAAAAGATTTTCAATAAGCTTTACTGAAAGCTAGTATGTGCAATTTTAAACTGAAAGTCATGGGCTGTAGTAATGAGTTTATTTTAATGATATTTTATGACTGAAATTAAAAACCTAAGAAGTTATGAATTTGTATGTAAATTTTACAATCAATGAGATGGTGAAATGTTGAAAATATGGAATGTAGCATGAAACAAAAAAAAGATATTGCTGAAAATCAAATGGGCATTTGTCATACCATGGGCTGTGTATATAATCATGGTACAGTAATGACCAACAAAAACAACACACAAAATCATGTTTGACAGTGTTAACATGGCAAGGCACTTACTCAATTCGTTTGTTTAGAACAGGGTCAGGGGACAATCCATAAGATCCATGATTCAGCATGACAATCTCATTTTCTTGCCGAAACAGTTTCCTTACTTCTTCACTTCCAGGTTTAAGCATTATGAACTAGTGCTACGGGAAACTAAATTATGCAACACTGTATGCAATATTTTCATACAAACATAAAAGCCATTTAAATTTACAACTTCAAATTATTCTACTTGCGTAATTTCTAGTAGTGGTGAATTTACATAAAAATGGCTTTGGTTTGAAATGTGGAAAACAGAAGACCTAATGATTAGCTTACAATTCGGAATTTAGCCACGACCATTGATGCCAGGTTATTTTGCGAAAACAAGCAAGTAAATTTGAAAAACAAGCCAAAAATAGGTAATTTCACCGAAAAACAAGCCCAACATGCGTTGACAGGAAAATTCAACAAAACGAAAAATCAGCAACAAAATTAAATATAAAAGCAGGGAGCAACTCCGAAAAAACAAGCCCAAAATGAGCAAATTCTCATAAAAACACGCCCAATATGCCTTTAGCAGAACACTGAAACAGCAAAAGTGCCATAAAATTTGAAAAAACGCAATCCGCAAAACAAAAATCTGAAAAAAACAAGCAAATTTCAATTAAAACAAGCCCAAACACAAGCAATCCGCAAGTCCTCAAAAAACCCGCAACTCCACAAAAAGTAAGGCCAAATTCGTTGGAAAACCGCAAGGTTTGCAGCACTGGCCACGACCAGTGTTGCCAACCCTTTTTACAAAGAATATACCAAATCTAATCTAAAAATATGCTAAATATGTGCGAAATTTATATCTCTAGCAAAAACATACAATTTCACGCCATTTTTTCAATGCCTTTTCATTGTTTCACATAAATGATTAACAGTTACGTTGTGTACTGCCATCATAGAGATGCTGCAAGCTTAGTTTCTACGTTCTTAGTGTAGGAGTGAGTAGAGTGACAAATTTATTAACCACTACTCACTACAAAATTCTTCCGTCCAACACAGTGCATTTTCATTTCTTTTGTGGTCCAGAATATTATTATGCTCTGTAATAGCTGGCAATTATCTTTTTGCACAGTTACCAGAAGGAATACACAACACCTGCTGAATGCTTCTTTGCAAGCCACTCTAGCTCTATCAGCCATTCTTTTGCTAAATCTTCTGCCACTTTCGTATGCAGCTTTCCCGCATTTGAATGCATCGTCTGTCTAAAAGCGCATACCTGGAGCTAAGTTCAGCTTTTTCAGAACATCTCAGCTCACTTCCACCCTCTCTTTCCGTTAAGCAAAGTCGCTAAATTTTTTATATGGCTTCAGCACAACTGTCGGTTTCTCTGTTTTCTCTTTGTAATAAACCAAAGAACCTGGCTTAAAATCTAAACTAAACCCTCTGACAAAGATATATAAAATATATACCAAACTTTTCGTATACACCAAATCAAAAAATTATATACCAAGCACTTCAAAAATATACCAAATTTTTCAAATTTACAAATTTTTCAGATTTGGTATATATATATATATACTAATTGGCAAGACTGGCTACGACATAAGACTATGCTCAGTGTTTCCACTGGAGTTAGTCACCAAACCATAACATCAGATTCTTGCCTTTTTTAACATCAGATATTAACAACAAATCGAAGATTTGGTCAGTTTTTAGCTGAGCTCCACAACGGAAAATATCGTTAAAAAACAAATAGGCTATTCCAGTTTTTTTAAGGAAAATGTTAGGAACCCGGTATGGATTTGTAGGGACCCGATTTCTCTGACTCAAAGGACCCGATTTTCTCTGATTTTAAGAACACGATGATAATTTTCTGTGATTCTAGGGACCAGATTTGAAATTCTAGGGACCCGAATCTGGTCCCTAAAACGCTTTAAGAAAACCCTGGGCTATTCATTACTAGAAGTCAGGGTTATCAGGGTAAAGCTAGCCGTCATTTCGTCCAGCCGCCACTTTCGCGCTTGGCGAAAAACCTGCAAAACAAAAAACTTCAAATATGCTATTTAAACACTAAAAATGAACCCAAGTGTTATTGCAATGAAATCACAAGACAAAAAACTCACTCACACATCATTTTTAACCTTCTTTTCCATCACTTTTCGCAAATATTTTCGAGAATCAAACGCCTTAGAAAATAGCGGATTTCTCATCAAGCAAACGCGACAGCGATTATTTTTAAAAGAATATCAAATGCTATTATCACCAGCTATCCTGCAAAAGACTTTTTAACGGGTGCACTTTACATCAAAGTTACCAAATTCATTGATAAACATGACCCGCTTTTTCGATACGCTTTAGTTTTCAGCTAAAGTATGCGAGAATCAAACACCATGAACAACACCGGACTTCCCATCAAGCAAGCGCGACAGCGAGTAGTTTTAAACGAATATATCAGATGCTATTATCACCAGCTATCATGCACAAGTCTTTATAGCGGGTGCACTTCACGCGAAAGTTATCTAAATCATTAATAAACATGACCCGTTTTTATGATGCCCTTTAGTTTTAACCAAAAATTTTTGAGAATCGAATGCCCTTAAACAACAGCGAATTTCTCATCAAGCAAACGCGACAGCGTTTTGTTTTAAACGAATGCCCCCCTTGCAGCTCGTACAGGCGGTGATTCGAAAATCAACATTTGCTAAAAGACAGTTTGAGTTTGCAGTTTTTGTAAGCTACATACTTTCATTATATTTCATAATACTGTGATCTCCTCTCAGAGTTACAAAACCTATTTTCTTCATTTTACCAATTGATTGAATGCTCGAGATCTTTGCAATTAGCTGAACCAGATTGGTTGAATTGGTCGCATGACAACTACAAGGGCCACATCCTTGGATTAACAGATCGTCTCTGCCACACAACCAAAAACCCTAAGCCAAATCGCAAACCTGTGTGTGATTTTTATAACTTTATGAAAAAGTACTGTAGCTTACATCAAAAGTTTACCCATAAAAAAAGCCGTGAAGCGGAACTCCCTGGTTGTTGAGTCCTGCTTCAGAGTGAGATTGATCCTCCAACCTCGGGAAGGATGGATTGTGACGTCATCGATGTTAATTCCGCACCAGACGAATCGGCCAAAAAGAGCTCTCACTTCCATGTGCATGGAAGTCACTTACAGTATAAGTGTTGCTTGCTTGGTCTTTCCCTTCTCTTTGCTTTGGCCGATTTTGCTCACATGCAGTGGTCGCGCTAGCGTTACTGCTACAGCCGTCTCTATTAGCCGAGCCGAAACAACAATGCTGAGAGACCAAACGACGACCACTTGCACAGTCAGAAGGAATTCCCACTCGACTAGGTTCATTGTAGTCTACCCAATGCTAGTGCCTGGAACTCGTTGTTATAAGTGGACAAAGCCAGATGCACTACAGTTCAAATGGAAGAATGACCACAGCAAGGCTATAGCTCTGGAGACCAAATGCACCCTATTTTTGTTTTTCCGATTGAAAGTGCACAACATGTGATGTTATTTTTATGGATTGGATCACAAAATGACAGGGTGTTTTTGTCTGGAAGTGACTCTAGGTCTGCTGGCGGCGACACAGTTAGAATAAAACGCTGAGTTTGCAACATTAGCAGCACTGTCATGTGTGGCAGTTCCCTTCTATAGAAGAAGAACAGTACACGTTTCGGACAACTCTGCAAGAGCACTGGTGAATTTAGTCGGAGTGCCCAAGGCACGCCCAAGTTAACAATTAAGAAACTTAGACCCGTCCGTTTTTGTTCGACTTCACGCTCAGTTTTGTTATCAGACGAAAGTGTATTCACTCATGGTTTTATTAATACAACGTTAAGCACTGCGGCATTTATCTTTTAATGCAAACAACAAGAGTTTTCTATATTATGGTGTATTGATATACACATAGAGATTTATTACAAGTAACAGGGGTTAGCGCAAGTTTTATTCTTTCATGGAGGAGAGAGAAGCCCAAATTGTCATCGGCATCATAACCACTAAACCGTGAATCTCTTTTAGGTAATCTAGTGAATTGGTATGCCCACTTGGACTAAGCCAGCTTGGTATGCCTACTGCTGGCTGTTCTGCCTAAGTCAGTTTGGTATGCCCGTCACTGGTTTAGGTGTTAAGCTTGGTATGCCCACTGCTCAAGTGACTGAACGTGGTGCAAGCACGGGTATTTATACCCAGAGCCGCATATCGTTTCTCGTCTCTTATTGACTACTATGATGACGTCGTGAAACGTCATCACGTCGAGTTCGGACTTTTCGGAGTCGCCAGTAATTCCGGTTACGTTTTTTATCATAATTCGGACAGTGTTTTGTTATTATTTGTTTTTATTCGTTTGGATCAAAAATATTATTTATATTTTTATCTGAATTGTTAATATAATTGTTTTATAAGGTTTTGGTTCGCTCTCTTCCTAGTGGTGATTTGCTATTACATGTGGAACACAAGTACACAATAGTTCAAACAAATACACAATACAATGTTCTTGTAAACCAAGTGTTTGCAAATCCAGTGTCCGTCTTCAT
>JGI24158J21664_10011872_pt1 | contig 11566 bp, 5 predicted proteins | sample Ectturendosymbi3_FD_21664 | JGI IMG/M metagenome (IMG submission 21664)
TATTAATATATTATTTATTTCCAAAAATTTAGACATGTGTCAATGAATGTCACCTCTATAGTTACAAAAATCTGAAAGTTCTATTAAAAATTCAGTGGATTTTGTGGATTTTGTGGATTTTGTTATTTTTCTCAGTCTTTTTGTCACAAGAATTTATAGGGGTTTTCGCTCATCTGCTGAAATGCAGAAGGGGTACATGGTCAAAGAAAGGTTGGGAACACCTGCGTCAGAAGAATACCTCTGCTTTTAAATTTCAAAATAGCGAAATATCAATGCACCGCTAAAAGAAGCATATTACAAACGAACCAAATTGTAAAGTACAGTGAAACGTAAATACATCAAGTAAATACATCGATAAAGGAATCGTTTCTGGTGCAGATCAGTTCTTTCTCTTTTAGATTTGAACCTATTTTTTCTCACAGTTTGTGAATTTTCAAAACAGGGAACTTGTGAAACATCAGCCAGCACAATTCTTAAATGATTTTCTCTATAACAAGGTTGAAATGGCACAAGCCGATTTTTCAGAATGTCAGTGNAGAGNTAAGGCACCTACAACTAACCTTGCTCAGACGAGACCAAGCGTCAAGCAACGCTTCGCCGAAATCAGTCAATCTCTGATAAGATAGAATATCTCAAGTGCTTTGATACAACGAACCCACGTGAATCCGTTCACGATTATCCCAACACCTACCTGACCGAACGCACACCCCAGTAGATGCTGACGTCATCCCCCTGCAGGAGTTTCACAGTCATTTTACGTGATTGACTGCTGTTTGTTGTTGGTCAGGATGACGGTGCACTCGACTGGCTGCGCGAGTTAAAACCGCGACATGTTTCCAACTCAGTTTAGGCTCCTGCTCCGGCGTTTTTCACACTTTCGTGAGAAGCGGTTTCCTATCTTTTTTTGCTTTGATGCATCGCGGCCTCCTCGCAGCAAAAACCAGGCGGACGAAGATGACGATCAGCTCATAATGGTCTTCATGAGCTTTCGCTGGCTCGTAATCAAAAAATCTTGCAGTAAAATTGAATCGATGCTATTAACTCTTCTCAAGGGGTTGGTGTTGCAGTGGAAATAGAACAGGCTGGGTATTGCATGTCCTGTGAAGAGTTATTCAGCGTACCACCAAAACAGTAAGAAAGCTTCTACTTCTATCAGGCATCGGGTAAAACAACTTGTTCAAATCAAGGTGAACCTGTATTTCAGAGTCACTCATTCACAGACTTCCCCTCTCCTTCTACGCGTGTCAGCATTAAATTGTGATGTCATCTCTGTCACACCACATAAGTGTATCACTGCAATCCTATAAATCATCTGCGTAATTGCTATCATGCAGCCGAGCTAATTGTCAGATAACTTAAGTTTTATTGCAGAGCCGGTGCAATAAGCTTCGCCAGAAAGTTTTCAATAGGGGGGCTTTGCAGTCCTGCGGGGGAGCTTTGCGTTTGTGCGGGGGGGCTTGACATTATAAAACTAACCAAAATTCCACTTATTTATAGTGTTTCACTTTCAATTTGGGGGGCTTGGAGATTTGTTTGGGGGGGCTAAGCCCACCAAAGCCCCCCGTGGCAACGGGACTGTGCGCAACTGCGCAGTACCATCAGACCATTTGCGCTGTGAAATCTCATTCTCGCGCACTTGTAGCATTACAATTGAATATCATATATATATTTCACAGCCCTTGTAACGCTTGAAATGCCTACTGGTTGTGTGTCCACATGGTTGAGAAATCAATGCATGCTCACTAAAACAAACATTTACTCAGTGTAAAATTTTCTTAGTGGGGACACTGATTGTGGGCGCTTAATTGAACAAATATGTCAATTTGGTGGAAATATCACATTCGTTGTCACTTTTTGCCTCTGTTGCCCTAAAAATACTGCTGTTAGGCAGAGATCGATCCGAGTTTCCTTTAAAACTTTTGGGCGGGCAAACTTTGTGTGTTGTTTGCGTTTCGATGATGTCACCATGTCCACTCAACCGTAANACGACCTATTTGTAATATTGGCAAAATGGGAGGCAGATTATGGAAATGAACATATACAAATTATCCAACACACTTATCAACAATCGTGACAATTCAGTTCACATAGCAAATCTCTACACTGCGTCTATAGGTGATCCAATGGTAATGTCCATTTTTCTTATTTCTTCTCCGGCTTTATGCTGAGGGTTTTCAACAGTAATGTAACCACGAACTTTGTACATCCACGTTGTTGGGGACAAAAGATATTGTGTCCCCCTTCGTCCAAAACTTGGGGGTCATGTCCCCCCTGAAACTCGGTCCCTGCTATTAGGTCAACCACTCATATCAGACCGGGCAATTTCCCCCGAGATTTTCAAAAACATGTTTAGTTTTGGGTACAACAACAAGTTGCAATAATTTTGCCCTCCCAGAAAATATCGGCTGGTTGTGGACCTGATTCCAATGGTGTCATTTCAAGAATACCAACGTTGGAAACGCATTGGTAGTTGTAGTAGCATATGCTGACTTTTTCCTTGATTTGTAGCATATGTTGACTTTGTCCTTGACTGCGTTCTTGATTGCGTTTCATCTCTCTTTCTTTTTGGGTGTTTCTTTCTGGTTGGAACATGTCTGAAGTTTAAAGAAAAAACGTTCTTGAAACAGTTTGTTATCTCTCAACAATTAATTAAATTTCTGTATGGAAAATGCACAACTACCAGATGAAACTACAACAAAATGGCAGCATACAACCAAAAAACGAATTCAAATTTTACTTCTCTTTCTAAGCGCATGACCTATAGGTTTGACACTGATACGGGTGAAATGATAAGTTTGAAGAAAATCCTTGCAGAATGTTGTGGCATCAGCGGAGTTTGAAGGCAAAATTCTGAAAAGGGTCCCATATTTAAAAATTGAGTTGCAGTCTATTATGCTTTGCTTACTGCAGTGTTTTTCAACCGGAGTTCCACGGAACCTCAGGGTTCCGCGAACGTCTGCCAGGGTTCCGCCGAACCAGACCGAAATTGCCTGGGACGAAATTAGCAAACACAGTTCTATGCGGTTGTAGCAATGTGGATACTTGGATCATTGCACAGGGTTCCATGAGCAACGCATACATTTGCTGAAGGTTCCGCTGCAGCAACAAGGTTGAAAAACACTGCCTTACTGCCGTTCGAACGGCTGTCCGGAGGCAATCTGTTTTTATTTGAAGTACTGCTTTGAAGAAAGTTTGTTTGTTGTTGGAGACTCAGAACAGGAAGTTTCTAGCCCTTAATCGAGGTTTGAGAACAACTCCTGCGGAGTTTCCCCGCCAACGTACAGCGCCTCGCTAATAAGATGATAAGAGTAGTCAGTACTCGACAGATAAATATGCGTAGGAGGAAATATCGTGAGAATGTTGCAATAGTTTCGGTCAAATTACAACCATTTCCACATTGTTACACTTTATGCAAACACTTATCGTATAATATTTCCAAACAAGTACTTCACAGTTAAAAGTTCTTCTCAGGATATGTGGACAGTGAACACTGCGCCGCTTGGCAGAAAAACAAAAATCACCGCATTTGGTGTAAATCATGAGCAAAATTTAAATGCTTGACTTTAATATTGGCTGTCTTTTTGCTGCATACATTCTCTTTGCTCAGTTCTGTCAAGAAAGGTTACCTTGGCCAACGCAAACGTTAGTGCCTGGGATTTCAGAGCTGTCTTACATTGACGTTGTGATCAGGTCGACTATTCGAGTTACCAAATGTTTTTCTGTGATCCCAGTGCATGACGTAGTTTTTCTGAGTGGCTATTTTGTGACATAACAAACGTTATTCCCGGTTCTATCAATTGGCAATTACTTGAGAGGTGATATCATAAATGTTATTTATGTTCTCTGCTCTATGTTTGATTGTTTGCATGTGCGCTCTCTCATCCTCTATGCGTAAGTCTGATTCTTGTAGTTATAACCGCAACAACTGTTAGGGCAACAGCCACCTGCCACCCAAGTACTTTATCAGTCCCGTCGGTTGGGCAAAATGCCTGATAAAGTGCTAAAGCGATGACAAGTGTTTCTTGCAAATCAAAAGTGTTATTGAGGTTCTTTTTTCCTTTGCTTGTTAAAGGTATAAAGCAGGCCCGTAACCAGCTTGGGACACCAGGAGGGGCGAAGAGTTTTCCGAGAGGAGCTCAAATTTTTTGAACTACGTCAAATATTTTTAAACTATGTCCAACACATTTTACCAGAGGGGGCGAAAAATTTTTTTGGGGGCGGAGCCGCCCCTACGCCCCCCCATTCCGCGATTACTGTGTCGTTTGTTAGGATGTGCTGCGTACTGATGGCACTGGGTGAGGAGTAGTGTCATGAATAAAGAGAGTGATGTGAGATTAAATGTCAACAGATACATGATTTGAACCGATCAAGAACAGACAAAAAACGAGAAATGAACTCTGATGATGAAAAGCAGAGGTTGCAATAGAACAGTTACCAGAGTTATTTTGCTGAAAACACTGCTGAAATTAGACATGAGTTAGTTATGTACAAAATAGAAATACAGAATTGAGAATGCAGCAGTTTTAAAAAACTTTGTTTAATGAAGATGACAACGCAGAGGAACTGCAGTTTCTAAAACCAGAGTTTGATCCGCTAAAGCAAGTATTTTTAAACTTTCTTGTCGGAAGGTCACCTAAGCTATTCCACATCAGTTGGAGGGCCGGAAACAGGGCCCCAACATTGGGAAGTGCTGCCCCGGGGCGAGTCGAAAAGTGCCGCCACTCCCCCAGTTAATTTTGAAAATTTCACTGAAGTGAAATTCCGGGACATTTTGCTAACTGGGACATTTTGCTAATGGTAGGTCCAACCTCAACCAAAATCTGAAACCTAAACCTAAGTCTAACTTCAGGTTCATTCGTGAAAGACCATTTGCTATTCCTTCTTTTCACCAAAAGTGCCACCCCCAGAAAAGTGCCGTCCCGGGGCATTGCCCATCCACCCGCCCCCCTTGTCGGGGCCCTGACCGGACATCTTACGTAATGTGATTGTTTCGGGATATGTTGCGTTCTAACAAATCAGCAAATGTTTCGTAAATATATTATTTTTTCATTATTGAGAAAATGACTTCGCGGGCCGGTTGAAATGTCTTCGCAGGCCAGATTTGGCCCGCGGGTTGTTGTTTGGAGACCCCTGAGCTAAAGCAACAAGGTTTGTTGGAGATTTTTAGGTCTCATTGAACAAACATGCGTAGTTTTAGAAAAAAAAAGCTCATTACAAGCGTGAGAACCTCCATGATCACCGGTCAAAGTTAGTATTGAGTTATATTCCAGTTAACTGCTGCAGCAGAAGGCAGAGGGAAACTATATATTTAAATTACCTCTCGATCAGCTGTACAAGCATTGAATAAACCTTGTTAAAACAAAGTGCATGTGAAGTATGCTGCAACTTTGACAGTATGCAGTACGTTGAACGCACTTACGTACCGAGTTGCAGTGCTGCTAATAAAGATAAATTTTTAGTACAAATTCGGTTTTAGAGATTACGGTTGCTTTTTTGAAGATATTTGTTTCATTTGTACATTTTATTTTTATATCTAGGGTGTTCATGCACTGCCAGATCAGTGGTTCTCATAATGCTGCTCTCGCACACGTAAAACCACAGCAAAGCACATCCTCAAAATCACGTTCATTAAAAGGAGAAATACCACTTTCCTTTCTAATAGTAAACGCACTTCATGAAATTCTAAATGAACAGTATCTTCTCGTGGCCTCACGTGGCACAACGAGAAAGAAAACTATTTTTCTGTTGACTGCAGTTCACCGTTTCGGTCTGTGGAAAGGAACGATGCCCGTTCAGTCACATTGACAAGATTTTTGAAACTACTTGATGAGAGCAAGTGCATTGATTTTATCTCATTTAATGAGGCAACGCTTGAGCAAGATGAGTTATTTCCGTTTATTTAGCATTTTCTCTTGGTTTCATTAGTAATACTAACATATTTTATGAAGTTGATTGATTCATTTCAAGCTTTGGTGTCCTAGAAAAAAGTGAAAAAATTAGTTAAAGTCAACACTTTGACAAAATGCCAATTTGAGGCAAGCTGTGGCCTTGGGGTTATTTGCGGTCCGCGGAGCTAAAATCAGTGGCCTTGGAAGATTTCTTGAAAATAGCTCCAGTCTAGTGCGCCAAACAACAAACTGGTGAAAGTCAATGTTAGCAGCTTGCGCCAACTCTACAACAACAAACTATAGAAGAAATACTGTGTTATGTTTCGAAATTGTCTGGCAAACTGAGCAGAACCACACCTTTTCTTGTCTTCCGTTACCAAACATAATAAAAGGATAAAGAAGTGGGGCCAAGTATGTGTACATGGACAGAAACGCTCTATACCACTTAGGTGCGCTGAGTGCGAAAAATCGACCCATGAACGTGCTCGCGGACCATAAAAGTGGCCTCAAGTGCATTAAAGATGTCGGCGGATGAGATACATTTTGAGGTCCTTCAAATAAGACCGCATTGTTTTTCACCAGCCTGCGAGCCTAGTCCCTTTGAGAACAATTGAATGGACTGATGAGGGAGAAAAATTATTATTCTATGGAATCCTCCCTACACCTTAATATTGCTCAACGTTTGCCGGCACGATCATGATTGCCTAGCTGGCTTTACCTGGTTCTTGTTGATGATGGTAAATAATCTGTTGGAGAGTCTGCATTCGACGAACACTTCAGTTTGCACTTGATCTGTTGTTGCGGTCGAAACTGGTGTGCAATTAGTTAAGTCTGCCAGACTTGTTTGCGCGTTGTTGAGACCGAACGCTTCCTGGTGTTATGTTTGTTTGCTGCTGTCACGTGCCGGTCACGTCGACCAATCATCGAAACCTCGATACTTCGCTTGCTGAACAGCGTCTGGAAATTACATACGTGACCAACTGCATTTATGTATTGCTTGTTACCTTTACAAAACCTTAACGAGGTGTTGTTCTGAAACATTCTTGTGGTCAACTTTAAACGATACTGCAGATTAGAAACAAAGCAATTCTTTATGCATGTATTTTCTGTATATGTTTTTTCTTTGTGTGCTTTTGCTGAAGCCATCTGATGCGAAATTCTGATCAGAGGCAAGCTTCGTGAAACTGGACATGTATGTAAAATCATTTCATTTGTTTTGCCAGAGTTTCAGAACCTGACTACGGGAAAGCACCACCTGCTTCTTTCATATATTTGGCCAAATGCACATTGCTGTTCCGAAATACAGCGTTTCTTGACGCTGTTTCCACTTTCCATTCACGTAAACAAAACATTTGTAAAAATAGCGAGAAACAAAAGTAGCAAAAAAGTTCAACACAGGGCTCTTGATGTAGGCAGCCAAACCAAAACATTCTTCATCATGATTCACTTTTTTCCGTTTTTTGCGATGCATCTGCAAACCAATCAAACAAACGATTTAAATGAACGTTCCAAAAGCCACTGAATTAATTGTAAGAAATCAACGATTCAAATGAAAGTCTAACGACCTTTTAAAGGAACCATTAACTGCTTCCATCACAAATACATATTGATTTCAATGAAATCCTGCTGGACAGTTTACAAAACGACTGTTTTTGTTGCCTTTGCTTTGATTCCATCCACAGCAGGCTGATATGGAAACATGCAATAAATACTGAGGTGAAACATCTTTTTTTCGTGAAACTCTTGCTGCGAATCATTTTGACATCGCGAGGTTTTTAAGTGCTTTTACCTCGCGTAGTTGTCCCTCTGCTGTTACAAGCCATTCGCAACCTCTGTTATATTTTCAAGCATTACCTCCTCCGGCGATTAAGTTTTTTCAAGATTTTTGTGTGCGCTGTCATCCCTCTGATCAAACTGGTGACAACATAGCTGTTTTGACACATAATGAGTCAAACTTATTTAGAATCTTGATACATGCTTGGTGATGCAAGAACAGCTTTTGTGATGCAACAGTGTGATTTAGTGACGCAGTCACAATTTTTGTGTAACTGTCTATGTTGTATACTTAACATCAAATACAAGGTGATTTTAACCTTTGACCGATGAAAATACTCCGTGACTGAAAAGTCAGGATGTCTCGCCTGTGATTTGTTTTTGCAGCTGAAGCGTTGCAATCACGCCCGTGTAAGTCGAAATTACGATGCCGTTAGCGCGAATCCGCGGGAGAGAGTCGTAAACGAAACACCTGTGGCGGATTAAACATATGATTTCAGCAAAATCATTGGTGAAATTGCGGCACTGATTCCAGGTATAGTGATCCGACGAAACTATGTTACCTCGTTCAAGTCGCATGTGGTAGACTAAACTTGCACGTGCTATACTTCACGAGAGAGACTACTGACGACAGTCAATATTTTTTAAATTCCGTTCCCTTCAGAATTTTAAAAGTGTTGCTTTTCCGCTTGGATTGAAAAATTAAAGCCACTTATATGACGCTGCTGCCGCTTGACTTCATGTGCTAAAACAATGTTTTTGTCGGAGATATTCAACTGGTGCAACTTCTAAATTAACTGCTGGAATTATATTACCTACAAAAGGATTTGCCGTCTTTCGTAATGAGTACCGGGATACGTGGGCAGAAAGTTCAGGTTCTTCGAAATTTTTATACTTTTGTTCGCTGCTTCAGTTTGATGCAAAAGTTCTTTGTGCCGAAGCGTCTTTGTACCTGGCTGTAAGCGTGCACAAAAACACTGTCGCAACATATTTATCATCATCATGAAGGTCCATAACCTGAACCAGGCATAAAGGCCAATGCGCAGGCAGTCTTCCAACTTTTTCTATCATAGGAAAGCTGCAAGGTTTCTGCAGTATTTAAATTCAGCCAATCCTTGAGCTGGTCCAAGCACATTTTTCTGGGACGTCGTCGTGCGTTTTTGTCACAAATTTTTTCACAAATAGCCAAATGTTCTGGTTTTTTGACCTGATAATGTGTCCAAAAAATTCGAAGTGCCGTTTCTTTATTGTTTTAAAGAGATTTTTTCTTGATTGATTTGGATTAGGACTTGTTTATTTGTTTTCTTGGCCATGTAAGAAATTCTTTGCATTTTCCGGTAAAAGCACATCTCAGCAGCTTCCAAATTCTTAATTAGTGCTACAGTTAGTGTTCGCGACTCACAGCCGTGCCGCAGAACTGGCCAGACGTAACATTTCAGGACTCTTGTGCGAACACTCACAGATCGATTTTTACTTCTTAAAATATCATCAAGTGTCTTGAAGGATTATTTCCTCATTGCAATACGTGCTTATGACATCTTGCATCGCTGGTGATCCATGATCCTAAATACAGTACTTGAACTTCTCAACTTGATTCAAGGTGATCCCATCAATTTTGATTTTGCACATCGGAATGCATTGTGATTTCGTTATGACCAGGGGTGCAGTGTTAAAAAAAGGGGTGTGGGAACGCCGTTCCCACACCAAATAAAAACGAAGATTGCACCAAATAGTTCGAATAAAGTGAGCATTCGCCTACAAGGATTTCCACACTGGATCTTCCTGTTTGACTGTAGTGTGGACTTTTGACTAGCAGTGCGAATCTGCGTGTTGTTAGCGCATCTGTGAGATCGAAGTCATGTTTTAATGTAATCTAGTGCAAAAAGGTGTGGGAACGCCGTTCCCACCCCACTACACCCCTGATTATGACCATGCACTCTGCTTTCTTTGTGTTTATTTCCATTCCGTTATTTGTACTACGGAAGACCACCTGATCTATTGGTTCTTAGAGCTTGTTTTCTGATGTTGCGAGCAGAACAATATCGTCTGCATAGCGATTATTGTTGATGTTGGTGCCACCAATTGTAATTCCATCAAGGTGATTCCATCGATTGTAAAAATATTTATACCCGATTATAAATCATTTTGCGGCTTCTTCATCGTTGTCTGTTACGTGGTGATAGATCCTGAACTTAGTAACAAGTGGGACGTTTTCCACGATCGCATTAGAAATAATAGTGCAAATCCAAAAATTTGAAAGAATTCCTGCAATGCATCTGCTTTCATCGTCAACTAAATTTGAATATATAAAGTTTACGACTTCAACCACGAAACAATTCACCTTTGTTAAGTACGTCCAGTTTTACGCTTGCTTTGTTTTTATTTTGGATCTACATTGCCCGAATATCGTTGACGGAAAAAACATTTGGACTGTTTGCATGACATGATATATTGCAAATTTATGGTTTTTGTTGTTTACAATACCCTGAACTGAACTTTGTTTTTGAAGCTGTTGCAGTTTCAAAAATTTCCAATTAACATCCGCATAATTACCACCAAAACGTGTTGATTCTAAGTGAAGTTACACACTAGTTACAGCTTCCTATAGTAGGCAGTGGTGGAATACCGAGTGCGGCTTGCTGGCTTTCGCGGAAGACCCGCTTTTCTATGGTGGCTCATGCGTGACACCCTAAACAACTTTTGTTTCTGGCATTTTTTTGAAAAAAAAACAACAAAAAAGGGTTTCAAAACCTAAAACAATTTTACTTTCGTGTCGAAAATATTTTCACTTCGCACATTTTTTCTAAATGAAAACATTTTCGTTTTAAAAAAAAGTATTTTCGTTTCGGAAACACGTTCACTTTGTTTCGGAAACACTTCGTAAAAAAATCGAAAAAAAATTGCATCAGTTTTGTGGTCGTGGCCCCTTGCGTGCCACCCTCTGTTTAGGGCCAGTGTTTCCACGTGAGAATGCTTGATTTGCAGATTCTCCTCTGTCGATGTCTGGCTCCACTAGCTCGCGATCGTATTGCGCGTACGTGTAGACTAGTCTGAGTCTTCCCTTGTTGTGATAACCTATGCTTGGGAAAATGTCTTTGAGGGATTTGTGACATAAGACGTATAACTTGTGGCTTAGAGTAAGTGAATGGTATCTTTTTGGCCAAGAGAAGCGGATGGATCGTGCGCATGGGGAGTGGTGGTTGTGATGCAGTCAGTCAGTGCTGGAATATGCTGACCTGTTGTCTTGGTTGAAAAGTTGAAAGCTGCTTCGTGATTTCAAGGAGCCGAAATAATTTTATTGGGGATCATTTGTCAAATTTGCAACTTGCACCTGCCAAATTTCAACGTTTTTGGCAATTTAGGCGGAAAATTGTTAACTGAAAAATTGAAGGGTAGCCTAATTGCTCCAGTTTTGATAACCTCCAAATATGTAACGGGCTCCATGTGGCAAAGTTTTCGACACAGTTCTGTGATACTAAAGTAATAGGCAATGTCGATTTTGCTGATAGGAAGTGACGTTTGTCCAAGTAAAGGCAGGTCGCGGGGGTCGGCTTCCCCCCCGCTTGAAAAAGTTCAGGACAAACTCTGTTCCAGGGCAAGCGCAACTTGCTCAAAAACCCTGAATGATAAAAAATATTTCAATACAGTTAATTCAGGGCAACTCTGTTTTTCAGGGCAAGTGCAAGTTGCTCAAAAATCCTGAACGGTGAAAAAATTTTCAATACAGAATATATTCACTTGGGGTTGATCCGTGTAATTTGGGCTAGTGTAGTTTGTAATCTGGACGAAAGTCGTTACTGGTTATAACGACTTTGATCTGGACCAAGCCCTCGTTTTCTGTAAAAATCGAACAATCGGATGTCGGTAGTTCAACAGCTTGATATAAGAATTCGGTAACTCTTTCT
>JGI24158J21664_10011873_pt1 | contig 11566 bp, 4 predicted proteins | sample Ectturendosymbi3_FD_21664 | JGI IMG/M metagenome (IMG submission 21664)
TTCATTATGATCACACACTTCCATATAAGGGCCGTGGTGTCGCTCTGAGTCATGGTAGCACTTACAAATTATAAACTGATAGAAAAACGAACAAAAAGTTCAACGGTCCTAAAATCCACTTAAGCTTGTGGTAATGAACCTGTGGTAAATTCACCGCTGGAGGTAAGTTTCATCTTCCAAGGGAGTAATTGCAAACTGTAACAGTTTGTTAATTTCGTATTTTCACAAAATGAGCACCATTGAGTGAATTGGGGGATGAATCTGGTGATCTTTTTCAAAAAATGGTAAGATTTGTAAAAAAAAACGTTAAGAACCACTGCGTCTTAAACTTATGGCAAATCTCATACCAAGCAGCTGTCTCAACTGCCAGCTTCAACGTAAAGCGTATAAGGCCAAGAACTAAGTAAAAGGCATTGCGTAGTCAAAGAGCAAAAAATCTTTCTGAAACAGTTTATAGAGACGTTCGATTTTGTCCGTTTCAATGTCCTTGAAGTAGTTAACGTAGTTGTCTTGCTCGACAGCGCTCCCTCCTCCTCCTCCGGTATCGTAGCCTTCAGGAAACTTAACTTGGCCGGCGTTGATTAAATTCAATACATATCTGTAAGAAAGAAATTGACAGGCTGAAAAACTAACAACACAAATATAAAAAAAGAAACAAGACTCGGGTTGCATTTAAACGCCTTATTAGTGGAAAAACTCAGTGAGCACTTTGAAGCAGAATTTAACGCAAGCAGAATATTTTTTAAATACATTTGCATTCATGGCCAGGTAACCGTAAATCGAATTGCTCTTGAAGTCGCCACCATGCCCTTGGTTTATTGTTATGACAAACTGATAGCGCTGTGGTATTCTAGTACACGTCTTTAAAATGATATAGCTTAGGACAGTGTTTCACAAAGTGTGTGTCCGTGGAACACAGGGGCTTCGTCACGACTGCACAGGGGGGGGGGTCAGTGAAGACGCGGCAAGAAAAATGTCGAACGCATGCATTGTGCCACATTGACACTGTCACAAATAATTATCACCGAAGTGATTCGTAACTGAAATGATTTCGCAAGCTTTTCCAATCATATGCTTCGGCTTTTCGCGCTAGTTGGGCAGGAAAGTTGATGCGACATAAACTTTGTAGTCGCAGAAAACACAGGTTCACAAATGGGAGTCCGTGGCCGCAAGGGATTGGGAAACTCAGATTTACGATATTCAAATACTGTGCCACGCACGCACTATTTTTTTGTGCTGCTATCTGTTTCGACAGCAACATATAAAGAGTATCACGTCACGTTTGTCAAACTTTCTGAATAAATGCTTATTTGCTTTCCATCAGTTTTTGCTTATCACAAAATAGTGAAAGAAAAATAAACGTTATTGGGAGCACAAGTTCCTTATTTTATCCTTGCCTCCAAACAAGCTTTGCTTGTTCCACTTCGACTTTTGTTTTTCGTCGATCATTTTATTACTTCCCGAAAAAAAGTTTCCGCAAAAATGTGTTTGTGGTTTAGTGACTTGTGCATTTGACGAAAAACAACGAATGTTAAAAAACGGGTTACACTCCACGAAGGTCAATTGTCACACCTAAGGCATCAACGTGATTGTCACACCCGAGGTGTCAACGTGATTGTCACACCCGAGGTGTCAACGTGATTGTCACACCCGAGGTGTCAACGTGATTGTCACACCCGAGGTGTCAAGATCATTGTCACACCCTAAGTGTGCGGCTGTGATGGCAACGCTGGCTACGAAGGCAAACATTATGCACGCAGTCATATTCACACAGCGTCCTTCCCATTGTACCTCGAATCTTCAGCTATTGTTTCCAGTTTGCCAATCACGTCATAATCAACCGAACAGGGAGTACAGAAACGGTCGTAGGGCGCCCAATGCCGTTCTGCCACGTCACCAAAACCATCGAGGCGATCCACGAAGCCGTCGAGCAGGTAATCAATGAATTCCTCGAAAGTAGGAGGTATACTGGAGTCAGCTGTGATCAAAACGGTGGAAAAATTGGAAATTTGAACAGAATCCTTGCAAAGATGCCTTTTAATTTTTTTTTAATCATTTGAAGGTAGCCCGCCTTGGTTTGTTCTGTATTTTATATGAATTTTCGATTCTACCAGGTTTGTAAAAAGGCAACTTGAGTGAACCTTGATCGTAAGAAGCACCTTAAACTTCTCGCAAAGCAACGTTAAATCTTTCCAGGTTGACACATTTTCAAGCTACAGTATGGCGATCGAGTTCACTTTTCGCAGTGCACCTGCAAATCAAAACAGGAATAGCTTGCAACAAACCTTCACCGATTCAGACATTTCCTTTTGCCCTCACCTCCCTTTTCAAACGATAAATCAACTTTCTCTGCTCATGCAGATTTATCATTAAAAATCAAATATTTGTAGAATGAATTATATTGCAGTGTCAAAATAGAACCTCACACTGTATCATGATCTGCTTGTCGCTCAAGCAGAACGTAAGCATGGTGTGTTGCTTTTCGTCAAGTATGGGTAAGTAATTGCTACAACCGGCCGCATGAATTGTGGAATGTCGCTGTAGGACCGCAAAATATAATATCCTAAAAAAGGGAAAGAACTGTTGGGATCGAAAGACATCTGCTTTTCGCTCATCATGACAGTATGAGGTACCACGTACTGTCACGTATTAAGGACATGTTGTTTTGCCACTACACTAGTTCTCAATTGTCTGAAACTTGCGCTGAGCGCTGAATTCCGGGAAACTTCATGAGAGGGATAAGGATTACAGGAATATTCAGTAGAGGAGACCAAGGGAAATATAGAGGAAATATTGCTCCAGTAGGAGGGGTATGGCCAACGTTTGGGCACAGGAAAATGCAGTACAAGATATACGTAGCAGTAGAGAGACGTACACAGTAGATCACATTGTAGTGGCGGAAATTTGTACTTGAGGAAATTTGGACGCAGAGCCAATGTGCGGTGGAAGAAAGCGCACACTGTTTTGTACGTTTAATCAAAGCCTCTCGTCCGCCGATCGATCTCGAGGTTCTTTGCTTTTAGATTTAACCGGAAAATTTTACGAAGTGCGATCGACAACCACCATCGGTGACCTCATAAACTCAGCGGACTGACGTTCACAGTCAAGATGACATAAAAATATGGGGTTTTTAGGATGACATTTTTTTCTCGACTTGACGAGAGAAATGATTGAATAAGGACTGAGGATGCGTAATTATACGTGAAATCAATTTCCTATTAAAAATTTGCTGATCGATTCCTTGCTTACACCATCGTGGAAAGTACATACTTGGATAAACAACTTTATGTCAAACCTGATCAGAACATGTTGCTTCGACAGTACTTCACACTGTCGAAGCAACATGTTCTGATCAGGTTTGACATAAACCTGAAAAACCAGGTTTGACATAAAGATATTTGACATAAATCTGATCAGGTTTGACGCATCGCTTCACACGCCTAAAACGCGCAATCGGGAAGTTCTTCAAGAATGCAGCTGCACACAAGCAACAATAGAGCGAACCTGGTCGAGCGAGGAAACCCTATCGTTGCTTGCCCGTTTGCAGACTTGGCGTTCCTTCCGTTGCGTGTTCGAATCTCACACAAGGAGCCGCAACATGAGGCCGGACAGCAAGCAGCGCCAACTCACCAGCAAGCGATTTCCCTCGGCTCCTCGTCATCTGTGCTGATGCGCGACTGAAATCTTTGCTCAAACGTTGCTTTGGCTCGTTCCTGACCTTATCCTTGTAAGCGGAGACAAGGCGAGCGAACGGATGACGAACAATTATCAACTTGGTAAAATTGGCTGCTTCCAGTGGCAGGCTTGTGGTGATGGTCGAATAGTCGCCTTGAACTTTCACGTGGACCTGATTTTCCGACACCTGCCGACAAGATCCGAGATTCGACGAAGTTCACCGAAGGACAAAGTCACCGTATATTCAAACTACGCGCATCAGCTGAGAACGTGCAGGTTTTTCTACGCGAACGAAATTAAAAGTGCAAAATCCCAAAAAAAACACGCAGTGAAGGTTGACGCTACCGCTTTTAAGTTTTTCTTTCGAATAAACAACACAGCATAGTTCAACTCGACTTAAAACATGACATTCGTTTTTTTGGATCTGAAATTACTGGTGCTTTGTCAAATTCACAAAAAAATTTCGGGTTCTCGGTTTAGAAACGATATTTCTTCGAAGCAAAATTTTGATAATAGTTTTGGAAACCAGGGTTGCGGAGTCGGAGGAAAAATGTCTGATCTTTCCAAAATATCTGACGCCGACCTTTCCAAATTCTTCGACTCCGACTCCTCAACATGAAGTTTGGCTGTCAACAGTTTTGTAGCAACTAGCAGTCAATGGAAGTCGTGGCACATATCAAAAATTCTGTTTCAATAAAAGTTTCATAAGAAATTGTACAATTTTGACAGGAATTCCCAACTTTGGAGTGTAACGCAAAAAATGATTCTATTGGACTTCCGGAGTCGGATAAAAAAATCCGACTCCGACTAGTCCGACACTTCGTGTTCTTAGGAATCCCCGACTCCACCTCCGACTCCTTGCGACCCTGTTGGAGACACTTCATGCAACTGAAATTTTCCAAAACGTTTTTCGGTGCAAAATTATTACTCTTTCGCAATTAGCAACCTTACTGGCAATAAACGCATCGGCACTTCTTATGACTAGTAGTGACGCTCACGGCTTACCTCTTTCAACCCAGCCATGTCAGTGTAATTGTTTAAAATCAACATAACTCGCTTCCAGTTTGTGTTGCCAGTTTTTGGAATGTAACAGTAAACCAGGTGATGCCGCTTCGACCAGGCTATTCTCAAAGTCGGCTTGTGTTCTTTGCCTGAAGGTATCGAATCAATTATATTCGTCCACAAGTGCGACATGAAATTGTTTGAAACTTGAAAAGTGCCACGGGCTGCTTCCCGGGGTTTAAGAATAAGCGAAGAAAATTGTAATCAGACCTAGAAACACGAAATCTGAAAAAATTGCCTAGAAACATTTCACGAGTTGCCATGTGGAAATCATTTTTGTTGTTTCGTTTCATCTGTCGTTCAGACCTGACAAGGGCCTGCTTCGATCAGAGGCACAAGATAAGACAGAGAAAAAAAACTCTTTCATTCAAACTGACAAACGTTAAAGGTATCAAAACAGGTTTGTATTTTCAAACACCTGCTTGAAGAAAATAGTCTTTACTTAATTTGGCGTATTTCCAAAAAAAGCTTAAGCAAACTTCTTGTTTCTACAAAAAAAGTTTTGCCAATGTACCGAAGATCTTGCACAGCTCTCTCGTTCTCCATCGACGAATAGCCATCCTGGTCGCGATCCGCTTCATAAACTCGGCTTCAGTTTCATTGCTTTGTGTTTGCAGAAGTTTATCATCCACCAGACCGAAAGAATTTCTCTGATTCTCTTTATTGATCTTGGAAGTCAAATGCAAAAAAAGCATGGCCAAAGGATTCAGAACCAATGCTCCTTCGAAGATACGCAACTGCGCAGCACCATAGGACCATTTGTGCAGTGAAATCTCATTCTCGCGCACTGGCAACATTCCAAAAGAATGAAAATCGAAAACAAGTTGAGGTCATTTGAATTAAATGTGTACTTTCCTCGTATTTTGACCAGATTTTATACATATTCTAATAATTCATAAACTTTGTAATTCATTCTTAACTTCGCTAACTCAGCCTTAAAATATGAATGGTCCCTAAAACAAACATTTGTTCAGTGTAAAGTTTTCTTGGAGGGTTCGCTGTTCAGAACATACACAATTTACAACATAGGTTGATACAAAACTGGGGAGACTACTGATTGCACGCGTTGATTAGCCTGAAATAATTTGCAGGGAAAATCCAGATGAAGCGTAACGTTTCGGCAACGTTTGCTTTTCGTTTGTTGTGGCTCCAACCAACTACGTTTCACTTCTGACCAGCTGTGTCAAAGCTAAATTATGCAAAATCCTTCATTTTAAACCAGTGATTCTCAACCTGGTCCAGGTGTACAACCTGGAATTTCTAGTGGTCCACAGAGAGTTCAATAAATCCTTGATTATTTTGTTAAGGACTAAAATGGAACATGCCCTGAGTTCACTGACCTATGCGCAAAATATAGTTTCGACTAGTTGTTCATGAGGTGTTAGCATAGCGAACTGGTCCATCGCATATTTTTTTCGAAAAGATGGTCCATGGGCCGAAAAGGTCGAGAACCACTGTTTTAGACGAAGGAAAACATTGCTCGCAAAGTTTAAATTACCTGCAGACCAAACAATTCATCAAACTGCGTAATCTTTGGTACAAGCTATAACTGGTCATGTCAAAGCCGACGCAATTATGGCCGAGTTAGACCATTTTCTTCAAAAAAGCTAAATGTCAAGAAACGTCACACAGTTAGTGGTAATTTTAATTGGATTTTCGGAGCCAGTGCTGAAGCATACCTCACGTGGAATTTCACTTCTAACGATGTCAAGACAGACGCAGCCAAACTAAGAATGGTGGGCAATTTCTGATTACATGACCTTGGCTGTAGTTACTGTATGGTTACTATCTATTAGAAGTTTCAGATGATCTACCGTTTTTGTTTCTTTAGCGACAGCGCCTCTTCACACGATTATTTTTTCGTGTGGATGCTTTTTAACTCAGCTCTGAGCAATGTATATTTTTAAATCCTTGTTCTCCGATCATCGCGAGTATCGCTGGCCACGAAACGAGAGAGGAAAAGGAAAATATTTATTTTTTATGAAATAATCAGGAAGCATACGGGCAGTGTTGATAATTGATTTCAGAAAATTCTACATGTATCTTCGTAAAACTACAGGGAAAAAATCGGGCAACCGTGTCTTTACACTCCTCATTAAATCTATGCATGACACAACATCATACAAGGGCAACACAACGCAGAGGTGAAGTTTCCAGAAACGTGTGATGTGAGGTAGGTTTATGTCAGGAAATTTAATGTTAAATGACTTCTCATTTCATGCTACTTCCAAGCTAGCACCTAGTGTTTGTATTTATTCCCACCGACACCACTGTAACTGGCATTGCTTGCAACACACCAACAATAACTTAATGTCAACTAAGTCGCTTGGTTAAAGTTAATTCTTCGATGCATTCGTTAACGGCGACATGCCGCTTCAAGACCAAGTGGGAAGAATTTGAATGTTTTCAAGTGGGAATCAATGTGGTTAGAACTGTTAGTCTAGCATTTTTATGTTGTGAACTTTCAGATTTCCTACCACAATTGCACTTTTATGCCGATCCACGACAGCCACTAAGAAAAAACGCGACCCACTTTACTCATTCACTCATTTATTATTTCTTTATTTAGTGCAGTTAGGACGTGAAGGTCAATGCGATCTTGAAGGCTTGCAAGCCCAGTTTGTTGTCCCGTGTGTTCCTAGCGAGGGTGCAAAACACCATTGGGAGCTCTGTGAAGACCGGCTGTAGCAAACGCAATGTGATTCACGAAGTGTACCTTGCAGAGCAGTGACATGCTTGCGCACTATTACTTCTGTGAACACTCGATATAAAGGAAACGATGCTACTGGCTACACCCTCGCGCGATCTTTATCTCATCGCGTAAAAACTGCAATTTTTCATTTCCTCAACAGTGGTTTACAATGCTGAAGGAAGAAGGGTCATCGTGAATAGAAAATAGAAGCGGATGCGCTCGGAACTCGAGTTGGTTTTTTCAACCTGTCGCCAAACACGAAGGCTGCATTGCCTTTTTTCAAGTGTTTCGAGAAACTATCGAATTTACACGAAAATAATGGTGACGACATCCTGTTGTCTTATTCCTAGAATTGCTCCGTTGTAGTACGCAGTAAAACTTACGCACGTTTTCCAAGACGTGTAGTTCACTTTGCTAAATAAAAGGAAATAATTGGAATCTACGCATTAATGCAATGGAGGTATGAGGAATAGGAATTATCCAGAAGTACTGCGGTATTGAAAAGACCTGCGTTTCACAGTTATTAGGATATGGAAGTTTACATTCAACTGTTTAGTGTTATAAATTGCAGCAAGACTTTCTTACAACTTTTCTCTAAACTATAAACAAAAACATTTTTGGTTTACTAGTGAATAATGAATCGTTCTGCAGGTTTGAAATATAAACACGTTCAAGCGGTCTTTTAGCAGTAAATTCAGAGTCAAAATTATTTCAGTGTCAGGTTTGTTCTTAGCATTGCATTGTACAACAAGAGTGCTGTACAACCATGTTTCGTACTTAAAGTTTTTGTCACAGAGTACTTAATGCTTATCTGCACAACTTTATGATGCATTGGTTTGCGTAGGAATTTGGCAGTGCTTCTTTCATATCCGAAGTTTTCCGCCATATCTTGTATACACACGACCTCTACATAATCTGCGACCAAGCAAAAGAAAACCTACTAACCTCTTCTGAAATGCAAACATTCTTTATGTTTTCTTGGTGAACAGAGCAATTTCTCATCAAGCACTGTGATGTTAACTCCGTTTTCTGAAAGGATCGTGTTCCTGGCCTGAGTGCAGCAAGATGATCACTGACATGGAGATACTGCATTCCAATAAGAATCATGCAAGCAAGCATCAAGCCACCCAAAACAACCTGGGCGAACTGAGGCCATGTTGCGCGCATGAGCTTCGTGACAAGAGTCTGTTCACAAATGTGGTGCTTGACATTTGTTTGTTTACACTTGTTGATTGCACATGGGAGACGATTGAGTTTGGCAATGACAAATCTTTTGCAGTCAGATACACTACAAATTGCCACTTAGAATAACAGTAACTTATTCAAGAACACCAATCTAAACACTTAATAGTAGCTGAATTGCCAATAACTTAGTGAAAATATCTAGAAAATACAGAAAATATAAGCAGACTTTCTTTCAAGCATTCATTCAAATTTTCTGAAAGCAAAACTATAAGCAAAAATATCATTCAGCTATTTAACCTCCAGGTTTGCCTGTTAACCTTTGAGGAATCAGCCTGCCACACACTGCTTTCATAACATTGTGATCATTCTGACTGCACATATCCACATCTCAGCATCAAGACACCATAAGGGCCTCGCTGAGACATTTCTGTCATTTGTCCCATAATAGTATTAAAACTTGCTGTAACAGTATTCAATAGCTTACTTTTTCAGTAATTGAAAAAAATCAGTCTATGACCACAAAAAAGCAGGGTATAACAGCAAGAGTGTAACTAATACTGAAGAATTACTATACCAAACTAACATTTACTGCCAAAATAAACCTGGGTGTTAAGAAAATATGACTCGTACTGATTTATATTTTACCACTACAAGCTACAAGCCACTTGCTTTTTTAAAGGAGTGAAAACGATTCTGTTCTGAAGCAACCAAAAATTTTACAAACTTCACTGGTCCAAACTCACCAGATAATGATTTGTTTAAAACAATTCTATTGAATGCAGCCATAGGAAAAACATAATAGGCATTAGCTATAGACTATTAACAAAGCATATGCAGTACTATTAAACTGAAAGACTTTCTCACATTTTAAATTTAAATATTTTCAGTTCATTTAAAATTCTGCCAGTGTCAGAGGAAAGATTACTGAAAGTTGACTAATAAGGTTTCTTTGCAATGATGGAACTCATCAATTCACAAAATATATAGTATCTACAGTGCAAAGTACTGACAAAGGCTACAAAAGGAAAAACTTCTGCAGTTCTAATTGTGCAAGCCTGCAACTAAATACCACTAAATAAATTGCAAATAACTGATTACAAGTTCCGTGTAATATCTTCCATGGGCATCTCAGATTTATAAGGCCATAAACAACCATTCAATAGTTATCAAGCCAAACACTTAAGTTATAAACTATTATCATTGCTTGAGTTAATGTTTTGTGTCATCTCAAATAGCAATATGCACATATGAAAACAGCTATGCAACAAGCAACTTGTAGTTGTAATATGTTATATGACTTGTAACAAACGGTGTATGAGACTTGCAAGCACCCATCAAAAGAAGTTACAGAACCCTAAAAAACAACAGATCTTGGGAGCCAAAAATAACCTTAGTACCATACTGCTTTCAACTGAGCAAAAATGAAAGCAAACTTTAACTTACAAACACGGAACAATTGGAATATATGAAAAATGAAGGAAAATTGAAAGTTCAATCATAAGACAAGCAAAAACTTAACGCACGTATGCCAAATTTCTTTTAGCACATGCTCAGATATTGAATATAGACAGAACAATACTAACTTAACATACATTATAATAATAAAGAAGTTGGGTAGGCTTTTCCTCCCACACAAAAGATATTTTTGGGATGACATCAAAAAGAAATGCCTAAATGTGTTTCTCCCCACGTTGGATGCCAATTTTTGTGCCATTTTTATCTGTATTATATTAAGTAGTTTGCCCAGAATTTCAAGTATTTCATGACTATTTTCATAGATTTTGACAATTTTCACAGATTTTCCCTGGACTTTTAGGAATTTTGCCCAGATTTTCAAGAAATCAAAACTTTTGGGAGTACGCTGCACACCCGCATCCTACACTACCGTGCATGTTACTTACAGGGTTGCCAGGTAGTCAGAAGTATAAAAGGCCAGATAAACCCTTAAAAAGGACCAAGTAGCACCGAAAAAAGCCAAATAGACGATAAATACATGACGACACCTTTAAAACACCCAAACGTTCTTTTGAAAAGCATAATTTACATATTGTATACATTAATAATAATATTATAATGATATTTTATTGCGGACTCATGGTCCATATCACAGACACAAGAACACAAAAAGTGGTTAGCTATACATCAGCGCACATTACAGAAACGGTGTTAACACATGACCAACACTAAAGGTTCTACGCATTTTCACTCGAAAAATGTTGGTGAGCCATTGAATATTCGAGGTGTTTCCTGTTGCCATGCTTCAACAAATTTGTTTTGACTCAGAAAAATTTCAATTGTTTTGTTCGTTACAAAACAATACCAACCCTTCTGTGTAAGGACAAGAGGTGATGCCCTGGTGAAGGTCCCATGTTCTGGTGTCCTACCTAGTATTGAAGTAGGCCTACGTTATTTGGGAAAGTGGAGAAGAGGCGAATCATTACTTTTTATTTTAAAACAAGCACAGTCGATGTAGGCGAGTGCAGGACAGCCCCAGCAGCACTAGCCAAAACGACGCAGTAAAGTGGTAATTCCACAGGAAAGGTTGCTTTCCATCATTCAATTTTTTGCCAAGGTGTTTCGTCGTTTACATCATCTGCCAATGAAATAACAAACTTTTAAAGTTTTTTACTATCTACCACTTACCTGTTTTACTGCATTCTTTTTATTTTAACACTGGGCATCTGCACTGACACTCAAATTTCTTCACCACATATCTCATGTATTTTGGCTGACAAAGTTTTGCCATTTCTTGTAACGTTACCTACACCTTTCCTAATTACTTTTCTCCTCACACGACAAGTAATTGAGTAAGAATTCTCCAAAGATTCCGAATTAAAAGGTGATAAATTTAGAGATTTAAAAAAACGAAAGCACTACTTCGAATTTGAAAACGCAAAATTGTAACTAATTTTTCATCCATCCAAACTTGCTCACTCTGTCGAAAACAAGTTT
>JGI24158J21664_10011874_pt1 | contig 11565 bp, 8 predicted proteins | sample Ectturendosymbi3_FD_21664 | JGI IMG/M metagenome (IMG submission 21664)
AGAAAGCTTTCAGGGAGAGCAGCAACTCTGGACGATAGAGGTTTATCCTTATTTCTTTTGGCATGTATGACATGTTACATCCTGAGCAAGGCATCGCAAACGTTTGTAATATGGCCTTCCGCAGAAGTAGCATCTTTTGTTTTCCACTGCCGCAGCTAAACCATGTGGTAGAGGGTCAGACACAGGATCATACGCACTCCCGAAGTCAGCTCCAGCTAGACTGTTCACAGATCTCTGACGTTGTAGTACAACATTAGAAGCTGCAACATTTATCGAATAAGAGGATGCCTGCTGTTGTGCCCTCTTCAAAGAGTAGGCCTGTTCGAGTGCAGCTTCGAGCGAAAGGTCATCCCTCTCCAGAAGTCTTTTTAGCACAGCAGCAGAAGCCAGTCCGTTGATAAACGCATCGCGTACTAGCTCCCAACGGTACTGCTCAGCGGTAACGGCTCTGAAGGAGCAGTCTTTCGAGAGGGTTTTCAAAACTGAAGAAATTGTTGCAGGGATTCACCCGGAAGCTGTCTTCGGGTAGCTAGCAGATGGCATGCAAACACATTATTCTTAGTTTTGACGTACTCGTTTCAACTCTGCTACCGCAGCTTCATACGTTTCGCAGTCCTCTATATATTGGTATGCAGAAGGTGTGAGAAAGTTAACAAGAAGTCCGCAGGTTTACCTTGACGCTAGGGTCAATCGCCGCCTGTCCAGTTTCTACAGCTTCTAAGAAGGATTCGAATGTAGCTATCCAATATTTGAAAACCGAAGCTGCATTGGCATCAGTTGGCAACATGTCCAAATCTTTCGGCTTGAGCAGCTTATCCATCCTTTAATGAATTAAATTGTCGTGCACTCGCCTGCGAATTCTACTAAACACTATCTGCAGAAAACAAGGCTTTAATTCACTAAGGACACCACTCAATCATGGAGCTGAACAAGTGGGCAATGAAACTCTGAAACACACACAACAGCGTAACTGATATCATACATTCACCACAGCGGGGGAACCTCACCCAGTGATTTCAAGGGTTTCGAAAAGGGGCAATTAAGCGTTACATCAAAATTAAAAATTTGTTTCATATGTCTGCAAGCAACCTTTCCTGTACCTTGTTAACATTCTCAATGCATTTCCAAGTCTACTTGTAAAGCCAAGAATCAGCATCATGTATCTCAATGATGCATAATCAATACAAACACCAAAACCACCAGTTTTGTTAGAAATGTAACACACAAAGTATCACAGTGAAAAAGTTAAAAACAGAAAAATCAACATTTATTGTAATATTTATCTCATTAACAACATAAATACCTTCATTGTGGGGTACCAGCACCCGTCCAGGTCCTCCTTGTTGAGGTTCTGTAGAAATACAAAAAATATATCAATACAATTCTTTGTGTTTATGTACATTATTCTAAGGAAAAAAACACCTGGGTTCACAAAGGAAAAAAAGTGGGGACAATTTTAAGCATAAAAAGCACTCTTTGATTATTCAGGATAAAATAAATAGGGTAGCACAAAGAAAATAACGCGGAACATGAGTGCAAATGACCCCATTTTCAAGCATAAAAAGCACTATTTGATTATTCAGAAATTGATGAGAAAGGAAAAATAGCAGCACATTTGCACAGTCAGCAGCACATTTACACACTGTGTAGTTAATTATGTTTCACCCCAATGTTTCTACAGATTTTTCTGTCTTCTCTGCACACAACTTGTTTCTAATGTCAGTCCATACCAAACCATGTATTCAAAAATACAGATGCTGAACTAGTAGGATTTGCATATGAACATGACAATGAACTATCTGAGTTATGTGAGAATGGTTTTTATCTGTTTAGTCCTCTTCTTTACTCTGCAGAAATACAAAACCAATCGTATCAACAAAACATTTTTCAACTATTTGTGTTTTTGCATATCGGATGCAGAGTTGATGCAAAAGAATCCAACCAAAAAACTCCTTGTGGTATCATATGAAACACCCAACAGTAAACAGTCATCAAGTATGCTCCAATTTTGTTTCAATCTATAATAAGGCAGAACATTGGCATAGTCAACGGCAAGTTTTCTTTTGAATCAAACAATATTTTAAAGATTTGAAACAATATCAGAGGAATCATTCAAACGGCTGGAGTAAATATTACAACTCATATTTTTGAGCCCTGAGTAACGATATATTATGGAAACTTGTCTGCTTTCTCTGCACTCAACTTGTTTGCAATGTCAGACCATTCCAACCATATGTTCAGAAACGATTTCATACAGATGCTTAACCAGTCTGCCAGACATGAACATGAATTTCACAACATACTGCCTTAATTGTGTGATAATTCATTTTGTCTGTTTTCTGTGTGCTTCCTTGCCAACAGACACTACTTTGATGGAGAAAATTAACAGTAAGACTTTGCAAAACCAAACAGTGAGTACATTTCCTTGCCCACAAATATAAACGCCATAATAGGTATAACAAGTTAATGATTTGCATTTCAGAAAATGTTTATATTGCATGATGCAATATTCAAAATCTACGGTTTTTCTTTCTTTCCTAAAAAGTGACAAAAAAAAATTAGTTCCTTTGAGGAATACCTAATTTTTATCAACCTATATTAGAAGTCACGAATTACATCGCTACATGTGGCTCTTGAATTGGCAGGGGCACCTCAACTTAGCAATTCAATAGTTTCCAAAAGGGGCACAAGCCCTGCGTCAAAATTTAAAATTTTTTTCCATATGTCTCCAAGCAACCTTTCCTGCACCTTGTTAACATTTTCAATGCATTTCCAAGTCTACTTATCGGTGAAGAATCTGCATCATGTATCTCTGCTGCCATAACAGCCAAACAGACTTCTTGGATGCGTCTTTTCCCTGGGAACTTAAATTATAACCTAGTTTCCAAGAAAAACTGAAGAGTCAAAAAATTGGTTTTTGGAACTCAAGTCACAGTGACCTCAGCCAAAAAATGTGCTGAACAATCCCCATTATTACATCAGCCGCAATAAAAGCAAAATCAAAATTTATTTTGAAAATGTAAACAAGAAAACTCCCTGAATCTGCATAGGGTTTGAACAACTCTACTACTTAATTGGCTGGCAAGTTTTGGAGTTACAAACTATCACAAAGAAAGGGGCTGAATGCGTGATTTCAAAGTATGATGCATTTATACACCAGCAGCAAACATGTCAGACAAAGAGGCATTAGTGAAAGAAAGGGTGGTAAAAAACAAAGATAATAATCATTACACAAACAGTTAGTACAACATACAAAGTTTACCAGCAACATCGGGAATTTGAGGAATAAGGACCTGGCGCTGTCCTTCCCTGATCAAAACGCGACGAGGTGGGCTTTCTGATGAAGCTGAAAAAGAAATGTATGATCACACATTTTTCTCCTCCATAAGAAAACAGAAAACATCTTTGGTGACACATGGTTTAACCTTTAAGACCTGTGTTAGACACTTGTTTATGATCCCTTTGCAACTCCATAACTCGCCAGACAGATGCATTACAAGGCTGTTCAAAACTTTGAAAGATGTGGCAAGTTTTTTGAGTCTGCACTAAAAAATGTTTTTTGAGTCTGCGCTAAAAAATGAAATATTTTAAATTTCGGGTTTTTGTGGGTGATGCCATAACAGGGGTAAGTTTAGGCTTTTTTGGCCCAGGCTAACAACTCTGGCCCAATCGCTAGAGGGAAATATTTTGCTAAAATTTCAATGAAAATTAGGCTATGTGAGCTTTTCGTGTTTCAGATTTTTGTGACTGACGTCATAAGTGAAGTAGTTTTGGGGTCATTTTGGCTCATGTTGCCTGGCCTAGGGCCCAACCCCTAGGCCAAAGTGTTTCGCTAAGTTTTGATTGGAAACTAGGCTCGAGTCCGAGTCTTTTGAGCCTTTGACTTTCTAGCGTTTCTGGTCCAAAAGTTGTGATCTCAAACAAACAGATTAATTAATTATTTGATTAGCTACACTAACTTATATCACAACTTTTGAACCCAAAATCCCAGCAGGTCATCCAAAGTATCAAAAGACTCTGATTGTAGCCTAGTTTCCAGTAAATGGATTTTAGCCTAGTCCAAATTGATTTGGTTATACAGCATCTTTAGTCCAATTCGATTTCGCCATACGGCATCGTTAGTCCAAATCCATTTCGCTATATGGCTTCAGTCCAAGTTGGACTGAAGATGCCGTACGGCAAAATCGATTTCCATTAAATAACATCTGTGTGTGCTGATTTCTGTCACTTGTGCACAGGCTGTACTTAAGTTGAAGATATGGGTAGACAAGAATCGCCGCAGTTTATAGAAAGGAAGGGGCAGGTTGATACTGATGCTCAAGAAACAAGTAGAGCTTCCAAGTATTGTAGACAACTGATCAGTATCCCTGTCAGTCTTTGCTTTCAAAAAAATGTGTGGATTGTGCAAAAGCAAGAGCAAAGATAATATTCTTGAAACGTTGTTTAAAAGAAGATATTCATCACAAGTGTATTGGCCTCAACTTTTTGTTAAAACATCAACGGAGGAAAGTAAGTACAAACTTACAGGAAGAGATAGAGACTGCGCCGAAAAGAAGATATGATCCAAGCCATGTCCGAGGAGCCATGAAATCGATTTCCATTAAATAACATCTATGCATGTTGATTTCTGCCACTTGCGCACAGGCTGTACTTACAGATATAACTAATCAGTAGAAATAAGACATGATTCTGCTCAGTAACTTTATTTATATCTTTCCTATTAGGACTTCTACACTTCTTCAATACTTTATTTTGGCCAAATTCAATACTTTTTGAAGGTCTTGAAAACCGATTTCAGAATCCAATACTCTAAATACCACATGGGAACTCTGTACAATATATACCGATAATAAAAAGATGCAATATGGCCTGTACAATGTTCCAATGGAAGCTTTGGACAGGGTCCTGGCAAAGAGAGCTGTAGGTCTTTCCAAAGTCCAGTTAGATTAACGGTTGGGATGGGGAAGAGTTTCTCTTGAGTTCAGTGGTGTATTTTGCCTGTGACATGGAAATGAAATTGTTCTGCTTGAGGTTGTCAAATATATTACTCATTTTCATGATAAAATCCTGAACAGACACTACCCGTTTTTTCATTCTTAACATAAAGATTTTTATTAAACATGCCATAGAGGTATTAAAAGCTGATACGTTTGCTTGCAGTATGTTTCTCAAATATATCACTTATTTCATATTGGTTCTACATTACATTTTGCAAACATTATTAGAAGTCTCATAAAGATCTTTCCAAAATGATTCAGCTGTCTCACTGTGGCTTAAACATGCCTGCCAAATACTCAAGGTACCTCTGCAAAATCATCCTGTATCACAGTTCAAAGAAGGTTCATACTGAGATATTTGTGAAGTTGTTAGTAGTGGTGGACTTAGGTTTAGGGTGACACAAGGCAAGTCTGAAAACAGGGGGCCTCTGATGATCAAATGTTGATGATGCACAAAAATGAAGCCTAAGGTATTAACCACAATGTCCATCAAAATTTTAGCTGCAGTTTTGGCATCCGCACCCCAAAAAACAAGGAAATAGACACTTTGTTCATTCAATTTGGTTGAGGAATGATAATTTGATAACATGTTTCTGCAAAAACAAGTGCACAGCAGCGCCACTAGTGGCAAAAATGCTAATTTTTCTGAAAACATTGCTTCTTTTTGTCAGCTGAGCAAACAACGAAGTCATTGACTTGAGATGTTTATATTCATGTCAGGCACAGCCAAATCATATATCTTTGAGTGAGGAAACTTTCATCACTCTGAGAAACCATCTACGCAGTCACTTACCCCCTGAACAAGGGGGTCTGAGGGTTACATTTGAAGCTGTTGGCATTTTCAGCGCTCTCTAAAACCATTATTTGCCATTTGTGTCAGGATATTTTGCTTGTACTCAATGAATATTTCCTAAATGTCATAAATCAGGTGAATATTTAGATCTTGACCAAGAGGGAGCCTCACAGCAGGTGGTCAAAATGTGCCAAGTATGTACTGCCTGACAGAAATCCAGTTATGAGATACATGTAACTTTTGATCCAAATCTCATAGCTCAATTCCAACTGCTGATTCAGAAAGAGGAGGCCAGAATTATGTAGAGAACCAATTTTCAGACTAATAGCTTCCACAACAATGAAGTAATGGGCCTCCAATAACCTTTCAAAATGAGCATGGTGATCCATGAGGGAAGAATTGGGTTGTAGCCTTTACTGTTCAAATAGCCACAAAATCTAAACCGCTTGGAATTTTGATCTGAAACTTGGGAATTTTTCATTGTTCCCATGGAGGCACATTTAGTGCATATTTTGAGAAAAATCTAAGATGGCGTCCATGCAAGAACTGGTTGAGTTCGGATGGAATGACCATTTGTTTCATATGTCTGCAAGCAACCTTTCCTGCACCTTGTTAACATTTAATGCATTTCCAAGTCTACCTTCCAGTGAAGAATCAGCATCATGTATCTCTGAGCATCATGTATCTGAATCTGCATAGGGTTTGAAGAGATCTACTACTTAATTGGGTGGCAAGTTTTGGAGTTGTAAACTACCTCATGTTTGATTTCAAAGTACATGATACATTTGTACACCAGCAGCAAACATGTCAGACAGAGGCATTATTGGAAGAAAGGGTAGTGGAAAAAAGGTTGAGAAGCATTACGAAAACAGTTACAAGTAGTACAACATAAAACGTACCAGCAACATCAGGAATTGCAGGAATAAGGACCCGGCGCTGTCCTTCCCTGATCAAAACGCGACAAGGTGGGCTTTCTGATGAAGTTGAAAAACAAATGTATGATCACACATTTTTCTCCTCCACAAGAAAACAAAAACATCTTAACATCTTTGGTGACACATGGTTTAACTTTTAAGATCTGTGTTGACACTTGTTTACGATCACTTTGCAACACCTTAACTTGTCAGCCAGATGCATTACAAAGCTGTTCAAGACCTTGAAAGATGCGGCAAGTCTGTGGAGTCGCACTAAAATAACGAAATATTTTTCACCTTTGGGTTTTTGTGGACGATGCCACAACTGGGGTAAGTTTAGGCTTTTTTGGCCCAGGTTCTCAACACTGGCGCCAATCACTAGAGGAAAATATTTTGCTAAAATTTCACTAGAGGAAAATATTTTGAAAACTAGAGGAAAATATTTTGAAAACTAGGCTATAATCTGAGCTTTTCGTGTCTTAGATTAGCTTTCTAGCATTTCTGGTTGAAAACTTATGGCCTGAAAAAGTAATTAATCCTATAATCAAATAGCATTTTGTTTTCAGCCCAGAACTTTTTGACCAAAAGTGCCACATATTCTGACCAAAGGCTCAAAAGACCCTTTTTTATAGCCTAGTTTCAAAGAAAGGTCACTCCTGCTGGTGGTGCCCTGGGCCTATTATTCTTGGCCAAAAAAGCCTAAACATATCCCACTTATGACATCACCTATGATGAACCTGAAACTCAAAAAGTTTGTATCATTGCTGGCTCAAAGACTTGTCACAAATAGCTCTCTAGCTCAATTGCCTGGCGATTAATTAAGTGGCAAAGTGACGTGGAAATAGTGGCTCACACGTGGTTTTGAAGTGCGAGTATTTCATACACCGCCTCTGAACGTGTAGAAATGAACTCTACGAACATTTGTTGAAAACAGTTTAGTACCTCTTTTTTCAAAGTAAGTTCTACCATTTCTCACTGTGAGCCCTGCTACTAGTAATCAATACTAGTCCCAAATCTCGATGGCAACTACGAAATCATTATTTCCAACGCACAGCTAAATCTTCAGGATATGACTAGTGCTCTGCACCTGCTAAATGCTCAACAACTTAAAAACTTTTCTTGATTCAAACGTAAGAGCTCTTGGCAAGACAAGAAAAAGATAAGCAACGCAATGAGCCAAAATCCTACCTCACTTATGATGTCACTCACAAAAAGAAACAAAAAACACACAACCAAATTTTTTTTATTGTAGACCTGAAGATTAGATATTAAAAGTTATATTTATTTCATTACCAACATAAATACCTTGATTTTCGGCGCCGGCACTTGTCCCAGCTCTCTTTGTTCTGCAGAAGTACAAAAAATGCTTGAATATAATTTTTTTCAGTTTTTTGTGTTTTTGTACGTCAGATGCAGGGTTGATGTAAATGATTCTAAACCAGGAAAAATCTTTCTATTTCTTATTTGAAAAAATACCCAGCAAGAAAATCACTGATTTTTTCAAATCTTCTATATACCAAAACAGGAAGAACATTTGTGCAGCCAACTTTAAGATGTATTTTGAATCAAAGAAAGTGAAAAGCAACGAAATTCGAGGAACTTAAAACAAATTGAGAATCATTTGATTAGCTTGTGCAAATTTAAGCTATTTTCTTATTTAGCTCTGAAAAACTGCAATTTCTTGTGCCTTTTCCGCACACAACCTGTTTCTGATGTTGGACCATTCCAAACCATTGTGTGGAAAAATACATTCTACCAATGCTGAACTAGCAGGACATGCATATAAATTTAACAAGAAAAGCATAAGTTGTGTGAGAGTGAGTGGCTTTTCTCTGTTTGCTGTGTGTTTCCTTGCCAAGTGCCACTACTTTGATGGAGTGAAACTGACAAACAACAACTGGCGCCAGCAAAGATGGAGCACATTTCTTTGCAGTTGATTTGAAATGCCACAATAGGTATGACAAGTTAATGATTTGCATTTCAGAAAATGTTTTATTGCATGATGCAGTGAAAACAATTCATGATCTAGGGTTTTTGTTTTTTTCCAAAAAAAGACAAAAGAAAAACTTAGTTCCTTCGAGGAAAACCCAAGTTTTTATCAACTTATATTAGGTGCCACACACTACATCGCTACCCATGGCTCTTGAATTGGCAGGAACACCTCAACGTAGCAATTTCAATGGTTTCCAAAAGGGGCACAAGCCCTGCGTCAAAATTTAAAATTTGTTTCATATGTCTGCAAGCAACCTTTCCTGCACCTTGTTGATTGACTGTAAAGTTTTGGAGTTGTAGACTACCACAAAGAAAGGGCCTCAATGTGCGTTTTCAAAGTATGATACATTTGTACACCAGCAGCAAACATGTCAGACAAAGAGGCATTATTGAAAGAAAGGGTGGTGGAAAAAAGGTTGAGAAGCATTACGTAAACAGTTACAGGTAGTACAACATAAAACTTACCAGCAACATAGGGAATTTCAGGAATAAGGACCTGGCACTGTCCTTCCGTGGTCAAAACGCAAAATCAATGTCTGAACTTTTGGTCAATGTGGCAGAAGTTTTCCATCATCTGGTTATGACAGTTGCAAGAAAGCATTGGAGAATGAGGTTACCCAATGACTCATCCATTCATTTGCCCATAATGAATCAGTCAGTGCTAAGTAACAGACTTCTTCCAGGATACATATTCCCTTGTCAGCTTTTAGCTCAGTTCACATATTGCACCTGGTAGTTTTCAGTTTTCCATGATTGTTTTAACAATAGCATGAGATTGTTAACTGTTAACTTGTTAACTGAACATTTTCAAGAGGTATCGACATAATGTTATATTTTTCATTTTTATCAGAATGAGAAATAACCTATGCGCCATTAACTTAACAATTTGATTGCATGCCACTGTTGTTCAATAAACGAAATTTGGTTGGGATATTTCGTCGTCGTTATCGGCTCCCGCTTGTGTCCAAGCACAGGATTTGCAATCAGGACTTTGCCATCTGTGGTTGATGACGATGGCGGATGTGACTTTGAAGGCCCATCCTGTGATGGAATAGGTGTTGGCAGTGGTCACATGGTATAGAGGGAAAGGGACGTGGTGGTTCTGTTTTTCATGTCTTCGTTTGCGTCTGTCTTCGCCCTTTTGTTTCCTGCCTGTCTCGAATGACTCTACACCATCCCTGATTTTTCTTCTCCAAGCTGCCCTGTCATTGGTAAGCTATTCCCAAGACTGTAAATTTGTGCAAGCTTGTTTCAAGGAGAATTTTATCAGGTCTTCATACCGCAGCTTTGGTCTTCCATGGGGTCTTGTTCCTTCATTTAGTTTGCCGTAGAGCATGATTCGAGGCAGTCTGGAGGGGTCTATCCGCATGACATGTCCTGCCCAGCGGAGACGGTGTTGCAGTACGGTGGCTTCCACACTAGGCAACCGAGAATGCTTGAGGATTTCATTGCTTAAAAGTCGCATCTCCCATCGAGTGTTGAGCAGTTGGTTGGGATATTTAGATCCAACCAAACTTCCTCTAGCAGTCATTGGACTAGAGAGAGAAAATTATACCAAGAGCTTATTTGATCACCAGATGAGCAAGCTGTTTTGGTATGAATTTTGGTGCATGAAGTAGGTTTTGTCATGCATTTGTATTGGTCCAATATCATGCAGGAGAGTATAGTCTTATCTCACAAATTTCATGTGTGGAAGTTTTTTAGTATAATTCCATTCTTCCCTATGCTGAACAGTAATTACTGGGAAGTAGGGAAAGTTAGAAACTCCAATTCAATATTCATGAAAGTGACTTTGGCAAACGTTTGAAGTATCAAGAAGTAAATTTAGTGAGCTTGTGATACCACAATAAAGTATAATTCATTCTGTAATTAACTACTCTTGCTGTTCTGGCCTTCATTTCAGTATTACATGGAAAGCTGATGCAACAAAAAAGAAAATTCATATGAATGTAAGGCAATGGTATTTCTTCAACAAAGAAATCAAAAAAACTCGCATTGTTGTTTAGCTGGTGGCTTGTTCAAGCTTTGGTTGTTGTCATGGAAAACCTTACTCCACAGTTGCATGGTTTTCTCCGTACAAGCAACGATGAGTTAACTTATGTCCATGGGTGTTTGGCTGTTGTTCAAACTCTTTTCTTGTCTATGTTCTACACAACGCAGTTAATATTGAAATTAAACTCTTGTGATCCATGATGTTGGGGTGTAAATTGGCACTCAACATCAACCAACCCTGAAATAATTTTTGGTGTCACTTCAAAATTCCTCCCATGAGCCAGTCATGCTACTTGGTGTTGCCAGTTCGACATACAACCACATTTTTGTGACCCCCAGTCATTAAATATCATCCAATAAACTGCAATCAAGTATCAATTCAGAAAGGGTTTGAAATAGGTTGGAAACGGCCATTGCCAGATAATTTCTATTTTTGCATAACATCCTCCTTGAGAAGTTTTTTTGTGCAACCTAATAAAAACATATGTTCATTAGTTTGTGTTGTCTCTGGCATGTTCAGCTTGTAAACAAAAAGTCAACCAATGTCACATCTGTTCAGAGATGTGCAACTTTTTGAGTGAAAGGCCACCAAGTAATTAGCAAGTTATTTTTGCAAGCCAAAGTTGCATAAACCCCAGGTAGCAGTCCATGTTCATAGGTATCACAAGCACAGTTGTCTTTTGATGTTTTTGCATGCGACAGTCCATGCAGTTTTGTGTTAAGACATTTAAGAAGCGTTTGATTAAACTTGAGTTTTCTTGTTGAAATGAGATTTCTTTTGTGCTGTACCAACTGTCCTTGTTCAGCCACATTAGCAGGATGATCAGTTTTCATTTGTAGAGAGTTGCCTGTGGGCAAACTGATTCTTCACTTCTAC
>JGI24158J21664_10011875_pt1 | contig 11565 bp, 12 predicted proteins | sample Ectturendosymbi3_FD_21664 | JGI IMG/M metagenome (IMG submission 21664)
TAAAGGCACTGGGGGCCGGATGATTTTGCTTGGCGGGCCGGATCCGGCCCGCGGGCCCTAGGTTGCTGGCCCCTGATCTATCCGCTAAACGCGGCTTTTTCAAAAGTGGCACCCGGGCTAAATAATTTATTCACCCTGCAAACTGTATCGAGCTGGTGGTAATTAGTCAGCAAAGACTGATTTCCCGAACTTAAAGATTTCGCGCCAAAAATGCACTTGATGTTTGGTAGATCATACATGCGTGAGAGTAGTTTACAGTTTCTATACTATGAAGCAAGTCAAATCTATAAACAGAAATCGAATGGTAAGCGAAATACTGGACGATAGTCTCCGATCTGCTAGTTGCTACCACTAAAACTCGTATTGATAAAGGAACGATAGTGTCATAGCAGCCTCGACTACAGGCATACCACTGACAAAGATTTTTATACCACTGACAAAGATTAATTGCTATCTCTTCCCTGAGGCGCTAACTTATCTTCCATTTTTTAGTTGCAAATGGAATGAATATTTTGTTTTATACATTATTTTATTGGAAGTGGCCGGCAAATTATCACGTTTTTGTGAAATGGCCTGCTGTAGGTCAAAATAGTTGGACCACGCTGCTCTATGCTATAGGATGATGGTGAACAGCATGAATACAAGTTTCTTGCACAGCTAAGTATTTTCACAACACCTTCAGCTAACCATATGAAGTAAGCGCAATGTAGACGCGTTTTTCCAAGTAAAACTCACAAGAAACTGTTCTAGCTGATTTAACTAATATCGAGAGCTTCAAAAAGTAAGGTCTGTGTATTGGCTATCTAGTTGGAAACAACCAAACGTAGATTTGCATCAAACACGCTATAAATTTGCCTACTGAGGTTCATATATTTCAGAAACAGTGCAGTTGAGAAATCGTTTGAGAGACCACTGTGCTGCATTGACTCTTGTTATAGGCGCTGATATTTTCGCTTGTTTCAAAGTAAATTGTGAAGTTATGCCTCTGCACAATTTCGAAAATTTGAAGTTAATAAATGAGCCGTCATAGGAAGGATTGCCCGGGGCCCCAAAAACGCAGGGCCCTAGGCCATGGCCTATGCGTAAATCCGTCACAGGGCACTGCTATTGACTTTCATGTCTCACATACGGCCAGTCCCGTTGCCACAGGGGGCTATTTGGTGGGATAAGCCCCTCCGAATTGAAATATGAAAACTATAAATTAGTGGAGTTTTGTCAATTTTTACAAGGTCAAGGCATCAACAGGGAGACAAAAAAGTCGCTCTAACCATAACGTCGGGTGATTTTCACCCCAAACTCACACTAACCATAACGTGGGATGATTTTCATCCGAACTCACTAACCATAATGTGGGGTGAATTTCACCTGAACTCACAATCAATCATAACGTCGGGTGATTTTCATCTAGGGACCACGTGGCCACCACTCCTGTCCAGGTGGAAATCACCCGGGGTTAGTATTCCAGGGGTGTGAGTAATGTTTGCAGAAAATTTGAAAGTGAACAATGCAAACAAGTGCTTGCCATCGTTGGCAGTTGGCACGTGAACCTCGTTTTGTTCTGTTTTGATGGTTGACAGGTCCCACAGCGTTGTCTGGTCGCAAAGTTCATGTCCTCAATAAAATGCTTTGGACTTTTAGCACAAGTGAACGCACAACAAGAGCAAGCCTTTCCTGGCTAAACCAAAGTTCTAGAACCTCCAGTTAGGAAAAGAGAAGCACACGGTTCATCATGTCCTCTATAGAGCGCTTTGACCTTTCACCACAAATGCACACACAACAAGGTGCAGGCCCTTTCTGGTTCCAATTTCTTTCCGCTGACGGAGAAGGCATAATACATTCTCCTGCCTGTTTCTCAATGAAAACCACGAGCTGAGCAGGAGCCATTCGCGCCAAATTGATTTGTGTCGTCAGTGCTTGCACTCGTGTCATCGAGGGCTGGCTTCGGTCAAAGGTTGCTGGCGTGGTTTACTTGTGAACCTACATTGCACAAACTCCTTTCCCCGAATTGGTCACGGTTACCTCAGGAAGGATCTTTGTTTATGAATTTTGTTACACCTCAGGTAATCATGGATCAATTGGGCAAATTTTTGTTCCCTATCGCAAAGTACAAAACTTGTGCAGATTTCGATAGGTCTGCCCGAAAGAGCGTCTAAAACTACAGCTACTGAAAGAATACAGTTTTCTACGTGAACGTTAAGTAGATTTTAATTTAAGTAAAAGAACCGTTTGCCCAAACTGGGCAGAGGTTGCCTGAGCAGGGTTAAGATATTGTTCATTATCTCGACTATTTGTTCTAATCAGGGCTGCAACCAGGAAGACAACCGGGCAATTTCCCCTGAAATTTTCAAAAATATTTTTAGTTGTTAGGTGCAACAACAAGTCATAATCATTTTATCATTTTCCTCCTTGAAAATATTAGCTGGTTTCGCCCTGTTTTTAATCTTGCCACAAGTAGTGGATTTAATGTTCGATTTACATAAAGATTCAGTGAGATAACACTGTGTTTTGTGTTTGGTTAAAATACGAAGCAAATTGTTTAAATACCGTAAAAAAGTGGTCATTAGCTTTTTTGCACTAACTCACAAAAATATTCCCGGCTATGCACACATATATGTAGTTCTTTGCTTGCACGATGTATTATATTGTTCTTGCCAATTTTAAATAATGAAAACTTTTTTATTGAAGTATGTTTCAATTTCTTACGTGTCCTGTCTGCGTTTTGCCAATATATGCATGTACGTTACAGCTTTGAACTTGGGTTGACCTGGAGTGCCACGAACAACTGGCTCGATTCTTCTTCCATTCGCCACTTGTCGGTGGACAGTTATGGATGGTACTTTGATTTAGAAGTAAGAGCACCGAGATGTTTTTGAGGCAGCACATCCGACTTTTGAGAAAACAACATTTAAAATCGAAAAATCATTAAAAATCAATTGGGATGTTTCTACTGAATCTTTCCTTGACGCGTTTACTGGCAATACAACTGTCCACTGCTTGCACTTTGCTGCAGATCTTACTTGATCACATATAATAGCAGCATGGTTAAGAAAAGTATATCTGCGAAGCGATTAAATAACGAAAAAGAATTGCTTCGTTTCGTTTTTGTCCAAACCTCGTTAGTTATCTAATTAGAATCAAAGGCATGAGTGATAATTTATGCCGATAATACTCGAACGGGTTTCGGTCCTTAGTGTAGTCGATTCAGTAAACATAAACAAACAACCGAACGATCCGAACAACAAGCAATCTTGTATTACGCGACGTTGCAAAGTGAGATGAATTCATGTTATGCACAGATAGTCTCAAAGATAATTTGGTTGACACAGGAACCAAACCTCCTTGCTCGGACAACCTCTTTTTCTCAAACAAAATTAAGTAAAAAATAATGATTGCACGGCAGATTGTTGATTTAAACATGGATGGGCGGCTTGATGTTCTGTGCACGACTTGGAGTCAGTTGGGAAGTCCTGGGGCTTTGCTGGCTTACGAGATTCCTGACGATTGGCAAAACGCAACTTCTTGGACAAGGTGAGCAAATGTCGGATAATATCAACGATATCCATCATAGGTCATAGCATTGATTGTCAAAAGAACACCACCGTTGAGTTTGCTTTTATTCCGGAGTTTCTGGGCATTTACTTTTCTAAAAAGCATAAAAATAAAACCATATGTTTTGAACCAAAGTAATTGCTTCATCTAGTTTTGGTATTACAGTGTCTGTTTCATTGCAATATGCATTGTAAAACACTTTTAGCGTATGAATACATGCTTTTCTGACAGATAATTAATAGACGCTGCACTATGGTTAACTTTAAACAGCTTTATCGGAAACAGTTTCCCAACATTCATTCTTTATTTACGTTACCCTACAATTGCAACAATACCAATGAAGAAACAATTATTACAGCACTCTGGATAGAATTTGTTTCTGAAAGTGTTAATAAATGTATTCGAAGCACAGGAAGCAGATAAATTCCTTCAAAGTTACATGAAACAAAAGCATACTGTATCACAGGGGTCACCAACGTGTGGCCCGCGGGCACAAGGTCGCCCGCAAGGACCAAGTAGGTCGCCCGCGTGCCTGTTCTAAAATCATTAGCATGATCAATGTTTTAACATTAACGAATATCAATACTAAAATAATTGAAGGTAAATTGAGCAAAATTTTTATTTCTGAAGTGTGTATCGAGCTAGTAGCCCTTCGCATTAATCAGTACACAAGAATAGCTCGCAGTTGCAAAAAGGTTGGTGACCCCTCCTGTACCAAAACCGGTTTTCGCAAACTACATACACGCAACACAGTGTGAATTAATTGCTACCGTTTTCACAGACANGTTCTTCNAGACGGCTACAGGTCTTTCACTTTTCCTGGTAGAGGTTCACCAGGTGGCGCTCAANCATTTTATCCAGTTGTGGGAATGAAAGAAGCTCGAGTGTGAGTGCTTTGAAAAACGACTTAATCATCTTGCATAAAAATGTTTTGATTTGTTTTATGGTTTCCACTAGGAGATAATGAAAGCAACACTTTGTTGCAACTTCAGGGTGTAAGCAGTTGTTCTTCACCGTATTTTCGTCATCAAAAGAATGTGCTTTTGAAAGGTTAACGTTTGCTAAATCGCAGAAGGGTAACAAGCGTCATGCTATGCCAGCCCAAAGACGCAATGCATTTTAATCCACGTTGTTTATAAAACTGTGAAAAGAAACTCTACTCTGCGTTACCCAAAAGGGTCGTTCAAAATATGTTTTTGCAGTTAGACTTCTTTGAGGAAAGTACGATTTGCTCAAATAAAGCCGTAGATTTTATTTTCGGTACATGGCAAAGTAACGCGTTGCATCAAATTTTTTCAAGAGGATGACGAAGAAGAATTTAACTTTTCAAAATACTGCGATCAAACTTTTCTCCAAAACTTTTAGAGAAAAGTTTGACTGTGAATGTAAGAAAACAATGATTTACTGATTTTGTATTGTGGACAGTGGCAAAACAGAAGCTGCGCTGTTTACTGTTTACTCAGTTTGGTGCACCTGATTTTAGAAAACCTTACATCATGGTATCCGGGGATGACACCGGCAACGCTTTCGTGGTGACGGCCGCTACAGAAGACGCTCAAGATTGGAGTTACGTTTCCACAACGGTAAATATTTTTTTCTTTAATTAGATTTTGTGAAAGCAACATGAGTTGGGATGAATGAAATTTGGCTGACTTTCGGCACAATTGCCGTCTCTCTTTAAAACACGTCTACACAAATATTGGCTATTATAAGTCATCTGTTAGGTGAAGACCAGTGAGTGATGTTTAACGTTTTTCAAAGAACATATCTCCATGTTTTTACAAAAAACGGAAAATTGTGCTTAACGTTGTGCCTTATGCGAACTTTTTAGTGGAAGTAGTTTTGTAATTTTGCAGTTCAAAAGTGTAATGAAGATTCAGTTGTGTTGCTTTTTAATTATGAAAATGGATTGCCTTAGAAACCTTAAACGGTAAGGTATAGCGACAGAGGAATCAATTGCTGAAAATGGAATACTCAAAATGTAAAAGAGCTTCCACAACCAAACTTCAATTTTTTTAAGAGTAGAAATATCCATTTCAGATATTTCAGGCGATTGGCACAGTTGGAGGAATTGCTGTTGGAGACGTCAACGGAGACGGATTTGCAGAAGTCTTTCTTCCGATCTACGATTATAACATCATACGAGTAATGTCGTACTTGCAGTAAAGCATGAGTATGCTCAGCTGGGGATAACTTGTTCCAGGTTGCAAAGGATCTTGCTCAGTTTTTGGCTGAACGCGTGAAATAAACGGATGTGTTTCTGCAGAGTGGTGTTTGTTGACAACAAGATATATCCCTTGTCTCTCCGAGAGACTAAAGCATTTTTATCCAATATGTTTTTTGGGGAATAGTTGATCCTTTACTCTGTGCATTTCCAAGTAGCAGAGTTCAGTTGTTTAGCTACTTATTCAGAAATTTTTTACAAAAGACATTTACACATGTTTTTCGTGTTACTGATTTGTTTTAGATCTTGATCTCTCAACTTTGCGTGCTTTATACTGTAAATAAATTTGCAAGAGCAGTCATTGAAAACAACAATATTTGCTACGAGAGTGAAGTCAGTAATTAAGTTCAACTGAAACAGGGAGGTCAGAGAGTTATTACAGAAGGAAATCTGTCAACATTCTTTAGTGCATGAGAATTACAAAAAATAAAACAAACCTGCATAGAGATTGGCTGTGATTGTAGAACTTAGTGAATCAGAAGTAAAAAAAATAAAAAAATATAAATAATCAAACGCAAAATTTCATCAATACAGGGTCATTGGAGTGTTTTAGAGTTAATTAGTAAATTGACTAAGCAGGTCAGATGTCCCCTTCTATTCTATGGACAATAGTTCTGTAAATTCCACTCGCAATAACCTCCGTGATTGTGGTTAAAAATTTAAAACTACAAGTGATTTTCAAACAACATACCTCTTAATGTGTATTCTCTTCATATTATGTAAAAAGAGTTATCATATTCGGAAGCTAATGTTGGATGTTACTTCGTTTTCCCCTTTTATTTTGTTGATATATGATTTCCTTTGATATTGAGATGAATTTAACTGCAGTGTTCAAACGCGAATGTAGTATTCACAAATTTTTGTTCAAAAACTACGTATTTGATAAAACGAAACTACAACGAATGTAACATCAAAGTAACCTCACAGCACCACCTGCAATCAAACAAATCGCTGTAGTTAAATTCAAAGTGAAATGTCGGTAGTAGCGGCAATCAAATAAATCTCAGTAGCTTTCCGAGTGAGTAATCGTTGTTGCAAAATCGATTTAAGACCAAAAAGCGTGAATGCGAACGCGAAACCAAATACCTGGTTAAAGCATGTCAGAATAGAGTGAATGCTGTTTTCGAAAAAATTTTCTTCAAAAAAACTTCTACCCAGGTTCTCCTCGTCTTTTCAGAATTGTCATTGGAGGAACAAAAAAACATTGTGTATTTTTTCTGAAAAATATTTGAATTTTGAACAAGTGATTGCCGATCATTCTCTGAAAATTTACCAGTGGCATGTTATAAATTTCCTGAATAAACCTTCATTCAAAGGACTACAAAATGACTTAAACGTAGAGGCAATGAACGGAAGCATACACAGTGCTACTGTACGTTATTTGCTGCAGTAATGATAACGAAGTGCTGGAGTTTGTTATATTTTAGCAATTTACACAACTCAGCTACAGCTGGTAACCAGTGTTCCTTCTAAGGTGCAGAGCTGCGCAGTACCACCAAACCATTTGCGCCGTGAAATCTAATTCTCGGGCATATGCAACGTTCCAAATTTAACATCGTTTATATATCGCATAGCCCTTTTAACGCTTGAAAAGCTTTTCTGGTTGTGATTCTAACTGGTTGCACATTTCCATGCGCACTAAAACAATTATTTGCACAGTTCAAATTTTTCTTAGGTGGAACACTGTTGAAAACATATAAGCATACGCGTTTCTATTCGAAAAGTTTAGTGGTGTTTTTTTATTTCCGTTTTTGTAAGGCATTGATGAAAGAAACACACGATACAATGAACGAAAAACACAAAAATTTTGTTTCCGCAGGTGGTCATTTTTCACACAAGTATTCATTGAATTTGTTCCCCTTGCTCAAAATGGTATGTTTTTATTGCAGTACTTATACGTTTGGAAAATAAAAGGTACGAACTTCGTCTCACTTTGCGTNGGGAAATTTTAATCAGACAGCAATTTTGCAAGTACTGTGGAATATCCTTTCCACTGCAATATTATGTTTTATTTTCCGATAAAGATNTCTTGCAGTTATCTATTGCAATGGATTTAATGAACACTGGTAGTCATAGAAATAATTATATTAAATGCAGTAGATGCATTCTATATTCCCTTTTACTGTCGTTAAATGGTGAAATAATTTTTATGTAGTTAAAAGATACATCAACAATTAAAAATGGGTCTTTCTAAGAGTTTTTCTCGTTACATGCCCTCAAACAGCAAATACTAACTTTTTTGCTATTAGAAATTGCTGTTTAGCAGTTTTTTCTTTTTCTTCGAAAAAACGTTTTTTTTTGCATTTGCTTTTGATATCACTGCTGCGCGCAGAAAACTGCTTGGTTGATTGTCCTGCGGTAGACACCAGAGCTTCATAAATACATATCTTGAATCGATTTTGTGATATTTCATGCACTGCTCTGGTTTCGAGAAACAGTGCATTCATCAAGACCAAGCAACATATTCAAAGATAATTTTTTAAACCAAGCTTTCCTAAACGTTTATTCCTTTTCTAATCTATATCCCAATAATGCATATAATGCCACTTAGCATTTATTTTTTATAAGCATCATAAACCTTATGCTTCTTCAATTTAATGCGTTGATGATAGCTTTGTCAGCAGGAGGGCGGCAACAACAACCTGAGGGGGAGGTGCAAATTGATTGTATCTTGTTATACCTAACAACTAAACATGTTTTTGTTTCAGGGTGTGGTGTTTATAGGTGTCGAAGCTCTGTTGGGCATTTTCATTTATATCTGTAGGCAACGAACCATCATTCACTTGTAGAGGTTGCCGAGCGGAGCTTCGTCAGCACTACGCCACTGCTCGTTTCCTCCGTGATTGCGGGCCTGAGCAGAAGATATCCTGCGAATGAAACGTCTCTTTCAAATGAATTCACAGGAATATCTCAGTTTCACTGTATTGTTTTTTTATGGAATTTAGTATGAACTAAAACGCTGTCACCAAGCACAGCACCTTATATTGGTGAACGATCATTATTCAAAAACATTTCTTTTGCCCAGACTAGGCAGAACAAAGAAAATATGTTTACTTACGGTAACGATAAACTTATCTGTATTTGTCCATCATTCACGTTGTGAAAAGTGTAACCATAATTTCAGTCAAGATGCTGATTCACTCGATGTTTTGTCATAGCCCTTTTACAAAACGCGATTAAACGGCTTTTGTGGCTCGAACTTTTTCAGCCATAACTCACCGAACAATCGCACAGGAGATCTAATCGAAACATCGAAAAATGCAGAAAGCCATGTATCTTCGATTGAAATATTGGTATTTTTGGTTTAAGAGTTCAGTGGGACGAGGTGATCCCTGTAAAATTTTGGAGCCTGTTAAAAAAAACCCAGAGCAATTTCACTCGTTTTTCGAAAAATGACTTGCTACTTTGATTGCAAAGAACATATTCTTCAATGAAATTTGAGGAGTGAGTGTTTATTATTTTCTCTTTTCCTACACCATTTAGGGCGTAAGGACTGATCTGCAGCGCCATAGCTACTTGCTTTGTGTTGAATGTCCCGCAGCTATCTATGCTGCATTGGTAGTGAGTTCATGGCAGCACTGAGTGTTACGCGAAACCGAAACTAAAGTTAATATTCCTTCTTTGCCCCATATGTGACACTATTCACCAGCGGTTTATCACTGGCACATTTTTATCAAAATGAAAGTTCCTCTGCATCTTTCACCATGAAGAAGTAATCAGCGGGATTTCTGTCATCACAAACCATTATTTCCATGACAATCGTAAGTTCAAGCAGCTTTTCACAATCGTTCTTATCTTGAAAAGTCTGTTGCCGTACGGAGAAATTGGTTGCTCTCAAAAACTTGCTTATGATGAGAACGAGTGTAAATCAATGCTTCATTGAGCAGAGAAAATATTTACCAAATCCATCTTTGATTTAATGTTGCAGCATTTCCTGTACATTCTCAAATAAGATTTCAACAAAAGATGAGTAACGAGATAATTATTTGTGCAAATGAAAGTCATGAATGACATCCGCTCATAGGGACATAAACCTGGCACCTCTACAAATATCATATTGTAATTTGCATTTGAGTTACCTTAGATAAGATTCTAAGTCTGCAACATTGTTCAAATTTCAGCAGCCTCAATCCTTCCTTCCAGAATACGAACTACGATAAAGCCATACTTAACGTTCGTAGCACACTCGGAAAGCGTGAAACAATATTTTATAAATTTTCTTTTTCCATCATAGACGTATGCAGTCTGAAAAGCATATTTATTATGCAAAACACGAAGGAAATAATGCAGGTTCAAAAGTTGATAATATTTAATATCTGGTCCAAGACTATAATGTAATAGCTGCCAGTCTCGGAGGCTACTGGTTTGTTTCGTCCAAACTGAAACAAATAGAATTTGCCTTCACAAACTTTCCTCTCAAAGTCTGGCCAAATGTCCAAACCATCGAAACTGATATCTTTTCACAGTATTAAAAAAGTGCATTTATTTAAAGTTTTAGAGATTTGATCACTAACAATGTACTGTACATAACGGTTAACACAAAAAATGAGTAGCTTCAACCTACAAAGAGAACATATCACACATCAGATAATGTAGTTGTGCTGCAATGCTTTTGCAAAAATTATATTCTTCCAGTAAGACATTCAAAAAAACATATTTTCTCTAACATGTACGACTTGACAAAAACGTCATCACACACGCAAGAAAAGTATTTTCGAAAAAAGTAAATGGATTAGTTTCTGCAAGCAATAAAACAAAACACAACATGAACATTATTGCATAACGCTTCTTCGCTTTTAATAATTTTAATTAGAAAATTGTGAAACGAGATTGGATCTCCTTGCAAATTGCTTGCATTTTTCATGAAATATGCAACATCTAAACTGCTCATTGCACAGAAAACAACATGGCAACCAATAAAAACTCGTGTGAGACAGTTGAGCAAGATGCACGGAAGTAACCTCTTTGCAAAGATGGGCAACGTCGGGTGATAATATAAAAGTTACAAATCGACTAAAGAGCAGCAACGATGTAACATCCGGTAAAATCTCAAAACGACTTAAAATTCAATGTTTTTTTTGTAAATGCACATCAGACGTAAAAAAATCTGAGAGATTGCAAACTTTGATAACACAAAAGAGATGCAAGATATTATGCATGCACTGCATGCATGAAAAACCCAGAGACTAAACATACATATAAAGTAATGGGGAAAATTCACTTTGTACAATTTGTAGACACCTAAAAGAGCATTTGCTGCATTTTCAAAGTTTTATTTTAAAAAACTAATTGTAAATAACATTTAATTTCTATCAGAGAATCTCGGCAAAAAAAGTTTGATATCATCTTTGACCAGAGCATCAGATATAAAATGCAAACGCAGAACCAGTCACAAAAAGCAAACACACATACACTCTTATTCTTAAGGGTCGATAATTCAATGCTTGGACTGTCAGGTTTCATTGGAAAAATGCATCCAACTCATTCGTTTCGTAATTAAATGGTTCGGTTCTGTCATCATTGAGAAGGTGTCCACGAATGGATCACTCTGCAAGTGATCATGAAACATATCACCTTCGGCATTCACTGATGATTTCGTTATCCGATTGCAGGAATGGGAATTTAGCTCATCAGCTGTGTAAAAAATTGATCCAGTGTTTTCCTTATTGAAAAATGTCCAATAAATGGATCATGCCGTACGTTATCGCAAGACATATCACCTTGCGCGTTTGCTGATGGTTCCACGGCGCAGTTGCAAGGTTCTTTCACTGGCGATAAAGCGCAGTCGAAGA
>JGI24158J21664_10011876_pt1 | contig 11564 bp, 4 predicted proteins | sample Ectturendosymbi3_FD_21664 | JGI IMG/M metagenome (IMG submission 21664)
AAACGTAAAAAATAAACCTTATTCCTAACTCGTAAAAATAACACGTAAGCCTGAAAAAAAAAAAAAAAAAGTGAAGTCAGCAAGGTGAGAGTCTAACTGAAATTGGAATGATGTTTGCTTCTAATAAATTACTGTAACCTGTCGATACCCTTGTCTCTTCAACTTCGTTTGGTGACACTATCATGCATCTGGCTGGAAACAACTCATACATGCAACCCACCGCATTATGGTCTGTGGGTATTTTTATATTTCGTCACGATTTGTATGTATAAACTTTGTTTTCTGCCCTTGCTACTTGTTTCTACAATGAAATGTGTTAAAATTCATTGCTTTCTGCCTCCCCTATTGCTGCTTGCTTCCTTCACCTGTGTGCTTGGTTCACCTGCCCACCTGTACATGTATCAACTCTTCACCCATTGCTTGCCCACCATCATCTGTTTTATGTTGATGTCTGTTGTGTTTTTATTTTAGTTTTGCTGTATTTCTCTGTTTTTTTTTGTTTTTTTTTCTCTGCACATGTGCTTCTATCTTGCTTTGTTACTTTTGATGTTTGTGTTGATGTAGTCGAACGGAAAACCATTGGCATAGCGACCGCAACGTATAACCATTACACCATGAGACCCAAGCCGTTTGAGTAACAAACCGGCCCTTTTATTTGATTGCGTCAGGCCAGGCATATCTGTTGTCACTTCCTATGCGTTTGCATGTTTGTCTCTTACACAAAGATCTACAGTATGTTGCATTAGTTATTAAAAAAAAGTGCCCACAAATGCTAGCTTATTGCTTGTCCACAACAATGTTTTACAGGGTGGACTAGGGGAGTTAGTTGGTACAGTTCATCTAAACCATACTGAAACTGAAAGGGAACGAACATTGGAACAAGACACCAGTAACTACTCTACTGGTCTATTATATGTTCAGTCATCGTCTCATAGAAACTTTATAACTTACATAGTTAAGTGTAGTAATCATCAACCACGATAATGGGAGTAAAAAACTGGAGATCAGCAAGGTGCAACATATCACAGTACTGCATCTTCATGATAGGTAGGCTATATGCAGTCGTCAAGATAGTAACAATCAAATGAAATACAGTACCTTGCCTTTTCAACATGATTTGGGGATGCTGTGCCCGATGGGACATACAGATACATGCAACTATTTACACTCCCATTATGGGCCATGGGTAATTGGTTACCTTCTAAAAGATGGATATCCATCAGTAGCAGATGCAGATCTCAGTTGCAGATATGAAATGACGTAACCGGCGTCAAGAAAACCAGTATTTTATGTGGAGTATGACACCACAACAGTAGTAAAAATATGATTTGTTGCTAGCCTAGGTTTAATTTTGGCCATCATTTGTTTCACACTAAGATTATTCCATTCTTGATAACCAGCTCCAGTGTGACTGAAATTAGGTTTCAACAATTATGAACATACAAAAATTTAAAACATCGCAACTTTTTACCATTACGTGTTCAGGGTAAAGTTATATTAAATTGCAATTACAAATATTTTTTGTTGTGTCTTTTTACCTTTATTCATTGTGTAATGAGTTATTTTTCCACTCCGGTTGCATCATCACACATCCGTTAACAATATCTGTGCTGATGAACATCCGTTTTTTACATTGTACCAGTAATTGCATTGCTTCTTAACGATGTGTTTGCTGCTCTTAACGATGTGTTTGAATAAACATTGTTTTTTCCCCCTGATACATGTCTTTGTTCTGTAAGCTTATGGTTGCTGCACTCGTCTCTGTCTCAAACTCATACTGTTGCCTTCTCATCTTTATGCGCATGCTTAAATGACATACAGTACTGTCCGAATTAATTGACTTAGGGAGATTTTTTTAACCTGCCCAATGTTTGCAGACATAATTTCAATCTTAAACTTAACAACTAAATCACGTAAAAGCTGCAGCATTGCTGAATAGCATTGTAGATCAGATTCGATGAGGAAAAATTAAAATCAAGATGTCACAATTCTTGTTATGACGTCATATTTTCCTTACGTTTGTCTGAAGGCAACTTGCTAAAATTCATTTTTTTGACTATTAGAAGGTGTATCATTGAAATCATGGCTGACACAACCCCTAAAAAGCGTGAAGGTATTCTTACTCTATATATTAGGCATTGTCACAAGACATCAAGCGAGATTGCAGGTATGGTTGGGGTGAGTCAGCCCACAGTTTGTAGAATTATTCGATGCTTTAGCGAAACTGGGACAACCTCTCCAAGACACAAAGGGAAATGTGGCCGAAAGTGTAAAACATCTGCTAGGGATGATAAAATGCCATATAACTCAGTGTTGCTAATCCCAAGAAGACCAGTAGTGATTTACAAAGAGACATGATGGCTTATGGAATTCATTTAAGCAACACTTTAACAAAAAGACGTCTCATTAAAGCTGGAAGAGTTGCTCGAAGACCTCTGATGAAGCATCTGCTAACTAAAAAAATGAAGAGTAAAAGACTTGCTTGGACTAAAGAATGCAAAAACTGGTCTTTGGCTGATTGGGAAAAGGTAATGTTTTCAGATAAATGATTTTTTCGTCGGAGGCAAGCATCCTCGCTTTGTGAGGAGGAGTGTAGGAGAAAGGATAAAACCTTGCCACCTCAACCAACAGGCAAAACATCCCCCAAAAATGTTTTGGAGTTTTAGCTACAAAAGCATTGGATCGCTCTTTCCTGTCTAGGGAATGATGAAGTGACCAGTATATCGAAGTTCTCCAACGAAGATTGATTCCAGACATGCACAATGCTTTTTCTAGTGGTGAGGGTATTTTTCAACAAGATTTAAACCCTGTCATTGTTAAAAAAAGTGAAGAATTTTTTATCTGACAATAACATTGCAGTGTTAACATTCCTTGGTAACTCACCTGACCTACATCCGATTGAGAACCTGTGAGCTATAATAAAAAAGAACTACAGAAATATGACTGCACCACTACAACCGAGCTCATTGGGGGCTATAATTTTTATATGGTACAGTTAAGAAATCACCAAAACGTGTGAAAAATTGGTGGAATCTATACCTACGCGAATTAGACAAGTCATCAAGAACAAAGGAAGCAATATCAACTACTAAGGCTATTCTCAAAGATGTGCTACTGAAATAAAAACTGAAAAATTGCTTGTTTTTTTTGTTTGAGTCAGTTAATTCGGATGGTACTGTAGGTTAGAAAGTAAGTGAAAATAATGGTTGTGAGGCAGAAAGCGATGCAGCAACCATGGCATTGCAGAACAAAAGCATGTAGCAGAGGCAAAAAAACAATGTTTATCAACGCAGTAACAAATTGTGAAAAAACAATGCCATCTCTCTCATGGACATTTTAAGTGATGGGATACAAAAGTCCAATGAAAATGAAAATACACATGAAACAAAGGCATACATTGTTTCTAATGAAGTTACCAATCTGAGAAAATACATAAGGTGTTGGTGCACACTTACTTGATTGATGGCAGTGTGTAATGTTGTAAGCAATGTGGTAGATGTTAAATACTACATTAGTCTGTGTGTACTGTTGCGATCTGAAAGCCCGAGCAATAAGTGCGCAAAGCTTCACACTATGCCAGCAAGCAACAAACGTGATCAACTGACAAGATCACTCTATTATTGCTTGTTCGTGCCACATATATGGGTTTTATTCTTCACACACATCCTGTTCGTGGTGAATCACATATTCAGTACAATGCCAACTGAGAGTTTGCAACAGTACCTTCACCACAGTTGGCACCTTAGCATGCAGTCTGCCGAAAAAAGAGTGTTCTCAAATGCAGTAGAGCAGTGAGTGGAGCCCAAAGTGTTTGTGAGTGCCACTTCAACTCATGCTAGTTGTTTGATAACTCTGTTGCTGTGTAACTTTTTTCTAATTCACTTGTTGATTCTCGTGTTTTAGAATGTGGAATTTTAAAGCAGGGTCAAGTTTTAGCTAAACACCAAATCAGAAAACAATGATAGAAAAGGTGTTGGTGAACTCATTACGATGCACTGACAACAAATACATGCACGAAACCTGTCGGAAGTGCATATTTATAAAGTTATATGCAATGAAAATGTCACATGTTATTTAACCTCCACTAACCATCCAGAGTCAAAAATTTGTGAAAAACCGGACCCAGATCTGGAGTCACTTGTCATTTCGGCAGTAGTATGAGTCTGTGGGATCTTTATACGTATATCATTTCTTCAGCAAAAACATTGCGGAATTTTGGTTGCACTGATGGTAGCTCGAGTTTGAACAGGAGTTGGGATTCTCAAAATCAAAAAAATTTCAGGCTTGGACTTGGATGGAAAAATTTTGGAACAGGAGTGGAGTTGGGGTCTGAAAATGTAACTCTAGTCACCTCCAGTTAAATCCCAACCATAACCTATCTCTAAACCCTAATTCTAAACACTATGACCCCAACACCCTAACCATAAAGCTGACCCTAAATCTAAAGTCCTAACCCTAAAACTGTAACCCAACACCTTAGGGTTGTAGGTTTAGGCTTAGTTAAGGTTTGGATTTAACCCTAAACAATGCAATAACTCAGCAGTTCTCATCATGCAGTGTTGCTACCACCATGTTGTGAATGGTAAGTCAATGTCCCACTATCAGAATCACTGCCAAAGACTAGGCAGTAAAGATATGCCATATATTTCAAACAGTACATAATAGGGTAATTTACATCATATCCAATAACAAATTTTGAAAAAATATCTTTTCACGTATTTGTCTGGGGTATTGCCCAGAACTTGCCACATGATTTGTGTTTGCAAAACATTCTTCATGGAGTAGAGCTTGGTCATTTTAACACGTTCCATTCTGGTAGTTGAATTGGTTTGCCAAACGTTCCCTACCAATATGTTTTTCGGCAATTGTCCTCAAAATTTTAAACGTTCGCAGGACACCTTTGAAAAGTCACCAAAGCACCAAAATTCGCACTACCATCGTTGAGATGCATGCAAACGCAAGAGTCTGTGTAGCGCTTGTCGCAGATCAAACATCGGCTTGCCGATTTGCCTATACCCTTCCCTCATGCAATCCATAGTGCTTCAAATATTTATGAAAGTTTTCAATATAAAGTTCTTTCCAATTACACTATATTCATTGCGATTCACGATACATGCAAAAACAAACCTAACAACAGTCTCAGTGGAGCTGCGTTTTCGTGAGCTTTTTTCTTTCGATTTGTGGCCTACCAACTGCATCAAGTTTGCCAGATTTCATGTGTAAATAATCAACAAGTTGAAAACCTAAAGCAATTGGTGCATTGCTATTGCTTGGAGAGTTTCCAACCCATCAACGCCTTGATTTATGCTGTATTTACTGTGTTTTTGTTCCTTGCAGAATTCAAACCTTCAAACCTACCAATGTTCTCGATAGAGGTGCCTTTTTGCGAGATATTTTTTCCTTCAAATATGTAGCCTATCAACTGCTTCAACGTTGCCAATTTTGTGCGCAAACAAGTGACAATTTGAATAATTACAACCATTGGTACAATCTTTATTGCTTGGAAAGATATAAACCCATCAATGCCTTGGCTGATGCTGTAATTACTGCAAATGTTTGTTCCTTGCGAAAACCAAACCTACCAATGTTGTAAGTGAAGCTGCTTTTTTGTGAGATGCTTTTTCTTTACAATGCGTGTCTTACCAACAGCTTCAACATTGCTAAATTTCCTGCACAAATAAGCGCAAAGTTGAAAAACAAACACATTGGTTCAATGTTCATAGCATAAAGTTTTAAAACCATTTAGGGACTGCAAAAGCCAATTTATCGTCTTGCTCGGTGGTTTTTCAGCGTTAACTCTTGAACCACTGAAGGTACCTCGACAGGTAAAACATTTCAAGAAAGGTTTTCATGAGATCTTTCAGATGGATCTAACAGGAAAGTATGTTTGCGTTTGAAATTTCTGAGAAAATCTGCTTTTTTGCTTAGTTTCTTGCCTTTTTGGGAAAGTTCTTGATGATTTTCAAAAAAGTTTTCACGCCAATGTTTTAGTTTTTTTGCAAGGACTATACCTGGCCTCTAGTGCTTTTAAGGACTATACCAAGTCACTTACCATTTGTTTAGGGTTGGGGAAAAGCAATGTTGCGGCAAAAAAGCAAATTGGGTCAAAAAAGGCAATTTGAAAACAGCGATTTTTTAGGCTTTATGCCAAAATCACTGCCGATGCTGGATTTTAGAGTGCAGCATTGAAAAAACGCAAAAATACAACCAATAACAGTCAAAACTTTTCAAAATGCTTTATTGAACTTTTTGTCAACTTTTCTTCAATTTTCGGCAACTTGTCAGAAATTTTTTGGATTATTGGTATAACTTTTTTTATTCTCATTACTTCTGCTTCAAATTTGGTAGGATGTTATAGGAGGCAGATGTGAAAATGTATTGCAACTTTCAGATTTTTTGTGTTTGGAAATGGAGATATGATATTTTACATGTGAAAAATGACCAAAACCTTAAATAATCAACAAATTAATTTTTGTACTTCCACAAAAAAAATTGCACAATTCTTTTATAAATTTTTTTGCAAACTTTGGGTCCTGGCTGATATTTTCTGTGCCAAATTAATTTTTCTAGTGTGTTTGTAGATTTTTCTACAAGTTTTTTAACATACCCACTGTTTTTGTTTAATCTGCTTTTTCAGTTTTTCCCCTGTTTGAGTTTGCCAGTGATGCCACAAAGCTTATCGCCAATACCTCAAAATATGCGCGGTGAAAAAACTTTTCTTACAATACTTTACTGGTAAATCCAACTTCAGAGGTTTGCGAGTTCTCCCAAAAATCATGCAGCAATGTCAATATATCGGCTTCTGTGGTCCCTAAAAGGTCTCTTGCGAGAGTAAAAGTACCAATGGCCTCAGTGGAGGTGACTTTTCGCAAGATGTTTTTTCGTTTTTCTGTTGCCGAATTTCTTGCGCACACAAGCAACAAGTTGAAACATTTAAAAACATTTGTGCAATATTCATTGTTTGAAAAGTCAACTTGGAATACTGTTGGTATGTCACACGAACACTGACCCCGTGAAGTTTTCACCCGTTTTTGAAAAAATAACCTTGTCTATTTTTGGCCAAGGTTATCAAAGGTAAAAGTTCTTGTTTTTCTTGGCCGTATTTGACCAAGGTTACCAACAGTGAAATTTTTTGCTTTTTAGCCTTTTCAGACAAGGATACCAATGATGAATGTTTTTGTTTTTTATTGGTCATATTTGTCCAAGGATACCAACGGTGAAAGTTTTGGTTGGTCTTGGTCATTTGGCCAAGGATACCAACAATGATAGTTTTTGTTTTTCATGGACATTTTTGGCCAAGATTACTTTTATTGGCCACTTCGGCTACTACTACCAATGATAAAAGTTATGTTTGTGACTTGAGCTTTGCTTTTGAGCAACCTCTGGCATCCCGCTTTGCCAAACGCGAGTTTGCATTTGCTGGAGGGTGTGGGTTTTTTGTGAGTGACGTCATAAGTGGAGGACATTGGTGGCCAACTTCACCTGGCCCTGGGCACCAACCATTAAATGGTAGTATTTCGCTGAAGTTTTTATTGGAAACTAGGCTACAATCTGAGTCTTGATACTTTAGATGACCTGCTGGGGTCTCGGGTTCAAAAGTTATGATCTAAGTTAATAAAAATATTTGACTAATTAGTTTATTAGGTAATTAATTTGTTTATTGAAGATCATAACTTTTGAACCAGTAACACTAGAAAGTCGATCAAAGGCTCAAAAGACTCGGACTCGAGCCTAGTTTCCAATGAAAACCAGCGAAATACTTTGGCCTAGCAGTTGGGCCCTAGGCCAGGCAACTTGAGCCAAAATGTCCCAAAAACTATTTCACCTATGACGTCACTCACAAAAAATCCACAACCCCAACCAAAAATTTTTTTCGAGTGCAATCTAGAAGACTGTCTGATCCGTTTGAGCCCTTGAACAGCTCTCTAGCGCAATTGGCAGAGGAGCTAGGGTGTTGGTAAAGCAGGTGACAACTGCTGGTTTTAGGCCGATTTCAAAGTACAAATATATCGTATCGCGGCACTCAAAGTGTTAATGCAATGCTGAGATCAACATTTGTGTTTTTTATGATTTTCTTGGTCAGATATTGTGGTTGAAGAAATGTATCCTTTATTGATATATGCATGACTCAATTCTCATTAGCAAGTTTATATTTGAACTTGTTATTACAGTAGTGAAAAATTGGCATAATGTGTGTTGTGGTGGTTGCTGGACTAGATTGCTAGAAGACATCAAGGTTTATCGAAATGAGCCAGGAAATGACACAACACCAATATGTTGAAGTGCGACCTCAGGTAATGACATTTGAATATTGTTTGTAATTATGTTTTCCTTGAATGTTTTCAAAAAAAGCATCATACAGGAAATTGACAAGCAAGGAATGATTACATTTTGAAAGTTTGCCTAAGTTATTTTAGTGCATGTGGTTTGATAATATCATGCTATGTTTCTTGGCATCTCGCTCTTCTGGTTTTTGCAATAATGTTGTTTGTTTTTATTAAATTTACCTGTTACACACATGTGAGCTGATGAAGGCAAAGATAGCCAGCGTGCTAAAACAAATGAATATTTTGGGCATTGGGCCAAATGCCACTTGGTTCTTTTGTAGAGTGTGTGCAAGACTGCAAGTACCAAGCATAGAAAGTATTAGGTCCTGATAAGTTTACTGGGAGAGATCGCACACAGCACTAGTGATCCCCTATTTGCAATCAATTCCTATTAAACTTGATCTAAGGGCAGTCGGACTATTTTTGCAAGACTGAGGCTGTTTTTTTAACACCTGTGCTGTGTTCCAAACTAATTTTGTTACTTGTCTGTATGAAAAGTAGCCCAGCACTGTTTTTGATACAGTGCAGGGTTGCATCCAAGGGGTCTGTTTGGTTGTCATGACAGGCTTTTTACAAGTGTATAGCATTTGGATAAACAAGAGTGTGTTGCGGTGTGGCTGACATTTGCTGATTGTTCGACAAGCTACTACTACTATGAATCTTTTCAGCACCACTTTTGCAGAAAAAAGTGATTATGATGTAATCAATGTGCTGTGACCAATAACACGTGATAACCTTGAAATCTTTTCTTACATGTTTCGACAGTGCAACCAGTACTTAGAGCTCGACCGATGCATCGGCATGCCAATATGGTGATGTTGCCCATGTATGTATCTAGAACCGTTGCCAGAAAGTCGTCAATAGGAAGGCTTTACATTCGTCCCGGAGGGGCTTAACATTCAAATTTGACAAAAAGTCAGCTAATTCTAGTGTTTCATATTTCAATTTGGGGGGGCTTGAACCTTTGTTTGAGGGGGCTAAGCCCACGAAAGCCCTCCGTGGTGACGGGACTGTATATATCGTATTGGAAAATTCTGCCCATATATGTGAGGCATTTTTGCTCATAAAAAGCTGCTATACTATTGTTCCGGATGGAGTGTTTGAAAACTGAAATTGCTATTTCCTCTCGATTAATGCAAATTCTCTGTCCTGTTCGTTATGGTGTGCAGCTCTCTGACTACATCAAGTAATGCGTAGTACAGACTGTTGCACTTGCCCCAATAAACCACTCTATAATGTAATATTCACTCACAGGTTTTTGGGCGGTAAGCAGATGACTGTCTGCAAACTAATCAGGGTACGTGCTGTGGTGGTTGACTGTTTTAGTGACTAAAGCAGTGGTTCCCAACTTTTTTAGGCTTGCGGCACCTATGGCGGAGAACCCAAAGCAATTTAGTTAGAGGTTTGGTGACATTTTGAAAGTAAATTTTCAATGATATATTGAAAAACGTATTAGCTCACAGCACCCCTGGGCATTGTAAATGGCACCTTAGGATGCTGCAGCATCCCGGTTCGGAACCACTGGACTCAGGTTTGCGCAGAATTCGATGTTGCACGGCACTTCATCGCAGTGAAGTAATGGTTTCATCACTCTTTGTAATGAGTTGTGCATTATGTAATGTAATCTTCATAATTATTCTTTGCTCTCAAGTTTTTGTATATTTTATTGCTTATTTGAAATATGTTCCTAACTTATCACCATCTGCTCTTTCATTTGAAATTTGTGTAATTATTCTATTCGTTTGTAAGGCCAACATACTGAAGAAAAACATGCACTGGTATATCTTTCAACTGTAGTTAGAGTAATGCGGAAATATCAGTAATATTGGCATCGGTTATCAGCAATGAAAAATGAAAAACATCAGAATCGGCACAAAAAGCCGTATCAGTTGTCCTCTACCAGCACCATTATCTAAATAACTAGTTGCACTGGGCTACTAGCCAAGTTTGATTGTGTCTTAAGACTCCTATAGAAAACTAGTTCTTATTCTGAAAAGTATTGGAAAAGCTGCATGTCCATGTCAGACCCCCTTTTGCCAAGCTAGCTATAGTGCAAGGTGTGGAATGGCTAACATGAATTGATTTTACTTGCAATAGTGTCTGGAAAACTAGCAGAAATTTTTCATATTTTAATGTATCCAAATGTTGAAATGTCATGTAGAGTTTTAATGATATATATAGTTTGTTTGCCAAGCATGTATACAATTAACAATAACTTTTGAAGGAAAGGCAAAAGTGACATTTTATGACAACATCACAGTTGTTGCTTTGTTTTGTTTTGCAATAATGGCTGCAGTGGTATTCCAAGCTGTTGTGCTCAGTGCAGCAATCCATATAGGGGCCTGCATTTACTTCTTGACCTACATGTTTATGTTCTTTCACAATGCAATTTGCAGATTACCTTGCGCAGAACTAGGGTGCACAACCCAACATACCTGTCAGGGGTGCATCCCAGGGGTCTGTTTGGCTGTCATGACAACCCCCTTATACCGCAGGCACTCAGCATTAAAGTCGGTAAAATATAAAACGCTGTCACTGCAGGTCTCTAATGCAGGTGGCTTGGAAAAGGCAACAGCTAGCATTTCCCTTCTAACTTTGCATAGTATTTCCTCCTGGCCGTGCAAGCTCCAATGCAAACAAAGCTTGTACACTGTCATGCACACACAAAGCTGTTTTGTAATATTTTGCTTCATGGCAAGAGGACACAGTGTCCAATCGCAATTGTTTTGCTTGCAGTTTCAGCCTAAATTTTATCTGCTGTTTACACCTACCAGGTTATCACTACATCAAATAAGTTTACGCCTTCCTCAGCGTCATACCAAGTAATGCAGGTTCGCTTCAACTGAAGCTATATTTATATGAGTAATTTCTCATAATGAAAGATGCGACAGCTAGCCTTAGAAATTGTGGTTGCATTATCTCAGTGGTTCTCAAACTTTTTCTAATCGCATACCATTTGTGTGTCCCGTACTGTCATCACATATCACCTTGTTCCAGGAAAAGTCAATGTGCCAAATATCATTCAACCAAAAGTCTGGAAAACCAGAATTGACACAAATGCAACGTGAACAAATTGGCTGTGAGAAATTTTAATGACCATTTTTAGAAAACAGCAAGGGAAATGGGCAACACAAAAATTTAGGAATTTATTAACAGAACCCGACAAGTAAAAACTACAGCTGTGAATATATTTTTTGTGAAGAAAAACAGAAAGTAGGCCTCTTCGCGTACCACAGT
>JGI24158J21664_10011877_pt1 | contig 11563 bp, 3 predicted proteins | sample Ectturendosymbi3_FD_21664 | JGI IMG/M metagenome (IMG submission 21664)
AAAAGACTCGGATTGTAGCCTAGTTTCCAGTAAAAACTTCAGCAAAATACTACCACCTAACGGTTGGCACCCAGGGCCAGGCAAAGTGGGCCAAGGTTGCCTAAAAGCCCTCCACTTATGACGTCACTCACAAAAAAACCGCAACCCCCAAGCAAAAAATTCTTTTCGAGTGCAGACTAGAAGACTTGCCGCGTCTTTTGACGCTTCGACCAGGTCCGTAACCCGTACAGGAGCGGAGATATTCCCATGCAAAGCCACGTGCGTTTAGGCGTTTTTTTTTCCCGAAAATCCCCATAAAAGGCCGGACGCCAAAGTGTTAAGATCAGGAAAAAAATTCACTTCAGTATACCCATTGTCCACCAAATACAACAATTACTAAACTCAACACTGAAATGCATGAAGTAGGAAACATCAAAGGACAGTTGCTTGGAATCAGCAGCATCACAATATTTTGGGTGCAAACTGCGAGATTTAGAAACATTGCTTCTTGAACTATTCTTTCCATAGGGTTCTCACACATTTTCAAACAATATTTTCCATACTTTTTTAATATCTTTTCAACACCAATTGAAAAAATATATGTACCAGCACTTCTACCTCTGCCCATTCAAACTCATTTGGTGATACTATGTGCTTGGTTTGGACTTACATGCAAATGTGGCACTCCACTATGGTCCATGGGTAATTATATTACATCTTCATGACTTTTGTGGATGAAAATTGTTTTTGCCATTTCCTTTTCTCGGAAATGTTATGTCTATTGCATTGCTCTCCATCTCATAACCTTTTTATATAGTTCCTTACTTCTCTCACCTACGTGCATGATTCGCCTGCTCATCTGTACATGCCTCAACCAGGGTTCCCACACATTTTCAAAAATTATTTTCCATATTTTTTCCATACCTTTTCAATACTAAATTTAAGAAGTTAATACCATGCCTATCATCATTTTTCGAAATTCTTAATCATGTAACTGAATTTTACACATCACATCACACTGCATAAATATAATGAATCGTTGTGCCTTCAGTAAAACTGTGATAACCTGCAAAAACAAGATTTGAAGAATCAGTGGCTGAAGACTTACTGCATCAATCTAAATGAACCTATGCAATTAAGTGGGCTTGCTCTATTTACACTCAAAAAAGAGCAATCAAAAAAGCTTGAATGAAATTCAACACAAAGGCAACAGAATGCTGTACAGTGAACTACATGTACAGCGGGGGTCTCAAACCCACGGCCCACATGTAGCCTGTAAGGGTACTTTGTGTGGCCGGCACTTCTTTTTGGGAGTTTCCAAATAATCAACGTTTAGGTTTTTTAGTTTATTCACTGGTGTTTAAAAGTGCTTGGCTAGCAAGTGAAGAAGTTCCTTTCAAACGAACACAGCCAGCTAAAGATGATTTGCCTAAAGTTAAAAAATTAGTGAATCCGGATGTCGTGGATGTCTACACTAGCTAAAAAATGAAAACACCCTGAAAAACGCAAAAAAACAACTTACAGAAAACCAAAAAAATACTAAGTATCAAAATGTTAGCTAAAGGGGGTGTAATTGTTACATTTAGCTTGCCAGCTAAACATGACGTCATAGAACTGAGAAAGGAGTATGGTGGATGACTGTGGACAAACGTGTGGCTGTGGTGAGCTCTAAGCTTTTGTAAGTGCTCTTGAAGATTTGCACCTGCAACTAAAAGTGCTTTGTTGGGTCTAAAATACATTTCTGTGTAAATCTAATAAATGTGTAGTTGCATTTGTGCTTGTCAAAATGGATTTCCATGTGTGTGTAAAAATATAATCTAGCTCAGTATTTTTCAACATGGGTTCCACGGAAACCTAGTGTTCCGCAAAACATGCAGTGGGTTTATGCGAGTTTTAAGTGTTCCATGAGGGTTCCTCGTTTTTTTTTAGGGGAAATGATTTCTTGCTTCAGCATGTTGATGCGTCATTACNAAAATTTTTAGATCTCCGCGCTGCATTCACATTTCAGGAGGTTAAGAGCAGTTGATAGCCGAAAAAGAAATATTGATAGTTGTTGNGTCACTTGTTGTTCATTGCTGTGCAATCAAGAAGAACGTTATTGTTGCATCACAGTCATACGATATAGCTGATGTAGGCTACAGTTCGCAGTAGAAAAAGAAGGCCCCCTTGAACTTTTTCAGTTTATTCAAAAGTATAACTTTGGGAACTCTGTTACAAATATATTAATAATGCTACAGATTTTCCTCATAAGTGCCGTTAGTGTTGCTACTTGTGAAAGGAGTATTTCAAAACCAAACTGATCAAGACTTGTCTTAAGATCTAGTATGAGAACCTTTTGGTTGAGAAATCTTGCCACACTGTCTATAGAGCAACAATTGACAGATGAAACAAATTTTGACATTGCCATTGAAGAATTTGCCAACAAAAAGGCAAGAAAAGTTACCATGTAGAAAATTGTAGTTTTCATTTCATATATAAAGATGGTCCTAATTTTTGAACTTTTTTTCTATTTTTCCCTATATGTCATTTTTGCTTTTTGTTTAACTGTCACTTAATATGTTTGAGTTTTTTGGTGTGTATTTAAAGCATACCATATTTGAGCATGTAAGATTACTGTAATATTATAATGTTGCACACACTAGTTAATATTACAAAGCTTTAAGAGCCAGTCACTATGCAATACGTATTTTTATGGGCTTCGGGGACGTCAAACTCAAGGACCGCCCTGGGCAGCCACACTCTAGCTATGCCACTGATTAGATGTGAACCACATAAATTTACATTACACACATTTTTGTTCATAGCGAAACCTTGTTCAGCAGTTGCCTGTCCACATGATAGCAGCAGAAAGAGCTTCATAACAGGCTAGAATTCATGGAAGTTTTTATCACCATGTAGATGTTTGAAGTAAATGACTTCTGAACACACACAATTGTTTGCTTGGATGCAAAAGAGTTATGGAAACCTGGGCAGAGTTTCATTTTAGCTGGGTTTACACTTTCTATCATGTTAGCTCCAAACCATGATAGATATGGTTGCGACTCAGTCTGCAGAACTGTGATGATCATCCAGAAGACTGCAGCCCCTTTAAAAATGTAACCCGAGTAACTACCCAATAATTCGACCTTCAACTTTTCAACATAAGAAAATTATGAAACTGTCGAGGGGTACCCGACAAGCCAATCTTTTTATCAGGTTTTTGTCAGTGTCCCAGCTCTTCAATTTTATTGCTTACAATTGTCCAATGTTTGCAATGATAAACTCAACTGAAATACTAACTTCCTTTTGAAAAAAATGAAAACCTAGAAATGTTGGGGCCAAGATCAACTTGCCAGCAATGAAACCATGACATTACTTGTCTATCAGACTGACCCATTTGCAGATATCACAGTCAAGCTGTCCAAACTTGTCATATGACCAGTTCAGCCAGTCATGTTTGGCTGGTGGCAAAATAGCTCCAGGAGTGTATATTTTGCCTCACAAGGCAAAACAGGAATGTATATTTTACCTCATAAAATAATTGTAACTTGTGAAATTATTTTCTTTGTTTATGTGGCCTGAAGAAAACTATGCATTGTAATCTCTTTCAGCTATAGTTTGAAAATGTTTGGCTGAAGACAAAATAGCTCCTGGAGTGTTTATTTTGCCTCATGAGGCAAAATTGATACTGGCTGAGTAATATAATAATGTCGGTATCAGCAATGAAAAACACCGGTATCGGTCCAAAAAAACCTGATCAGTCGAGCTCTAGTCTTGAAAACCGATTTCACAATTCAATGCTTTTTCAATACCGTGTGGGAACCCTGTCTTCATGAAGTGGAAAAAATTGGCCATTATCAAACTGCGTGCTTACCAGGTCATACAACGCTTCTCTCCAATTGTTTGAGGTCATGAGGATTGTCACAATCTCCCCCAATGTAAATGAACACTGAGTGGCTCTTTGCCACTTTGCGCAGAGTAAATTTAGGCTTGCAAATTGCCAATGAAAGACTTGTAAGCAATCAATGTTATTTTATGAGGCAATGCTTAAACCAGAGTTGTAAAGCTGAAGGAAAAATATTTGACTCCGACTCCAACCTTTCCAAAATTTCCAACTCCAACTTCACAAAATTTATCACTCTGACTCCTTAACATAAAGGGAAAGTCATTTGGCTGTTGAAGTCAATGGAAATTATGGTGCACAACAAGACAAGACATCTCCATTTCAACAAAAGTTTCAAAAGAAATTGCACATTTCAACAGGAATTCCCTAACTTAGGAGCGTGATGCACAAAAATGATCCAATTGGACATCCAGAGTCGGTCAAAAAAATCTGAATCTGACTCCTAGTGTTGTTAGGAATCCGACTCCACCCAAAAATCTCCGACTCCTTATGACTCCAAAACCCTGCCTTGAACCATGAAATTTTTGCAGATACTAGTTCATGACGTTACAGATCGACTGCAAAGTGATATTGCATCAAAAACACTAAATGAATTAAAAACCGAATCAAAACTGGTATAAATCTTTTTCTTACACGTATCATCACCAAATGATCATGTCATTTCAACTTCAATTTTTGCACATTTTAATTAGATCATGTTTTCTGGGAGCAGAATTCCAGTGCTTATTTATCTAGAACTGACTCTGTCACCAAAACATTTGTGTATCTTCTGGGTCTCTAAGCACAAAAATAGATTGTTGATATCTTGTGAGCTTATCCAGCTGGTTCCACAGGCAGCTGGATGTTCATCTTGTCAAAAGTAATATGGTGTGCATGTTGTTCTTTTTTGCTGCATTAGTCACAAGTATTCCACATAAACCATTACTTGCTTTCAAAAGACTTTGGTCCATGGGCCACACATGGAAACCACAATGCTTTACAGCAAGAAATTAATTACAATGCATAAACATGTAGTTTGAACAAACTGTAAAGGTCCGTAAGTATATATTGCTGATGTATGATAATGGGTAATAGTATAATTTCTGATATTGCTATGGTGTATTCTGTATGTTATTTCCAACTATTCATGTGTCCATTGTAAATTAACTTAAAAAAGAAAATGTTTTAATTCACACCTACAGTTAAGACTAACAGTGCCGTGCCATGCAGATCCATGTGTGTGGTGAAAGCACCAAAAATACCAGGTGAAGTGGATTAACATTTCAATCATGACAACAGCAAATTTAGTTGACATGACTTTGGTAACATTAGCCACCTTTCATGTGCCAGCAGTTGTGTGCGATGTCATCGGTGACTTCTCACACATTGGCCATGGCTGCAAGTGCAACAATGTGGCAGCTGCCTTTGATGTGTCCATGAATTTCATGACAATGAGGAAACTGCAGTCATCTGCATAGTAACCAGTGGATTTTTTCTGGCCTGTCTGGCCTACAATAAAGCGCCAAGTATTCATTAATGTATTTTACTTCAAAGGTTGGAAAAACCTGTTAATTTTAGCAAATTGCTGAAAAAACTGCTTTATCAAGTGCTTACTGAAAGAAATCCAGAGTACTAAAATTTTAAGCCATTTTGAGCCAGAGTTGGATAAAAAATACCTTGACTCCAAAACCCTGGTTTATAGTTCCACAAGCCCAAATATTAACATAAGTTACTACCTTTAGTCCAACCACAAGAGTGCAAAACTAGAGATTTTTTGTAACAGAAGTACTATTAGGAAACCCCATGCTGGGGTTCTGATTGATTCTGAAATAAGCAAGAATGCAGTAAAAGCATTGTATTAATCATCAAAAAAGTTTGACATGTGGTAATCGTGTGAAAGTTTTAAATAAATGTTTTACGATGAGAGGAATAGAGCTAAATGGTTATACATACATTAGAAATACAGACTACGGCAATTTCCTGAAAAAAATGAGCATTACAATACACAGCACACTTGCCTGCTCTTCCAAATCAATCGAATCGTATGATAAGGCTGGTCTTTAATCCACAATTCACAGTAGTTGTATGCTTTTAAACAATAAGAACCAATTCTAACACTTGCAACCACTGCCTAACACGCAAAGATGCTGTGCAGTAAATGGAATTCAATCATAGTAAACCTTAAAAATTGTTTGAAAACCACATTAATTACTTAGTTACCTATTACAAATTGTGACAATTACGGTAGGGTCCTAAATTCTCGCAACCTAGTTTAACAAATCATACAAACAAACTGTGATTGAGGTAAAGAATAGATTGACAAAAAGACTTAAGAAATGATTATGGTAAAGTATAGAATTATAAGAAGATCAGGATGAGCAAAAACCAACTAATTTTCTAATCACTTATGCTAATTAACTAATTCATCTTTAACACCTTCACTGCCAGGACAGTTTGAATAAACCTCGGTTTCTAACATCACTTAGCAACTCCATGAAAAAAACATTTTAGGTTTGGGGTTTCAGGTTTTCTCTGGGTGATGTCATAAGTTGGGTAGGATTTTGATCATTTTAGTTCAGGTTACCTGACCCTCGGCCCCAGCTGCTAGATGGAATTTTTGACTCAACTTTATATCAGAAACTAAGCTAGAATCCGAGTCTTTTGAGACTTTTATTGGCTTTCTAGCATTTCTGGCTCAAAAGTTGTGGCCTAAAAACAAAATANTTAATTCTCTANTTAAATAATTATATAATTAATTTGTTGTTTTAAATATAGGGTCCTACTATACTTCAATCTGAGCTCCGACTACAGGCAAAATGCTCAGCTCTCGTTCTGCAGCCCTGGTAAAAATTTAGCTTCAGTGGAAACGAACCAGCATTACTTGGCGTGACATTTAACACCCTACTGATTTGTGTAGTGACAAGCCAAGCGTTCCCTACTGGCATGTTTTTTTTCAATTGTCCTCTAAATTTTTACACATTCACAATTTCACAGGTCAGGTTTTGAAATGTTGCCAAGGTGAAAGTTTGTACTGCTGTGGTCTGGGAGGTTTGTGAGCGCAAGACTCATTGCTTGTTGCAGATCATACTTCAGCTTGCCAATACCCTTCCTTTATGCAATTTACACAGCTTCAAATATACATGGAAGTTTTAAATATAACACCCTGTCCAATTACGCTACATTAATTGTGATTCATAATGTATACAAAAACCAAATCTCACAACGGTTTCAATGGAATTGGGTTTCCATAAGTATTTTTTCTTGAAAATTTGTAGCCTACCAACTACTTCAATTTTCCCAAGTTTCATGCACAAACAAGCGCCAAGTAGAAAAAATAAAAAGATTGGAGCAATGTTCATCGGTTGGAAAGTTTATAACCTCATCAGTGCTTTGGTTGCCCTGTAGTTACTGCGATCTTTATTCCTTGCAAAAATCAAACCTTCAAATGTTCGCAGTGGAGCTGCTTTTTCATGAGATGTTTTTTCTTTCGCATTCATAGGCTACCAACTGCTTCAATGTTGTCAAATGCATGTATTGGACTGAAAAAATGTCTGTGCATGCACACTAACCCTTGATGTGGTGGAAGCAAGTACAATGCTGATGTTGTGGAAGATTTAAGCCAAATCCTATTACCCAATTTAAATTAACATTTTGAATTTGAATAGTTTTGGACCCAAATTCTGGATTCGGTATTCCAAAATCCCCATCCCTAAGTCTGACTACATCAAGTATTGTGTAATATACCCATAAACTGCTCAATGACATTGCATTCACTCACAGGTTTTTGCACAGTAAACAGATGACTTTCTATGAACAAATCAGGGTACAGCTGTGGTGATTGACTGTTCCAGTGACCCTGGTTTGCTCAGAATGCGATACTATACAGTTGTTCATTACAGTGAAGTAATGTCATTCAACTGAAGTTTGCGCAATGCAAAATATCAGTGTCAACAATGTAAAATATTGGAATTTGCCCAAAAAAGCCTGATCAGTTGAGTTTTAGTTGAAGTATTGCCCAGTACAAAAATATTCTGTGGACCATACAAGAAACGTGTTAGCTAACACATTTTCTCAATTACAAATTTGGGTAATACAGATGACCCTGGATATCTGTATATCATTTGAGTGCCTAAACAGCTTTTGAATAAGATTCTCAAATCCCAAACCAAGATCATTCGTACATGAAAAGAATAGTCTGGTTAGCCCCATAAAGTTTAATTGCATAATAATGTTGTTTTCATTCATAGATATGTGTCACCCAATTGTGTATTTCTGTGCAGTATTGAAAGTAGTCCCTGAGCTTCCACCCAAAATGAAGAGTATTAAAAGCAGTCCCTGAGCTTCTACCCAAAATGAAGAGGTGTAGCATTTGGTACAATTCATCAGCAATGTCAGTTTCAAAGGATGAACATAAACCCATTTTTCAAAATGAAAAACACATGCTTGATAGCATGCTGAAAAGCCTTAAACAAACATCAAATGAAAGTTTTTAAATAAATATAATTGACTGCTTAGAGTACATTCATGTGATTTAATTCACATCATTTTCACCATTGCTTGTGTTCAATTAAGTCACGTTTAAACAAACTGTCTCTTGAGCAACAAATGTTGGGTGTACCTAAATTTTTGTTCCACGACAACCATGTAAATAGAAGTTTAGTTTGACCTGTAGTTTTTAGAAGCACGTTAACACATTGGGAGCTGGTGTACAAGCATATCATACTTTGAAATCATGCACTGAGCTGCTAATTTCATGCCACTTGTCAACTTCATAACTTGCCAGTCAATTGTTCTAAAGAGCTATCCAAACCCTCAAAAGACTCAGCGAGTCTTCTAGCTTGCAACAAAAAAATTTGGGGTTTTGGGCTTTAGGTTTTTTTGTGGGTGACGTCATAAGTGGGGTAGGTTTTGACCATTTTCACTCAGGTTACCTGGCCCAGGGCCCAAATTGCCCAATGGAAGTAATTAGCTTTTTTTTATTGGAAACTAGGCTAAAATCCGATTTTTTTTAGTATTTGATCAGCTTTCTAACGTTTTTGGTTAAAGAGTTATGATAAAATTACCAATTTTGTTTTTTCGGCCATTACTTTTAAACCGAAACTCTATAAAGTTGATCAAATACTTTCATCTAGTGGTTGGGCCTAGGGCCAGGTAATCTTAGCCAAAGTGGCCAAAAATTTATCGCATTTATGACACCACTTACAAAAAAATTGAAACCTAATCCTAAAAATTTTTTTTTCATTGCAGACTCAAAGTCTTGTCGCATCTTTTGAGGGTTGGCACAGCTCTCACAATTGGCAGAGGAATTATGGAGTTACAAAGTGATAGCCTTTTAAGTGCCTCACTCTGGTCTTAAAGGTAAAACCAGTGCAGCTCCAAAGGTGTTAAAATCATAGTTTTATAAATCTTTTTGCCAGCAAGCTACCAGATATCAGCAATGTCAAGCAGCAAGCATTTGGACAGAAATAAAGTTAAATAGCAAACTTGGAGATATTTGTCTGATAAGGATAATCGCATATTCTGGTTGAAAGCCAGGGCTGCGGAGCCATTGTAAAATGACACTGCTCTAGCTCCAGAGCTCTTCTTTTCATGAACATGGCTCCAGCTCTAGCACTCTTGGTTTTCATGAGTCTAACTCCGGCTTTGGAGCTCTCTTTTTCATAACATGGCTCCGGCTCTAGCTCCTGTTTGTTTTCACACATCAACATTTTCAGTTGTCTTGGTGTTCCCCAAGTTGAATGGAAAATGAAACACATCAAGTACATAATACCAATTATTTGAGTAAGGGTCATTTCATTACAATTCATCCCAAATTTCTGAAATTTGAAATCACATGATTTAGGTTTTTTGTTCCTTTTCACATATGTTTACACCTATAGATTTTTAGGAAAATTGATTGAGTGGTTTTTTATTTATCATTGCTTTATGTATTTTTATGCATTAGATAGCATTCGCATTGATGAGCAACACAAAAATGAGTATAACTTTGGATCTGCTAGTCCAATCCTAATGAAATTGGTGTCTATCCGCATGTTTTCTAGGATGGGCTTTCTAAATATGCAGTTTAAATTTACCTAAAACCAATACTTTCATGATATTTGCATTTGCACCCCCCTACATTGCTCGTCCCATTTGGCATGGATGCCGAAGCTCTCTCGCATATTCTGCTGAAGAGCTATGTTGTTGGTAAAAACTGCTGGTTTTAGGCCGATTTCCAGGTACAATATATTAGTAGACCAGCTGTCAAGGTATTAAACCAGAAACGCTAGAAAGCTAATCAAACGCTCAAAAGACTCAGATGCTAGCCTAGTTTCCAATAAAAGCTTAATTAAAATACTTCCATCTAGCAGTTGGACCCAGGGCCAAGTAGGTTTAGTACATCATCACTAGCAGATAGTGGGTTGGTCTGCTAGGAATATGCTAGTCTAGAACCGCCATCACAAAGTTTTTAATAGGGGCTTTGCATTTTTGTGGGGGGGCTTGAAATTCTAAAAATTGACAAAAACTCCACTGATATATAGTGTTTCATGTTTCAATTTCGGGGGGCTAGCCCACCAAAACCCCCTGTGGTGATAGGATTGTGCTAGTCTCACAAAGTGTTCACATCACACATTTTGTGCTGCTATAGGACATTGTCTTCCAGTCCCTTGATTTATAGCCTAGCTGTAACACACATAAGCTGCCCACAAGGTCTTCCAACCTTTTTTTCAAGGGCCACATAAGCTATTAAACAGCACCTGAGGGCCAGACATCTCACATGTGATTGATTGTTTCAGGTATGCTACATTCCACCAAATCAACAAGCTTTTTGTATATATGCTATTTTTTCATTATTCACAAAATGTCTTCGCGGCCCAGATGAAATGGCTTCACAGGCCAGATTTGGCCTGAGTCGCGTAGTATGGAGACCCTGGTGTAACAAAAAGATCACGAAACTTTGAATCATCTGGTGTCTGGTCTAGAATATTCCATCCAGCACTTTTGTCTTATACATTATTGTCAAAGTGTCAAAGACAAGGGAGAGTAAAATTGGATAATATAATATGTCCATAGCCCTAACCACTTTTTTAAAGGTTTGGTTTAAGGGAACACCAAGAAATTTTATGAGACCGCTATTTTTTAGCAAAATGTGCAAAATAATTCCTAAACGTATTGTTTATTATAGTATTGGCAGTCACAGTGCACAATTAGTACTACTGTATTTACAAAAATGTCAACACAAATTTTTCAACTTCAACTTCATTAAACAGCTGTTGTTGATCAGTGAAAGCATCGGTTTCTTGCTTGTCACCTGCAGATTCGAGGGTCTTTAGTGCTCGCTGTGTCACTCTCCGTTTATTATTCGCTTTTATCCATTTCAATCACAAATTTCATGAGCATTCTCAAGAGCACCTTCATCATTGAGCTGCTCTGGACCCAGTCTCATTGCCATGGGGGCCTTTGGTACAGTTAGCCTCTCAAACAAAGCTCCCAGCCCCTTAACACTTTGAGAGCCGATCTACGATATATTCGTACTTGGATTTCGGCCTAAAAAACAGCAGTTTTCAGTTGCCTTACCAATGCCATAGCTCCTCTGCCGACTGCGCTAGAGAGCTGTTCAAGAGCTCAAACGGATTGGCCAGTCTAGTAGATTGCACTCGAAAAAAAATTTTTTGGTTGGGGGTTGCAGATTTTTTGTGACTGACGTCATAAGTGAAGTAGTTTTAGGGTCATTTTGGCTCA
>JGI24158J21664_10011878_pt1 | contig 11563 bp, 6 predicted proteins | sample Ectturendosymbi3_FD_21664 | JGI IMG/M metagenome (IMG submission 21664)
GTATAGGTTGCGGGATTAATGGCCAATTGCAAAGAGGTTACTCTTGTCGGGCACAAATGGCCATGACGTTTAATTGTCATGGACCGCAAGGTTCCAGGCGAAGAGGAAAATAAAAACCCGACAAAAAAGAAATCCTCTTCGGGTTGCCATAACCCTTTCTTGATCCACGCATACCCATTATAAAGATAGCATATTAACAGCGCGGGCCTCAAGTTAAAAATACAACTGAACAAGTGAACCACTGTTAAATAATAAATTCTGTGGGTGTGACTAAACTGACTACTACCATTAGGCATACTGAAATGCGTCTGTAAAAAAAAAAAACTGGTCCTGAATAGCAATTGGTGGACATTGTTGGCTACATATCTTTATTACCAAAAACGTATATACGTATCTTTTTACCAAGAAGGAAAAGGCCTACATCACTGCACAGCTCACGAGTACAGTAGGCTACAGAGACAGTAATTAATGCTTCCAGATTCATCAACAAATTTGATCATTACTATATCTAGACAGTGTAGTCTCAGCATAGTGTAGAAGTCGATTGTCAAAAACAGCAAACGTGCTGTTAAAGATTGCATTTTGTTGATTTTGTCATAGAGAATTTGTTTATGATACATACTGTATTAAGTCTAGAAAATGACCATTCTCCTATGCAGTTGTTCACCACGTGAGTTAAATAAAGGTGCAAGTCTTTCCCCACATTTGCACAAGAAGACTCCAAGTACACTACCCAACGGCCAGTGAATAGATTCCAAATCAAGGGAGGCGAACGAGGCGATGGCCTTGGGCCCCCCTCTTTCAGAGATGCTGTGAGAGCCTCCTTCAAGAGTTTCGCACTTAATTTTTGCATTGTTTTGCTAAAAAGCTCATCAATCACTCTAGAGCTGCATTTAATAAGCTCTGAAGCCAGTCATATGTTTGTCAAAACAAAGCAGAAATTATGTGCAAGTGTGCCAAAAGCAGCCCCTCACTTTAATGTGCAGACACAGAACAATTTAAAATCAAATGGCTTCAAACAATTTACCATGTGAAATGGAGTTTCACGCAGAAGCAAAGTCCCAGACAAAATAAAAAATTTCACTTGCTTTCAGCAAATAAAGTTTCTGTACGGCATGTGTAAAATATAGGGTCCCATTTCTGAGAGTTTGACTAGAGTACCTAACTTCTAATATCCACCCTTGCGTATAATAAGGAACAAATTTAACACAAATGACCACGGGGCCTGCAATTTTGGGGGCCATAGCCCAATCTCGTAGCAATTGCTACTGTTGCTAATCTGGCACTGATGACATGTTTATTTTTACATTTCTTCCTATAATGCAATGGTAGACCTCACACTATAGTAGTACCCTTTAGATCAACGGTACACAACCTGCTGCTATATGGCCGCATGCAGCCTTTGATAATGAAATATGCGGCCATCCACATATAATTAAAAATGCATGATTTGACAGCTGTGTTGGCATATATTGAAGCAAAACAAATGTAAGGCAAGAAATTTTTAATAAATTCGTTAAAATGTTTGACATTTTATTATACTTTTAAGCACAAGTAAATGACATATACCAGATAAAACCTATTCTTTAATTAAACGCATCTCATATATATAACTCAAACTCATTGGGGGCCGTACTTCATATAAATAAAAGTAATGCGGCCAGCAATAGGAAAAGGTTGTACACTCCTGTTTTAGATGATATGATATGAACAACTAACTCTACAAATAAGTAACAAGTAAAAATAGCTAGGAAAATGCCGTGAGACAGAAGCAGCTATTTCCATATTCTAATGCAGTAGTGAAAATCGTCTTGGCAGTTGGCACAGAAATGTAAACCACAGAGATGCCATCAACATGGAGGACATTTACTGGCATTTTGAAAACAAAACTGGGAACATTTTCCTCATTTTCCAAATGTAAGTGTTTCAAACATGAAGAGTTGTGCACACTTTACATTATACACAAATTGTTTAAATGTTGGCAGAATATATGCCACAAGTTGTTTTCTTTCAAGTGATGCACATTTTTGCGTCTTGTTCCATGGCATTTTCTATGTTCTCAAGGGAGATCTAAGTTGATGGAAAAGTGAATGTCTATATCTGATAGTACCCATTATGCCATATTTATTGGCATAAATGTAATCAAAGGATAGTGTGACTTCAGAAGCATCAACTGCTCCTGTTATGAAACTGGCAATATATATATATGGTAAACTCTCAAAACATGCCCACTGCCCAATACCCAATATAATTTTTCAGGGAAAACCCCTGGTATCAAAAGTGTTAAGCCACCTTACCAATTTTGAGACCAGTTTTGGAAAAGGTGATATTATTCAAAATATATCTGATAATATGATGGAAGTTTTGCTTTACATCTTGAAAATATGTAGAGATATATCTTCACTTCAATGTCAGTCACAGTTTTGGTCGTTTTTTACCCAAAAAAAGTAATTACCCAAAAAAAAGGCTTTCAAATTGTTCATACAATTTTACCACCACATACTGGTGTGCAATAAACAACACACAATACACAAAGATTCTAACTTTTCAATAATTAAAAACGGTGCCTTTTGGCATTATTATTCATCATTTCTAATTGCCACCAATTTTAATACAAAGTATAAAATGAGTAGTCAGGTTTCATAGAAGACAGTCTTAGCAATAGAAATTAGTGTTCATTTCACTGGAATAAGAACGTTTACAATGAAGTCTTACCCAGAACAAGCACCAGGAACTGTGACATTAAGAGCACTTGCAGCATCATGCAGATGTGTTTGGCTATACCCTAGTCCGTGCATGTGTTCAAGTGTTAAGTTTTTTGGTGACCTTCCACTAGCATTGATTCCACGAACAGATCTAGATTTTCTATCAAAATATAGGCAGAAGACATCTCCACCCAGTCCTAAATAACAAGAGCAATAGAAATATATACACCAGAAATAATACCTACACACATTTTAAAAAAGAGTATGGCAAAACATCGTGTACAATATCTTCCCAAGGTACTTACCATAAACGTAAAAGCAGCCAAAACCTTGACCATATAACACACATACTGCAATGAATAAGTAAGTAAACATTCAAAAATGGTATGCAACAGAGGAGATGTTTACAGAAGTATAACAGACAAAGTATTAGCACTTTTGAAGAAAAACACTACATTGTACAAGAGATGCATTTTTTATAGATGCTCTACATTATTTTGGTGTAAAGTTTTCAAGCCAACAACTAATCTTTCATGATCCTGTTTTTGCCAGCTAACTAAAAGAATAAATAAAAGTGTAATTCTTACCAGTGGAACATGGTTCTGTAACATTTAAAGCAGCTGCAACACCAACAGCCGCATCAGCAGCATTTCCACCATATTTTAAGATCTGAACACCAACTTGTGATGCTGTTGTTTGGCTACTTGCCACACATCCTCCTTCACTTTGAACCAAATGTTTTGAAATAAAAACAGACATGAATATCAGTTTATACAGCAAGTATCACAATGGCAATCAATTTTTATTTTACCACAGTTTAAAGCTGAATGTAAAATAAATGCCCATCTTGGGTTAACAATAAAATAACTAAGTGAATGCTAACTCAAGGACATGACAACACTGATAGTACTGCTATCATAAATGTCAAGACGAAGTACAAAGGCCAAAAAGCAGTTTATGGTACCATGCAACTCAGAACTTATTACATACAGTACTACTATTGAACTCACTTTAAGCATGAAATTCTTTGAGGACAGACTTTAAGGGTCCACAGTAAAAACAAAAAAATCCATTTTAACAAACTGGCACTGATCTCAATTACACGTTTACAATTTAAAAACAGATTATAAGAACAAAAAATAGTTCAATCGTGCGTAACAATTACACCCATGAGGACTTCATATTCATACCCAAAACTCTATGTCAAAATCTACAAAAACAATATAACTTTTGTATTAAAACTCTTTTTGTACAACTGTAGTTATAAGTTGTAATTTAACAAAGCAAAACTTTTCTCCATAAAAATTTTGTTTAATTTCCCTCGTTTAAGTTTGCTAGGCTAGCATTAATATAATGGGTTCTATTAAAAAATGTTAAAAGCCTTATTTCAGTTGTATGTGTTCAGCTTTTCTGCAGAATCACAACAAAAAGCCAACAACAGGTCATGAAAACTGCTTCATTGCACATCAAGTAAGTGCAAACTTCTGCTATCATGCAAACCACTTAAATAAAATCTCTAAAAGTGATTTTAACAAACTCTGCGTAGCTTTTGCAAGAAAGTACAGGAAAGATACAACCTTAGCTCTATGTTTTGTTACTTTTTTTGTCAGATTTTGAAACGCTAAATTCTATCCATAACGAGTTTTAAATAATCAAAGTTTGCTAAGCCTTGACTGTGCAAAAAAGTTAGGATTCTTTCTAAAGCAATGTCTGAATAAACTCTTCCAACAACCCTTTTGCTATTATTTCTTTATTACTTGTTTCAATTACTTAACATATAATGTACTTTTTCATAAATATTTCGCAGCTTGGTGCAAACTAAATAACAAACTTTAATATAGGAAAGTGTTTGTAAAATTACTGAATTTTCACTGCACAACTTCACAATCAGAGATTGACCGATATATCGGCCTGGGTGATATTTGGGTTTTACCGATATATTCATAACGGCTGATTTTATCGGCCTCAGTAGGTGTTGACAAAATGCTGTTATATTCCTCACGCATCCAGACAACTTGTGCAAGAAAGCACCATGAAGCAAGTCAACAGTTATCTTACAGCAAGGGTGGCCAACTTGTCTTCAACTGGGATCGACTAGAAAATTTCTTGCAAACTCGCAATCAACCAGTCGGTAATAAAGTCACAAGTACAAAATGCCAAAGTCAAGTATCGCACATGCAAATACAGTGTACCATCGCCTTAGTAAGTGATGCACAGGTAGAAGGCAAAGTGTCTGTTACGCTTACATCAGGATTGTTATGCAATAATAGGAAAACATATTGCAACATCTTCGTGGCATCTGCCTTGCTAGCCTAAGGTTAGCCATTGCATGAGACACCAAAGAATATATGTGACCAATCAATTGGTGGATGATTTGTATGTACGTTCTGAAATATTGATTGAAAAGTATTCTTTTTAGGAACTTGTCAATTCAATGCAAAATCAGGCTTGATTGACCAACTGACACTTGGTCATCGACCGGTCGATTGTGATCAACTTATTGGCCACCCCTGCCTTACAGCAATGCTAGCAGGTGCATTGTCATAAACTAGCAGATAAGATGAACCGTGGAGCACACGTCAGTTGTCGCAGCTGAAACAAAAGCATCATCGGAAAGTTTCACAAAGACCGTGCTTCCACGTGCAGGTGTTGTGTATGAATAAACTCCTGTTGTAGGCTACTTCTAGAGAAGTTGTCACAACACAAAAAGTTCAACTGTAACTTGAGGTGCAGAAGTCCAATCGATGCCTAACTCAGCACAGATTAACTTAAGAAAAGCTTGCATGAAAAATGAGCTGTGTTGTTATGTTAAGCAACATTTGTGGTGTTATAAATACGATTACAAATGCAATTGCTACTCACTAGTGATGCCAACTGTCGCGGTGAAGCAGTTTCATATAACATCTTGAAAGGATCCTACTTTTCTTAACTCGATGTATTAGGCTTTAAGCATGCTGGTTTATACTGTACGCAAGCTAAAATGTCCTCTTCATGGGTTATCGTTTTCCATGGGGCATGTTAATGATAATTATGATCTCACAATCCAAGCTGTTGCAATGCACTACTCCAGCATTTCACAAATACGTTGAAGCAATGATTTGGCGAATAGTGGTTAGGCTGATAACAGCACAGTGGTAGTCACTATTCATTGTTGCATCACAATTGCTGTTGTGCATTAGTCAAACACGACCAGCAAAAGCAGTGCTTGCAACAACGCAACTTACGCATGCTAAAAGTGCAGTGTTTGTGATTGGATCAGAACTACCATGGCATTATTACACAATCACCTGATGTGTTGTTCGCACATGTGCACTTTAGATTCTGTTATTGCGACTTGTTCTTTATAAAACTTACTTCTGGCAGACGGGCAGTAATCGGTTGTAGCAGTAATCAGTTGAAGCGATGCTTCATATAAATAACTTTGTATGGTTAGGTTTAAGGTTGTAGATGACTGGTTAACAAACACACTACCATAGACCAAAAAGGTTCTATGGAAAAAAATTCATTTTTGGCAATGGTTAATTGAATACAGTATTCCACTAACTTTAACCTGCTTAACTTGATGCTCCGATTTGTACTTCCTTCTTCCTTTTCATTGTTTACCATCTTTTAACTTTCAAGCACTATTTTTGCTTTTTTTGTTGTAAGCACTGTAGCAGTTCTCTTTCAATCAGTGTTTTGTTCTTAGTGTTTTGTTATTTTTAACATTCTTTTTTATTCCCCACTGTGTTTATTCATTGCAGACAGTGCATATTATGCTAACAAGTTAATCAGATTAATTCAAAATCATAGCAAAATATTAAAATTGCTGCAATTTGAAAAATTTTATCTCATCAATCCTGATTTTTGAAGTTTTTGAAAACAAAGGTAAGGCATAAAGCACATTAGATTTTTGGCAATGAAGCACAAAACAAGATTTAACAATTTTGGAAATATCGGTTATCAGTTTCGGCTATCAGTATCAGCCCCAAAAAAGCCATATCAGTTGAACTCCATTCACAATTTGCAACTTTTTTCGACTGTGGCGTAGAAAACATCCTTTGACCAGATTATAGATTTTCTGCAAAGATATAAATATTGCTAGAAAGTACAAGTCCTGCACAATACACAAAAAAGCTATGCAAAGATTGATTTAAGCAATAGTTTTTCATTAAAGGTTTTATTAGTTTTCATGATAGAATTTCAGACAAGGTCAAGTCCATTCCAGGTAATGAAGGAATGTTCCAATTTGCAGATTCTGTCTGCATAAAACAAATATCATTTCAATTCCTATGTCACTATAAAGTAAAACATCATGTTTAAGTAATCAGAATACCTTAGCAACTGTGGTAAACAGGAAGATGTATGGTGTTCATATACTGTAGTTCTTGGTCACAATTAATTCTGCAACTGGATATGAAAGCCATTATAGAGAGATTTTATGAATAACAACTAAGAGCGAATATGCTGAGTATGCCCTTATGCACACAGTCCTCATGCATATTTCTCCACATATAACTTTATCAAAACTTTACATTTAACTGTGTTTTGACCAGAAACTTTAAACTCATACACAAAAAATTAATTTGCGAAGAGTACTTGATAAGAATACTTCCTGAAAAAGTTTTTTTGACATCTTGGCATTTTGATCTTAACTAGAATAAAATTATTTAATATTTACGTTAATATACTTAACTCATTGCTGCAGAAAAATAATTGCACCATGGGTGATACCAAACCTCTTTTAGTCACATGCATCAAATGTTTTCAGAAATATTATCAAATGTTTTCAGAAATATTATCAAATGTTTTCAGAGATAACTTTCAAAAAAAATTTTTTTGCATCTCCAAATACAGGTCAATCAAAATTAATTATGAGATCATTGTAAAAGCTTTTCTATTCAACTGATTGGCTTTAAACAGCATAGAGCTTATTATAAAATACTCTGGTTGACTCACATGTGTACACTAATGCAAACCAGACAAAAATCTTGTGTGCATAAATTCTCAATTCTTATAAATTTAAAAACTTACATTTCCAAGCACTTTTATATTTACATTAATTGTAAATTGGAATGCTATAGATTACCACAAAATTAAAAAAATGTTTCCACAAAAACATTAAGTAGTATTTCACTTTTATGTTACTACTGCTGAAATGCTGTGGCATAAACACAACAAACAATTAAACTACTACATTTTTCCACAGTTCATAAGTAACTGCTATGTACAAGTTTTCATTATTACACTTCAGTTTATTTAACACTTTCACAGAATTCTAAAAGATTGCGGTAATTGACGGTCTGTTTTTCAATGTTTGTTCTCTTTCAGTATTGCCCACAGTTATGTACTTATTGCAACATCTCCACTGTGGCATAATCGGGTTGACGTTTTTATATTTTCTCTTATCAGCCTTACAACTAACCATGTAAAATAGGCCTTGCGTCTAGGCCCATAACCAGCTTGAGACACTACAGGGGAAAAGAGTTTTTTGAGAGGGCCTAAATTTATCAAACTATGTCCAATATTTTTAAACCATATCCAACACACTTTTTCAGGGGGGGGATTTTTTCTAGGAGGAAGGCATCACCCCTACTGTGCCCCCTAGTTATGGACCTGCTTGGGTCTAAAAAAAAACAAAAAATACGAAGTATTTTAATAAGATACTCTAATGCATGGTAGAGCACACCCACTTATTTTAGCAGCCTCAAAACCAAACCGTACGAATCTATGCAGTGCTAGAAATAAGTTTAGAACATCCTACACCATTGGTGGGCAAACTAAGGCTTTGTTTGTATGGTCTGCAAGGCAGCCAAACGTACATAAATAAATAGCACATATTCTGAATCTATGTTAAAGCAACTTTATCAATTAGATGAGAATTCTCCAGATTTTATTCCACATGTTTCATTTGAAACCGCATTTTCACTTGATCGGAAGTGACTATTTTGTAATATAAGTGGCCCCCGGTAGAAATAAAGTTTTCAATGTGACCCTCCATACAAAATGTATTGTTTGCCANCCCTTGTACTTGTAGTTGTACTACTACACCAATACGCGATGGTTCCACCACACGGAACAATTGTCAACAAAAAAGTGGATAACTCATTACTTCTGAAAATCATTCCTTGTTCTCTCTTTAGTACATCTTCCTTGTGCGCTTTGCTACATTATTAAATTACAATAAATATCAATCAACAACTCTGGCACACTAGAGATGGCACGGTCCAAGATTTTTCAGGCCCGGACCGCCCAGAGCTTGCAACACTCAGCCCATTAACCGCTCGTAGACCGACGACATTTATTCTTTTCCAAACTGGCTCGCCAATGGCCCGCTAAACAATTGGAAGTCTTGTCCATTTTGTTTTCTGAGACAAAATATATGCTGAGACTATTTTGCCTTTTGTGAAAAATGATTGGTTGAAGTGGACATGTCATGTGACAAGCACATTAACAAAGTTACATGCTTGGTAAGCCTAAAACCCTAAACCTAAGACCTCAAGCCGCAAACCTAAAACCCAAAACCTAAACTTAAAACCCTAAACCTAAAACCTTAACCATAAAACCTTAACCTAAATCCCTAAACAGTAAACTTAAAAATAAAACCCTTAACCCGTCCCGTCAACATTGGATAGCTTTTTTGAGCTTAGCCCCCTAAAGAATAGCTCCAAACCCCACAAACTGAAATATTAAGCTATACTGTATGAATCAGTGGATTTTTTGTCAAATTTAAAGGTTGCGTGTAAAAGGCGGAGCTCCTTAAAAAGCGCGGAGCTTGGCTGCGGAGGTTTGATGATGTAACCGGAATGGAAAAAAGTTGCGTTGCAAAATCAAAAAAAGGAAAAAAGTGAAGGAAAAATGTTGTATCATAGCAACTTAACATGCCTTTCTCCCAAACATGGAATACATGGAAGTTTGCCATGTTTAAAAATTTTATACATTCTCAAGTGTTGAAACCTATTTTTTCATCCCCGAACCGTTGTGAAACTCAGATTTAACCAAAAATTATAAAACTTCAAAATAGACTTTTTTTACTGTAGCGTAACATAACCTTTGGAGTAAAGTTATTTTTGCTGCTGTTTAGTTCTTATTGCTCAACAAAAAATATCAGTTTTAACAACTCTGGTTACGTCATCAAACCTCTGCAACCAAGCTCCGCTAATTACGCCTTACGGAGCTCCGCCTTTCACAGGCAACCAATTTTAGAATGTCAAGACACCCGCACAAAAGAACAGCCCTCCTATTGAAGACTTGCTGGAGGCTGTTCTGCTCTCAACCTAAAACTCTCATCCTCCATGCCTATAAACCTGAACCCTCACCATAAAACCTTCAACCTAAACCTAAAGCCCTAAACCTAAAACTTTAAACGAAAAACCCCACAACCTTTCCTATAAACTAAAGAGATTGTAATTTGGTGCATGATACTGCATATATCAAAAACACCTACAGTACGCCATCAAAATGCTGCATAAAACACGTTCCCTCCAAGAAGCCACTCAGCACCAAAATCGCTGACCGCTGCGCTCATGCAAGAAGTTATCACCATACATGAAAAGTTAGTGTGACTGCCAGTCGCGCCTGACAGAATGCTCACATATGGGGAAAGCAAATTTGCCTTAAAATACATCAACTGCAAAGCAATGCCAAGTGGTTGCAGTCACTTTTATTACCACCTGACCAAGTGGCTCTTTTAACTCAAAAAAATTTTAAAGGTTTTTTCAATATTAGCGGGCAGCTCGGTGAAGTCCTACCACTAAAAATATTGTCAGCGGCCCGGTCGTTCAACCTCAGCGGCCCGCCCAAAACTTGATCCATTGGCGGCCCGTGTCATCTCTACCGCACACATCTCTTCTCTGTAATATCTTCCACAAGGACGTGTTTTGCTGATTAGGGGAACACCCTAAACCGCAAACCATCTTGAACGAAAAACGCAACTCCAATGAATCAGAAACAGCTAGGACAGAGCACAGGTTCGAAGTTCCTGGACATGAGCGCAATTTGGTGGGGGACACGGGGGACGTGTCCCCCCACTTTTTCAGGCGGGGGGGACATAATATGCCATATCCTCCCCACTTTTTTCTCTTTAGGTTTTGCATTTGGAAAGTTTTAAAAAATAAAAGTGATGTTTGTCACGTTTTGTGTGAAGAGCTTTTCATGTTTGATGGAAGGCCAAACATAGCCAAGTTCATGTTGAACACAGAGTTTGGTGTAGTATCACTGATTCTGTTAGTTTATAAATTTTAGCTTCGACAAAACGATTCTTTAACATTTTTCAAGTTTCTGGAGATGGTGAAAGATCTCTAAATGCTTCTGTCCGACATTTTACCCTGTGAGGTATACTGTTATAAAGGTTATTTTCTTAAAACCGTGAGAGTAATACAGCCGCACATGTGAGAGACCACAGGACAGCCATGATTTGTTCCGTGCAGAAATGTAACTTGCTTTGCTGCAACGATGGTTGTCACGTATTCAGAAATAGACAGCGCATAATTTATTCATGCTAGTGTATACAATGTTACAAAGTTAGATTTTCAGTCAAATATCTGCGAAGTTTTTTGCCGAAGACAAAAAGTTGGGGTGAGTTTAGGTAGCAAAAGACTGTTTTCAACCATTAGTGAATAGGATTTCGATCAAAACGTTGGAGAAGCAGCCCACAGTATTTACCTAGCTGTATATTGACCTATAACTCAAAACGTAGGGACTTGACTCGAAAATAAGGATAAAATATACATTTATCCTAACTTCTTCCAATGTCGCGACAATGGTGACCAACAAATCCAAAAGATATTTTTTCCTTGACTCTTACACATTATGCTTGTGTGGAATGCATTGGTTCGTAAGTCATCTGATTCACTTGAGTTTAACCAAACCCACAATGC
>JGI24158J21664_10011881_pt1 | contig 11561 bp, 5 predicted proteins | sample Ectturendosymbi3_FD_21664 | JGI IMG/M metagenome (IMG submission 21664)
TTCACCTATCACGTCCTGCAACAGAAAAGACATTCGTTAAAAAATGTTTTTTTATCGAACAAAATATGGGTACGCATCTTTTTGGGTCACCCTGTATTACCGAAAAATTTATTACAAATATTACCAAAATAAATTTGAGGAAATATGTTGTGCCAAAGCATTCACTTCTCTTTTCAAACTCCACATGCTTATACAAACTATATAATGATGTTATACGCACAGATCAGCGAAGGGTTATCAAGTTTTCATTTTAGACATTTTTACTCCAACTTTGTGCTGAGTTGTATTAGAATCAGCCTGACCACAGACTTGATCATACGCGCTGTGTTGACAGTTTCTCCGTACTAACAAATGTACACTAAGTCTCGCGATTCAGGCGGCTTCGGTAAAAATCGGATCACAGTTTACTTGCAACGGAAGATTGATTTCGCTCAAAAGAGCATCGTCAGTCCTCAGGATAGTAAGATCTGCAAGCAGGCCCCACGAGAGGTTGGTGCAGCCGGTGCGGCACCGGGGCCCATAAGAGTCTGAGGGGTCCATGAAACTCAAAGGTAAACATTGAAATAACCCAATTATGCGCAAAGTTTTTATTGTTATAGCTTTGTATATACAATTTTGTGCAAATTAATTTAATAAAATTGTTGTTCAAGTCGATTTACAATGTATTGCCATTTCTTTTGTTGTGCAGCTGGGAATATTTTTTAACAATCAAAAGATTCCTTACACGCTTATCTGTTAGCATTTTCGAAACAGTTTTTGACTTGGACTACGTCTAAGAACCCCCACAAACCAAAAATGCTAAACAAAATAACTCAACAATGTTTTGTAGGGATAATGTTTGGGTAAAAACAAAACGGTTTTCGGTAAATTTAAAGTAAATTCAATTTTTTGGTCTTTACTGTCTATTGAAATAATCCTTTCTCAGCACAGAATCAGACACTAAGATCTTATAGAGTATATATTTCGCCTACAAAGTAGGCATCATCAGCTCTAATTGAAATACTCTTTGAAAATAGCTGTTTTTGAAATGCACCATAGAAAATAACGCAAAAAATCCAATGAAAGAAAAATGTTTTGCAAATATTTTGCCAATTTCTTAAACAAAACTTACATAATTTTTTCCTCTTAATATTTTCATTTGATGTTGTAAGACACAAAGGACAACCTGTTCTGCAATTTTCAGATCTTTCGTGAATTTTCAATTGGAATAATAGGCCTTTCAAAGACAAAAAAGGAAAAAATAACTACATTTGGGATTTTGTTCCCTGCTGCCCCCCAAAAAAGAATTTTTCAACTCTTTTCGCGAAATTATGGTCATCATCGACATTTGTTATATAATTTCGCTCCACGACTGTTTGAATGAAAACACCGAATTTTTTGGCTGCGCAAAAACGTTTTTCTCCTAAAATACGTCAAAATGACATGACAAATTCGCGGAACATACCTCAAAAAATGCGTTGCTGTCTCAACTTCCCAGAAATGTCTTACATGTTGATGTAGCTTCAGTGGTTTGGACGTTACACCCCGAAACGTCCTTAAAAGTGAACAACATATCCTGTGCGATCCTCGAGAGCCGCCTTATCGCTGTTGTCAGTTACGGTAAACTAGTTCCAAGGAAATTGCCAAACAAGGCGCAAGGATGACATGTTTCAAATGAACCTGTCGCCATCGAACATCTGTGGCGAACCACACTGAAATTTTGAGAACACCCTGCGAAACTTTTGAGCTTAAGCAGGAAATGAATTGCAGCGACTACTGTATGTATTGGTAATTTGCATCTTCTGTAGCGAGCAATAGGTGNTTCAGACTTTAAACAAAATTCTCCAGTTTATATTTGGGGCAGCTTATGCTTTGATTCATACTTTTCAGTCTTGAGTTTGCTTGCTTTCCAGAACTTCGCTTTAGCCCTTCAACATTTCACCCGCAAGCATTGCTTCCAAATTTCAGGATTGAAGATGCGTAGAGTTATAGTACGTGAAATCGATTTCCTATGAAAAAAATTGCTGAGGGGTTCGGCTGGTTTGCCTCTGTGTAGACTATTTATTTGATGTTATCCGAGTTAACACCCAATTAGATAAAATATGAATAANCCTATCCATCTTGACTGAACTTTTGATTTGGAATTTATTTTCACTGTTATCNTATTTTGGATAAAAAAGTGAAGCCAAATGTGTGTCACGATTTTTGAGTGTTAACTTTGTTGATTCTGGGAAAATAACTGGTTTTAGCGAAACATCAAACTAGAAAAATAAACTTTTGCTTAATACTAACTGCATAAATGCAAGTTAAAAATGTACAGTCTCTGGTCACATATTTTGCATTGACTGAATCTTCGTAGCGTTTATTGAAACCCAATTTACAGAGATTACAACATATTGCAAACTATCATCATAAATATGGTAGAATAACTTTGCAGATCTGGTGATCTAAAATGTTCTATTTTATTTGCAGTAAGTTTCATCTTAAGTTTTACTTCTCAGAGAGTTTAAAGATATCTATTAAGGTTTTGCTCTTTGGTCATCATGTTGCACCAGGTCATAAAACAATTCTTATCTTGCTAATTCAAATGGCGTATTGTAATTACTTATAGATCATTTTTTCTTCATCCTGCTTTTTTTCAAATTCGTTCTGGTGCACAGCTTCTTTTTTTCAAATTCGTGCTCAAAGAACTGATGCTTTTTACCTTGCAACTATATCTTCTGTCAATGAACATTACAATGCATGAATCCATTCTTACAAAAACATAAATGTATAGATATGTAGTAATCACTAACGGCGCCGTAGTAACAAGAAAATTGCTGGAAACTTTTCCTTGAAGAGAAATTGAAGAACAAAAAATGTCATCAACATTTCCGCACCGAAGTTGCCAAATAAAGTTCGCATTTCCGCACTCCTCTTTGAAACTTCGATGATATGTTGGACATCCTTGTAAAAAAATCGGTTACGTGTTAACTTCGGTACGATTACAAAACTGGTAACAAAACGCAAATGCGGTGTATGTTCTTGAAATTGCCAAATGATAAAGTGCTAAGATCAACTTCAAACCATCCATGATTTTTGTGGCTTATCAGTAACATTTTTCAGTATTTTTAAGTATTAGATGATGCAGAAAAATTAAGACCAGGCTTTTTAGGGTGTAACTTTCCTATACTCGGAAAAAAAAACTGAAGCAAAACTTTAATTAATTCTCGAAATCTTGAATACTTGTGCATAATTATTCAATATATGTTGAATGTGAATATTACGTTTGAAAATTCCATGTTCAGNTCCTGTTTAAGCAGCTGAAAACGAGATAGAATTGTATTCAAAGTGCATGAACCTTTATCAAAAATGAACATTCAANCCGCCTATGTACGAAGGGAGATCGTTATAGAATTGTTTTTCAACTTGCATTTATCTTCTTGCGAATAAACTAGAGATAANTTGGCAACCAGCCAGAAAAAGATGATATTTTCTAAGTATAGCTTTCTGTCAACAGCAACAAATCCAGGACAGTCAACAGATGTTTTAATTTCAAACATTGTTTTCATTACAAAATTTGGTGTGATGTACAGTAGCTGTTTTTCTCTACTTCCAAAATAATATGAGAAGAAAGACATATTTTCAATATTGTCATTTCTAACTTTTTTGTGCAAGATAAATAAAACAGTCTTGTATCTANAATTGTTTCATGTTCGTGTACCTTATGCCGAACGTCTGAAACAAGTACTGGTAGATTTTTTACAACTGGCATTTCGGTTGTCGAAAGGGAAACGGCAGCTTAACCGGGAAGAAGCATGTTATTGACAGCCCGTTCAGAGCATCACGTAATATGTAAATATGACCTTTTGAGCTGATAAAAAATGGCCGTTCCACAAACGCAACCTCAAAGCATTGGGAAATAGTGCATTTAAAAGTATTTTTACAGGGCCGTACTATCGTTGTTGCCATATGCGTCAAACGAGTTACATTCACATGATTCCACTTGAACTCATGGAAACGTGGAAAATGTGAGTTTCGTCGTTTCGTGAACGCTTTACTACTGCAAAGAATAACATCTGGAGATCACGCTGCTCGAATAGTGTACTGGTTGTTGCAGCGTGAACATGACCCCTGGTTGTCCCCTGGAGTATGCGATTCGTTGCAACAAGGCTGTGGTCACTGTACGTAACGATTCGTTGGAGAGAGTCTGGGACTGCTCGCCGCTCACTTCGTTTGCATTGAAGCTGCGATTGGGAAGCATCTGCTATGATGTTTCTGTTCTTATGTCGCATGTATCTTATAGCTGCGCTTCTTGTTGCCCTTTTCATCAACGGACCAGAGTCAAGAAAATTTGAATCTTGACTGTGAAAATTGCACGTGATCATGACAATTTTGGGGAGTGTAGAATTTCCTAACCTATTGCCAGCCTGCTCGTTCGTGAGTTTCCTTGTTTCCATCTCGACCTTACCACGTGACATGTGATCCAATAAGTGGCCGCGGGATCTTCCGTCCAACCTCGTGGCCGAAACCTCAGACCACCAGCGTAGCGAGACATTCGCTGCATTTGGCAGAATGTATTGTATTGTGTAACGTCTTCACTCCCACACGCAAAACGCTAGACTTTAAGCATGCATCGCAGTAAAGAAAAAATCACAACTACATGAAAGAAGACAAGGATATATACACTGCGGTAGTACACTGAAAACCAAAAGGGTGTATGTAACCACCATTATAGATGGATACCATGATACCCCCTACCACAGGAAAGACTGGTTAGGGCAGTTAAGGTGGTCACATACTCTCTTTGTAATAGGGTGGTTGAGGAAAAAGTATTTTAAAAAAAACTTTGAAAATTCAATGTTATGGAAAAGAGCATTTGTAAAATTTATTATCATAAAAAGAAGTACACAGTTTTAATTCTAGTCAACGAAAAGTTGGGATAAATAGGACCATCCTATGCATTTATGAAAAATGTAAAAGGAAATGTATATTGAGGAAACATTGGACATTTGTTTGTGTGTTTGCATGAATTGATGAGAGAGACATTGAAATTGTGAAGGATGACATGCCAAGTTTGTAAAAAATGGCTGTCTTGGTTGTGTGATGAACTGGCAGGTACTTTCTGATCCGGCTCGGTAGCAGTTTCATTCCGTTCGCTGATGCTTTTCATGGCGAAACCTGTTGAAAAGAAGTGAAATTGGCAAGTAAATTTTGCAACCTAACAACTTGACCCATAGAATAAATCAGGGTTTCTTAATCGGGGCCCTCGGCCCCCGTTGGGGTCAACGGTGAGGTTCTTCGGGGTCCACGAGAAGAGGCCTTTATTAAATAGTTCTGTCGTGATGTTGCAAAACCTAACATAAAGACAGGTATTTTTAGTGATGAGCAGGGGACCACAAATGTTTAGAGTCTTTGGAAGGGGCTACAAATCATGAACGTTTGAGAACCCACTTGGGATAAATGGTGAAGGAAAATTTGTTAATTAAATATTTACTCTCCAAACTTTCTGACAAGTTAAAACAAGTTAGAACAGTATTACCCCTCAGGGCATTGTAAACGACAATTACATCTCATACGTTTGGTTAAGGCATCTGCAGCACAGCACCATGGACAATTAAAACCTTCCCTTTCCGCAAACTAAACGAAAGTACGCTTTTTGGTAGCAGCTATTAAAAAGACATTGATTACACAGAAGTAATCTGAAGGGGCATGGTGCGGTGGAAGTTAAGTAATAATCGCATCAATGGGTCTGGTTATCGGTCCGCTGCTCTGAGCTTACAATATGTCTGGATTGTTGGCAAGTCACACCTCGGTAGCAACACAGTCTCAAAATTCAAGCGCATGTTATGGGAACGTGCTATTCATAGTCACTACGTTCGAAATGAAACTGATCTATGACAGTGTAATCTTTGCAAAACCCATTCAGCTGACAACGCTTCACAGCTTCATTGCAGAACTACTTCAAAAACTAAACCGTTAACATCCGTTAAGCAGACATCACATTTTGTAAATGGCTCGCTGCGATCTTTAGTAGCATGTTTTTTTATAAAAATTACTGTTCAACTAAATTAGTTGCACTGCAGTAGCTCAAGCTACCTTCCTAAAACGATACTTACAGTTTACCGGCTAAGAGAGTATTTCATTTTTGAGAACACATACTGAAGAGGCGATTATTTTTCAAACGTTCCTTACCCTGGACAGAACATTACTGACGAACTTGCTTGATACCATCGGTGCTTGTGCCCACAGCGCAGAAAAAAAGCAGTGCCAACGCGCTCGTTTCAAATCTCCCGCCAAAAGAACATGGGCGCTAGGGCGCAACAGCCATTCGGGCGACGCAGGTTCCTTCGTTTTCCGTGAAGAGGATATGATCTCATTTGATATCGATTACATTCGGCCAGGGAAATAGAGAGCTTTCAATCCGCGGAAGGTCCCAAAACATGTCGTGTCATGTCGCTCCTTCTGCCAAGTGTGCTGGTGCAAACTTTATGTAGTACAAGAAAACTGCTTCACCTTACTCCATGTATAAAATGCGGATCACAACTCGCCTGTGATCATCTTACTTTCGAATCAACGACAGAACAAACTATTGCGCAACTGCAGATATTTACATATGTCGCGCTCGAGTACCTGTATATGGTTTTCACATGAACAATTATTGACACAAAAACGTTTTGCTAGTGTTATGATGATCGATAGTTTTAATCTAGGACCATCATAACTTAGCTAAGCAACTGTTTATGATAATAAACATTCTCACATTCACATTTTATGTTTTGGTGATAGTGCCATGCGAATATTTTAAGGTTTAGTTTAAGGTTTCTCAATTGGGGCCCGCGACCCCCCTTGGGGTTCAAACGTGGTACGCCCCGCTCATTCCGTTTCAGGGCCCAAAAGGTAGAGCACACTGGTAACAGCAGCTTACATAGACTCCTGATTTCGGAATGGTGCACTGCATAAACAGTGTATTTCTGGTGGTATCCTTTTTCACAAAAGATCGCGAAACATGTTCCATGCAAACAGAAAACGGTTGCACTAAAGATTCGTCTGAAAACAGCACATTGCACCAATCATCTGTTGTTTAGCTACGGTGAGCTTAGGCAGAGCTGAGATGTTTCTTTTCGAGCAGCGAGTTCAGTAGCAATTTTTGTGCTGGTTTGCACGTTTTTGGTCCAGACTGTTTTAATCTGCGTGAGACATACGAACGACTAGTATTTACACCTGACTGCAGAAGTTTTTTCGCGTTGTTTTGTAAGAGATAAATGGAGATAGTACTGCAGTTGTGCAGATAGCACGTTTACCCCTGATGCAGGTTTTAAAAGTTCTTCAACTTCTCTTGCAATCTGTATCTTTGCCATACGTTTTGAAATTTATATACTGTAGCTTGATGTACAGCAGTTTTTTTAAATCTAGCCTGATTCATATTTGTCTCTCTGTTTACCACTCTTCAATTAATATATTCATGTGAGCTCGTTTTCCTGCAAAAAAGGTTTTTCTTTTCCTACTTTCGAGAGAGACCGAAAACGAAATACAAGCTGGTTACGAGCTTATAAAAAACAAAATTGACCTATGAATGATTTTAATGACCTAACAATGAACGAATTTTAGCATATCCATTATAACGGAAAGTTTCCCGAATTTTTTGTTGTTATCATAACATTAAATCTTTTGTTCTATGTTTAACGCATGCAGTCCCAATCCCAGTTATTGTTAGGACTTTAAATGTGAGCGCATCTTGCAGTTTTTGAGCAAAAGGTCTCTCATCTACTACTGTATAACAACGGAAGTACAGCAGATAGGTTTGCAATGGCAACAAAAGTATTTATGATATATATTTTTTAAATTGTTGAGGATTGGAATGAGGTGCGGTTTTATAGGGAGTAAAAACTGGAAAGGTTCGGTTTTTAATCACTGTTCCAATCTCACATCCAGACCAGAAACTCCCACACCGCTTTTCTAACAAAAACCGCTCTCAATTAGAAGGTCTTGAGGCAAAAATTCGCATTGGCAGCAATGACCGTGATAACTCTGCGAAAATCGGAACTCCAACCACTTTCGTCGTTTCAGTGTTGGTCAGAAACACCAACATTCTTCGCTAAACCGCAAAAAGTTGCTTGTGGGGAAGGTCATTGTTGCATTCATTTCCGCAAAAATTTTGTCTGGACTGGCAACGTGAACATTTTGCTAATCTTTTCAAATTACTGACGATGCATATGGACGTTCTAAAAACGGTTTGCCCTTTCTACACCACACAAAATCCCAAACGTTACAGCAACAGATAGAAACAGCGCTTCGCTGGCGCAGCAATCGCTAAGCATGTTGCGATAATTTACACCAAAGTCTATCTACAGATTCTCAAAGCAGGGCACCGTTTTCATGGAAGTATTTCCCGGCTTTTAAGAAACCATAAAATATGACTTGATTTTACATAACCAGACTTGTCAGCATCACTTTGAAACAAGAGAAGTAAATGTCTATGAATTTAGCAAAATGAAAACTAAGCCGTAAAGACGTATTCCCGTAAGTCAGCATGGACGAATTCTAACAAGCTACGTAGTTTTATGCATACAGTGTGAAAAGAGGATTGCATAAGCGTAGTTTTATTAGGCCAGTGTTTCTCAACCTGCTGGCCATGACCAATGGCGTTACACCTCGGGGTGCGCGGATGTGTGAGTGTGAAAACGTTAGGAAAAGAAACTTCCAAATTTTCAACAACAGCGATGGGTCTTAAGTCCTTGTTATTTCGTGAGATAAAGTTTCTTTGTGTCGTAGAAAACACATTATAAAATCAACAAAACTTTTCTCGTAGTTTCGTGTTTTAGCTTGTGGGAGTTTATGAGCAACTGACTTGCTTGAAAGTTTTGGCAAAAGAAGGAATTTCATTTACATGCTGCATAATTTGCTTTTCTTATAATTTTTTTACGTCTGAGGTTCCTTGCTGACAGCAACAGCTGGAATGTAAATAGAAAACTTCAGGACTTTGAGGTATGGAAAACTTCAGCACTGTGATCAGCTCAAGATTACTGAGCCAGTTGGCTTCTGACAATTGATGTACACGGCCTAGCGTAATTTTATACAATTGGGGTTATTACAAACCAAATTTCAAGTATTAATTTTTCTGTTATCATGTGTATGACAACATAATAGTAATAAACAACAGCGATAGAACACTTGGATACAAATGAGGCTTTCGCTTCTGCTTTGCATGCGCTCTGTCAAACAGGCGTATGAAAAACTGCGTGACTTTTGTATGTTTCGAGTTGGAGGAGGTGAATTGCCAGTTTTGCCTTGCTTTCTTGTCGTAGAAGAAAATATTTGTGCAATTTGGCGTTGGGAAACTGTCATGAAACAAAACGAATATGTTCCCATCTTGATCCATAGACATACAGTATGTTGTGTAACAAAAGAATATATGTATGACCAATTTAGGCACGGGCAGATCACGTGTGGCAATTGCGCATACTGTAGCACCAGTATTCCGCAACATTGTAACTTATTTGTGTCATATGGATATTTTGTTGTGGCCTTAAGGGCCTTACGTGGCTAAAAAAGAATAAATGTTCTGGAAGATATCAAATTTTTGCATGTCTCAACGTAATTTACTTCCATTGGGTGTAGAAGAAGCGCAAGCTTCGAGAGTCTCTAAAGTTAAATGGTAAACACTTTAAAGCAGGTCCACGCAACACAGGCATAAAAGAAAACTATCTAGGATAGCACTATAGGCATGAAAAGCCGTGTGTAGGCCATCTTTTCCTCAAACAAGCCAAGAATGGGGTGAGTGATGTGGTTTTTCTTTCAAATTTCTAACCTACCCACCGCTTCATCGAAAAAGATTACGCCACGAAAGCTTCACCTCAAGTGAGAAATAAGAGAGAAAAAAGCTGTACGAGTCTCGTAACACGTTACGCAGCAATAAAGAGGGACTTGAACTTTATAAAAATGGTGACAAACGGAAAAAATCCCAAAACCCAGAAAGGCATTGATTTCCCCGGATCTAGGGGTTTTGCCCCCAAAATGCCTTTTGGGTTTTAGTTTTTTTTCTGAAGATCTGGGGTTTTTAAGATTTTATTGCCTAGCGGTGATTTAAGATAGGGTATGATTGATTTTCTTTGTTATCATATTCAGTATGACGTTTTTACCACATTCTTCTGCAAGCGTAGAAAGAATGTGTTCATAAATAAATTGCATGAAAACCAGAACCACAAACTCTTTGAAAGCAGAAGCAATCAAAAACAGACTTCTTGTAAGTCTATCACCAGAACGAATCAGACATGCGACAGCTGGCAACCAAACAAAAATAACGACACAAAATGGCTTAAAATACAGAAACATGAACTTGTCACTGATTCTGGAAGTGAATGAGGAAGAATTCTTGTACCTTGTGATTAAAATATCTCGAGACTTGAGAAAAACAGGCACAGCAAAACTAAGTGTTCTTAAGTAACTTGAGACATGCTACTCATTCTGAAAGTAAAAATGCGGAAGAATCCATTTTTACAACTTGGATCCTGTATGAGTGAGCTTTTTTATTTTATGCAAATTTTGATATTTATTTGTTATCTGGAAAATACTGTTTTTACAGTTCATTAGCAAACATATATCCACTAGTATTGTTAGTGATTGACTGATTTCTCGATAATAGAAAGATTCACCTGATTTTGGTATCGTTCTTAATAAGGTTTTCTGTTCAAATCGAGGGTTTTTCAATGAGTCTGTATGGCGTTTTTCAAATAATTTCATTGACAACCTGTTTGTAAAACATACACGCAAGAGCACAGATGTTTGCATGGCAGGTTTGGCGAGAAAAAAAGTGAAGTACGTTTCAGAAAGAACGTTAACGCTCTGCTCACATAATAATAAATTTTTCAACGCATCGTGCTTGGCGCTGAAAGTGTTTTGACAGGCCCCAACGATGATCTTTCTGAAAATCTTTTGTATCTTTTTATAACACTTGAAAGCGAAGAGTTTATCGCTCAATCGTCACGCATGATGCAATCCTGTGTCACAATTCGCATTGCCTGAAACAAAGCGTACGAGACACCATCGAAACATAAAGCGTTCCTTTCTCATAAATCCAACTTTGAATAAGAAACTTAGCAGGCCTCGGTTTTTGTTCACTGTACTGTCGGCTTTGTTTTGATTATGGCGTTTTTAGTAAAAAAATGAATTTACTAATGATGAAAAAAATGGTTTTAATACTTTTCAACAATATGTCGCTGCCATACTCGCACCTCAATTGCTAACATTTCAAGCGCCTAGTTTAACAACCCAGACTCTAGAGAGAATCGAAGGATACTTTGAAGGCTGCAAGTCACAGATTGAAAATAGGTTATCCTACAAAATAGAGAAGAGACATAGGGCGTATGGCCTTAAGGTAACAATGGCTGTGCTTCATCTCTCTCTTAGGTCACTTAACATACATTTGTATGCTCCCCTCAGGTAAGTTTCCATCAGATCTATGCAGTATGTGTTAGTAGCCTTACAATATGAAGAAGCATCTAGTTACAACATTTTAATAAACTCTAACTTTTGTAATTTCACTTTTGGATACCACCCTCGCTCCCCCCCCCCTATGCACTCCACTCCATATGACTCAGCTA
>JGI24158J21664_10011883_pt1 | contig 11559 bp, 9 predicted proteins | sample Ectturendosymbi3_FD_21664 | JGI IMG/M metagenome (IMG submission 21664)
TGACATGNTATTTTTCCGGTGTTTTTGTTTGTAATCTCTGGTTTCTGCTTATTGTTCGGGTGAATGTTGTTTCTTGCCGAGTCACTCCCTAGCCTGTGAAATATTTTTTCTTAGTAAAAATACACTCCAGTATTTATATCATAAATTCTCTTCTCGCAGCTAACTGTATGTGCATTTGAGTAAGCACATTCTCGACTACCGGAAAAAACAAACGGGAACCTTGCGAATCAGCGAAAACAACTTTTACAAACGATGACGTCATAAATTATGTCCCAGGGGCCCTCCAGTAAAAATTGTCCCGGGCCCCCCACCCTTTAATCCGGCTCTGATAGCAGTACACGTGTGTGATTACATCGACAGTGGCGTTTGGTGTCTCTAATGAATAATAATGCTAGTTCATATTTAACGATATTCACAAACCCATGTTGGGTTTGATAGGGTACATCATAGCGACGTGATCTTCAAAAAAACGAAAAATAACCATGCAAGATGACATTTATGTTGCCCCCCCCCCACTTTTTAAATTCTAGAATCGCCACTGGTTGGGAAACTGTGTTGCTCGATGCTTTGCATGCCATGCGATCATTGTTGTGCACTGCTACTAACGCTACGCCCCATGAATTATTTCTTCGGTTTTTGTCGCAAGTCTCCCAGCGGGTAAGTCCTTACCAGCTTGGTTAATGCGACCACGTCCAGTGTTATTACGCAAACATGTGCGCACTAGTAAGCATGATGACTTAGCGGAAGAAGTAGAATTGTTAGAGGCCAATCCGATGTATGTTAGTGTACGGCATAAAGATCGCCGAGAGCATAAAGTTTCTCTCAGTGACCTTGTCAGCAAACGCTAGCGCCCGGTGAAGCGCTGCCGGCCATTGAAACGAGCTCTCCACCAGCGAGGCCAGCTGTTAGTGGAGATGAGGGACCGAGCGAAACTCCTGACAACGCGCCACAGTCATCTGGCCTTAATGAGACAACATCTGAGACTGCAGCTCAGAACACGTCCGAAACAACGAGTTTACGGCGTTCTGCTCGGAGTACTCGTGGCACATGCACGATAGGGCCAGCCGATTTCTTTCTAGATGGGTTCTGGGTTGAATGTTGTAAGTTTGTGTTTTGCCTGTCCGGTTTATTTCTTGAGTGAGGCCAGTGTTTTTGATTTCATGCTTTTTTGACGATATTCTTCAGGTGTGATATTATTTCTTGTGACTGCCACCGTCGCCTGGGCGTAATTAACAAGGCGCTCGTGACGTGTTGTTCATTCGCAGTTAAACGCGATAAATAGGACGGCCTGCACATATCGTTGCTGCATTTTCAGTGAGACGTTTCGGTTTGAATGCTTGAACGTGGCGTCTCTTTATTGTGCATGTTTAACTTTGTTTTTTTTTTGTGTTTGTAGATACGCGATTTTTAGTTGATTAAAACCAAGAAAGTTGGTGAATGTTGTGATAAGTTCAAAACACATTACATCGCAATATTTCTTTTCTTTTCTATTAACGTTTCAGGGTATTATATCCAAAGAAATGTTTCAGGGGTATGCAATTTTATATATGTCTAGTAGTTTTGCATCACATCATTTGCATTCGGTTGTTCATATTCATTCTTCTGTCTGTCCTTATCTTTTATGTATTCGTGAGTCTGCCCTCTGTCAGTCTCTTATGACGTTCTAAAACCCAAAACTCTGATAGCGCATGCTCCAGAACGCCAGCAGTGATTGTGACCACCAGACGTGACGAGAGAGAGGAACAAGCTACATTCGGGATCTTCAAAAGGCTCTGACAAACCCTTGGTTTAGAAAGCAAGCTGCAACTCTGGCCAATTTTATGTTGTGTTATCAGAATATTTTTGTTCCCATAATAATCTCTCATTAAAATTCATGCAGATGATCAGGAAACTTTTGCCTAGTTTTCCAATTTCTTTCACTAGTTCCTGCAATTCGCATCGCATGTATTACCACAATTCGGAATGTCGCAATACAACAGTTTGAATGTTCAATCGTGACTGACATTTCAAAGATGGGATAACTTCACGCGAAACGATTAGATTCTTTACTCTACGATAGTTAACCATTTCCGTGATTCAAAGGTCCTGACGTCAATTGCGTGGCGTAGCATTCATATAAAGTTTTTAAACGGATCTAGAAACATTTATATGGAAGGGCCGAGTCAGCTTTCGACGCCCCCTTGCCCCCCAATCATTCTTCGCATCTGTGCTGCCACAAACGGGCTGGGTGGGGGCGCCCAAACTGACTTTGTTCCCGGGCGCGGGAAACCTTAGGTGCTCCACTGGTTACACTGATTCAGCTTTGCGGATATGAGATAGATCCCTGTGAAAAGACCAAAGGCCTTCCGCGTATCACCTTAAAGGCTTCGCGAATACCAGTTTGGGAAACACTGGCATAGAGCATATCCCTGATGAACAGCCATCTTACTTTTGACTTGGTGCAGGGATCAGAGAAATTGAAATAATTTTTTTCACAGTTGCGGCAATGTATTAATACACAACTGTTTCCGAACCGATTCATGAGCAGCGAACGAATTTGAAAAAAGGGAAAGTAAGTACGCACCCGTGGATTATGCCACATTTCATTGGGAACGTTGAGACATAACACATCGACCCGAACAGTTGCATGCATGTTGTCGTGAAATTTCAGGATGGTGCTGAGTAGTTCAAGGTAGCCGAAGCGTCTGAGAATCGCGAATAAACCATACATTAAAAGCTTTATTCAAGTGCTTGAACGCCAATTAGAGAGAACGCTGCTGTTCATGGCATTTTTGCTGAAGCTGTCTCAGTGAAAACACTGTGTTAATGGTTGAGCACGATCATGCACGGAGACCGCATTGACTCTACTGAAAGATTCTGTTTGCGATGACGTGCAGCTTCGGAAGAACTAAGGGACCTTGACTTTCTCAGCAACACTGAGCAGTGAGATCCCTTAATAGCTGTTATAGTCCTGATGACTCCCTTTGTCCTTGAAAGAGTTATGATGTTGCCATCCTTGAAGACCTGCGGAAAAGAGCAGGTGCGCCATTATAGTTGCAAGGCTGCGTGTAGCATACGGCAGCTAATGTTTCGCCTCTACATTTCAGGATTTCAGCAGGTATGCCATCATCTCCCGATAATTTGCTGCTCTTTAGCAATTTGATGGCATGTTTCACCAAGCCTAGCATGATGTTGAAGTCTATCTAGTGAAGCGTTGGCTTTAGCGTTACAGCACAGACTGCCCCTTGCTTTCATGATAGGCTACATCTTTTTCTTTTTCGGAGCTAAAGTAGTCTTCTCCGCAATGACGTTTCTTTCGAAGGTCAATGATGGCTCTGCCGTCGTTGGATAAAAGATTAGTGGCTTGTGGATGTTGGACCGTGCAAATTTTTTATTCCCATGATACATGCCACCAGTGGCTGCACAATACCAGATTCATTGGCAGAGACGAATCCAGTGGTGATGGAGAGCTGCACAGGTAAGTCGCTGCACACCACCTGTAACGGAGATCAGGTGTAATCTTGCTCAGCGGTTGCTTTGAACGCGGACGCTGGCTTGACGCTTTCCTTCAAGTGTTGGCAAGAAAAGGTCAAAACTTATACGAAACCTGTCTCACTGTTTGCGTCTATGGCTATGACCATTCTACCTTTATTCACGACAAAATATGCTGATACCGATTGGTCTAAAATAGCTTTTATCAGTTACCCTCGCATCGAAATCATCCTTGATTTATAGTGTGCTAATCGGTTTATCAAATCACATATTCTTCCATAAAAGTCTGCGTAAAAGTGCATTTTGAAGTTCAGGTTATCCTGCCAGTTTTATACATGAAAAACTGTTGGACACATGACCTATTCACCAATCATTCAGGTCCCGAACGTGTTTGTCTGCGTGCGTTTTATTTGTGGTTCACAGGCGCATCAATGTACAAAGCCGAAGCCTAAATGCGTGGAAATATAGCAACACCACCCAAGCACTGTCAAATGAATGAGCACTGTCGCATCCTTCAAAAAAAAAGTTTTTATAACTGGGCCTTTACCGGTTCTGGTGTTGAAATGAAGCTTATAAAACATATCTCATAGTGCCAGCAACCGTTTCCGACTCTCCAAAGGGAAACAACTAGTTGGCAATGCAATCAAGTTTGAACCTAGTAAATCGAAACCAGCGTGGTACAAATAATTGCGTCCACTTGGACGGATTAGTGGCAGTAACTTACCCAAAGTACAAACAGATGTTTGACCTCACTATACAGTAGCGGGTTGTTAAACGGAACACGACACCGTGTTTCGATTTACCTCAAATGTAACGGTTTTGTAAATTGTCGACAGTGCATCAGATTCAAACACGTGTTCAGTTATTTTCACCGTACAGTGCATCCAGTGGAAGTTATGCACTACTGTATTAATAACAACAGGAAAAGCAAAAGTAGGCACAAAGACTACATAAGCGTTGATATGTTTTTCATTTACAGTATTTCTTCAACAACAGAAGTTATAACTTGCACTCTTACTGTCCAAAGATTTCGTTTTTTTACAACCTGCAATATGCTCTTAAATTATCTTATCTTGGTAAATTTTCAGCAGATCTTTTCCAGCATCTCATGTACAGAAGGCTTAATAAATCACATCACATTAAAGTTAACAGATATTGAGGCTGCTCAGCATTTGATATATTAGAAGCCCCTTCAAGAATCATCAAAAATGCATGTCTTCACAGGATTGTGTACATACTGTATGAAATTTAAAGAAATGTCAAGTTTTTCAAATTTCTGAATACCGCAAAAATTCCGAGTATGTAGTTACGCACAAAAGGTATAGCTGATAAAATTAAGCAAGAAAAATACACAAACTGTATCCAGCAAATTAAGCTTCAACAATTCGACATTATTTTTTTCTTTGGCGGCCTCATTTCAATAATAACCACCGAGGTCTCTTGATTCATCTGCCCGAGTATGAGTTTTTCAAGGAATTTTGTGTTTCCATACCAAGGAGTATTTTCTCCAGTTGTTTTCTTAGTTTGATTGCTCAGATTTGCTTGTTTTTCAAAACTGCAATAAAAACGAAACGTTTTCAACAGCCAACATGAGCTCACTTTTCGATCGAAAAGATCATACTATTTCAGGAACTGAAGATACAGTGCTTTTCTGAACGAAATCAATTTTCCGTTGGGATCCGATTTTTGATGCCACCTGAATTGTGAGACCAATTAAGTGTGCATAATAATCAATGAAGTGTAGTATAGGATAGAAAAAATCTTGTTTTTATCATTTTTTAAAAATACCTCTGACATACCTCTCCGGTGCGTTTGACTTCACACAAGTCAAAATGTGTTTTTGCTGGTTCGCCTTGATTTGTTGTACTGATGTCATCACGGAACTCTTTGTTTCGCATGACGGACAAAATGAACAGAAGAAGGCCTGTAACAATTAAAGTGAGAAGCTGAGGTGATTTCCTGTTGTGTTTCAGATTTTCATCTTTAGTAATTTTGCGTTCGAAAACAATTTTTCGTTGCTCTCATGCCACGTGACCAATTTGTTGGAAAACCAAATTTCACTATTGATGCTTATGACTTATATAAAGTACAAAGTAAGTATGTTCTTGCACAAAATTAAAATATGATTGAAATACTGAGGAGCACTCAAATTCTGAGAAGGAATTTAACGCAAACAAAGTTGCTTGATCAAACTTCAAATTATTTGTGTGCTGCTATACATGTAGGATACAGTATGTTGCAGATTCTTTGCAGTTATTTTTGTGACTTCACCAGTTTTCATTATCTGACCACTGTGGCAAACCACTTTGGAGAACACATTTTTGACTTATTTACACGCAACGGTCACGGCTATAACAACAAACGTACATGGCAAAATGCGCAACCCAAAAAAACAGGAGGTTTGCTGTCAAAAAATGGGAAAATTCCCGAGATTCACGGTGCCTGCATAAGAAACAGTATTTTCTGAGAAAACGCACTCGACTGAAGGCTTGAAATAATTTTCAATAAACTGTCAATATTTTAAACTGGTGGCCTTCAACGGGGGTGAAATCGCTCCCCAGCGGACGTTTTTGTGACTTATCAGATTGGAGGGATCAATTTCAGTTTCCAGTGGCAACGATTTCTTCAGGTTAAATATACTACAAATTTGAAATGATTCCAGAAATATTAAAAGTATTTACTATTTGAAATCAAAGCATTTGGTGCACTGTCGTCTCCATGTTTCGTAACAAAGTTTATAGAAAACATGGTATCGCATTGGCGCATCAATCAAAGGAACATCGTCCAGTGTAACGCTTCACTGTAGTAACTATCCAAGGCCACGGAGAGTGTCATTGGTCGGGGTTCAAGAACTGCGTTTCTGAGGAATATTACAAATTAGCAGGAATTGTTGATTCTAATATTTAAAATACGATAAAAGAGTAGAGCAACTCTTGCAATGAGTAGTTTTCCAGGTTGGTTAACACAACCGTTGAACGGGCAACTTCAAAGCAGGGACATCAAGCCATAACGTACACCAGTCTGCATTGCACACATTAGCACGCGCAGGATTTCGTACTTTTCTCTTATAGTATGCATTGGTTCATTTTAACATACTTATTTTGCTGTAGTTAAAAACAACCAATACTAATATACATATAGGAAAATAGTCAATCGGTCAAACTCTATTACAGGTAGTAAAAGGAAAAATTTATCTTCTTTGATGATAGTAAAATGGATCAACAATCATGACAGTACTACCACTAAATCACCGGATCGACTTTCGCAGCGATTGGGAATATTAATGACCAGTTGCCATTAAGTTCAGCCGCATTATTTTTCATAGTGATCTGTCACAAATTACTCGAACCATATCTGTTATCATTAGCAAAATCGCTTTATCGCTTTGAAACAAGATTTCATATCCTTTGGTAGAGCATTGCCAAAAATTGTTTCATAGGCAAGAAAGCGTCACAGTTCCTTATCACGTGTTTTATAATCTTTGGTTCGTAACTTGAGTATAACCATGCACCTAAATGTGTTCTATCGTAAAAATGCTGGAAATATGACTGTTGCGAGACGATTTACGCAGCGCTTAATGGCTATTGAAACTGATTACACCTAGCGGGAAGTCATAAAATGTGCTTATCGTGTTTTTCCATCAGTTCGAATGTTTTGCTGTCGTTGTGGATATAGCTGCAGTGTGTTTCTCTGATTTATGACAGAGCATAACACCATAGTAGACTTGGGAAAGGGTAACTTAGACGGGCGAGTAAATCCAACCACCCCTGTGTTGGCTAGACTAAGGAGTCTAAATATCTTTTTCGACGTCTGTGCTTTGAGGCTTGCTGAGAAGTCATTCTTTTTTGGCGGTCACGACGAAAGTCGGATTGCGCAGAACATGACTTGGTGGAACGTTTTTTGCCAGCTACATAGCATAAAGGAATTTGACTCCACCATCCAGGAACGTCTCATGGAAGTCTAAAGCGGGGATGAAGCCCGTGCTATAACTAATTCACACGGATGGTCAGATGTTTGGATCAGGTGAGCTTTTTCCGAAATTTTTGGGAAAGGTGAAGCTATTATTAACAATTAATGGCGTTTCCCACGACGTACGTTCCTGACCAAGGTTACAGCGAAGTGCACCACATACGTAAATACGTAATACAGTATATACCGCAATCGTCTTCACATGAACAAGACCGAGGGAAACGCCACACGACTTAAGGTGGCCAACTTGTTACCTGCTTTGAAAAAGCTTGCAGTCAAACCTCAGGCGCAAGTTTCGCATCAGTTGGAACTAGACGTTTTTTGGAAATGAATATGCATATGCATTGCATTTGTATTCTTCGTGCATATGCATTTGTTTTGCATTTATCTACAAATGCATGTGCATTTGTTTTGTTTTGTGCCAACTAGATTGCCCATTTATATTTCATTAGCACTGAATTATTTTCAAAACAAACGAATATTTCTAGACAACGCTGATATCAAAGGCAGGGGGCGAATTTCAAACAATGCTCCTGTAGAGGGGCGATTGTACAAAAAAGGTTGAAGACCACTGGCTTAAATTAATGGCCGCCATGCAATTTTTCCTCTGTCCCAAAATTCAGCGTGCTTTTATCCACATTGCCAGTTTTGCAGCAGTGTTGTTGAACTTGAAGTTATTGGTTTAAATATATATCCTCAATTAATATGGTCTGAAACAATCAATACTGAATCAAATGTGTATCCTATTAAAACCTCTACAAACTGTCAACATCATTTTTGTCTTTCATTTCTGTGTGTAATTGTAAATTTGCTAATGCTACAAACGTCCATGGTATATGTATGTTTTAAAGAAATCGTCTCAACTTACAGACGTTAAGTTCAAAAAAATATTTACTTTAATAACAGAAGGTTAATATTTACTTTAATAACAGAAGGTTTACAACAGAAAATAATCTTAGCGGCAGGTGAATGCAAAACACTCTTTATATGTTGTAAACATCACAGATGGTCTAAGTAAGCAGCTTTTTATTTGCCATACTGTTGTATTTGATCAATTTAATCTGACGACTGACGTTCTCAGACCGAAAAATATCTAGGAACTCAGGTTCAAAACAGTACAAAAACATACAATAAAAAACATGTTTTTTCAGTATCAGTATGGTGATCAACAATATAAGTTCAAATTAAAAATCGAATAAAATTGCACATAGTTCCGGGGTCATTTCACCGATAAAGGTGAGGCCTATATTCCACGATGTACTTTGCTTATTAACGTTTCTCCCACCAGTACTTTGCCAATTTAACGTTTCTTTCGCAGCTCAGAAAAGTTGATGGCTAAAGAACCAACTTCACGACGATCAATCGAGGATAAAAAATTTAACGTTGTAACGTTTTAAATGTTCAGAAAACAGGGAAACTTATTCATATTATCCTCTGCAGGGTTTCAACAAAAATTAAAGTGACCACTTACAAACCAGTTGCCAAATCAATTGTTTAAAGATCACTAAATCCAACCTTGCAAGATGTCGAAGATGCAAAAGCAGATAGCTAAAGTTTGGCATGAGCTGAAAGAAACCATCAAGAAGAGAAAAACCAAACTAATTCCAAAACAAATATGCAGGAGCAAAGCAAGACACACGTGTTGATCAATAATGTTTCCATTTGCCTGAAAATAAAACAAAAACAAAACAATTTCAATCCACCCAGGAATTATCTTGGGTTTCTACATTGGGTGATCAGTTTTTGAAAGGAACTCGTTCATTTGATACATATTCGTATCCGTGTTTCCTCTGGTGTGGGTAGCGGGGGCAGCCCTAGGCGACCTTGAAATAACTTACCGTTTTCACCAACCTCTGATAGTTCTGCTGGCTCCACTCCACCCGGTACCAAACCTGTTTGGATGTAATCGCTCCAACTGGTCCTTGATAAAAAATCACTCCATATGCTCATTCGAGCCGTTTTCCTGGGCTGGGGTATAGCCAGCAGGACGTGCCTCGCCAAACTTTTCGAGGACATTCTGGACACATGGCTGAACTACAACAGTATAAAGGAAGTGGCTAGACATTCAGAGTTTTACAAATTTCACAGACACGCACACTTTGTCGTGAATTCTCACGCCGTGAACTCTTTGCAAACATCACGTCTCTGCAGCTTGCACTTGGCATGGTGTTCTTTCGATCATTACCCAACATTCATGACCTGAGGTGAGGATCCGAACAATGGCCAATCTGATAACTGACACCCTCGCATCGAAATCATCCTTGATTTATAGTGTGCTAATCGGTATGAGCTTCCAAAAGCGACACCTTCATCGACCACGCTGTGACTGTCTATCCAATTCTTAAAGAATATGAAAAGGAGTGGTGACAGCACCCACCATTATTGGAGCCCAACACCCGCAATAAAGGGATGTGATTTACTTCCGCCGACGCGAACACAAATTTATTGAGCAGCAGTACAATGACTTGAGGGCCAGTAGCAGGTGGCCGTCACCACATACTCCTGCAAAACACCCAAAGGCTTTTTAGGAGCAACACGGATGTATGATTTCACGAGGTCGACAAAACATATGTAGACGTCCTTGCCATACTCCCAAGATTTCTCGAAAATTTTCTCTAGAGTGAAATTTTGGTCTGTGGTGCTACGGCCGGGACGAAAACCGCATTTGGAATCCACCAGCTTTGGTTCAATTATTTCAAGACATCTTTTCTCAAGGAACTTGGCAGGCAGTTTCCATGGATGTTTGGGAGAGATGCCCGGTAGTTAGTGCATTTTCTCCTGTTTCCCTTCGGTGATGATCATCGATTTTGCCATTCTGTCGGTGAAATTTCAGAATACGAGGCCATTTGACACACACGAGTCACCCGAGGATTTTTTCATTTCAAGAGTTTGAGCATATTTTTAGGTCATATTTCACCTCAACCTGCCCAGTCTTTAATCTTTTGACAGCTACGAGGACTTCGGCTGCAGTGATGGTAGTTTCCCCCTCAAAATGCACCTCGTGTGTCTAGTTGTATGATAGTCACTGGATTAAAAATATCTTTGATATGCTGTCTCAATCCGCCAAGGTTGTCCTTCTCAATGATGTGTAAGACACCATTTCTTCTTTGGTGGATCTAGCAGCACATGATCCATTCCTGAAAAGATGCTAGATGGTTTATCACAACATTTTTTTGGCCTGCCAGTAAGTGCAATCCACTATATGTCTCAAATAATTCAAAGATTGTCTTTTGGATTTTTTCACAGCGAGGTGTGCGGACTTTCACAGCTCAGCGTACATCGCATGCAAAGAAGATGTGACTTTGGTTTGAAGTTATGCCTTGCAGGCCACTTTGTTTCCTTCAATAACATCTTTCGCCACCTGATTCAACCAAAGCCGTAATCGTTTGCCATTATTTGACACGCCAAGTCGTTTCCGTCCGCGTACCCGAGCAGCAGATGAAGCCACAGCTGCTTTGAGCAGCTGCTGCTCCACAAATGCGTCTGCTGTGCGATCCTGGAGATCCCAGATCAAGAACGATAAGCTCTCTGCACAGGTCTTTCCCTCATCTTTTTCTGCTAGAGTCTGTCACTTATTTCGGTACGATCTTCTGGTCCCGCACGCTTGTGTGGGCCATGGCGTTTTTGCAGATGCGAGTTGCAGACTACCAGGTGGTGATCGGTGGAGAGTTTTGCACCCTCATTGAAACCAAAGTCCAAAACTGAACGCAGTAAGTCAGCCGAAACTATGCAGAAATCAATGAGTGAACACCTCCTACATGAAAAAAATTCCCAATCATGAACTTTAGCAACATTTCCCTTGTCCAGAACAAAATACTGTGTATTCTAGTATTCTGTAAGTCTGCTTATTTTTTGTGAACACTTACTTTTTCTTACTTTTTCATATTTTCTGTGTGCACATTCTATACTTCTCGACATATAAGTACACCCTTTGTTTTATTCTGTTTTGCTTTTTTTCTTCTGTACCACTTTAATTAGTTTTTGTAACTTTTTTACTTTTTTATTAGTACTATTTTTAAATTTTTTTATATTGCTAAAATATTCTAACCACACCAAAATCCTTCACTTAAATTCGATCCACTCATCTGTGTACATAGGCATGCGGTTTCACCTGTACAT
>JGI24158J21664_10011885_pt1 | contig 11558 bp, 9 predicted proteins | sample Ectturendosymbi3_FD_21664 | JGI IMG/M metagenome (IMG submission 21664)
CAGTGCAAACTAGAAGACTTCATGAGTCTTTTGAGGGCTCGTATAGCTCGCTAGCATCTTCTAGCGCAGAGTTATCGCGAGCTACAATATCGGCCAGTCGGAGACTCATGCATTTTCTGCAATTTTCTGATTTTGGGGGCAAAATGTTTTTTTGGGGCCATAACTTTGGTTCCAGACATGCTAGAAGGTCAAACCAGGGCTCTATCAACGCGGGAGATCATCTAGTTTTCAAAAATAGTTTGAGCCAAAATTTTGGCCTATAGAATTGGCGTCCAGGGCCCGTCAAATTTGGTCAAAAAAACGAAAACGCCCCCACTTAGCGAGCCTCTCCCAGGCGAACCCCTCACCCGAATCAAAAAGTTTTTGTTAATAGAACCAGGAAGTCTTCCGCATCTGTAGAGGGTTTGAACAACTCTCTAGCTATTGTGGCTGGCGAGTTATAACCAAAAAAACGAGCGCCAACTTATTGGCTCGCGTGGGCGTTAAAGCGCGATAGCTTATTACACGTTAACCGCGCTGCAACAGTGCTTCAATGACCTATGTGGAATTTAACCGACAAAAGCGATTATTGCGAAACCACAAAAATGAAGTGAAGTTCGCGGAACAGCTGTTTTTCGTCATAGTTGTAAGTTTGTCATGACAGTGATAGTGTAAACCAGGCCTGCACAACACATGATCCGCGGGAGCTGACTCAGAGTCGAGTCACAAGAACCGTCGACTCACTTCGAGTCACTGGTTTGCAAGCTCGCGTCAATATCAGGTAAAATCAAATTCAATATTTTATTTTTTTGATACAAAATGGAGTCCAACAAGCGACAAAAATACGCCGTCATTAACATTAGCAACAATTTTCACAAGTCACAGTCAGATAAGCATCTCAAACATATCCCGAAAATTTACACCACAAAAAAACTTCAATTTTTTGAAGTTGCTTTCATCATTGCCCAAAAGCTTGACAAAAATACTGCTCTCCTTTCATGTGACTTTATTTTTTAGTTTTCCAAAAAAACTCCCCAACAATAAGCATGATTCATGCCTGGTTACCTGTTAAAGGACAGCGTTTTATTTTTGGGACGTTTGCATCTCGTTTATATTAGTTCATATAAACAATCCACCTTCTGCAAGCAATCCCGAACGCTGACATTTGTGGTAACTAATTCGACCCAGAAAAAAAAACGTTTGCCCACCGATGTCATGCACACTAAACAAGTTCTTAAGTTTGTCACAAGGCCACTGAATGCTTTACTCACTTGAATTGAATTGAGACAGATTGAAAAGAGCATTTCTTTCGTATCGATGGCATTGACTTCTGGAAACTTTTCCCACGGAGTCATCTTCAAAAGGTATGAACATGTCATATATACGAGCGGTCGCATTCTCTGTGATATTACTTGTTCCGGTCTGAAGATGATAACATACGTTTTTGCATGTTGTTAGCTATTTCATCACCGCACTGTTTGTTTGTGAAAACTAGCGAATAAAACACATCAAGAAGCTGAGGGATATGAAGTGTATGTTGAAATGTCTGCTGAATATGCAGTGGCAAACGTCGCATCTATATGCGATTTGCAAGGGAAAGTCTAATTCAATCGGAAGGATAAATGCAATTTTCCATCGAACTGTTTGTTTAGCTTTCCAAGTTAATTAGGTTCACGAAGCTTTGGGCATCTTTCATAAAACGTTTTCTGTGTATTTGATGTTTTCTGAACAGAAAATGCTGGTTTGAGTTCACTTTCTCTTTTTCCATTTTATAAATTTCAAATTAGGGTCGATCTCAATTTGAGTTGTTTTGTGTAAGGTATATATTGTTCCCTTTCGAATTCTTTTCTCTTTTATGTCATTTCATTCCGTCAATTTGTTTAAGATATTCTTCTGCGTTAAAATAAACTTACAGCAGCTGCTCTCAAAACGTTTTCAATACATTTCTGAACAAACGAACGTCTTTCCCGACTTGCATATCTGCACAATTTAGGGTGAAGGTGAAAGTAAACACCATGTCTGGCGTCACGCAATACAAATTATTTTATTTTGACATCACTTCAAACTTCCATTATTCTCTCCGTCGCCACGTTTTCGAACCTACCAAGCCAACAATCCTTGGACACAAACAAGTCCGTTGCAGTTTTTGCTCCTCCTCTGTAGCGTTTGCTTTCAAAAAAACTTGAAATAAAAGTTGGTAGTATGATAATATCAATATTGTTGACGCGCACTTTATTGTCAGTATTGGATCGTTTGTTTGCGTTGTTGTTTGGTACAACAGAAATGATACAAAAAGATGAGTGGGATGCTCGTGGAGGACTCAAATACCCAAAATTTTTGTAAGTCCACGGATGTAATTTTAACGTATGTTGGATCCCGTCAAACGATTTCGTTTGCATTTTTGTATGCATCACTAATTGACAACATTTTAATGTCGAGCTCAGTCAAAATTGCTGCACACGTTAAGTCATCTTAACGTCAACAGGTTTATCACAGTACCACCTTTAAACGTATTTGTAAGACCACACCGAGAGTCGAACCAGAGTTGTAACCGGGTCTCATTTTGAAACCCGAAACCGGTCTGAGTCCGACATTTTCATTCGAAGCCCGATTTAGTCCCGAATTTCTACATTACCGATTAACACTACCGATTATATCAAGATATGTGCAACTGCGGGGCATTGGTGCGGTAGCAAGGTATGCATGTCTAACTAATTCACACTTAATTTTTTTGAATAATTCATTCAACATGAGTACTTCAACAGTAACTGAAGACAAAAGTGTCGGTCGTTGCCAAAAATGTATGAAAACCCGAAATCGGCCCAAAACGTTTTGACAAACACAAGCCAGAACCTGCCCGAAATCAGGAAAAACCCGACTTACAACACCAAATCGAACTTCCGACCTACCAGCACCGAAGCAGATGCATAACACTTGGGCAAGGCTGGTTACAAAGCACCACTGAGTGACAATGAACACTGAAAAGAATTATAGCATGAGGTAAACAAGTGCGTCCACCCAGCATATCGCAGCACTCATGAGGCACAGATATGCACAACTTGCTTTGGAAGACATCAGCATCCTCAAGACATCGCAGTCGATTGTTTTCTATTATTTGAAGATTGCAATACAATGCATAAAGCAAAACAAACGAAAAATCTTCAGCGCGACACGAAATGATTTGTGAATGTGTTATCATATCTTGCAAAGCGAAATTCGCATTTTACGGAATTAGAATCTGACCGATAAGGTAATTCAAATCAAATGTTCAACAGACCCCAATTACGTTGATAAGAATAAACGAACTTCAGCTGCAATCGTAGGAGTTTAACTGCTGCACATCGCAAATTGGTATACAGTACCTTTGGTTTGAATTCATCAAAAACATCTGTCAAGGCGCAGTGATGTTGAGGTGTATATTGTGTCACCAAACTTTGTAACGTAGCAAATGAATTTGGCAACGCAGAAAGGAAAAGCAGAATGCACAAGCGCTTCTCGCAGTAACTGAATTCATCATTCGTTTGCCCATCTTCCATAATCATTATAAGGCAGTTAGATGCGCTTCTTTAGGAAATATCAATGTTGTCCTTGATGTACTCAAGCGAAGAACACGGATTGCTAGTGGTATTAGAAGATACGAATCTGATGATAAGAAACACATACCTTTTTAACGCATTTAACGCAGATTATTCCGTATTCTACCAAAGCGTTGTGTTGAGTTATCCCGGCTTGGTTCCGTAGCTGTGTTTTTTGTTCCGCTAATGACGTCTAATAGTTTTCCCATTTTCATGAAAACAAGTATTTGGGAAGACCGGTATGTGCAGTGCCTATTTCTCGCAGTTTGCGATTTAAGTTATTAATTTTGTTCTTGAGTTTGCTTGTTATTTATGCCCATGGTTAAGCCATTCAACATTTCACAAGTAGGCTAAGAATTGCTTGCAGATTTCAGGACTGGGGATAGGTAGGGTTACCTGAAATGGATTTCTTAAGACAAACGTTTGACAATTGATTCGATGTAGTCGCATTTGATGAGGATAGTTACTCGTAGTTTGAAAAACATTGATTTCTTCCATGGTCCTTTTCAGAGCTTCCCAGGGTTTGCATATGGGTTAACCCTTTATGAGCATTTATTCCATTTTTGGAACATGACCTTTTGAAATGTCAGCGCTCGTTTCTGCTTCATTGTATCATCTCAGTGTTGATTTGTATGCCAATTCACTTTAATGCAAGCATGCCTTCCAAAAATGTATTTGAAAAAAGTATTTATTTTTCTTCTTCCGGCTACTTACAAATCCCTTTAAGTCCCGCACACGCCAAAATTTTCGCTTAAGAAGTTATGAGCTACCATAACGTCTGAACGGATTGAGTTAGAGAGTCACTGAAGGTAACACTGGATTCGTAAGACATCCCTGCATATTTTGAGGTAAGTCGCGCCCACCTGTGACGCCATTGTAACGTCGTTTCAGGGGAAAAAAAAAAAATTTTTTTCGCGTGGGCTAGAAAACGTAGATGCGTCCATTCGGTGGGCCACAGAGCCTAAACCAAACACGTTGCAAACAAAAATTTTGCACAAAAAATGTTTTTTAAGACCTCACCTTTGCATTGATTATCAAAAAAGTTGAAACGTCTTTTGCTGGGGGGACCCAGGGCCACAAAAAACTATTTCGGTGTATTTTGAGGTTCAGGCGACTTTTCTGCCAGCCAGCAGCCACCACCAAAACCAAACTTGCAGAAAAGGTGTATTTTGGTGTCTTACAACATCCCGTCCAATTTCAAGCCGAAATATTGACAAGAAATCTCCATTTTGAGAAAAACCAAAAATTCCACTAGGTGGCCGAGCTATTTTCTGGGTTTATTTTTGGCCGTATCTCCCAAACCCCTTAGGCTAGCAGCCTAACCAAGAAGTCTAAAACTTCAGAATAGCTACTAGAACATTTTAAGCCACACAGCAAATCACTCACCTCTGTGTTTTGTTCTCTGGATCTCAAAACCTGATCTTGAAGTCAATTTTCCTCACCTACACTATTGAACCCCTTAATTTTCTCCCAAAAAACAGCCCGAACCCACTTCTTCTGAGATGTGGTGTTCTTCCGTGTTCCGGCGGTCGGCGAAGCGCAAAACCGGATCGTAAAGACTAAACAGGAAGCGGGAAAGGAGTTTTTCTATTTTCTCCGAAAATTTTCAAAAAGTTAATACGGCAACTTCACAAAAAGAGATTTTTCTCAAAAACCTTAAATGCAAATGTATATTTTTGTCACCTTCACTGGATTCCTGTCTCACGAATCCAAAGATGTTTTCACAGGCTCTCTAGCCCGATCCCTTCAGGACTTATGCCTGATCATAGTTTCTGCGCCAAAAGTTTGGCGTGCACCGGTCTTAAAGGGAAATGCCAAATATTTTCACATTTGAGTGACCTCATTTGCTCGATAATGCTGACTCAGAAAAAAAGATATTCATGGTAAATAATACATTTATCGAAAGTAGAGACATTAGCGAATGTAACGACATATTTTACGAGTCTTTGGTGTAACCTGCAAAGAAATATTATTTGAGGTAAATATTTTTGTTTCATTTTTGGAACAATGCTGCAAGCCGGTATCAGAATCGAAATCCTTACCAAAAAAGCTTTTCAATGTGAATCCTTTACTAAATTCACAGTCAACAAACACCAGTACATAAAAGTAATAATAGTGAATGCGAACGAGCACACGGAATTGAATAAACTTAACGATAAACATTTCTGCTTGTTATAAGCTTAAAAATATTTTTCACGCAGCCTATAACCTTCCAAACGTGAAATCTTGTAAAGGGTTTTTGCCACATGCATCACATAGTTCTTGCTTTTCTGCTTACACAATGTGATGTGATCCATATTTCTTGTTGCTAATTCCTTTGCAACTGGCCTGAAGGGTGACACTGTGGACGTATCAGTGGTGTAACTAAAACTGACCTTGAAATATAAAGTATATCCTATTTCAAGCTGCATTCAGGCGTAGCATGTAATCTCCGATCCGCACTTTTTGTCAATGTTCAAAAATAAGGTCAGTAGAACAAGTGGCGAGCACTTCCACTCACAACATGTATATTGAAAAAAGTGAGGCGAAAACTGACATGAACGTGACGCACAAAACTACGTCATTCATGAATAATGAAGAAACTAACAGTGAAGAAGAAAATCACATGGAGGAAGTAGACTAGTCTGAATTTGTGATGCTCTACTGTGTGGGAGTGAAGTGCACACCAAAGAAAGTGATGATTGAATATATACATGAAACTAAATGGGGTATAACACAATATGCACATTATTGGAAACCAGATACCGACTACGAATATCTTTCAATAACAGAAATACGAGTCAGTGTGGAACGAGCAGAATTCCAATCCAAGATGTGCAAGCAGGAACTAATCGAACCAATTCACAAGGTTGATGCCACAACGCTTGAAGAACTGTTGAAATCAGGAGAAAGTCACTTAACGCAGTGAAATTGAGACGAATGGTGTAATCGAACTCACTACTGTTGACATTTACGAAGACTACTGCGTTTTGTACGAAACCTAAATAGATGTAGCCTGTAGATTAATAAACGGTGGAAAACAGATCATAATGTGCAGTACTTGATCATACTTATCAAGTTGGAAGTTCTAGAAAGTAAAGTGTTAAATTTAAGGACGAGCAACATGAGAGATAGGAGGCCAATCAGAAAATTGTATAGTGGAGCAAGGATCGTATTCAGAGCAAGGAGCAAGGATCGTACCGGCGTATTTTGTAGCAAACGTAGACTTGAACAATAAAAGTAAGAGTGAAACGGATGGGTTGGTAATAGCATCATCTGCATTTACTTTGAACTTAAAATAATAGTTGAAAGCATCAGTGAAGAAGGTGCAAGTAAAAAAGAGAAATAACCCACAGTGACTAACAAAGATATTTCGGCGACGACCAACCAAAGTAAGGGATTTGTGCAATTTTTGCATATCGTAGAACTAAAAGTACTGTATGTCTATATTTAAAAATGGGAAGGTGCAACTATTAGACAAGCGAATAAGGTAAATGTTGTTTGTTTTGCCAACTCCGTGATCAGTGTTGTGTATTTACATGAAAGTAGAAAATATGTGGTCGCAGTTTACAAAGAGAAATGACTTTGCTAAACGCACAAGATTTGGCAGAAAAACGTCACATTAAATCGATCAAATAGCAAATGCAAGAGTGAGACTTTACTTGGAGATTGAGATGAATAAAAAAACAAAACTGAACCCATAAGCCTTTAAATACGACAGCGATAACGATCAAGCTCTTTGGGAGATTGAGCTACGACTCAACTCGAAAGCACAAAAAGCTTTCGCCACTGTCATGGGTCTTGTTTAAGAACGCGGGCAGGCAGCAGTGGACTTAAAGAGAACAAGCCTGAAGAAGCGCTTTGAGCAGGAAGATTGTTGTCCTAAGTTACAGATGCTACATGTTGTCTCAGTGTGAGCGATCTCACATAGAACGAAAGTTTACTTTTAAAAAGGGAGGACCTAACTTCGTTGGTCAAACGCGGCAGATGCCTATGTTTGCCTCTGAAGATAAACGGCTACAATGATCTTCTAAGAAGAAACATTGTGAGCACAGTTACCGAAGTCACAAAATGGTAAGGACAAACATAAGTGACTGATGTGAACATAAAACGCGAAAGACAAACGGGGCAAAAGAAATGCGAAGATAAAAGTGATAGGTAGTCACAAAGAAACAGACCTTGAGCAAGTCTGTTAAAGCAGAGATGCGTGGAGCGAAATGAAAACACATTGTCTCACTGATCCGATGATCAGCAAAGCGAAAAGTCTCGGTGAACCGATGTTCACAAATCAAAGCTGTATCGATTTAACCTGATGGTAAAATGCACGCATGTTGCTGATATGGCCCGATTGACAGCCAGATAAAGCTTTACGCGAATTCTGGGCGACAGGCCAAAACTGAACATTTTCCCGCAACAGTGGTTGAGCAGCAACGTCATTGAAACAGCTGATCAAAACTACGAAAAAGGGACGGGAATTGCAACAAAAACACTTATTTCATTTCGAGTAAGTCATTTTGAGAATAACTGCAGAACTGCAAAGACATTTCTCTGTCGAACCCCCAGTTGTATTCATGTATATTGGAAATGATAGCCTTTATTGAAAACTTTGAGGTGAATTGTCATTGCAACGTATGTGGTGTGTGTTAATGGTGATGATATGTTCATGCGCATTTAATACAATTATTTTAACCCTGGAATACTATCGTTCAACTTTTGTAGCAATAACCATTACATCGGGTGTGATAGACCCGGTTTAAAAAAAAATATATATATATATATACGTTCCTTCACCTAAAAGCTTATCACAACAACTACACTGAAAATATAACTCTCATTGAGCAGTTTGAGCGCTAACAAAGTTGCTTTGTACTCTAATATCATACGATTTTTGATTAAAAGGGGGTAGTGTAGATTTCATATATGTCTGAACTGAAGTACTCATCACAAAAAAATTTTGGGCCTGAAGAACTTCTTATGTTCTATACTGCTAACACGACCCCTAGAAGCGCACGCTGAGTGAGTTGCAGCGGTCGCTACACCTCATACAGTAATACGGTCACTACAGCGTAAGCCACCCTCACACTTACCATAACGTCGGGTCAGCGGGACCGGAAATCACAACCTCTCCCCTACACTGAAAAATCGAAAAGAGCGAGGATGACCGCACGCGCACCTATTTACAAGTGACACAAAAATGAAGCTACTGAAGCGTAGAAAGCGCTCCGACGCGTGCTTACGTAGGTATCACGTGGTCACCGCATTTGACTAGGGTTTGACTATCCCACCAAAGGATTTAAGGGTTTTAATTACAAGAAATATTGTTGGATACCATTGACTTGTATAAATTAAGTCAATGCATATTGAACATCGTGCGAATGTTGTCTTCCGTCATTCAGAAAAACCAATGCATGTACGGAGTTGGTAATTTTTAAAGCTTTGCTGTAGTAGGAGCAGAAAAGCCAACGTATACTGCGATGTTTAATGTTTAATCCACTTTTTACCAACTTTGCCGAGTAGGGTTGGATAAAAACATTTGATTTGTTTGTCTATATTGGCTAGCAAATCTGCCGATTAAATCCACACTTTCAATTCATTGGTTATACAAACAACAACGAAAAGGTTGAATTGCCTCAACGTTTTCATTTTTTGTTGACTGAGCCGTTTTAACATTACGTTCACTTCTGAGTTGAAATGATTGGAACCAATGTGAACAACCTCACTGTGTTTTCACTGGACACTTGGTACAAACGCTCGTAGCTATGGGGGGCATTCAATGGCAGTGCCCACCCAAATTTTGTTGTGCACACAAACTTTTTATCATATTTTTGTTGATATACATGTGGTTCAAACTCGGCAAAACTAAAAGATTTTGCAAATGCTCGGTTTTAATGTGTTTAATCGTTACGCCAACTCGCAACATCACCACACACTGCACAAAAAGCCTACCTCATTGTTACAAAATAAATTGCACTAACTCACTTCCACACTGGTATCAATTTTGTTTTGTTAGATTACAGTTTGTTTTAAACACTTAAATTATGTTAAAATGAAAATATTTCCCCCCTGAACGTTTAGTTTGTCCCCCCAAACATTAAAACCCGTCCACGGGTCTGTTGGTAAATACCCATCAAAGCGACAATAAAAAATTGCTGCATTGTAACGTGTAAACAGTTGTTTTACCGGATCGACTGTAGAGAAGAAATAAGAAACGTCAATGGGCGATATTGCGCAGTTGTGAACCAACATTGGACCATTGTTCCATGATTGGAACATGATGTTGCCAAGCAACCGCAAAAATTTAACGGATTTTTTGTTCTACTATATTTGTCAGTACGTATATAAAACGGATACAAAGAAACAAAAGAATATAATGAGTTTTTTTTTGCAATGGTCATTATTGGGTTAAAGAAACAACTTCACGGTTCAGGAATATTTCCGAAGTTCAAGAACGAACTTCAGTTACACCATTTTGTTGGAATAGCGAAACATTTATTGCAATGAATTTATGACAAACTTTCGGTTGAAGAACCACCATTTTACACACTTTTTATGTGACATTTTTCAGTTCGCATCAACGTTACTAAACGTTCCGTAAACTTTTTATTTACTCGCTCTTTGTGCATCATTTAGACTATCTATTCTACCTAACTGATGTATAGTCACTACATGAAAATGAAACCGCATGGAAAACTTTTACAGCATGAAAATAATCAAAAATTAAAAGCTCTGGTTTTCTGCCAGCCTTCATAAAATCAGCCGACTGGGCGCTGCTTTTTCTAACTTCGCGAGGATTGAAACTTGCCCTTGTCTATATTCAATCGCCTGGCCTCCACAAATTTCCAGTGTTTACTTGCCGCGAAATTAGGGAACCTGAAACCTTTGGCATTGGACGCATCCCGAACCAAGAACAATTTACCAAAGGGATAAACAGACCGTTCAAGCAAACTGATCAAATCAACAAATGAAAGGAAAATTGTGATTTGCTCAGCTGATGAGGCCAGGAAGATTGTTATTCTTGAATAAGAAGATTACACACTGCTGTAATGATCGGGGAACTGCGTCCATTTGAAAAAAGGTATATTGACAAAATTATAAAGCACTGCAACGATCTTGTTGTCGAACTCCAGACCATGGAACGAAACGGAAGAACAACTTGTACCGCAAGGTCAACGGTTTTTCTTCAAAATCATTCGATATAATTCACCGATATACTCTTACCATCTTTCCTGTACAAGGTACACAAGCTAACCCCGGAGAGTATATTCGAAAGATGATGACAAGGACGTACAGGCACTCTTGTTACAACCTGCTGGGAGCATCAGCACCCCACGCATTGCTGCATATTTAAAAATCATACTGAAACCTATTAGCGCAAACTTGCAAAAACGGCCTAGACGAGTTTCGTGAATGCATTAGAAACGTGCTCAACTGAAAAGACTGCCTGCTCAAAACCCAAGGAATTGGAAAAAATCTCGTGGTTTACGTTGTGACGGCAGATGTGAAAGCAATTTACCCAACAGTGAACAATAGTCTTGAAGGTGCCATGGAAAGGCATGCCATCTTCAACATCAAATTCCAGAAAATCATTGCTGAATTGAACAAAATTTGCCACAACGACCAAAAGAAAATGGAATTATAATTGGTGATAACCACTCTGTCTCACTGGCAAACATTGCAGTGCATTGCATATAACAGACAATTGCTGGTGTGTTAACTGAGGCAGAACATTTCCGTTGATTTTTTGATGACTGAATTTGGATAAGGGCATGAGACACGTCTAACGTACGCACTAGTGTTTCTGTATGCTTTCGAGGAATCAGTCGACTGCCATCTGCTTTCGTCTTTTTGCGATGATTCAAACTTGCACGTATCTTTATTCAAGTATGTACTTTCCACGATGGGTGTAAGCAAGGAATCGATCAGCAAATTTTTAATAGCAAATCGATTTCAGGTAAAATTACGCATCTTCAGTCTGAAAATTGCAAGCAAAGCTTACGGGTGAAACGTTGAAAGGCTGAAGTAACA
>JGI24158J21664_10011886_pt1 | contig 11558 bp, 9 predicted proteins | sample Ectturendosymbi3_FD_21664 | JGI IMG/M metagenome (IMG submission 21664)
TGTTCGGCCAAAGGAAGCTTCCGATGGTTTTCACACCATCGGGGATGTTATGCCTTTGACTGCCTCTGCGCATGTAGTGGCTTGCGCCACTACAAATAGACACGTTTCTATCAAGCAGATACTACTCACATGTTTCATCCTTTCCCCAACTACTTGTTTGCGAACGGAGAAATCTATTCAAATCATTTAAGTTCAGAAAATAAAGTGGTCCGTTTAGCCCAGCTATGTCCAACCCGCGGGCCGCGTGCTGCCCAGTCGAAGGTTTTGTGCGGCCCAGTTTAGGTGTTTGCTGTAGTGAAAATATCCTACATACTGACAACCTGTCCTTATTTTCATAATTTTCAATTTGCGATTTTAATGCAGGTGGTCCTGAGTGCCACCTTATCACGTCTGTTGCCATTGCAATTAGGATTCGAGCGCTTTCAGTACATTAGCTTAAGCTCAGTTTAGTTTGCTAAGATCAAAGTAAGCCATTCAACGTGCGACCCTCATTAATATGTCATTCAGTGTGCGGCCCTGGTCAAGACAGTGACATGATTTTTGGCTCTGTAAGCCATTTGGGTTGGACATAGCTGATTTAGCCAGATGTGAAACGCAAGTCTTGTACAATACAGATACACCTGACATGAATGGATCACAGTCATGATCCTGGCCTTCGCTGAATTTTCTTACTGCTGATTTGACGTGGCTTGATATATACATCTGACTGTCTCTCTTGAATCCTTGCCTTCACAGTGACGAAACACGATACAACCTCAACAACTGAAGCTTATGACTTCTCAATATTCTGAACTTGCTCAATAAAAGCAAACTCAAGATTGCAAATGTCTTAAATGTGAACAGAATTCGCTCAATGAATTTCCAAAAAAACGTTTCAAAACAACAGTTGGCTTGTCGATGGACATGAAGTATGAATTTGAAGCCGGATGCAACTGAAATATCCTTGGCAAGCTGCAATAAAGTGATAGCCGCCACCTGGTTACGCTAAGAGAAATAAGTATTTGGTACTCAATATCCACAAAGTCACAATAGTCTTTTCACTCTTCTTTGCGAACTGTGCAAATGCAACCTCACGTAATTCACTCAGCTTCAAAATAATTTAGTCCTTTTCTGATAAAGGGATACTTCTGTCGTAATTCTGCATTTTTCAGCATTATTGATTAGCTCACGGGTACAAAAATGTTTGTGAATGTTAGTAGCGCGCATAAACTTTTAGTAGAGCCCACAAAGCTTTGCCATACAGCAGTCATATGCAAAAAGAGCAAAATGCAAAAAATAAACGTTAGCGCGCTCCAAGTTTTGGATGGCGGCGCGAGTGCACGACCGCATTTTTCCACCCCTGGATTCGATATAATTACTAGAAACTACTACACTAAGCTATGTACAATACACTGATCACCGTATAACGGTTCATCAGCAAAGCTAGTACAGTATAATGGCGTCAGCAGTCCGCACTCTAATGCCATGGTCATTAGAGATACTGAAAAAAGATTTACCACTGTTATGTAACGATTAATGTGAAAGCATTCCCGCCTTTCCAGCCGAGAATTAACAAAACCAAAACATAGATTAATTAGACAACTCGCAGGCCCGCCCATAAACTAAACTACGCCGCCATCTCGTAACTTGCTGCAGTAAGGTAGGAACAGCTTACTGTATGCAAAAAATATTTATCGTAGCCAGTGACGGGAGGCAGAGGGGCGAAATTCCCCCCTGGCCATGTAAATGTGAAAACTGGACCGACCGCCACATTAAGTGATATTTTGATTTTGGTATTCGTTTGGTTTTCAGTAGGTTGCTGTTTTTTGGATTATTTTCCGGTGATTTAGGGTTTTAGCATAGCTATCCACATCTGGATTCACCATCATTCTCAAGTTTTTCCGAGTGTTGGTTGGGGGGAACTGTACAGTGGCCAGTGGGCCCCTTTTAGCTAAGTTTTCCACCCTGACTCAAAGCTCTAGTTACGCCACTGATTATTATAGCTATGTAAAAAAAGAATGCAAAAAGGAGGGCATTTTTAAATGTCCTCAGAGAATATTTCATTCTCATGAAAAACGTGGACATGTACTTCAAAAAGAGGGCGTGTGGTAGCCATACCTAGCAATGCTACTCATACGCAACCTGTACAAATCTGAGTAAAGCAGACGCAAAATCTTCCAGAAACGAGTAGAAATGTAAGCTAACGTGTTCAACGTGGCTTGGCCTTTCATCCACCAGGTTCAGATACCTGACCGACTTCCAGGAAACCAATAAGTGTAATAGTTGTTTCGTCACAATATCAGATATTCTTCCAGTGAAATACTGCTGTTTGGCCGACCGATAATCTTAATAGCGTCTACAAACAAATTTTTCTCGTTAAAAAAGACTAAGTGGCACTCACATGTCGCACGTATGGCTAAACACATGAACATGGTGGGGGGCCCTTCGCCCCCCCAAAATCCGGCGCTGGAGTACAACACTGCAATGTTCGAGCACTCAGTCACAAAGTAAAATACGATTGTAGTGTTCGAAGTATAAGGACGAATATAAACAATCTGACTGCATCAAACCACGCAAACATACGTTGTTGGAATTTCTGCATCTTTCGAGAAACAGGTACATATTTTTTCTTAATACGGCCTCAAAGGTAGGTATGTTACATTGAACATGATGACTATCAACACTCGCTCTCCAGGGCAGCTTGTATAGAGCTCTGCATCCAAAATTATAGGCCACACGCAATCTCTGCATGCAAGACTCCCTGAAATTACACCATAATTGTGATGCATACATGGGCGTACAAAAGGAACGAAAAAGTACATTTTTACCTGCATTTGAGCATCGGGAAAAAGGGGGTCTCTCAGCTTGTTTGTCGCACAATATTGATATCGCAATTGTCTCTGGATGGTTGTGTCATCTAAGGTCTCAATGTCCAGTACAATCCCCAGATATTTCTAGTGGTTAACAGATTTTACGTTTTTACCACCCAGTGTCAGTAATGGGATGGCTGGTTTTTGCACTCTTAGCGTTAAACATCATACAAACATTTTTGTTGCAGTTGAAAATAATTCCATGCGATTCTGCATAAATCTGACACACATCTGGTGTAGCCTACTTTGCAACTCACATACAGTTGGACAAAACACAAAAATATCATCAGCAAACATCAAGTGATTTAATAAGACTTCACCAATATAACACCCTGCCTTAATGTTGTTTAGTTCAGTGGATAAGTCATCTAAATATACAGCAAACAAGTATGGACTCAATACTCCCCCTTGTCTAACCCCATTAGTAACATGAAACGGTTCGGATAAACGATTGCCCCATTTTATTTGCATCGTTTGTTCCTTTTACCAATCTTTCAGTAGCTACACAAAACACATTTGTACTTTTCTTTGAATTAATTTCTCAAATAATGTCATGTGTAATACTCGATCAATGCTTTCGACGCCTCTAAAAAAACAACATGCATTGATAAACCATTCGTTACCAAGTATGAAACAGTTTGCTTTAAAAAATGTACATTGATCAGTACTGTACCATGCCCAGCCTTAAAACCAAACTGATTGTCTGTGGTTCCAAGGAAAGTAGAGATGAAAGATAAAATGAAGTGTTCAAGTAGCTTTGACACCAATGTGGCAACTGCCCCAGGTCTGTAATTTGATGTGTCAGTCACATTCCCATTCTTGTTTTTGCATATGGGAAATAACAGGCCCGTAACCAGTTTGGGACACCAGGTGGGGAAAAGAGTTTTCTAAGAGGGGCCCGAAATTTTTTAACTGTGTCCAACACATTTTTCTAGGGGGGCTTCGCCTCCTCTGCGCCCCTCTGGTTGAGGGCCTGGGAACTAATATCGTGTTTAAACAGGAATTGGGTGCATAACCGCGAATAATCCACATATTAAACAGTACACTAAGAAAAGAGGCTTTTTGGCGGGCTTGGTCCTTTGTCTGGTGGGGTATAAGCATACCAAATCCCCCGTGGCGTCGGGATCGCGACTGTACCGGCCACAAAAGTTGTAGCGTTGGCAATACGAATCAGGCGTGGATCATTTAATGCAGGCCTGCACAGCTCAGAAAGCTCGAAGGGCCAAATTATCAACATAAGTACGCAGCGGGCCGCAAAAGTATATTACGTTTGAATGTAGAGTTTTCGTTGTAGTGTGGAAGAAATTCTGAAAAGACGATTATTTATTCGAGGTCGAGCTTTTGCAACATTTTCTACAATTGAGAAAGCTCTCGTGGGCCACAAGAAAAACTTTCGCGGGTCGCATGCGGCCCGCGGGCCCTATGTTGTGCAGGCCTGATTTAATGCATACGTCGTAACGGAACCGGGCACAGTGAACTGGTTAGTGTCAGAATCCAAATGGTAACATACGAGTGACTTTGCTACCAGAAGAGAACGTGTTTACTGGCAAATAAAATGTTAAATTACGTATATTCCTCTTAAAAAAGTTACTTTGTAAGAACTACTGAACCAATTACATGCATAGCCTATATGCAGCACTTACACTTAGAGGTCCACTCTGAATAGATTTGAATAAAACCAACATCTCTCCCAGGCCCGTCGCCAGGGTTTCGCAGCAGGGAGGGACCAAAAAACAAAAGGGTGGGCACATTTTTTAAATACAATATTGGATGTATGCAGCAACCGGGGGCCAAACATGAAGTGGGGGCAGGGATTTCAAATGGGGGGCGAGCACCATTGACCCCCCCGCTGGGGACGGCCCTGATCTCTCCTCGTAATGTACCGCAGTCTCTTCTGTTGTCGAAGTGTCTACCCGTTTTTAACTAAAACTCTTAATTTTCTTACTGCGTGTCATTAAACTCACTAAATGACTTCTTGTGACCAATAAGAAGACTAGCTAGAACAAAGTGAGAATTCGCTACAAACACTGTCCTTTCCGCTGGAGTATCTGGATTTAACGTGCCCACACGTGCATATGACCTCCTTGCAGGGCCAGATTTACCATCTGGCAAACCGGGCAAACGCCCGGGGCATCGCGCTTGAATATCAAAACACTTTTTTACTGGTTTTTCTTGTTTTTAGGTTGTTCACCAATCACCACGCGTAAAATTTGAGCTTTTTGATGACTGCGTTCAGTGTATGGGATAAGGAAAGTGACAACTTTGGCATTCATCGTTTTTGCGTGACTTAAAAGAATTGAACCAAACAGCACCACGCTTTGCGGGCTCCCGTTCGGTGATTTCAAATAAACACAGGTTGCACACCAAAAAAATATATTCGTACAATTAAAACCCAGAAAGTTTGTGTTACAAACAAAAACATATGAGTGTGCTTATTTGAATTGAAACGACAACCGAATACTGATTTAATGATGGTTCCTTCTTCCAAATCTTCTGTAGCGCAAACATTAACATCTGGACGACCTTTTTCTCACTTAGGACGTTTTTCATAACGGTGGTAACATATTCCGTTGATGATATCTCTCATTACAAGCAGGATTACATTTGTTATTAAACTAAGAAATTTTGTGCAATCTTGAACTGCAGCGGGATATGGAATCCCGCAAAAAGTATCATCCCAATGCCTTCTTCCTATAATGTAAATATGTTTTTATGTATGCATATAGGGAGACATTGAAATTTAAACAATCAGTCCTAATCCTTGTTGCACCAGTTTCTTCATTTGGCATCAGAAACAATTACATTATACTGTATATATAACCCCAACAATCATCTTATATGACGGTATGAAACCGATTGTACACGTTCTGCTTCATCCGATATGCGTACTTGCTCACCTGATGTGCGCATGCAAATACAAATATAACCTTATCTTTATATAATTGAACACACTGAAGTTGCTGATGAATTTATCACTTCAAAAAAAAAACAGATTTAACGCGATTTTTCATAATCAAACCTAAAAACCCAGGTCGACTAAAAAAAGCAGATCTAGGTAAAAAACACGCAGTGGGAGTCCATGGTGACACGCGGAAAAACGCCTATTGCCGTAACTCGAAGTGAATGTTTGAAGATTTACTGCAGTGTTATTGCTAGCGCCAGTTTATGACCTAAAAATTTGACAATATGACTTTTTTTCGGAAAATATGACTTTATATAACCAAACAAAAATATGACTGAGCTAGAATATGCAACTACTGCACAAATAAGAATTACCAGCGAAAATAGGCATTGGAATTAGGAGATGGTAGCCTCATGGTTTGTTGAAGCCCACTAAAATAAAAGGCCCAAGAGATGAGCAAAACATATAGTTTGGTTTGAAGAAAATTTGAAACATGCATGGACATTGGTTTAATTCTTTGGGGCAGCAAGGACATGCATTTTTAGGCAGTGCAGTGCATTTCATCCAAATAATTTGGTTAACCTACGTATTTGCCAACATTCGCAGGGTGTCCCAGTGGGTTCAATTTGCAGGATGCAGCTTAGATCTAGTGATATATTAGTTTCACCTGATATTTGAGATTGTTTTACCGTTTCCTTATTGAATTAGGTTGAAAATATGCGAAATATGACTTTATGACCTAACATGGAAAATATGACTTTTTATGACTTTATAACATTAGTTATAGACTTCGTACAGGTGCGATTTTTGTGTTAAAATTCGTTTCTTAGCTTACTAAAGCACAGAAAAAACTATGACTTTTATAACTTTAAATGGCCCTAGTTATTGTTACGCAATAAAGACCAACAGTAGAGCAATACAAGGTCACCACCAATTATCTCTGAAGTGCAAGCTGCCAAATCGTATGAGTTTTGACGTTTTTGACCTGTGCTTCTGCAAAGTTGAAACGAGGCACATGAAACGCAACGCAGTTGCGTTAAGCGTTTAGGGGGCCTCGTGATCGCAACTTTGCCCGGGGTCTCGCGTTCGTTTAATCCAGCCCTGCCTTCTTGAGACGCACGGGCGTAATGAGGGGGAGAAAGGGGGGAACAATTCCCCGGACGTCAAATTACTGTGGGGGGCGCCGAAAATTCTGTTTTCAGGGCAAGCGCAAGTTACTCAAAAATTCTGAATGATAAAAAATATTTCAATGCAGTGAAAAATTCCAGGGCAACTCTGTTTTTCAGGGCAAGTGCAAGTTGCTAAAAAATCTTGAATTGTAAAAATATATTTAATACAGTGAAGTATTTCAGGGCAAACTCTGTTTTTCAGGGCAAGCGCAAGTTGCTCAAATCTTGAACGGTGAAAAAATTTTCAGTACAGTGTATTCAGTGTACGTTCACTTTGGGTGATCCGTGTAATTTGGGCTAGTGTAGTGTGTGATCTCGAGCAAAGTTGTGACTGGTTATAATCACTTTGATCTGGAAAAGTTAATTTCAGGGCATATTGTTTTTTGGGGCAAATTTTTCCGCCCCGCCCCAATAAAATGCCTTTCCGTACGCCTATGGCGAAAGTAATCGTCGATTACAATTAAATTGGCAATGTAATCGATTACGATTACCCTCATGTCTGCAAGTGACCCAATCATTTTCTATGAAAGAACGGAGAGGTATTAGTTTTGAGAATGCAATGCTTTTGTATCAGTGATGATGCCAGTCAATTAGTTGGGCCAAGTAACTGCCATTAAGATTTTTTCAAATCGTATAATTGTATTTGTATGAGGTTGCATCCATAGGGCGGCTGTGCACAATCGTGACCCGTGAATCCAAAAGCAATTTCACTCTAAGTGACAATATCCCGGCAAAGTGTTTTCGGGTCATATCCCGCCAGGTCATTAACCCTCGCCGTTGATCACTGCATCATAGACGGTATACAAACGTTTTTATCATCGCCACCATGCTTGAAGCAAAACGCTGCCCGCAAACTATTATTTTAGGTGTCAAGGCCAGGCTTCATAGTTAGAGAATGAAATGCTGTAGACAATTTTTTTACATATTAAAGGAGAAATGTTTTGAGCGAGCTTTTGTCTCTCATGTAGTTCAGCTTTACTGGCGCCAACAGTAACTGTGTGTGAAGCAGGGTTGCGGAGTCGGAAGTTTTGGTGGAGTTGGATTCCTAACAACACTAGGAGTCGGATTGTTTTTTCCGACGCCGCAAGTCCAGTTGGATAATTTTTTACATCACACTCCTAAGTTGGGAATCCCTGCTGAAACGGGACAATTTATTTTGAAACTTTTGTTGAAACAGATATTTCTTACTGTGCACCACGATTTCCATTGATTGCTAATTGCTATAAAAATTTTAACAGGAAAAACTCATTTCCTTTGTGTTATGGAGTCGAAGTAAAAATGCTCGTCACTTCATTGCAGTAACATTTTTAGCAGAAAATTTGAAGAATTGATGCACCTTGCATTATTGCGAGACACTCAGAATTGCCATCAGTTTTCAATGGCGCCGCTACCTAAATTGCACAACGTCCCAGTTTGGGAAAAATGAGAAGTTAATAATAAGACGTAAACAAGTTGTCTACCGTCGCCCATCTCCGCTTAACTTGCTAATGGCAGATTGACTGACTTCAAAGAAGGAAAAACGGGACAAAGGTTTGTGAAACAACATTTCTCGGGAAATTTTGTAGTATTACAACTGTCCCCCAAATAACCACGGCGGTCCCCTGAAGTAATGCCCCTTTTTCAAAACGACTCCTCCAAAAAATCGACTATGCTTTAGGCTACTCTGTACTTCTTGTCACCGCATACTGGCGTCTTTTTTTCCGATTTCAATCCCACAATAAAAGGCATGGTCCACATTCACCATTCGCCACGCAACTGTTCCTTTCGTAATGAATGCTGCAGCAGCAACAACTCAAAGACAGCACTGTGCGTGAAGCTTTTCCGTTTCCCAACCATTAATGCCAAACACGATGTTGGAAAAGCAGCAACCACCACTTTCCTGGCCTTCAGTATTGTGTGGTAGGCTAACAATTGAAAGGCGTGAACTCTTACACCTTTAGCAGAATAAAAAAGCTACAAAAATTATTACACCTAGAGAAGCTTCAATAGCCTACTGACCTACATCCACGCTTCATGCAGTATCGAGAGAAATGTTATGGGCGAAACCATGCCAGCAATGACAGGAGGCGTCATACTGAAGCGCTACGTAATGGGTGAAAAGACGGAGACACGTAAAAATTATGATACGTTTGAATAAAGGGGTTAAAAGTGTGTTTTGGTGACAATGCAGGCCTCTGAGAAAATGTGTACGAATCACTTAACCGAAGCATCGATTGCGCAGAGTGAATCGGTAACTGATGTTGACCTGACTAACACTTACATTCTAATATAGTTATGATGCAACATTCGATGCGCATTTTCGTAGACTGCAAGCAGACTTACAATGCAAGACTGCTTGTTCCTGTTTCACAGTTGGTAGGTATTGATAACAGACACGAAACAAATCATATTTTGCTACACTTGAAAGTTGAGCGAAGCTGCCTGTTATAGCCTGTTTGCAGCATGTAAGCGTGACTTGATTTAAAGATTTGTCCCGGAAAGCCATTGTCATCTTGCAGAGATGTATGGAGTAGCCCAGTCCCGTCGCTACGGGGGGGGGCTTTGGTGGGCTTAGCCCCCCAAACGAAGCTTCAAGCTCCCCCAAATTGAAACGTGAAGCACTATAAATAAGTGGAAGTTTGGCTAATTTTATAATGGCAAGCCCCCCCACAAAACTGCAAAGCTCCACCATTCAAAACTTTCTGGTGACGGTTCTGGAGTAGCCTACTACACATCGAGATACTTGACTAAAACGTAGTACACTCATTGCATAGGGAGCGTCACCAACCTTCTTGAAACTGCAAGATAATTCTTGTGTACCGATTAATGTGAAGGGCTACTAGTTTGATACACACTTCTGAAATAAGAATTTTGCTCAATTTACCTTCAATTATTTCAGTATTGATATTCGTTAATGTGAGGACATTGATCATGCTAATGTTATTTTTAGAACAGGCCCGCGGGCGACCTACTTGGTCCTTGCGGGCGACCTGGTGCCCGCGGGAACCACGTTGGTGACCTTTGGCATAGGGTATGTATTTTTGAAGAAATTTGATGCGCAGTTTCTGTGTGCGTTGTGTTTAGCACAAATAAATCAAAAGCGCAAAAATTCATTAAAAGCACAATATAGCAAAGTGTGCCAATGTGTGTACATTGTTACTGAGTGCAGTGGCTGCAAGGAAAACCTGGATAATTTGGTTGATATCATCACAAATCCTTTTTTCTTTGATGAAAATTTCTCTGCGCTACAGTACGAATAGAAAGTTACTTTCAACCACTCAGGGGACAAGATGGACATACTGCTCCTGTTTGTAAACAATATAAAAATAGATTGCAACATTCTACAAAAATAGCAGAGATATTTTCCTGCACGTACAGGCCAAAACAGGCTGTCAGATTTAAATGTGTGATTTCAAACTCTACGGAAAGGAACTTTGCGCATTATACAAAGTTTGTGGCACGTTTACTAAAGCGAAGACAGTCGTAATTAATTTGCCAATCCATCAGCAACACAGCGCAGTGGCGAAACTTGGAGTGGTTTCGTTTGAAGCAGTTTTCCATTCAAAACAACCAATCGCTCCATTAAAATATCGCCCTTATTTAACAAACCCGCCTTGCTTGTCATCGGTTGAGTCTCTGTCACGCAACTTATTGTTATATAGTTTATCCCCGTCCCAATTCACCTTTTTTGTCACACCCATATAATAATACACCAGCTACACAACTGGATTTTCCGTTGGTGCAGCATAACAGAAATTGAATGGTCCAATATGACATCATTGAAAAGATGCATCGATTTTACCCAACTTTTCCCTCTCAAACCCGCAACCACACCACCAATCAAAACTCTTGGCTACGCCATTGTCTGTGGATCAGTGGTATTGCATGTCACAGCTTGTAAAGACCTTCATTTAAGCTGCGACAATAGCACCGATTCTATTAGCATAAGTTGAGTCCCTGGACTAGCTTGTTTAAAGCCGGTACATGAACATTTCAAGCAGCCGAGATTCAGGCGTATAAAGTTAATTTTTTCTGTGGCAAAATATCCAGACGAATTTAATAGCAAAGTAACCTAATTGCTAAGAGGAATGTATCGTTGGATCATATGTAGAAGCTTTCCTCACTTCTTAGAAGTTTGTCACAGATCATACGGAATAAAGTTAAATAAGGAAATGTTGATGTAAAAAAGTTTGATATAATGTGTAGTTTCCATTTTTGGCCAAGTGAATCTAAGTTCTGTAACAAATTAGACATTTGTAGCTGAAGATATCGCCAAGTGGCTTGTGCGGTTATGGTAGGTCTGGAGTTCGACTCAAGGCCGAGACTTTGCAAATTGGTACGGTAGCTTTCTTACTTTACAAACGATGAGCGGTTCGAACCGTTGAGTCCTGTTGTCTAGGCCTGCCTTGCCATTTAAATACCTCCATGCGTAGGGCATTGTCAAACTCTTTATCACCCTAAGTAAAAATCTGCTTGTAGGCGCCGTTACGCATGTTTGATGTTCTGATCTATGCGGATGTATTAAGCGGGCGTTCTTGTATCTTGTAAACGCGCGCTTAAGCTCGGTTTACACTAGGGAGTTTTCACGCGGAGAACCGCGCGGCAGTCTTGTTTATTTAACGTCGCCGTGTGCTCTGCTGCGGTGCATTGCGAAGTCAT
>JGI24158J21664_10011887_pt1 | contig 11558 bp, 7 predicted proteins | sample Ectturendosymbi3_FD_21664 | JGI IMG/M metagenome (IMG submission 21664)
GTACCAAGGTTGAATGAGCACGATGACGTCATACACTTTACGGTTTTAACACGGGCCCCTGCAACAACGATTTGACCCCCCTGGCCCAATGTGCTAGTTTCGCCACTGACAGCAGGTATATATATATGTGGAGCACACGGAAAAGGAGTGATCTCTTACTGTGAATAAGTGACTCTAACAATGCTTGTGACCTTGGTGAACAAGCTGATTGTACTCGGTAATGGTAGCAACGAGAAAGTCTATCGCAACAGTCCCATTTTTCTTGAAATGCCATGAAGACCTTTTTCCTAAAATGTCATCGATTAATTGTTGCCCTCATTGCAACATGTACGTTTCTTGCCAATTCTGCTTCATAGCAATGCTTCAAACAAGTTGCAATCATTTGCCTCCCCCTCAGAAATGTCAGATGGTTGCGACCTGTCCACAACCACTTGAAATACCTAATTGTCAGAAATCGCTTACTAGAATCGCTTTGTGTCTCGCAGTATGAGGTGCGTGCGTTTTCACATACTCATACATATTTCTGCATGCAGTGATAAAACTCAGTAGGTTCTATGTCTACACTTACTGTAAGGTTAACTCTTCAGGTGGAATCTTAGAAGGCATTGAGCAGTCGTTTACGTATCACAGAGAATACGTAATGCAAATAACCTAAAGCTGTGAAAAAGACAAGCAGATGTCTGTGTTATTTTTCTTTCCTAATCAGTATTCCCTTCCAGTAAACAAATGAATTTAAGCCCATGGTAGTGTCGAAAACTAGACCTGTCGGTCAACACCAAGCCTTTTTACTTTCATAAGAGTTGTGATGATGCTGCCACAGTTTTGAAAACATCGGCTTCAGTTATATTCTTGGCCTGAGGAACAAAACACATACCAACAAAACACCTGGTGGTTTGCTGCACCTCAACCCATGACCACCTTCGGTATAGCTCATTACTCAACATAATCGAAGAGGCTGCTGATTTAAAAGCTGAGCTGTCTCAGTGAAAAGAATACGACGCATCGGGTTACTAAAGCCTTTAGCGGGGATTGACTATTGTGCACGTCTGAGGAAACTGCGTTGCTGTTTCTCGTGTCACGACGTCGTTTCGCTGTGAATGAGATATTACGTTCATCCCTTGCGAATGACATGTTTAATTCAAACCACCTTTTTCCGAGAAAATTGCCATGTAGCATGTCACAGTGTGTAATGCACTTAAAACTAGCAACATTATGGCACACAGCAGGCGAAGACATTTCTGAAAAAGAAGCCCATAACTTTTGCAATTCAAAATAGTTCAAAAATTTGGCTTTCACAAAAGAAACAACGTAAGCAGAGAGATTTTAAAGCTGTTTAGAAGGTGAGAAAATGTCTCCGCTTCGCACCAAGAAATCTGACGATGCACGTGCTTTCTTCCGACGAGACTAGCAGCAAAAATTCCTCAAAACTTCTGCAAAGTTTTCACCACTTTTTTGAGTTTTCACAACGTTTCACAAACTATTCAACTTTTTAAAATTAAAATCGAAAAATTTGTCTGTGTTGACATCACTGCCTTTTTATAGATTTTCATCGGCATGAAATAATATTTGCAATTCATATAAAAGGGACATATTTACTGTAGGCCTACTACTAGCCGGAGTGAACCATACGATTGTTCTCTTTAAGTTTGGAAAACTTATTAAATATAGATCGACTTCATTGCTTTTTCAAAATTCACTGAACTTTGGAGATTCTTTTGCCGCATCTTCTTCCTAACCAGTTTGTCGCATTGAAACTTTCGACTGTTTGAGACACTGCAGATACGGCATCATTTGCAAAAGTTTTGAGAATTGCTCAAATAAAACTAATGAATATTTGCAGCACAAACTAAAAATTTGCCCAAGTTCATCCTGTCACTTGCCTGTCTCTTTGAGCAGACATAACAAGGTTGTCTAAGCACAAGAAAGGAACGAACTCGAAACCGTTCAAAATATTTCTATGAAAGTGGATTTTTCTATTTTTTGTGATCTTGACATTTCCGTCCAGTTGATCATTTCTATAAACGACAAATTTATTCAATGTGTATGACGTAAGTTCAGAAGGGTGTCGTTTCTTTCAAATCCAATGCACCGTGCTAAACCTCTGAAGATCTTGAATAGATATTGTTTAGCATTGTTATTTATAGATTCTGTTATTTGGATCGTTATTATCATGTGTCGCTAAGATATCGATACCTAAGGCCAGCAATATTTCCAGTTTTCAGTTGTACAGTATATGCTAAAGATGAGACTGAGCACAAAGTTTGGATCAGTGCGAAGAAAATTTCACGCAAAACGTCTCGTTTGGTTCTTCACTTGTGGCAAATGAGATCAGTTATGTCGTGATATATGTTTCAACAACGTGATATTTGTTCGTGAAGCAGGATTGCCCCTTTTAGGTGGTCAGGAAACACGCTGAGGTCAGCGTGGCGGTACTTACAGTCGCCGCACACTGTTTAAGGATTATTCAATTCATTCAATATATGACGAGCGACTCAGAGTGATTCTGTGCAAAAAAAATGCCGATTTTATCGTTGAAACACGTATTTTGCAGGTCACTTCATCGACTGACAATTATCAAACTCTTTTCATCATTCATTCATGCATTTTCATGCCCGATATATCCTCTGGAGAGGGTTGCGGAGGCAGCAGCCTTAGAAAGGCACTAAGTCACGCAGGGGCGTAATGAGGTTGGATAACGCCGTTGGCAAGAAGCAAGTTTGGCGCCCCCATGATTGAATTTGAGGTCTTTAGGAAGCAAGTGTAATGTATTGCAGAAAATACTTGTGACACTGATGGGACTTTTCGGCTCCCCGCAGCCATTCGGCGCCCCCCGTAGTGATTTAGCGCCCCCGTAATGATTTGGCACCAGGGGAATTGTGCTCCTTTGCCCCCCTTTTTAAGCCCCTGACTTCACGATCAAGAGCAAATCTCCGATAGCTGGCTCCACAACAAGACGGGACCAAGCAAGGTCGGAGGTGTTGTCATCTCACCTGGCGCTTGGACGACCCTCTTGGTTGCTTTCCCGCGGCCGTAGCCACCAGGAGAAACGTCACAAGTCTAAACGTCACAATGTAAAGCGTCACAAACTAAAACGGCACAAACTACAAACCAAAAACTAAACGTCACAAACTAAAACGTCTCAAACTAAACGTCACAGACTGAACGTTATAAACCAAAACATCGCACGACTTCAACATTATACATTGCGGCACTCTGCAAACTTGCTTTCCTGGAATGCGTGGAGTACTTGAGGACTTGTGACGTTTGAGTTTTCCCTCCCTGTTATTCAAGAAATACACTCAAGAATATTCTGAACATGGCTATCTGTTATACATGATCTTCCGTTTTCTATCGCCTCAGGCGTGTGTTGTTCTGCTTAGTTGACTGTATTTACCTCTGCTTGACTGCATTTACCTCTGCCCTGCTTGACTTCCCGCCCTGCTTGACTGTATTTACCTCTGCCGACGGACCGCGTCCAGTGCTTTGCGTCTACTCTGTCGGAGTCACATACCGTGAATTTTCCGGATGAAAAATTCTCACGTCCGTGTTTCCAAAAGGTGCGCTTTATCCGCGTTTCTGACAGGAAATGGCTAGGTGAACATGCTGGTGCGAAAAATAGCTTCGATGATGAACCGCCTCCGTTTGGCGCTGGACTGAAACAAGTTTGGTCCTGGCAGATGACGTGAATACATAGCGACGACGCATAATTACAAATGGGTAATCATGTTTTGGCTTTAGTGGCCAAAAGAAACAAAAATGAAAAAGGTTGGCGAAAAGTCAATCTTTGCCGTCAGGCTTGTTATTCAGGGCCATGACAGCAAGCTATGTGCTGCATAGACCAGTGGTGGCCAGCCCGAGGCTCGCCAGCCGCATGCGGCTCCTTGCCCAGTTTCATGCGGCTCTTACGCAATTACCAGAAGGTCCACTGAATAACGTGCGTAACAGTAAATGGCTGGTAAAGTTCTGTCATTGTCATGATGGTGCGTGATGTTTGCAACAATCTAGCTGAGCAAAGGTATGTGTTTGAGTGAGGAAGAAATAGGGTAATTTTCATGTGTGCACATGGGTATGATGTGACTCTTTACGGTAATACAGTAAGAAATGTGGCTCTTGCTCTTTGACTGGTTTGTCACCCCTGGAATAGAATTTTATTACCATGGCCATATTCATAGTTAATAGTTGATTAATTATTTCTCCACTTATCAGCACCTGCATGCTGCATTTGCCACCACGCAAGTAGCAAAAGTTCAATTTCAAATCACACATCAAATCTTGCTCAACGAAATTTTCGCCTTTCAACTACAAAATGTTAATATGAAGTTGTAGATTTAATGGTGAACGGGCGCTAAATCAGACTGATTTAGCTAAATCTGTTCTGATTTAACTAAATTTGTCCGATTTAGCAGACTTCCATGGTAAATGTGTCCGATANANTTTTTTTACAAACGGCGCCCCATAGCATCAAGGGTGTAAGACATAATGTACATATGATCGAGTCTTTGAACACATCGTAACCAGCACATATAGCACCCCCGTCAAGAAAACGGTTTAAAGCAGACATCGCACAAGATTTTGTAACAGATGTAAAAAATGCGCAAAATTTAACTGGTGATGCTTTGCAAAGGAAAAACTTTACAGAGGGCATGATGCCACATCATACTTTCATTACACTGTGGATTAAATGTACACCGTGGTTATTGCCGTTTACTTGCAGCCTACACTCCGTTGGGTTTCTGGAGAGACAAAATACCTCGGTCCTGCAAGTGAGATGCAATACACTGCAGCAGGTGGAGAAGTTCATGTACCCTGGGGTGGTTTTCATGAGTGACGGAACAAGAAGATTAATATGCGCAGCATTATTTGCAAAGAAAACGCAGTTCTGCGTGACCTTTATCGCTCTGTGGTGACAACTGACAAAGCAGCAGCTTTCAGTGATTGTAGTTTCATCACCCAAATGTACATAGTGTGTGTCTGATATTGAAAGTGACGAGATTTAAAAGATCTTTGAAATGCTCCCAACATCTGCCAAAGATGCCCTTCTCATTCCTGCGCAAGACACAATCTTGGTCTTTGATGGATCTAGCAGTACGAGATGATATCTTATAACGTGAAGACGTTAGATGGTTTGCCAGAACACATTGTTGGCTTGCCAGTAATTGGAATCCAGTTTATTGTCCGAAATTGTCAGGAGATTGCATTTTGGATCCATTCAGCCGGTTCAACGTGAGGGCTGGCGACTCTCGCGCCTCCGCGTACCGCGAATCAGAGGTGATCACAGAGCCGAAGTGCCGGAGTGGACTCCGGAAGGAGTCTACGATTTTTGCAGAAGCCTGAGCAGGACCCGCAGTCGGATTTTTGAATGAAAACCGGACGCGGAGCTGGAGCAGGAGTAAGAATTTCAGTTTTTACAGGAGTCGGATAATTAATTTTATTAAAGTTAAATTTTCTCTGAACGGCTAATTGTTCGATTAATACATTCGCTCTATTCTCTTGGATAAATTAGTTGGTCATTAGTTCAGGTTGTCGTGGGTGAGGGAGGGTGGCAGACTGGCGGTCTGTGTTCTGATCTGATTGGTGCATAGTTTATGCTCAACTGCTGTATCACAGGACGTCAGTTACTGGAGGTTTTACCTCTTTGCTGGGCCGTGTTTTGAGCAGTATTCACAATTTGTTAGTTTCAGTGAAATGTAGAATACAACAATGCATGTAATATGTATCTTTAAAATGCAGCAACGTCAACAGCAGTGCAATTTCAGTCAAGCTAGCAGAAATACAAAAACTACGGAAAGATTTTTGATAGCATTTTTGTTAGATTACGAGATTTGTTCTTTGCAGCAGCTAACTACTGCTAAATCTCTGCTGCAAACGTCAGTGTTGTCGAGACTGTAACCTTCTAGACTAGACCGAGACCTGGTTAAAACTTCTAGACCGAGACTTCATAAGAAATTCCGAGACCAAAACTGAGTCTCGGGAGTCGAAATTCGAGACCGAAGCCGAGACTGAATACATCAAAATTTGTAGATTTTGCCGAAAATTTCCATAAAATTGCAAAAAATGTTGTCACCAGTCACCGCTTCTAAGTTAAATTTTTTCGAGTTTCTGGCATTTTCCTACCTGTTTTGGTTGTTTATTACCATCAAATACAGCAGATAAAAAACTCGTTAAATTACAGAAGTTGTCGTTGCAATCGTCACCGTCTCAAGACAATAGGTTTGTGACCGAGGCTACGAGGCCGAGACTCGCAATAATGAGTCTCGAGAACGAGACCAAGTCACGAGACCCCATCATTGGCAAACATGCTATCTTTCGCAAAAGATGCAACATGAATGATTCAAATTATAGTTCAGTGCATTAACATAGCTATACATTCAAGTGTTCACTCTAAATGAAGTTTCAAACTGAGATAGTATAGCTGCAAATCCAAATAGGTATGTTTTTCGTAATGTTGTCGAACGTTAAACATATGTGTATCATTACATGGAATAACATCTTGATTTTGACGTAGTAAGAGGTAAAAAAATCGTTTTGATAGAAAGCAGATCCTTGGTTGACAATTAATTGTATTATCAATGCAATGCAGCTCACCAACATAGTTCTTTGTTCTCTTCGAATCCTTGTACACTATATACACACAATGTTAACGGATATTTCGACGTTCTGAAGTTAAAAAAACATATTCACAAAGGAAGCAGCTTGCATCTTGGTATTTGCGTTGCAAGCCATCGTTCAAATTTTAAGAATTTTTATACTATTGACGTGGCGAAAATATACGGAATATTAAATTGCGCAAGGATATGTTTGGTGAGTTTAAACATTCAGTGTTCGTTGAACTGTAAATCGATTTCATTCTTCTTGCTCAAGCCCTGTTTTTCTTGAGTTTGTGTGTCCTAGAATAAAGTTGGTTTCCTTTACCACGGTTCAGTCCCAGTCCATTCACAATAGCCACCTTTTAAGCTTTTAGTCCTGAAAGTAAAAGCACAGTTGGTAACTTTGATGACTGTGTATAATTTGCTCTGCATGTTCGTAGCTGTTGCTGCTCGTCTAGCCATGAAAGTAAACGTTTTACGTTCATATATCTTTGCTTAACATTGCTGAAACACATTTATTCGTACTTGACGGATTTAAATCGCAGTCACATTGCTATAACTTTATGACAATCTTCGTAAATTCAATCTCAATACTGTAAGTTTACAAAGTGGGTTTAGCACTAATTACTTCCACTTTTCATTGCTAATATGCATAGCATAAGCAGTGAACGTAGAAGCAGTAATAAATTTTGATGAATCGGCAAATTCACAACTTACTGTGAAAAGCCCTTAGCAACAAGAGCTGTAAGAGCGTGCGAAGCTTTTCGTCCTGTTCTGCAGTGAACCACAATCTGTGACCCAGGCGTTGCTGGTTTGTCCACCCCGTGCTTCTTTTTAAACTCAGTGTCAGTTAAAGAAAAATCCTCATCTATATAATGAAATGACATTTTACATGCGTCCATTTCACTTAAAGAGCGCACCAGGCTATTTTTAAATAAACAACCACTCAAAAATATCAACAAACCCATAACACTACGACCATAGTTTTCCAGTAGCTCTTTATCAATGACAATGCTTTTTCAGTATATTCAATCTAAAATCATTTCTGTTCTTCAAACATCATTCAAAACAATTTTAGAGCAGCTTTAAAGCGATCAGCAAGTTCAATTTTAATTTTTTCATGTATGCATTACAAGCAAAATTACGCAGATAAAACAAAAACTTTGTGTAGAGCAGTCGTTCTCTAACAAGGGGCCGTGGACCTCAAGGAGTCCACGAAACGTTTCCCAAGGTATCTGCGGAAAAAATTGAAGTTTACTGTCACATCGTGAATAATTTTGTCGTTCCGTGGCGTATATCATCATTTACACTTAACTGGCCAGACATTATATCTGACAAAATGGTTTGATAAGCAACCAGCAGTCAGCACCGGCATTACTACTTTATAGCTTGATAGGATTGTTATAGTTCCAAAACTACAATTTCAAACTGTTCACGGATTTTAATCTAGAAGCTGGCTGCGCAAGCTGCTTTCTATAAATATTTTGTTTCAATTTAGCGTCAGTTTATTTTACACAGACTAATAGTTTTTCAATCAATTTACTATAAAATGTGGTATCTATTCCATTTGTATCAAGGAGCATTTTCCTTGCAGCTTTGTGCAACCTTCACTTAAACTTACACAGTACGTGAACATTTTGCGTACTTATAACATTTGCGGCCACATCGCCATGCAAAGCTGTATTTTCAGCTCTAGTGCACATTAACACTCTACTGTAGTGCTGAAATAAACTAGAAAGCACAACCAGTAATTGCAGACTCGTTTGTGAGTTGCAACAGCGGATAACTCACTAGCAATAAATGAAATCGCTTTGAAATAAATGACCTTTCGTTTATAATCTATACTTATATGAAGCTTTTTGTGCATAAGAAATAAGTGCTTGCAGTTCAAGATTAGGTGTTGTACTCTATGATCACCTTTTACAATGAATTTTGCTGCATTTTCAACTAAGCACTGAACAAATAATATTTCAAATAATTCAAAACTCAACAAGAAAACGATGGGATCTCCAATTGTTTTGGGGACAACAAAAGGGTCTGTCACAACAAATAGGTTGAGAACCAATAGTCTAGACCAGTGGTTCCCAACATTTTCATTGTCATGGACCCTTCTGACGATTTGTTTGAAAGCTGTGGACCCCCATAAGAAGCCAGTTAAAAGCCTGCTCAGGAACATGTTGCTTAATCGGCCAAAGGCAGTTGTCAACATAATTTTTGAAATACTTGAATCAACGCTTAAAGCTGATTCTTTCAGTAGCTGCATTTTCATGCGCTCTGTCAAGCAGTCCTACGAAAAACTGCGTAACTTTCGTAGTTTCGTGTTATATGCCTACCTTGACCCGTGGATACCTGTCGAGAAACAAAAGAATATATGACCAATTTAGGCATGGGCAGATCTTATGTGACAAGTGCACGTAGTAGCACTAGTATTCTGCAACATATACCTTATTTATGAGCTAATTCGTGTGGACATTTTGGCTTTTAAGGATCCTGGCCTATGTGGCTAAAAGTGCAAAATGCCCTTGAAAACAACATATTTTCATGTCGCAATCTGATTTACTTCTATGGGAATAAGGATGTAGAAGAATCGCAAGCTTTGAGGGTCTTTAAAGTTAAATCGTAAACACTTTAAAGCAGGGGTAGGCGAACTACGGCCCGCGAGGACATTTTATGCGACACGCAGAGCAGCCACACGTAGGCTACAAAGATAGTACGAGTACATATTTCGAGTCTATGTTGAAGTAATTTCGTCGAGTAGATTAGAATTCTCGAAATTTTATTTCACACGTTTCATTCGAAACCGCATTTTTACTCAACCGGAAGTGACTATTGTTGCCTTCATTTTGTGCCGGCTAATGTAAAAAATTTTGTTAAAGTCCTTAAAACGATTATAGATGTAATATATGCGACACCCGGTAGCAATAAACTTTTCAATGTGGCCCTTCGTAGAAAATGTTTGCCCAACCCTGGGAAGTGTCAGTGGCGGTTACTACGTGGATGGCAGAAAAGGTCAAAACATGTTGGCAAAGCTGAACGAGAAAATCATTAAACACCGCAAATAGTATAATAATTATTTCTCACGAGTAAGGATCATGCTTTGAATATTTTAATGCGTACGTTACGTTTGTCATACCATTTATCTTTGCAGGTATCCAGAGTAAAAAATGGGTGTTTTACGAAAGTAATAGCCAAAGCTTCATAGATAGATGGTTTGTTTATTATTCCATGGAACACTGAATAGTGCCGCGCTAAAACCATTTGGTCACTGTCACCCCTGATATATGGTTTGTTCCAATTACTTGTATGCGATGACCATCCCATGAAAAAAGTGTTTACTGTCTGGTCAGCATAATTGCATATCACGCAAGCCACCGTACCATAATTTGCACATAACAGGTTTTCGTTTAGTGGAAAGTTATATTTTTTGTCATTACTCGTGAAGCACATGGCACCATGGATTCATTGTTTTGCGTGGTAACCACAAAGTGCACAGTGCTTTCAAGGCCTTCACACACCTTTCATTTGCTTTTTTGTCTTGGTTAAAGCTAGGTGCTTGTAACTGTTAGCTTTTGTCCAATTGTGGTAGGTCGTTGGTAGGTTACCACTGTTTTCATAGTTAAGCCTTTTTCTCTCTCTAATAGAATTAACAGGTGAGTAAAGATTCATCTCAACATGATATCAATGAGATCAATTTGGAAGAACAGCTGTGCCCCACAAAATGTGACAAGAAAGATGACCCACAGGTTAAGGGCTGATTGAATGACTACTTGCATACCTTTCTTGAAATGCATGGGCGGCGATTAACTCAGTGGTAGAGTGTCCACTTCTGGTTGGGTGTTCGATCCACGGCCAATGAGTGACTCCCCGTAGCGCTCCTTGGGCGAGAGCGTTCAACGCAACCGCCCACCGACTTCGGCCTGCCGCTAATTGTCGTTAAACAAAATCCGTCACATTGCATGCGGTCAATAAAAAAATGCATGAACATGTTCGTTCATATAGGCAAGATCTTGTGTTGCCCTCTAGCCGGAATTCTATCAGAATAGCCAGGTTGTCATTTTCATGCCGAGTTCCAGACACCTGGCCTTATTTTAAAAGTGGTTTATCATGCGAAAATGCCGTTTGGCATGTTTCTGTCCTTTTAAGTGTTTTTTACTGAAAAAAAGCTTGTTTGGCACTTTTTGAAACCTGTCTGCTATGAGCTTAAGCTTTTAGATTCATTTCAGCCTGTTGACGTTTACTGAAGCTTTTTGGCATATGTTGATTAAGCATATTTTGTCTGTCTGTTCCTGGAAAGCCTAATAAGTTTTCTGTGAGTTCTCTGTGACTGCATTTTGTAATAAATGTTTTGTGGAATCGTGACATATCTAACATATAAGACGCTTTTGTACCAAATTTAAAGTAGTTAAAAACTATGGCATGCTGCATGTTTATGTTTTCATAACCAGTATTTTATTATGTCAAACACTGATAGGTACATTTTAGAAGCATTTTCTATGAGGAGATGGCACTATTCGAGATAAAAATTATTTTTTAATTATAAATAATAGTTCTACGCCTAGTTCCAACAGCAACATTGCAATTATGTCATTGCTCTTCAGGGCAGTTTAAAACCGACAGCCACAAGCCTGTTTCGGCTCGGGTTTAGCACGTTTTGAAGCAGTTTGGCGCATTTTGATAGGCGATTTGGCATTTTTGGTCCATCTGGACCTGGCAACCCTGGATTCTACAGTTGAGCTCAATTTCTTTTTTGCAATCTGGACCATCACCCCGCATAGTTGCGGCATTTTTCGCTATTTTGCTTTCATCGTATACATATAAAGACCATGGACACCCAAAAATCCTTCTGTGGACCCCCGGTTGGGAACCATTGGTCTAGACTCTAGAGCACGCAGCAATATTAGTAAGCGCAGCGCACGGTAGAGAAATGAAACCATCAAGAATACTTTTTTTCTTAATTTTTGCACCCTACAA
>JGI24158J21664_10011889_pt1 | contig 11557 bp, 9 predicted proteins | sample Ectturendosymbi3_FD_21664 | JGI IMG/M metagenome (IMG submission 21664)
GTACTTGCATCAACTATAGTGTACGACAGGGGTGTGCAACCTGCGACCCGCGGGCCAAATGCAATACAACAAAGTGGATTTTTATGCCGGTCACTAGTACTAGACAGCATGGGCGCAATTAGGTGGGGGACACGGGGATGCGTCCCCCCAACTTTTTCAGACAGTGGGGATATAATATGCCATGTACCCCACATTTTTCACTTTAGGTTTCGTAATGTATTGGTTTCACACCAAGCTGTCCCTCTCACATTTTACAACAAAATTGCGCTCAAGCTAGACAGCCTGTGTGAAACGAAGGCGCGGCCCGCGGTCTAATCAGTTTAATTGCGTTTGGCCCTTCAGTAATAAAGGTTGCACACCCCTGGTATACGACAGTATGTGAAACCGACAGTCTCATTAATGCTTACGATTTGCATGGGGGGGTACGGGGCTGCCTTGCCACGGCACTGAAACAAGCGCACGAAACATGTATCAACGTAAGAATTGAGAATCAAGCAAATATTTGACCTACGTATTAAAAAAGGTATGAAGGGGTGGAAAAATCGTCGACATTAATCTGTCTTGTATTAAGAGTGTCTCTTTAATTCATAGCTCACGGTGGTTTAAAGCAAAGCCAAGATTTCGGGATTTTTAAAGTCCATGAAATAACCTGGATGTGAGCATAAGTGTTTGACTACATCGCTAGTTTGGTAGTTAGATTTCAAAGGATTGTGTTCGTCAAGGCGACATTTCAAATTTCTTTGAGTTGTCCAAAGAAAATATAGGAATGACAACACGAACATGTAAGTTTATATACCACATTGCATCGTTCCAGATGTGTTTTCTTGTCCTTGTACCTAAGAATGATCTTCCGGTCGTATGTGTTCTACGAATGAGAACTGGTTGAGAAATTTCTTTCAAATATTTTTGAAAATAGTTTCGCAATTCTCTTTCTAGATGTAGTGATGTTTCAGAAAGGTAGGACATGTATAGAAGAATTTTTCGAGTACAGTCGTCTTTTCTTGTTTGTTTATGGAAGGAGTATGTTTATAACGTTTGTTGAGAAATATCTGGATTTGCTTGTCTCTAAACCGGTCCGGGTATCCATTGCTAAAAAATAGGATTTAATACTTTGAAATTATTTGTGGATCAAATGATAAGAGCTGCAAGTTTTATAGGAATGATGTAATAAACTTTGAAAGATGCCTTTTATGTTGCACTGGATACAAGCATGCGTAGCGGAACATTTTTCAAATTGGGGGGCACAAGATCAAGTCAAAAAAACTGTAGAAAAATTTTGTGGTTTGAATTGGCAACTGTGACTTCACAAGCAATGAAAGATGACGTCATTAACTTTTTTGAGCATGTTTAAGCAATTTTATGCAATGGTTTATAAGCCCTCAACGCCATGTATCTACAGTAACCCCTATCTACCTACGCTACACTGACTTGAACACATAAATGCAACCAGTTGTTCTTAATCTTGCACAAAGTTCCTTCACAAGTAAGTACAAATACAACATGCACGAAGCTAAGGGAGCGTCCTCATATTACATCATCAGATAGGGGTGAGTGGGACTTTGTTGCCAGATTCACCTTCTGCTCCTAAACAATATGAAGGTCAAAATTACACCACTATGAAAACGTATCTGTGAACCACCTGAAATTCAAATAGGCTGTTACTTGGGTAGCTCCAGGTCAACCGCGTCACTCGGGCTCATCACGCGATTTATGCTGATTGATTACAACTGTTTGAGCTTTGTGTCACTGAAATTTCCATTTACTTTAATTCTAGCTGCCACTATCGTTGCTCAGTGACTTTAGTTACGTAACAGCAAATGAGAAGTTCACATGATAACTTCTCCACTATTGAGGAACGTACGTCAAAAAGCATTGATAATGCCAGTTAGTTCTCTGCTTACTACGCTCGTCCATATTAGCCCGAGTTACTGGACAATTTATAGTTCGTTTGAAATTATTCTCGAAATGGAAACTGTTCACTGTCCACTGAATTGGACTTCATATCCAGTGTTCTATATCAGCGGTGGGCAAACTCATTAAGTGGCAGAGTTTTTTGCAGAAAACCAAAAACACCAGCAAGCCGAAAAATCAGTTTGTAGTGTCAATACAAATACAGTTCGCTAAAGAATGGAATTTTTGCAGAAAAAGTTTTACATAAAAAACTACATCAAATCGCGTAGACTTCCTGGCAACTAACCTTACGAATTCGTGTAAACACATTGATAAATGACACAAACCTTAAATATTAAGCGACAACTCGCTATCATTTTGAGATATTGCTATTCAGCTAGTGGAGCTGCACAAAGCATGTCGGCGAACCGGATGCGACTCACCAGCCGCAGTTTGCTCACCATTGTTATATACAAATACATTGCTTCAAAAAAAATTTAGTCTGATATTAATTTTATTTTTGAAAATACTGAATTGCATAGGGCCTCGTGCTCTAACAGATGAGCCCGAGTAAGGCGCGAGCGATCGAAGCCGAGAGAACGCCTCTTACAAATGATGTTGGTTTATTCAGGTAACCTGCAACATGGACACGAAAGGTCAGACATGGAACGAAAATATGTGAACAGTGATAAGGCCCAATGAAAATAGCCTGAGTAAACAACTTAGTGAATTAGGACCGTGGGTGGTGTCACAGATATACAAAGCAAGCAAGCTCGCGTTCTTCAATATAAATCGCAATCGACGACTCGGTTTATAAGAGCGTGTAGCAAGTTGTAAAGTTGCAATCCAAAAAAATAATATAGCTATTTGGTGTTGCTAATGCAAAAACAAACACACAGTTGAATTTGATCTATCAAGTATTTTGTTTTGCGTAAAAAATTCAGCAAAATTTTACTATTTAGAATGGTGTTAAAACGCTTGAAATTATACCAAATTGCAAGAATTTTTCGATGGAGTGGCACGACATTTTTCCTGCAAACATGCATGTAAAATTACACCATCTTTGTAAAAAATGGTGTAGTGTTTCACCATCTGGCAACACTGTTCGACAACACCAATGCGGTAAGCAAACCCGAGAAGGGTGATCAAATTGTGCACGGTATTCTGCCAAACATTTACGAAATTCTGCCAGTTTCACTGCCAAATTACAAGTAATGCATTGCAAATGATCTTGAAAAAATTCTGCTAAAGTTTACGATTTACTTTAACAATGGACCCAATCCTAATTGTGTTACTCAAACTTATTTAGGCAAATTCGAAATTTAAAACTGGGGGGCCAGCACCTCCAGAAAAAAAAGTGGGGGACCTAGGCCCATGCGCCCCCCAGGTTCCGGCGCCTATGAATACAAGCTTTGCCACTTATCCTGTATGAGTGCTTTTCCTGTAGATAGTTGTTTTATTCTAGTCTCGGTTTTTGTCAGTAGAACATCCAAATATGCCAGCTGTCCGTCTGCTTCTACCTCTTTTTAAAAACTTATACGCTTGAATGGACTTTGTTCAAATTATATACGAATTGATCCATCTTGTCTTTTCAATCAAACACAAAACGCACAGAGAATATCATCTGCATACCAATAAAGTCTGTAAGGAGAGCATCCAATCTTATTTAACGCTGTCAAATAACTACTCCATGAATACGTCTGCCGTCAAACGTTCCATCGGTGAGCCACTGCTACACCATCTATCTGTGTAATATTTTCCGTTGAATTGCATAACAGTATTTTTGCAAATCCAGTCAAACACCATTCGAAGTTCCGTTCGGTTTAATCAATGAGATTTGCTCTCACCGTCAGCGAAGACTTTGTCCAATATAAAATTTACAGTAATACCAATAGGAAAATTTGAGAACAAACTTTTGACATCAAACGAACACATTATATGACTACTATCAAGTGCATGGTCAGCTATCATTTTAACAAAATCGAAAAGTTTTTTTTGCTGCGGATGGGTGCCAGCACAGTTCACTTAAAGATTTTGCCATGAGCCGCCATGAGGCGCACTGATAGGTGAAACTGCCCAAATCGAGCAGTTTCGGTACTAGCTTTCCCAAAAAGGCGCTGCGAAATGCTTGACGCACCTTCTGACGATGACTTGTAAAATAAATGTTTGTCACTTCTCCACAGGCTCAAGCCGAATAGATGCTCATGTCTAACTACACTCGGAAACCTTGACCATGCAAACTTCAAATTGAGATCAAAGAAAACCATTTTGTTTAAAGAGTCCTTTGGGTCCTGATGCCTTATATGAATATAATAAAATTGCCGTGACGCCGCACAAAAAAACTTGAAAATGCCGTGTAAAAGTTTGGAATTGCCAATGGCGTTCCCTTTCATTTCGTCCATGAGATAAGCCCGGTGGATGCTGCTCTATTGTTGGGTAAGTTTTAGCACTGCCGGAGAAAAGTAAACAAACTGTATAATCGTTGTTGTTTACGTGATCATATAACAAAAACATTATTTTGCTACACCTCAACATTCCACGCGTAACACTTCTGAATGCAGATATCAAATGTAGAAATTATCAAGTTTAAGCAACGTTTACAGAAAATGAATCAGTTTATCGGTATTGCCGTCTGTTTGCTGCTTGCCGTTCCTAACTTCAAAGCTGCAGCCAGCCCTGGAGGTGAGAACTATGCAATTACGATGGTAGTGTTACTCAAATTTTTGTCGTCTCTTTCTCAAAAGTGTCTCATGGAGTTGAAGTTCTTCGATTACCTTCTAAAAGATGTCTTGGACTTTCGAGAGCTCGTTAAACATTTGGAGGACATTTATGCCACTCTGGAAATATCTTTGTGATAGTTCCTTTGAAAACCTTTATCAAATGAAAAGATTCTTCAGTTGGATTTTGAATAACGAACTAAACTGTACCCAAGAGGTATAAAGTTTTGGATACAAAAATTCCACTGACTTACAGTTTCGAGCGAATGCTTGGAATTTTGTACATTTTCATCAATTTTGGAAATGTTTTCCCTTCACATAAATTTTTAGTCACGAAGAAGTAGTGCGCTTGCGGCGTGAAATACCTCGTAGCATCTTCTTACGTATTTTTCCTATGTTCTTATGTTGATATTTAAACAATATTTAGATGCACCTCCTCTGTTCTTTTTTAAATTCACAGAGATAGTTCTTAGTAGCTTGTGATGCCTGCAATAGATTCTATTGTGTGAAGGCAAACTGAGTCAATTTTCGCATCATATCCCTTCCAAGGCCAAAGATTTTGGAATCAATGCGTTCAGATATTCACCTCTATTGGCCCGCAGGGTTTGCTAGCATACATTCAACAGTCAGGGTTTGCTAGCACCAATAAGCATGCGTGTTAGGTATACTTTGCATACCGCAAAACCCATCGACTGCATGGCTTACAAAAGTTGTTTTTTTCAGAAAAAAAACAAGTTCCCCACAAATGGGTCTATTTGCGTTTAGGTTCATCCATTTTTAGTTGCATAAGCAACACCAGTGGTAGCATAAAGCTTTTGTGGATTACGAGCTCAAATAGACTCTGTCCCCTTATTATGTGACCATAGCTTTATTTATCAGATTGCTAATCAGACTGTTAATCAAATAGCGCAGAGTGTTAGTCATTCATACTGCAATATTTAGCAGTATTTATTTGACTCCTATCTCGACATGTGAGTTATCACTTGCATTCTAATTTTAACCAGGTTGGCAATAGGTTTCAGACAATCTTTTTTCTGCTCTTGCTGGGAAAGCCAAAAATGTTAAAAATGAGTGGGTAGAATGCTTTACGGCACAACAATTTTTGAACATGCAAGAAAACTTTGGAGACACCCCCAGTGTTCTTAGCGATTTGTGCAGGGTGTGAAAAATGGGGCCCGTTTGTTTGGTCACGCTTGAAAAGTTTTCAATTTCTGATACAACGTGCTTTTAAACTTTGGTGATTCTCTGAAAGATCACATAGTTTTCCCAACAAAAATAGCCACTTCTTGGCTTAGAAAAAGCAATCACTTTGTGTGATATCCAACAATTGCTGCCACCAGATAATCTACGATATTTTAAACAAATGATTACCTTTTCCGGCGCCGCCCAATTTGACTGCGCCTCCACCCCTAAACGCCTGGCATGGATACGCCATTGAAAAGCTTATTGATATAGCTCACTTTCCTTGTTAAGCAATCTTCTCTGTATTTTGGTCTGTGCGTCAACACTACAATTGCCTCCTTTACTGAGAAGCCAAACGTGTGTTCAACACTGCATGGAAATAAACATTTACCAAACCGTTTAGTCAATACATTAGGTGAACATTTTAAGATATTAGGGGATCCCAACGCAAAGAATCCATCGATCCAGGGCAATGCTAATCATATTTTTACGTTCATTTCACACCAGTTTTGAACTCGTTTCAAGCATAGATTCCTCACCAATTTAAACAAATTCGCAGTTACAAAATGAAATACAGATATTATTATTTCACACAGTAGTAACTTAAAGGTGTCTGCTGTATCAGCTAGCGTTACTTGTTTAAACTCAGCTGGTGCAGTCTAGGAAACACAATAAGCGGTTTCACTTTTTTAGGAAGGGGAAGGGCGTTGCCGAATTTTATAATGTGATGCCAAATTACCGGCAGGTTTGTTAGCATTTTTCGTGAATTTCGCAGAAAGCAATACCAACTCTGCTGATAGTTAGTCACACTTTCGTCCCATCAAAGTGTTTTCCCGCTTCCTCTTTCAGTCTGCACCACTGCTTAAACTTATAGTTGCTAACTTACAGTATTTCTGGAAAAAGATGAAGCAAGTGAATTTCTGAAAAGAGAGAAGCGTGCAAACTTCTTATTTGAAGAGTTTCGTCAGGGAGATTGGGAACGAGAATGCATTGAAGAGACGTGTAGCTATGAAGAAGCTAAAGAAGTGTTTGTAGACGAAGCTGCTACGGTTGGTCATTTCACGAAAATATTTTCTCTTTGTTGATGTAACTTCTTCATATGTATTTCACTGCAATCACTTCATACCTTGATCGTTAAAATGCAGTCAACTTCGAGATAACTGCTTCCATTTTTGTAAACACGTTTTTAAGACAGTATCTAAGCGCAGTTCAAGCGTGCCTCAATTGTTGATCCATGTTTGATTGTTTCATAAAGAAAGACACTCGACTCTTGGAACGAGCTTAGCTTATAATTCTTAGCACTGCAAAAACAAGAGACTTATTTTAGTACACAATCTTTTCACCCAAAAACCCATGGGATCTTGCTCGAGACACCAAAGGAATAACTTGTCGTTTATGCTACTTGAAGTATACCATCCTACGTCCTCTTTGATCGGTTGGATTATTAATCTTGATTTTGAGCATTCATTACCCTGCAAAAGGTTATTCGCCCGCTTGCACCCCATGATGGTGATTGTCCGAGTTGCACCCAGCAACACCATGAAATCTTGTATGGACTGCGTTTTTCTATTTCCAAATATAAAAATGCATTGCATGTTGCATGTGCAGACAGAACATTCAGGGCGGTGATTTGCATTTATAGACACACGTGGAGGCGGCGAGGAATACAATCATTAGAACAGCAAATGCGTTCCTTATATTATCCTTATATCAAAAACACCATTCAGCTGATATAGTAAATGCGTACTTATGCGGCAGGAAATTTGAAAGATACGCTGAAATGAAAAATTGCCAACCTCAAATCGCGTAATAATTTTCGTGTTTCTGCGGATATTTTGACATTAAAATGATGTTTAATTAGTATGACTAGTCATCCTGAACACAGAATCGACCCAGGCTTTTATTTCAAATTTCCTGCCGCATATGTATGCATTTACTATATCAGCTGAATGGTGTTTTTGATATACCATTTATATCAGAGTGAAATTAAACGTGACATAGTACCGTCGACAAAATGAAATTAAACGTGATAGGCCTTAAATACGTGTTTCATGTTTTTGCTCTTTTTCAAATCTTTTCATTGGCATGTTTGAGATGAAATTTCTCTGGGATGTACTGCATCACCTGTAGCGTTGTCTTGTAGTAATATGATCTTATGTTCATAAAGAGTCTGATTGTATAGCATAATTCTAAAGAAAAACAATTTTGGTCAAAGCTTTTGAAATTCATCGAATACTTTGAAAAAGTTATTACATTTCTCTAACATTTTTCACCGAATCTCAAAGTTTTTTTAGATTACTACTGGCAGCAATCGCTCACATTTGGACATCTCCAGTATCTAACACTGACGTAAACAACCTTTCAACATGTACGGAGTTTCGTTTCAAACTTGCCAGTTTAAAGTTACATGGCTCTATGTGTTTATTTTGTGCAATTTCTTCAAGAACTGCAACCTTCAAACTTGCAGCTGTCAAATTGTTTGCAGCATGAATTCATGGTTTATTTCTCTAAACTTCCTTTGTACCCTTTCTTTTCAGAATGAACGATGGGCGTTGTTGACGAGTAAGTGAAAACGTAACGTCAAAGGTATTTTTTGATATTTATCTACGCTTAAAGACAAAAATTTTCTAAACAATTTTAAACTTTTTGGATGGTCTGGAAGATCATCGGGTAGTGAAAGAGAACGAAAAACATGGCAACAATGAAATGTTTCGTTCGACACGTCATTGGTAATGGCCGGTTATAGCATCGTGACTCAAGCCAATGACTCTAGAGCCGAGTCTTTTATGTGGTGCACTCAATGTGCTTCAATATGACGTGATGACTCAACTTCAATCACATTTTTGCCTCGGTCAGGGCTTCACTAAGCGTTCCCCAAGCTGTTAACGGGCGTTTACCAAGCTTATCCGTAGGAACAGAATTCACATGGGAATTCCATGGGATTTGTGCAATGGAATGGGCAGTGCATGGTCTGAAAATTTGTCTCACATCCCATTCTTAGTAATTTTATGTCATACAGAAGGAATTTTTTAAGTTACCATGGGATGGGACATTTAAAATTTTTTAAAATAATTTTTAAAGATTTTTCAATTTTTTAAAATGTTTTCTGGAGGTTATGATATACGCGCATGCCAGAAAGTTCCTAATTTCTTGAGCTTTGCGGCATTTCACGGAAAACGACTGATTCGACTGATTTCCAAGGGCAGCGCATCTTGTGAAAGGCCACACTGGTCTTCGCAGCTGATCATGTTCAGAGTGTAACTCAAATTCGAGGAGTTTCATGCAGTTACTTTTCTTCAAGTAAACTTTTCCCGAAAAATTGCGAAGCCTTTTATGTCTTTATGTTAAGGAGCAGATAGACAAAGCAATAGTGGTTCCTGGGTTCAAGCTAGCAACAAGCAGTTGGCAGTCCAATGAAGCAGTGCAGACAAGACGACATTTTATTTGATAATCACCATCACTAATGAATCAGTGGTACTGGCAGAACGACCGCAAGGTCTACAATTCAACCACTCCAATAGCAGAACTTTGTAACGCTGCAAAAATACGAAGTGCACAACGAGAGTGTAGATAATATCATGAATAAAAGGATATTCAATCATATTTTTGAAGAGCTGCAGACACATCTGTGACATTCATTTAATCGTGAGATTGCTTGGGTTCTGAAAGAAACGTTTTCTTTTGAAAACGAAAGCACTAAAAGCTCTGTTACTTTATTTTTTCTGGTGTGTTATTTCACAATTTGGCTCCTTTTCGTGTTGAGAGTGGTCGTTCGGATGCTGTTCTACCTAATGGTATTCGCAACATCCTTTTCTGATTCTCGCGGGTGTTAGTTTGGTGGTGGAAAAGGGCATATATTCCTATGTGTGTTATGCAATGGAAGCTGTTTGTTAAATATTCTATAAATACAGTAAACTGAATCATACTCAAGAAACACAGAGCAGTGCTTCCGTGCCTAAGTGACATCACAAAAGCTGTCGCACAAACACTGTCGCAGTGAACACGACTTCTGCAGGGAACTGAGCAGTAACGAAAGCACAATCTTCTGCTTATTGATGTATATTTACTTTGTGCGTGTACGCGCGAAACCTTGACTGCCCCTTAAATTCAAATTCTTTGTCACACAGTTACTGTGTGTGGTAGATGTTATTCATAAATTGTTAACATTACAGTGTCAGGCGGACAAAACACAATTGATGCAAAGTACACCTATTCAAGAAGATTTTCAAATTTGAAATCCACTTGCTGTAAAATTGCTTTGGTAAACGTAATATTGAACTAGCAAAAATGTATCAAGAACAAAAATATAATATGGCCTGCATCGCAACTTGAGTTTGCAAGAAGCAAAGTTAAGAAAAGAGCAGCGATAACATGTTTTCAATAAAAACCTAAATTGATATACAAGAAAGGAATTGAGACACGAAAATCAAACTTAAGATATGCCAATCACAAGTTCGCGTTTTGATACAATTTATATGAAGCGTTTGCTTTGATATCGCAATAAGTACTGTAGTGTGTGCTTGGCAATTTTTCCAACACTTACGTCTTTGACAATTTTGTTTTATTTTTTATAAAAAAGAGCAATGTGGAACATCTCTCAATAAGTGCCACAAACCAGGAACGAAGACGTGTATCAACAACTACAATTCGTACAGCTGTCAGTGCAAGCCAGGATTTTCCGGAAGCAAGTGCCGAATTTGTAAGTATGTCAGCCTTATTTAGTTGACCAGATTTTGCGTTTAATACAACACTAATGCGAGCTTATTAGATAAACTTCATCTGTTTCAATGAGAAAACGTAACCGATGGCATGGGCGTCGGTATAAATTTTTCCGGGATGGGGCAACGTGAACATTTTGCATATAATTTTCCGGTTGCTGACGATGCAATGGACGTTCACAAAACACTTTACCCTTTCTACCCTTGTTATTCAGTCCTGTGCGCATCCCTTTTTACGCATAAAATCACATTCCATAGTTTTTTTCTTTTGTACTTTATCAATTATTTTTTGTATTTTTTGTTTTTTCTTACTATGTTTAACTTTTTTCTTGACCACACGAAATTTCTTCAATCAAACTAGCTCCAGTTCTTTGTGCACATAGGCGTGCTCTCTTCATCTGTACTTCTTCTTCACCATGTTCTGTGTTTCGTTTGTTTGTGTTTTTGTAACTGCGCTTATTTTATTTCGAACTGTTGTTTTTCAATACTTGTCAAAAAGTACTAACAGGGATGGATGACTAGATGACCGCCGTGGTCCTTCACAAATCCTATGTGACCCCGTGACATTCTGTGTTTACATCGATCAGTTATTCTGCCATTGTTTTCATTTAATTTGATTTCCACTGACAACTGGCTACCCTTTTGCATGATGGCTCTTTATATTGTTTATGTTTATTAGCTGAGTCATTATTTATTATTATGGCCTATGCCAGGGCAACTCAAATGGCGGACCGCGGTCCGAATCCGGACCTTTGGATGGTGACTGGCGGACCTCGTCAGCTTCTCAAAGGTTTATCTATTGTTTTCAAAAAACAGTGTTTTGTATTGCCAAAGTTATTTTCGGGTAAGAACGCCTAACCGAGCATTTCCTTTCGATGCCCTTTTTCTATGACAGCGTTATTCTCTTTACAAAACGGTGCTCATCTCCAAGCGAGCACTTCGCTTTCAACGCTCTTTCTGCGAGAGCATTCTTTTAGTGCACCTGAAGGTGCTGAGAGGCAGTGAGCTGCGCCTGGTGAGGACAGTTGGAATGGTCAGACTTGACGAGAT
>JGI24158J21664_10011890_pt1 | contig 11555 bp, 3 predicted proteins | sample Ectturendosymbi3_FD_21664 | JGI IMG/M metagenome (IMG submission 21664)
TCTTTTTGCATAGAATGGGTAAAGCGCTTTGTGAACGTCCGTTTGCATTGCATCGTCAGCAACCTGAAAAGTATAAGCAAAATGTCGACGTTGCCCCACTGGAAAAATTTATGTCGACGCCAGTGGAAAGGGGGCTTGCGTCCATTCTAACGAAAGTTTGCCGATTACTGCTGTATGCAATACTGCTGAACGGAGCTTCAGCAAGTTGAGGCTAATCAAAACGTTTCACATATCAGCTATGACTGATGAAAGGCTAGCAAATCTGGCAATGATATCTATTGAAAGTGAAACTGCTAAAACATTAGATATGACTGAGTTGACAAAGACATTTGCATTTTTGAAAACTTGGAAAAAGTCATTTTCCTAGCTTGAAGCACAGCAAATGCTTAAGTCTGTCCGCTTTATACGTTGTGTTGATGCTGTAGAAAATGCTTTCATAAGCATTTGTTAAAATAGTCCGATGTTTTTGTTTACATAAATACTAGGTGTTAAATTCAGTGTATTGTATATTGGGGGCCCCAACGTCCAGCTTTGGGGGGGGGAACCACCTAGCGCCGGCCCTGCGTGTCACATATATTAACCTAGGAAAAACGGCTGTTACATTTCGTGAGAAGTTCTAGGTTAGCAATTTTGTGACCTGAATTTCGACAATCATGTCCATGGAGATGTTCAGTTTATACGTCGAATTAATATCGAACACAAGCAACAATAACTGAAAGGTTCACAGTTTGACTCAACGTGGTCCAACTACAGGCCCTCGGGCCGCATGTGGCCCGTCACATCGTTTTCAGTGGCCTCGGAAGCATTCGGGAAAAATCTTCAAATCTGAAATTTGTTGAAAAGTGTGTGAGGTTACGTTTATCTCACTGAATTGCTTACGCTTGATAAAGTGCATTTGCGCAAAACAATGAATAATATCTTTTCCATGTACCATTTTGTTTTATTTATTATTTTACAGTCAAATTACAGGGTGCGGCCCACCGCTAACCTTCCGATGGGTCACCTGCCAGGATAACCCTGTTTTTTCGGTGCCCCGGCGTTAGTTGTCTTGAAGGGTACATCTGGGGCAATGAACCCAGTACCGCCAAATAAATCTGTTTATCCAGTGGTGTAACTAGAGGTTTGAGCCAGGGGAGGGCGAAACTTAGCCAAAAGGGGCCCACTGGCCACCGTAGGGGGGTCACTAGCCCGCACTCAGAAAAAGAGTTAAGAAATTATTGTGAATCGGTATGTCGTAATGTTTGTAATCATAGACAGCTTGAAAAAAACGTAAAAACCCCGAAAAACGGAAAAATCAAGAACCTGAAAACCAAAAGAATACTAAATATCAAAATGTATGCTAAAGGGGCCCGATTGTACATTTGACTTCCCCCCCTGTCAGTTACGCTACTGTGTCCATCTATCCTCTAAACGCGGCCTTCTGAAAGTGGCTTTCGAGCCAAATTAATTGCGCATCCCTGCAATTGGAAATTTCAAAAGCATAACATCTTTTGATAAAAATACACATTACTAACGGTGTTAGAGACTGCAGAGAGCTTCTGGAAATTAGTCAGCAAAGATATACTTCCCAAAGTGAAAAATTTCGCACTAAAAATGCACTCGATGTTTGGAAACACACACGTGTGTGAGAGTACATTTTCTACGATGAAGCAAGTCAAATCTAAAAACAAAAATCGAATGGCATACGGACCGTACTCTCTGACTCAGGCCGGATTTACCATTAGGCTGAAAAGGCTTAAGCCTAGGGCCCCCGATTTCGGGGGGCCCCAAATTTTGGGAGTAAAGACAATTTCCAGTATTTCTGTAAGCAATTATATTTGTATTTTTGTTTTGGTTCAACGCACGTTATTTTACTACGCCGCTAACAAAAGATCTCTATAGAAGAATGAGCGCGAAATATTGAAGTGACTGACGACGAGCATTCTCTTTTTCTGGCGTTGAGAATTGGTTATTGTTACATATAATGTGTGGAACAAAACGCCTGAATCCCTTTTTCAGATCACACGAGGCCAGTTAGGTACTCCATAAATATGTAAATGGAATGTGGTCAGATAACTTCACGGTTGCCTTTTTCGTTAGTTTCATTATAAATGTTTTTGTTCCTAACAGTGTTGTAGCAACCCACTTCTGCCCCCCACAAAATGCTTACATGGGCCCCCCAATGGTGAAATCTAAAAAATATTTCGACATTACGGCACATCCCGAACTTTCCGAGGCCAAATGGCCTTCACAACAAGCTATCTTGATTTTTTGTTTTGTTTATTACACTATTTTTTTAGTTCCATTAGCGAACACAATTTCGACAGAACCGTCGCCAAAAAGTCTCCAGTGCCCTCTAGAATATGTTTGTTTGAAAAAGGTGATGGATCCTAAAATCAAAATTTAAGTGGTCAAATAGTCTATTAACGCCAATAATGCTGGCGTTTCGACAGCGTTCCTAACCTAACTACACTGGATGGCCGAAACATAATTTAGTGAAGGCTTCGACATGAAGGTACTTTGGTAAAGTGGCAGTGCTAGGAAAATCAGGAAATGAAACTAACAGAAATGGTAACCTTAAAATTATTGAAGTGAAGTTGATAAAGTAATGAGGGCATGCGTTGCTGGTCTTGACAACAGCACGTTATTAATAGATTTGTAAGCACCCTAGGCCAGGGTTGCCAATTTAGCGGATTTTCTAACTGCTAAATAACTGTCTGGCGGCCTATATCCGCTATATTCTAACTAATCATTGGTCTAGCAGCCTAAACAAATGGTCTTATTCAAGCGGATTCTAACGGTATTTTACAATTTTTCTAGCTGAAAAGGTCTTCTTAGACTTGGCAACCCTGCCCAGGCACGATCCATTCAAATGCCCACCCGTCCTATAAGATCCTTACTCTACATATCATCACAATATTACATTGCGGAAATAAGAAGGAAGTTTTTGTACATTGGAAAAGATTATTATATGAATAATATATGAAATTGAAATTAATAACTAAAGTATTGACCGTACGCAGCAAACCTGAAAAGCTGCATGAAGGTGTGTTCTATTCGCTTTCATCATGTTCATTCACTTTTACTTACTGAACGTTGGTCACTTTTAGAACCACATAGTGGTATATTTCTTGGCTCTTTTTGGCGCCCCCCTTGGCCTAGCGCCTCAGGCAGCCGCCTAGTTTGCCTAAATGTAGCGCCGGCACTGATCATGCGATGTTATTCCAAGTAACAGCGGCAGGTACTGCTCCGTCTATAAGTTACAGGACAGAAAAGGATACGGATTGACAAAAACTTCACTGATTTCTAGTGCTTCATATTTAACTTTGGGGGGTTGGAATTTTGTTAGGGTTTTTTTAGCTCTGAATTGTGGGTCCCCTGTGACAGTGTTGCCGGTCCCCCAATTGGGGGTATGGAGAGCGGCTGGTGTGGCCCTGGTTCCTGATATCGAGGGAATTCAGAATAAAGTAATATGTTTATGAATTGGAACAAGTTGTTCAGTGAATGTAGCGAGCACGTGAAGTGCTGATTTGTATGACATCAGTCATTGCAAACCTTTAAGAGGGGCCCCCAATTTAAAATAGCCTAGGGCCCCGAAAATGATAATTCGCCCCTGCTCCGACTTGAACCACTAACACTGATATTGATAAAGGAACGATAGTGTCAGAGAAGCCTCGACCAAAGGCCATCCACTGATAAAGATTTGGAAGAGATTGGCATTTGCTATTGTGTAAAAATTTGAATGACGCACTCACTTATCTTCCCTTTTTTAGTTTTAAGTCTTGTGAATCTGTTGTTTTATATTGTACATCATTTTATTGGAAGTGGCCCGCGAGTTGTAACGATTTTGTAAAATGGTCCGTAGGTAGTTGGACCACGCTAATTTAACTAATAAACTCAACGCTGTTTCCCAGTTGCAATTAGAATGTTGCGAAAGTATTCAGCATTTATTTAAATATAGCAAAAGTAAAAATTATCTTAAGGTGAGCCCAACATAGTTGACCTTCACAACCACATCAAATCTATTTCAACATGAAGTTTGTCAAAGCATCAAAGTTCAAAAAATTTTCCTAAACATCAGATTTTTGTTCGTAACCACATAATGTTAAGCTTCATTGCTGCTCTGAAAGCATCCACAGTAGCATACTGCTGCATCCACCAAAAATCCTGGATTCCCATCCCATTGTGACGCAACTATAGAATGAGAGCAAAATCGGAAAGTTAACAACCCTGGCTATCTGAAAGCATTGTGACGCAGCCTTGAGTCAAAAACATGCGGGCGCTGATGGGGGAACAGAAGCTCTGCCTTGAAACGTCACTAACGTTCGTAACTGCTCGCTTTGCGAACCTTGGTGATCTTGATGAGATTTCGTAACTGGGTAGCATCCACTGGCATTCGACATTTTATAAATCGTAATTATTAGCATCCGTTGACAATTCGTAATGTTTACCTAACATTCCGACCTCAGTTTGGCGAGCCCGAAATGCTGCGCCCGGGGGAAGATCCCCCTTACCCCCAGTGGCGATTCTAAGAGGGGACCTGGGTGGACCGTGCCCCCCGATTTTGGGTTTCCCCCCAGTTTTTTCTTAATTTCCAGTTCGTTTGGTTGACATATACAGTCGATAATTTCGGTCAGCAATGTTTTAAACGATAATTTAGAAACCCTTTAGCCTGCATTTAAAAGTTTCCAAATGCATGATATAATCTGTGTTGTTGTTTTTGACGGTCGGGTGATGGTATACACCAGTGGTTGCTCGGATTCTGCGTGAAATTTATTCAGTTCGCGATCGTGGTGTTGAAACATTCATTTCGAAACAAAGAAACAGTCGCAGAAATGGGAAGATCGGTCTCTCGTGCATTTCAGTGTGAGATGGAGCTGGATTATATTACTGTCAGCAGATTGTTGCTTGTCCCAGTAGCAAAAGGTTTGTGAAAGCATTAAGAATTGGTTATCCGAATTTATCCTGGCTGCAGCATTGCGTTCTGCCTTGTGTATAAGACTTCGAAACATGTTATGTAAGGGGTGCGTGACTTCAGTTTTATCTCTACCCACACATGTTCTGCAACCTCATAGAGTTTTGTACGAATTTTCTGTAATGATTCAGAAGCAATTCTTTCGCGCATTTCAGCTCCTTGCCCCGGAGGTCAAACATTTCTATTAGATAAACACTTGGAAGAATTCGCAAATCATATGCATTTAGTGAAAATGAATTAAAACATGAAATAACTTTGGCAAATAATCTGCTTGGGAAGAAGTCGAAGCTGCCTATATCGCTCGAACAATTTTGCTTCTTTATAGCTACTTAAAAAGCTGGGTTTGATTGCTACTGCAGCTGTAACTCTTCCCGTCACCAGCGCTTCATGCGAGAGAAGTTTCTCAAAAATGAAATTAGTGAAAACATTTCCACAGAGAACAGGTCCTGTTCTCTATGGACCGGTTTTACAATAGACCTGTTCTCTATGGACCGGTTTTACAATAGGACCATATTTCGCCTGAAGTTACGTAGCTTTTGGTAATAAATCAGTTGCACTGACAAAAGTCCCCCAGCTACATCGTGAACAACAACTGACCAAAGTCAGGAAAGGCAAAACAGGAAACTAATGACAAGTTCTTTGTTATACTTTTCCTGAGCATGCAATGATTTCTTTTGTTGATAGTTCCCCTCCCGCCTTCAAGCCCAAATCACGCAAAACGAGTGATTTGGTCTTTCTCATATTTTCAAATTTAGCGAAATCATCACACGTAACAGTAGTTCAAAGTTTCACTCAAAATCCGGGAGTTGAAAGACTTAGGCTTTGATTTTTGATTGTAATCTACAAAATGATCGAAAAAAGCCAAAATGCGCAAAAACTCAAATCAAGATACGCAGTTGCACAAAGCACGCTTTAGCAGAAGTGTTTGCAAATTAAGTTGGTTTTCTAGGTATTTTTTAATTATGAGCAGCTTTTTCTGAATGCGTCAACGCCCAGAAGTCTGATGACGTGCAGATGCTCTTCTGAGGTTAAGTTTGCGTCAGTGGGAGAGTACGTAGAGGGTGAAACGCTGAAAAGCACGTCACAAACTTTTCCGACGAAGTCGGAAGTGTCCATTTAATCATCACACCGTCAGTGCTTCGCTCTGGGTGTTATTGATTGTTTGTTAAGGTGGAACAGCTAGCTGTTACTTTTTCTAAAAATACTCGCGTGGAAGCGCAAATTTATAAAGCAGTAAATTACATTAGGGTTTCGGATTTTGCATGACAGCCGTACCCTGATAGCATTTATGATGTTCAGACAAAGGCCTAGCATATTCGTGAAATGCTTGGAAGGTATTCGCTTCATGGCCCTAAATGCAGCAAATGCATCAAGTGCCGTCACTGTCATTCTCAGAAACGCTTACTTGCAGTGTACCACCACGCCCTCCGTTTCAAACAATGCTTCTTGAAAAACATGTTTCGCTTGAACTGCTTTTTATAGAGTAAGAACTCCAGAACGATCAATAAATGGAAACCGTAGAATTAAAAAGTTTGCTGGTATGTCTACATTAATACGAAAATGCTACTCAGTGGAGTGTTGAAAAACCGCTAACACTCCGAGCATCTATAGAAGGCTTTTGGCAACTGATTAAACAGGTTGACAGTTCTAACTTTTTGGCATAGATTTAGAAAAGTTTTATTCCTAATATGTCAGACCAACCGGCGTATGGCACTGAGACAAGTAATCGCAAGGACTTTTCTTGCAAGATGCAGGCGTTGGCAGGCCATGCTGGAAGTACAATGATAGCGGTCTGTGGCCAGGTTTTAGGGTTTTCGAGAAAAAATACATTTTTAGGTGGAAAGACTGCTTAAAACTTTTTTCTGGCACAATAAAATTTGGGGCAACTGGCACCGAAGGTCCCCGTGGCCTTGGCCTGACAGCAGATTCTCAGGACTACAAATAACTTTGAGTACATTTTTACTGAGTTTAGTTTGAAGGATTGCCTGGGGTTTTTGTTCAAAGAAGTTTTACTTATTTTCTAAAAATCTGGCATTTCTTCACTTTAGTTTTTGAAAAGTAAAGTGAAATGACTTGATAATTTTGTAATTACATGCGAACAAGTGTAATTCACTTTGTAACTTCGTATGGTGTTATTGATGTAGTATCACTCTGTTACCTATCTGTAACCTGGTCATGAACTAGTTTGGCATTTTAATAATTGGTTCTTAAAAATAAGTTGTATTTATCAAGTCTTCCCTCATCGACGCTCACAAGTCTGACTTTGCAACAGGGGTCTCAAACGCGATGCCTGGGGGCCGTATGTGGCCCGCGAGGGCATTTTATGCGGCCAGCAATGCTTTTTGGGAATTTCCAAATAATTCACATTTAAGTTATTTCGTTTATTCACCGGTGTTTAAATGCTCGGCCAGCGAGTGAACAAGTTCTTTTTGAACGAACGTAGAGATAGCTAGAAACGATTTGCTTAGAACTCGCGATACATTTCGCAAGAAATAAAACGTAAAAACTTTTTCTAGTAAGGTTCAGAAATGAGTTCGAAGCTGTTTTAAAATGGCTATTTTTGGTTACGTTCCCACACTTTTTTTGTTAGCACTACATCCCTGATTAAAAACACAGGGCTTTGACGAAACGGCTGATTTTTCCCACTTCTTGCAGAGAATGGAAGAAAGCATATGTAAATCTGGCAGCTGCACCAGAATACACTGCTTCTAATAGACTGAGCTTTTAATTTCCAATTTGTCGAGATGTTTGTCAAAGTTGATTGCATCAGCATTATCAGAATTGGTGAACGATGAGGACACTGAAGCGATATCGTCATTTTGTTGGTCTTCAACAGACTCATGTATCGTAAAAGATAGATCATAGAAGGCTTCTCTTGCACTGACCTGCTGATTGTCTGTGAGCTTCATCCTGTACTGGGGATTGCAATAAACAGCAGCTAACAAAATGTTATTCTTAAACAAGTGTGCTTCACACCACGTCATAGATTTTTTTCCGACACACTGCTGGACTTGTGTTGTGACAGCCAACATAGCAGATACATAGATTTTTTTCCGACACACTGCTGGACTTGTGTTGTGACAGCCAACATAGCAGATACTTTCATTCTTGAAAAAATTTCCCAAGTCAACTTCTTCCTGCATCCTCTTAGTTACCTCGAAAGGTTTACGAAGCAAAACTTCTATAGCGATCACTTGATTCCGCCACGAATTACTCAAAATGATATGAGGATTTGCCATGTCGGTGGTGTAGGAGGTGAGGTTGCAGGCGGTGCAAGCGCATCCCAAAAGTTTTGATTTGTCGAAAATCCGGGAAAATTCGGGCACAGATGTTTCGACATCTTGTTCTGACTGTGTGAGGAATGACACTGCCTGTCAAAATACGTCTGAATTTGATATTTTTCTCCAAAAAAACAACATGAAGACCTTTTTTGTTGTTTTTTTAAGGTCACCATTTTTTGTGTTTCTTATGTGGCCTTCAAAAAAAGGGTCTTCATCATTTTTGAGATACAAATATTTCGGGCAAGTTTGAGGAAATTCCGGCAAAAATCCTTCGCACCCCCAAAATTTGCCTGCCCCTGCACCTATGTGTCATGTCAACTATGTGTCACGGTGCAGAGTATTGTTCAAGAACGCGCTTAAAAGGATGAACATCCACATGTGGCTTTATCAAGCATTGTAAATTGTCTGCCACGTCTCTTGCTGGTGTGGTCTATCTTAGGCGTTCTGGCAGCATTTGCAACTTGCCTAATCTTTGTCGGAAGGCTTAGGACTGTCGCAACAGTTGCAATGTGTGAACAACACACCAGATGTGGTGCATCTCGTGACTCTCACTAACTTCCATTAAACTATCTGAAACTTCATGCGCGCTTTCACCTGAATCAAAATCAGAACCTACACACTTTTCACAACCTTCATTTTCTTCATTCAACTTCTCTATATTTCTTATGTCATGTTCGATGCATTATCGGTAACGGCGCATGCAACCTGATACTTTTCGATTTCAATATTTTTTAGAATATCCTACACGACCTTTTGCAAGAAGTATTTGCGTATTTGTTTCACGTATCGGTAAGTGAAAACTTTAGTTTTAACCGTACCGTTTTCGCCAAAATAACGGACATCAGTGGCAAAATACATTACGCGGATCTTTAGGTATGCATCCATTTTCAAGGACACAAATTTTCCAGCAAGTTCTTTCTTCAGTGTTAATCTTTCCGTTTCTTTGCCTATTCTGTCACCATTTTCTAAGGTTGTCTTTATTCAAACACGAAACTTTTCGCACCATGCGTTGGCATGCAATACACACGAAACAGAGTTTCAACTTCATTAAAACAATTAGCAATAGTGGGTTTGTTTGCTACACAATACACTTCCCTATGTGTATTATTATTATCTTTCAGTGAGGCATGAAGTTATACACTGAAATATTTGACTTGCCTGACAAATTTAACAAGAACGCCGTTCAGGGAAACAATTGGTGTGACAGCTAAAACCAGCAGCATAACCATAATGAATATTAGGAAGATGTTGAAGACCACTAATGCTAGGACCAAAACACACGTCATTAGCAAGCATCAGGTGGTCACAAGCATGTTTCCCACAGTGCATCCGGCTCAGGCTGAGCCCAACAGAACTGAGAGTTATCAAGGTAGATAGCGAATGGATACGGACTCATAATTCCCTTTTTCTTACCTGTTGGTTACGGTGAAGGATCTGCAAGGCAAGTGCCTCACTTCACTTGCATGCTCTGATTTATAGACCAGCTCACCAGCAGCATTACTTGTACGTATAGGAACATTTCGCACAATTAGTTTTGTATACAATAGGTTGCGGTTAGTTCTGTCAAACGCGTTAGATTCATCCAAAAACGCTGAAAATGCTGGGATGGCTTCACGCAAAGCTGGTTTCCAGAACCGACAAGTGCTGAAATGCAGGATAACATGTTATGCTCAAATAATCTGGAGTTAGTTGTTGCGTGTGACACAGATCTGCAGTTACCAGCATCACTGATGAGCACCATTTTTCCTTTTTTACAATATTTCCAATGTTGTCTTTATCCAAAGAAATCGAAAACAGATTTTAGGTTTGACGAGTTTTAGTTTTGGCCGTACCGTTAACCGTATGCACACTTTGCCCAAGTTGCTTTGTACTCCAGTAGTACTTTTAAATGCGATAACGTACTTTCCAACTTAACTGAGTCTTATTGTTGAAGCAGTTCTAGATGTTTCGATGAAAGATAGACATTTTTGTCAAATTTCACTTTCATTTTGTTTCAGAAAGCGATAAAAAATCACTGCTTCTAGGAGCAAAAAACTTGCGTTTGGCGGCCATCGTCGCAACTGAAACGAGTTGCTGTGAAATCATAACGAGGATCATTCCGGGTTCCTTCTATTAAGCGCACTTAGTAAACAGCAAGGATACAGATTATTATCAGGAAGCATTGTTGAAAGAAGATTTATCACTCGATAACAGGTAAATAAAATTTTTGATTTCAATAATTCCTGCCTACTATTAAAATTCTTTGGAGTTCTTTGTAAAACTCAACAACGAATTTTGAGTCACCCAAACAAATTTTATTGCAAAGAAATTATCAGTCTGGCTCAATTCTAATGTTCAACGCTCTCTCCAGTGAACTTCTTGATAATGAATACTCCGTGGCCGATGTAAGTTTACCATCCGTCAAAGTCGCCAGTGGAGAAAAACAGGGTTAATTCCTTGCATTTTTTAAGCCATAGAAATAACTTTTTAAAATTTGGACTTCCTTGTTTGCGATTGCCTTGGCCGGCATTTGTTTCAGGGGACGGCGAAGTCACCATAGTGGCTGTGAATCAATTTTTTGGTCGCAAGTTCATAACTCACAAAGCAGTTGCGGTAGAAAAACTACCAACACATTTTTGAACATGCATTGTGATGTACGTTCTATAAAAAACAATATATATCTACATCTGCATTTGAAATTTTCGACAAAAACGAGCTTTTTGTATTCTTTTGTGTGGATTTTAGCTTATAGGTCGTCAAAATTTTCAAGAAAAATTTTCCTTTTGATATTTTATTTGAAATTTGGCAAAAAAGCGTAGGATATATCTACGAACCTCGTTTTTCAAATAATTGCTGTTTGTGGAGACGGCGCGATAGAGCCTTAAAACGAAAAAATTGTTTTTGGAAGCTTGACCTGCGTATTATAGACGCTCGAACAGGGACGTCGTGATAAAAAAAGAGGTGTGGGAAAGCCATTCCCTCGCGTTCCCACCCCACAACATCCCTGATTTAAGTTAAAGCCGTACTCTAGCACCAAATATCGCTCAGATGCCCTCACACGCAGAAACCTCTTTTGGTTCTCGTCTCGCAATCCACTCAGGCAAGTTGTGACCTTCTCCGCAACGACCTGAAAACTACAAGACTAATTACTCCTCTGAAACGAAGATAGCAGAGTTAAGACAAATGCCAATAATCAGACGGAACGTGGAGTACGCAAATTAGAGATGGCACGGGCCGCGAACAGTCCAGTCTTCGGGCCGTCCGCTAAAGGTTTTGAAACAGTCCGCTAACAACTTTTTTAGCGGTGACGTCATTCCGGGCCGCTGCGGTCTGCTCGCCAA
>JGI24158J21664_10011891_pt1 | contig 11555 bp, 9 predicted proteins | sample Ectturendosymbi3_FD_21664 | JGI IMG/M metagenome (IMG submission 21664)
GTCGCCCTAACGAAATGTTCATCGCCATTGCCTAGGTGTCAGGTGATGTTATGATGTACCGTTGGGACGTTGATAAGAAACCAACGATAGGAGAAAAAGGATTTAAGCTAGCCTTGAATATTTACCGTGATTTCGTGCAAGATCTTTTTTGTAAGATTTTGAGAGATGGGGCAATAAAACCGCGAACTACCGGTGCAGTAATGTTTGCCAGTCTATGTTTACCAATCTCTTTCCTTTGTTCAAAGGACTTTTGACTGGGATGGGGAAAATAACTTTGGCTGGAGGGGAAGGTCTAGGGACTGGGGCACAATTGTCCTCCAAGTAAGTGTGTTAAAAAAACCTGATTTGAAGACAAACACTGTGGCACGTTAGCACATTGGATTTGACCCAGACTTTAGAGTAAACATTTCTCAACTTGATGACTCCACAACCATGTCATGTTTTTAAGGCTGGCCTACCAGTCTGGGGCTTCTTAAGACAAGAATTGAAAAGAATTAGAACATTAAAAACTTTATTAAAAAATAAGAAAGAAGAGTTAAAACCTTTAACGCTCTGTCCAAAAATTATTTTTTATCAACAAAATGCCGACCCCCAGAAGGTGCCGCCCGGGGCCGTGAGCCCCCAGGCCCCCTTGCTACGCCACTGAGAGGTTGATTCTACTTACCTCAGCTATCCATTTAGTCATGTCCGATAAACCTTGCTCAAACTTGGCCATGAACTGATGGACAACAAATCCTTGCATTTTCAACTGCTTGAAAACTAGAGCGGGTTGGATAATCTCAGCTGAAGCACAAAAACAAATATTTTCAAAGTCACATATCTTGATTTTTCGGTTTAAACGTAAACCATTCAAAAATCACTGCGCAACACTCCAGTAAGAGTCCGTGAGCGCTCTTGTTTCAAGTCACCAAACGTCTTAGGTATTTGTGAGAGACTCGGATGTATATACAAAAAAAGTAAACTGCCTATATTTCGACAATGAAAGTTTGTAAAATACAGGAAATGGTGAGTGTAATAGTCAAACACCGCTACGCAGCACCGTATCTAAGGAGTTTAGGTATTAAAGAACTTTTATTACTGAAAGTTATGTAGTGAGCAAAAGCAAACTTCCGGACGCTTCTCTTCTAATAATTGTAAGTATGGTCCACAGGAATCACGGCATGCCCAAACCATTTTCATTTCAATCGATGAAAATTAATTGTGCGAGACAAAGTTGCTTTGAAAATAGCCCTTTGGCAAAGCCAGGTATCTACAATCCGAACAAGAACAAAAAATATCTGAAATAACACTCCATCTAAAATTTCATGTACCTTCAGGACGTTTTGCAGAGTTGTATGAAGAAATCGAACCACAAACGGCAATTCTTCCTCCAGTGTTCATTGCGTATAACACATCGGATGATGGCTGGCCACCAACCTGTGTCAAAACAGAACCATGACAAACTTTCCTTAGAGTTAACTAAAACGCTCACTTTGTTCCACGTTACAGGCAGATGTCAAGTTGACGCGGTTTCGCAGAGTTTGCATCTTCACGTTTGTCCCGCGATTTTTGCAATGCGTGTTTGTATGCAACAACAATCAAGTTCTATAACTCATCTCGTTGCAAGCGTATGAGTTTTACCGAGGCCAACAAGCACGACTGATCGATTTGCAATGCAAAACTAAAGTTCAAAGGCTGGAGACTACCAGGGAGGTTTGGTCTTTTAAGTTTCTCTGGCAGTGACACGACACAGGATGACAAGCCGCAGTTGTCGTTTACACTGTTTGGACTTCGCTTGAAATTACCCTTGTGCTGGTGTCACGTGAACTGGTCAAATTCACATTGCTTGAATTTTTACTGTATAACTACTAACAGTTTCTTAACAGTTAGGGTTGCAATTCTAAACTTAAGGGCAGATTTCATTCAAACTCTAAAATTTCATTACAATTTTTGGCGATGAGATCTGTTCACACTTGTTGTAATTTCCTACTAAGGAATGTGATAAACAACATTTACAGTAATTTTGACTACTTTGCAGATATCCTGGCTCCATTTGCATGATTCAGCAGACTCCGGCATGCCTATGAGTAGGGGGTGTTTTATTGCATGTTGAAAATTTGTGTTCGATTATCTCCAAACCCAACTATTTGCGATAACTTGTGGCTTTTCATTCTTTATTTGTTGGTTTATTTATTTACTTTATTTGACTTAACGACAATCAGCGGCAAGCCGGAGCCTGAATATGCTCTTCGTCGCGTCAACTAACATATGAGGAACAGCCAACAAAGGTCACAAGCTCACGATAAACGGGCCAACATAACGGTGAACAGTGGACAAAATTTTCCAACAAGGATTCTCATTCTTTTCTGTGCAACAATGATTTTTGTAATTGAAGTTCATTCAAAAACCATGTTTGATCATGGTTTTTGAAGCAAAAGGCCAACCCAATATCTTAAAAGCTTACGTTATCAAAGAAACAATCAATCCCTTTCGGTGCAGCTTTGGCAATCTCGTCTTTCCATGAGGTCACTTTCTTGTAGTTAAACACGACGTCAAATCCGATCGACTTCGCAAATTCCACTTTGCTGTCTGAACCGCAGCAGCCAACCACAGTGCAGCCCTGTTTGTGAAATTGCAAGAAAACAATCACACGGAGTCAAAGCCAGGGATTTTAATTATTTTTCCTTTTCTATCTCCATCGTTTGCTGGAGGGATTCGTGGCACAGCCTAAAGTGTTGCTTAGTTAGTTCGTAGGTAGGCTCAACAATTTTGCAGCGAAGCGCCAAGAGCAAGTTACTCAGGCCGGCGAATCGACCTTCATCGCTTGGGGTCGTGACCTACAGTAAGTTACGCATTCTTTCACGTGACCTGTCAGCAGGGGCGGATTTAGAGGGGGGCGATCGTCTCCCTTAAACCTACATAAGTAACTTTATTCACCATGATTTTGTACAATCCGGAAAACAGTATTTGCTATTGCTATATAAGGTCATTCTGTCATCCATTGTTTTGTCACAGCGGTGTTCTGAAGTATACTTCATCTCTCTTACATTAGTGAACCCGTAATTAGACGTGACTACCAAATATTGCTGAAATCGTCCTCCGCAACCTTACTGGCTGGATCCGCCCCTGCCTGTCAGCTGAAGTACACTTCGGTGTTAGAATATAAAAGCAATATCCAGTTCTGGTGGCAGTCACAGCGTCTTGAATGTTATGGATACACCATAAGGACCTTTTAGACAAAGTCACGGCCACTGCAAATACATCATTCATGATTTTACGGCAGTTGGGTGTTTTGAGATGTCTACAATTGCCACATGTAGTGATCAGTGTTCCTGCCTCAACGTGGGGTTAACAGGTTAGCGAAAACTGCGGGTTAACGAAAACTCGTGAAACTTGTCTGTATTGGTGCAAAATAGGTTTCCAATTCCAAGTCATTGTTCTAAATACTGACACATTTTACGACCTGACAGGAGAAAAAGCAAAACATTTCTGTTTTACAGCACTACCACAAACTTTATGCTTGTATAACTTCTATCTACTACTGTTTATAAATGTAATATGCATTTCCTTCCATTGTTTGGCGAAGTAAATTGAACTTCACGTCTTTAAATCGTTCCTCAATGTACACCCATCACCTTCAACTTGGCAATTTGACCCACTAAGTTGCCCACTGCCCCAGCACAGCCGTTGACAAAAACTGTTTCTCCTTCTTTTGGTTGGCAAATTTCCAATAATCCAAAATATGCTGTCAATCTGCAAATAAAACAAGATTTCGTAAAGGTTTGCAGACTTGCGTTGGATGAATGTTGCAATAAGAAGATGAACGCCGTGGAAAAATGCTACTGTAGATTAGATGTCTTAATATCTGCAAATTTGAGGGTTTCAAATTATTGCAAATTGTGTGTGTGCGATGAGTGCGCAATCTTTGCAAAAATGGAAATCCATGGCAGATGTGTGCAGTAAATACATAAGTTTTGATTTACGGCATCGCAAGTTACAGCCAGTTGCATTCAATGGACGATCTCATGTTAAACCATTTAATTTCTGCTAAGTACGTAAAACCTAAGCAATGAGTTGCAAGATCGTATTTCAACGACCTGTAGAAATAGCGCTCTTAATCGTCTAGCTGGAAAGATGTATCATATCTTCAAGGGTTACTAACTACCAACATCAAACTTTGTGTCTGTTTGATCTAAGCGCGCCTAACTAGCTTGCATCCGAATTTACCAGGACGATGAAGGATAAAACAACAGATTGATTCTTTTCCTATACAGGGATTGCCACAGCAGGATTCTTTCCATTAAGAATATGGTGTCAACATGAGCTGGCAATGCAGACCAAAGCCTTTTGCAAAGTTTGCTGTAAAGCTATTCCAGAGTTTTTTAATTTGATAAACTTGCTTTTTGTAAGCAGGAAGCGATTTAGACATATGCAATAAGTTTCGTTTTCTTATCTCGCGAAATCTCAAGTGGTAAGAAATATGATCATCGGAACATTTTTTAAAGTGAATTCGTTTTTAGACGCAAAATCTACTTGCTTTGTGATAATTTCCATCATGTATGTCTCATAAACCAGCTTAAGAACCACAAATATGCATCGGTATTCGGGGAAGACTATTGTGTCTTTTTAGATTTTTATATTGCTTACGCTCAATGCGTGACGTGCTTCAGTGATTCTTGGAGAATCAAGTAACTCAACCATCCTTGTGACCAAGAACCAAATTCTGGTCAGGTCTGTGTCACAGTGATCTGCATCGTCTTGAACTACTGAGTCAAGCACAACAAAAATATTTTTATTCTGAAGAAAGCAACCAACAACAATAGAGATCTACTACTGAGTTCACTCTATACCAATGTTCACTCTAAGGTTGCACATTTGTATAGGGATAAGTGAATTTCGATCTTTCGGTTGTGGCGTCTATCACAGTGACTTATTACATTGGGCGCTATCTACCGGTTACGACCTTATTTACGTGTGGCGCCATCTCCAGGCCGCCACATCTGGGAAATGCCTAACTGGGCATCCACATCTGCGGTGCCCACAAGAAGCTGTGCGAAATGCAACTATACCCATTTTGGGCAAAGCAGATATGACATATTGATGCTCGAGCAAGCATGTTGTTAGCGGGGAAGTGAGACAGAAAGCTCATTCGACCCCCAAGAATCACGTTCAACCTGGGAAACTGTTTGCCCGACCGGTCAAGACTTGGCTATGTAACTGTGCAGTACAGTATTTCTCTTGGGATAGCAATGGACCTGATTTTGCACTGACAAGCAGGGTTGCGGTGTCGGAGTTGCAAGGAGGATTTTGGATGGAGTCAGAGGATTTGGGGTGGAGTCGGATTCCTAAAAACACCATGAGTTGAAGTCGGATTCTTTTATCCGACTCGGACACGGGAAGTCCAATTGAAGCATTTTTTACATCGCACTACTAAGCTAGGAATCCTAACTCGTGCCCGTTGAAATGGGACAATTTCTTTTGAAACTTTTATTGAAGCAGGGAAGTCTTGTTTGATTGCTAGTTGCTACAAAACTAGCTACCTTCAGCTGGAAAACCCCGCATCATAAGAAGAACGCAAAAGTTCGTCTTGCTTGGTGCTTGCACAGTTATCCGTAACAATAACCGCTTTACGCGTCATTGCTCAATCGACATTGCCCAGATGGTTCTGTGTGAGAATGGATAACCGCGAAAGAGCACGCATATACAAGCGAACATGCGTCGCGCAGTTGTCTTCGCTAGCGTATGCGCTATCGCAAATCTTCAAACTTACCCAGGCATACCTAGTGCCCCAAGAGTAACAGTGATTGGCTTTCCTGAAGGAAGAATATTGTCACAACGATACCAGATAATGTCACTTTTGCTTTTCCTGACCGTTTGCCATCCTCCGTGAAGCAAAACGGTGCTTCCCTTGGGATACTTGTCATTTTTACTTTCCAGGACTCTAAAAATAAAAAACGTGTATTTTGTGAGGGTTAATAGGCTTTCAAAGTAAATCAAATCTACTTTTGAATATTTATCTCTAAAATCATTATAACTTAAGCAAAATTAGTTTAAGTGAGTGCGTCCTGCGCGTTTTCGTGCTGAATCGTTCTTTCCATAGGCAATTAAACCAATTTGTGACTTATAGCCGTTCTTTGCATAACTTGATTTTATCGTTTCTTTTCCGTGAATAATCACGATTTTTTACCAAGAGCTTTTTATGAGAGATATTCGTATGCTCAATCGAGCATATATCAGTAGCAACACTTATCTATTTCTAACCTACGTTTCGATAAAGTACCCTGAAGTGTTCGTCATAATTTTGTCCAGTTGAGTTTGCCTCAGCAAGTTGACAAGCCTCTTCCAAATTTGAGATTAGATGACAAGTACGAATTGTTGTGAGTGTAGCTATTTTGGCTTTACATATGCTATTTTGGCTTATACTGTACATTTGCGTTTTTACGAAAAGCCTGTGTGTTGTCTAATCAACAGAATTGATTTTTTTAAACTTACACTTTATAGGGCAGTTTTCCCATCAGTACTTTCACGTGTTAGCACTCAAGTGGTTTCTCTCCACATTCAGTCAAAGGTAGTTTGATTTAGCTTAAAAACGTAAAGGTAAGTGACTGGATTATCAAGGAATTGCAAGTGCTACCGTACATGTCCCATAAAGGACAATCCAGAAAATCAACATACAAGCGGAGTTTTCGCGCTATTTTGCAAGAAAAAATGATGAAATGTTACTGATTTTTACATGTGTGTAAGTCGACAACGAATTGGGCGTTTAGAAAACGTGCAAACCATAGTGAGATTTTTGTTTACACACAGTATAGCATTCCAGTTGCCCTTTGGCTGATGCTAAAACTTTGCTTTGTGGCATCTGATTTAAAACCAGTTGCAAACATTCACTCCAATTTCACGCACACGTTTTCCTTGAACTCTATCTTAAAACCGTACCAAAATATTCCCCTTAAGCATTTCTGATTTTTCAGGTGTAAAAAGAATCAAAGTCAATAACAGAATCAGCAAAAATTCGAGTTTCACATGATTACGCGTATTATGAATAAAAGATTGCATTTCAACAATTACACAAAATTGTAATGGTGAACTCACTTTGCTGTCTGGAAGCTGATTACTGGGATGTTTAGGGGAAATGGATACACTCTGAAAAAACAACAAGTATTTGTTTTTAAACTTAAAACAGTTTTTTGAAAACAATGGCTTCAAATGCACGAAGATTGCTTGAAACTACTTTCACATTGTGCTCTCTTGTATTAAATACCGAATAGCAAACTTTACCGAGAGTCATTTTAATCAACGCTTTGAAATGACCTGAATAAATAACAAAAAGCACAACATCATTTTACATTTTAAAGAGAAAAAAGCATCGAGAAGCTTGATTTTTTGTTATAACTTTGAGTAATCAACGCACGTTTTATGCAGGTATTCACAATGTCCCAAAAATAATATTGTAAGTATTCGCTGCTTTTGCAGATATCAGTTGGGTTTCTTTTAACGGTCAAAGACAGGGGTACGGAACCTACAGCCCCTGGGCCAAGCGCGTCCCGCGTGAACAAACCTTGGTCAGGAATAAAGGAAATTTCACAGCTCTGAGGTTTGTTTTTTGTTGATTTTAAATAAATGGAAAAATGTTAGAAATTTGTGTTTCCATGACTTTTCCTGATTTTCAGAGATAAAGGGAATGGTTCCAGAGTTAATTTACAAAAATGCTCTTGAAAGCCTACGAATAGAATGTGTAGGAAATTTAGTGCACCTCACTACCCTAAAATTTTAATTTGATTTGAAGTGCAAAACGTTTTGCGGCAGATACAACATCGGAAATAAATTTTTTGAAGAGTAGACCTACACCAAGACTTGGTATGAAGAAAAAAGGGATCTACAACGCTCATGACGTTTTCTACACGCAACTAAAAATACCCTTCTGAAAAGACGGTTGTTTGGGGGTACAGTGTATAAAGTTTGTGTGCTATGTGTGTTTCGCTGCGAAGATACGATTTTGTTGTGAAACTCATTAAAAATGGGCGTCGGGAAGTCAAAAGTAGCTGGACCGGAAATAACGTAGATCACGTGTCCCAGGAAAAAGTAATCAAATTTAGGGTTGCATAACACCCTTCATTTTCCGATTCGTTTGGTATTTGAAGGTTTCCCGAGACCAGGGTCGTCGCCAGCAAGGGGGTCAGTGGTACCCAGCTCCCGCATTTCATGTCTGACCTCCTGGTTGCTGCATACATCCAGTATTGTTTTTAAAGATTGTGGTTTTTGGCCACCCCTGCGGCAAAATCCTGGCGATGGGCCTGCCCTGACCATGCAGGTATGGCCCGCATCAGAAATTTAGTTACCCAAGATATGACACAACATCGCGTCGGCAACGAGATCACTATCGTTATGTCCTTGAGCTTATAATCCAAACAATAACTGCGATGAGAAAAAATCCTTGGTCAATTCTTATTTTAAAGTAGTGTAGGATACGATTGTCGTACACGAGACTTTAACCTTCATCTAACTACACCCAAAGGCCAACTCCATTCAGGGTATAACAATGACCAACCACGTAGTTGTTGATGATATCTATCGCAAGGAATACTTTCGCAACAATGAGTTAGACCAGGGATCGGCAACCTTGTTTAACAAAAGAGCCATCCTGCCTTCCCGCAGATATGACCGGTGAGGAGCCGCAAAACGTTGACACTGTTTTATTGTTCATGCGACTTCATAGTGGCACAGGCTAAACAGTAATCAACTAACTGTAATAACAATCAAACGCAAATTCAAATTACAAAGTTTGGCCAACTCCACAGACCGACTGCAGAAGAGCTAAAGCGGTTGCGGAGCCGCAGGTTGCCGACCGTCGAGCAAGACACTATAATCAGTTTTTTAAGGTGTTTGAGGGGCCCGATTCGGGACCCTAGGATTGAAAATTGGGTCCCTAGAATCGGAGAAAATTATCATTGGGTCCCTAGAATGAGAGAAATCGGGTCCCTCGAATCAGAGAAAACCGGGTCCTTAGAATGAGAGAAATCGGATCCCTACACGTCAATACCGGGTACCTAATATCTTCCTCAAAACAAAACCGCAATAATGTTCATTGTGTATATATTTCGCCTACTGACCAGGCATCCGTCACCTCTTAGTCAAACAGAATCTAATTTTTTAGTGATGAAAATAGTCTGGTGCACATCATTGCTTGCTGAAGCTTAAAGTTGCTGGGAATCAGAAGGCTGAGGTTCATTAAAACCAGCCAAATAATTTCGCAAAACACGTTCAGTGACACAAGTTGCACCTGTTTAATGCAGGTAAGTAGTACCAAAGTCAGTAACCTATTATTAAGGTATCTGGTTATGTTGAATCGAACTGAAAATTGAAATGACAAGGAAATGTAAGTTGCCTTTTATTTGTGATAGCAGGTTCATCTCCATACTTCCAGTTTACTTAGCATACGATCCAAATTCATCGGATTGGTTTCATTGTTTACAATAGAAAAGTCGATTTTGGTGGAAACCTTTTCGGGACGTACAATACAAGCGTTAGTTTGCTAAGTACATTGGTTCACGAGGTTGTTTGCGCTCATTCATAGCGATCCTTCGCCAAACAGTAACCTAGCAAAATCTTAACTTGGAAGCCGTTGAAGGATTCATATACTCACCGAATGTAGGGATCAACGCTGAAACACAAGGCTTCAGTTAAAATCTCTGAAAAATATAAAGAAAAAATCAAAGATCTTGACAGCATTGCTATGTGTGATTTACGTTTTGATCGGTGCAAACGTCAAGCAGATTTCTTCAATGTGCAACCCCAGGATGCTTTGACACCCAAAACTGTTGCCGGTAGATAACTGGTTAAGCGTCCTGCAACAATCTGCTGTTGTTCATCTCAAAACCCAAGTTTGATAGCAAACTTGCAGTTACCTGGTGTTGTGAGGAATTGAATGCAAACAAATGTCATGAAGAAGTCCAATTCTGCTAAGTAGTTGCACGCCAAACACAATGGATAGCGACTTGTGTCTATCGCACTGAGGCTCAGTGACTTGAAAAAATAGAGATCAAGATGCTTTACCTCCGTCTTCAAGATTTTCATCAATATCGCTTTCCACAAGCTTGAAATCTGAAAGTTTTGGTAGACCTTCGAAATCCTTTAGTTTGACGAAATAGCGGGACTTTACCATGGTGTTTGGTATTCCAAAGTGAAGTGATTACAACACGGAAACCTCCAGTTTTTACACTTCTAATAAAGTTTTGAGAAGTTTACGTGCAAGCATAAAAGATGATGCACCTGCTAATAAAATATTATTCAATGAACAGTATTAGAAAGGTTAATTCTTCCAAGTCATATCTACTAAATTTCTGGCGTATAAGAGTACGTTTTTTAATTTTGAAATAGAAAAAGAAAATAGCACAGGACAACCGTCACCGGTTAGCAGTAGCGGACACAGGCTAATTTGGTGGGGGGGTATGCGATATTGATTTGCATTGAACCCAATGCTTCACAGGGCCATATTGCGTGTGTCAATCACTTTCGCATAAGTACATTTACGAGGAAACAAGTCTAATCTTGGTTTAGTTTAGTTAGAAGAAGCACGAGTGATACAACTGATCAAACTTTAGTACAGCACCGCTACGGATCCAACACGCAATGTGGCATATAACAACGATCTGATGACGTAGTCACCGTCGGCGCAGGTACATCGAGGTCTCGAGATAAACAGTTCACGTGACGACATAATACTCATTCTCATTGTTGGTTATGTTTGTTTTGCTACAGCACAATTACTGGTGGCAGTAGCCAGCGTAGTGTTGTTTGACCTGCATGTTGCAGCAAGTGAGGGTAGTCACTTCGATGAGGTTTAGATCGGTGCTCTTCAAATGCGGAACCTTACAGTTTTCAATAGTCGTTTGGAATAGTCTGCAACACTCACAGCAATTTGTGTATAATATTTGTTATTTCAGGTAATTTTGATGAAATAAGAACAAGAAGCGGGTTGATTCTGCTTATTTTGCAACCGAAATTAAGAGAACGGAAAAAAACAAACAATTCGTAATGAGTGAAAGCACGAAGTAACAAACAGCGAAAGTGAGAAAGCATGATCATTCACGGGCGTCCGCAGAACTTTTTCCAGGAAGGGGGGCCACGTCGACATTTTGTTTTTCATTTTCAAATTGCTGACGATCAGTGTTCCCTCTAAGAAATTTTGCACTGAGCAAATAATTGTTCTAGTGAGCATGATTATTTTAGGGCTGAGTAAGTGGAGTTTTCAATGAATTACAAACTTTGTGAATTATATATTAAATATATAATCTTATCAAAATACGAACAAAATCACATTTCATTCAAATAGTTCCTTGTCTGCATGCTTTTCCATTGCTTTGGAATGTTGCAAGTGTGCGAGAATGAGATTTCACTGCGCAACAGTTCTGGTGGTCCTGAGTATTTGCGCACTCAGAGGGAACATTGCTGACGATGCAATGCAAATGGACGTTAACAATTCGCTTTATCCTTTCTACATTGAAAAGGAAGTGCCCCATGTTACGGTAACAATCACAAAAAAAACGTTTCGTTGGCAGCAGTAGCCAGGATTCTAT
>JGI24158J21664_10011892_pt1 | contig 11555 bp, 7 predicted proteins | sample Ectturendosymbi3_FD_21664 | JGI IMG/M metagenome (IMG submission 21664)
GAAAATTGATTGGTTCGCCCCCCCCTGGTTGTGTTGCAGTGTGTGTATAACAACTGTTGCCAACATGTGACAAGCACATGGTTGTCTATGGAAGTCTCCTAATGCTACTTTCATGCTGCTTGCCTGATCTGTGACAAACCAACATCTTTCCAATTAAATTCATTGAAAACTGAGATTTTTTAAAATCTTAACAAAACTGTTTCGGATATTCTGTCCAGACTTCCCCAAATTCATAAACTGTTAACACTTTCGCACACAATTCACTGTTAATAACATAATGTGAGGTTAAGCTCAAAAAATGCCTGCGTTTCACATCTGTCCATAAATCAGTTGTCAATCCAATCAAAGCATTAGATTTAACAGCTGCTACCACATCTTTTGACAATACTTCTTTGATTGATCCTGCCTTTTCATCTAATTCTTTCTTTTAACTGTAAACCGAGATGGTATAAAATCATCAACACTAATATTACCATTTTTTGCACTAACTTCAACACATACCTGAAGCAATTCATTTAAACCACTACCTTCCATAGCTGATGTAGGTCTCAAGTCTTTTGCAATAAAGCTGCAACATGTATCATTCACCTTCCCTTGAAGACCTTTTGAAAGCTTTGTTTTCACACTAAAAAATCCTGAAATTGTCGGTTGTTGTTCATTATTTTTAGAACTATCATTACAAGTGCTTCCTGAGCACTTCTTCACATGTTGCTGCATATGCCTAGTTCCACTTAATGCTTTGTTATGCTTAAAAACAGAATTACATTTTTTTACATAGAGCATAACCTGTGCGCTGTTCACTGTTTTTCCAGTTGAAGTATAAAAATGATCCTCATACATTACTTCGACCTTTGCCTTCTTTCTGCACAACTTCTCCGTTACTTAACGGTCTTGAAGTATCAGCAACACTTATCTGAGACAATGATTTAATCCAGGAAGTTTGCAGCACACAGATTACAGTACATGCAATCACAAGAGAATTAGCAACACTGTCACACTCAACAGTGAAGTGATTGGCTCCTGATAAACATAATGTAACCGATTTTAATTTACTCTCATACCATTATTTCAGCAGCAAAAGCAGGATAATAAGTAGGCACAAACTTCTAACCAACAGTATATATTGTAGTTTCAAACACTGAATTAAGTAGGCTACCCTGAATTTATAATAAGCCTGTTGTACACAAACACATGCCACTTGAAACAAAGGTGCATACCACCAACAAAAAAGTAGCCTACTACTTCGCCGGAACAAACTATACGATAGCGTAGCACAAATTGTCATTAATTATGATTAGTGCAGTATTGACAAGAACACTTTGATTTTGTGCATGCAGTACTGTATAAAAACTACACCAAAGAAGGAAAACGTCGTTCCTAACATTTTGCATCACTCTCAGGGAAAGTTCGTTATAGAAATTAAAAAAGTATCCTGATCCAATTTTCATCAAAAATAATTACCCAAATGCAATCCTGATTGAAAAAATAACAGATATCCTGCAGAATATCCAATCCTGATCCTGTCCATGCTCACCTCTGATAACCACTGGGGAGCATTCGGGGGCAATGCCCCCAATTTTTTTGTGTCCCCCAAATGTTGTTGTGCCCATAAAATTTTTTATTAAAACATATAAAAAAAATATATTAGCCCTCTAAAATGTTTTGTGCCCCCCAAACCTGTAGACCTGGCTACGGGCCTGGTGTCATACCGGCAAATAAACTGTCGTAGCCAGAATTAAATCAATTAAACTGCTGATTTCAGGATTTCTAGAAAGTTTTGATCCTTTAATCTGAATTTCCAGGGGGGGAAAATACCCGTTTTGACCCTCCTGCGGGCGTCCATGATCAGAGTACTAAGTAGAGGGGCACGAGGCAGGGGGTATTATCGTCGTTTTCAAGAAGACTTGCGACGAGCAATGCTTCGTTTTTGTGTCGCAGGTTGAGGAGTCGGGGGAGCACGTCGTGCTCGGGACAGGGGAGCTTTACCTCGACTGCGTCATGCATGACCTGCGACGGATGTACGCTGAGATCGACATCAAGGTCGCCGACCCTGTGGTGACCTTTTGTGAGACTGTGGTCGACACGTCATCGCTCAAGTGTTTCGCAGAAACCCCGAACCGGAAGTACGTCATAAAGCGTATGCAACTGTTTGAACAACGTAAATGTCCGTCTGAACTAAGTTACCTGGCAGGGTGTCGTGGTGACACGCTTCGCCTTTGATTTAGTTCCATCGAGCATCGAGCTTTTTCCCGAGCGTGGGTTGTGCGCTCGCTCATTAACATGTTTTCCTGGAACTGCTCAATATCTTTGCTCCTGATTGTCCATCGCCCCCAATCAAACAAGAAACAAAGCAGAGCTAAAATGTTGATCAATTGCTTGTGAAAAACAAAATTCAAAACATGAAAGTTCGAAAGGCAAAAACCAGAGTCACATCCATAAAAGCAGTTCCAAGCATTTCCGCTTGCACCTTAACCACCATTGGTAAGATAGTAAGTCTAGGCATTACGTTTGTTACTGTATCTCCGTTAAAGTTTTTTTTTTTTTTTTTTATTAAACCACAAAAATGTTTCCTGTGTTTGTGATTCTAAGCACCTGCTACCCGGGTGCAAGCACATCTCCCAGTGCTGCCCCAGCCTACCTTCCCAATCTCCACACACTAGTTATTTTCGTAAATATTTCGCGTTTATTGCAGAAACAAACTGACCATGATCGCGGAACCACTTGAGAAGGGCCTGGCCGAAGACATAGAGAGAGAGGTTGTTCAGATCGGATGGAACAGGAAGAGATTGGGAGAATTTTTCCAAACCAAATACGACTGGGATTTGTTGGCTGCGAGATCAATCTGGGCTTTCGGACCCGATAGTTCAGGTTTTGTTTGCGATTCATTCAGTAGTTTAGTTCGAAATTGCATTAAAAAAAACTTATTAAGACAGATATGCGCGCGTAATTTTCGTAGTTCGTTTTCGGAGAAAAAATTGAAAGCTGTTGAGACTTCTGTTATTTTTCGGCGAAAGAAATGTCGAATTAATTGCATTCAACTAAGCTTTTGGTGTTGTATTTCTGCACGGATCAAGTACAGTGTTGTATGGCGTCTTCACTCCCACACGCAACCTAGAAGACTTAAGCGTACATGACATTAACAAGGAACGCACAGATGTATGAAAGAACATGAGGATAGATATGTGGCCGTAGTAGAAAAGTATACGCTTTTTGGTGCTAACACAATCACTCTGTGGCACTAGCACATTCCCCCCCCCGTTCCTCGCACCCAGCGGCCATACTGCAACGGTGACGTTTACTTCCAGGGCCGAACATTCTCGTCGACGATACTCTGCCGTCGGAGGTCGACAAAGGATTGCTCGGATCAGTCAAGGACAGCATTGTTCAGGGGTTCCAGTGGGGGGCGAGGGAGGGTCCGCTGTGCGATGAACGTAAGCATCTGCCATTTGTCGTTGTATTCTTGTGTGCGGCTTGCCAGCAGCTACTGCTTTTGAATCCGTTCACCATATAATTTGGAAGCTCCATTGAAGTTTATCTCTGAAAATGATCTTACGCTTTAAGGGTTGAACTGTGGCTTCTGATGTCTGTAACACTCGTTGAAGTCGGTTGTCCCTCGGTAGAGTTTATAACCGACTTCAGGCGCTGACAGCTACTTGCAGTAATTTATTACAAACTTTAATTACTTTTGTTGTTGAGAATGTTAAAGTCTTGCACAGAAATAGTTTTGTTCAGTTGTAACGCTAAGACATTTATGAAGACATTGAGTTCAGTGTGTTTTCGTTTCAGAGAAAATTGGTGAAAATAAAATCCATGCTTTATTCCATCTGCCGCTGTTGATGTAAACCTTTCCGCTCATGTTGTGCAGCCATCCGTAACGTCAAGTTCAAAATACTCGACGCCGTGATCGCGAACGAACCCCTCCACCGAGGTGGGGGACAGATCATCCCCACCGCCAGACGTGTCGCGTATTCCGCGTTCCTGATGGCCACCCCCCGTTTGATGGAGCCGTACATGTTTGTTGAGGTGCTCGCCCCAGCGGACTGCGTCTCTGCCGTTTACACCGTGCTGGCAAGGAGGAGGTAACAACTGATGGTGATGATGGAGTTCATAAATGGCGGTTGACTGTTTCTCTGCAAGATTTAAAGTTCTTGCATCAGCATTACTTTATTTCAAGTACAGTCCGAAGTAGTCGTTCTATACCAGGGGTGGAGAACCTGTGGCCCGCGTGAACATTTGACATGGCCCGCATCATAATGTTCGTTACCCAAGTTAGAGTACAACATCCAGTCGAAACGAAGCTCCATGATAAGCAGGTACTTAGATAGTAAGTCAGAAGCTTCTATCCCTTAATTAAGATAGTATGTTATAAGAAGCCTCTATCCCTCGTAAGATAAAGGTACAGCTTTGGGATAAATTAATTGTTGTTTGCGTCCCGCCAGTGATAAACCACAATTCATGCGGCCCCGTGATAGGTTGAGAACCTTCTAAAACTCCCTTAATATCTGAGCAAAATTGGTGCCCACCACGGAACTGACCCCTGTTCTATACTTTCGTCGCGAAATGTCAACTCCGTTTCGAGCACGACCTAAAAACAGTGTCACAACATCCGAGCCATCTGCAGCTCACAGTGGCTTGAGTGCTGTTTGTGTGGACACGAAGAGTAAGTTGAAAGAGACGTATGTAGAGGAAAGTATATGCTTTGCAGCAGCGATTATGAACACGTGGCTTACTCCTGGAATCGTTCCGCTAACACGTTTCCTATTCCCACTGTTATGTTCGCTGCGTGCAATGGACAGCTATCATCGCCCACATCTGGTGACCCGTTAATCTCGCACCATTGTTTACGACACACAAGCTGATTGTTGTGTGTCCATTGTTACCAGGTCAGCAATTTCGCTGAAAGGTCTTTGAATATTTGTTGAGTGGGAAACATGTCATTCACCATCGGTGGATGTTCGCAATCACGCCCGCCATCTTTCCAGGCAATGCTTCAATTGCAGCTAATCACAATCATTTGTTCTTTTCTTTAGAGGTCACGTGACCCAGGACGCCCCCGTACCGGGCTCCCCCCTATACACGATCAAGGCTTTCATCCCGGCCATTGATTCGTTTGGATTCGAAACCGATCTACGGACCCACACCCAGGGTCAGGCATTCTGTCTGTCAGTCTTCCATCATTGGCAGGTAATGTTTCCTCTCGATTCGCCCCGTTACCCTTTTGTGTTACCTTTTTTTGAGGGGGGACATGCGCTTGGGTTTTCATGGGAACGCTCAGCCCCAACCCGCACCCATGGTTGGGTCTGTCACTTAAACACCTACGCCGGAATCGACATTGCAGAGATTCGAATCCGGTTCGGTTATAAAATTAACCCGATGTTATATGCTGTATATATTTGACGGTGCTCACACTACGTGAGCTGCGATGACGTCATATTATTCTTGAAAAGGAATCGACTCGAACCGTTGTGAAACTCTCGCAGCTTTCGCATGTGGGTTTGATGATGTGCAGGTGCAGGTGCTGAGCACGAGTCATGTCATGTCGTGATGACTTCTGTGTTCGAAATAATAGAAAGCAGCTGAATAATCTTAACTCCACTCCCGGAAATGATGCGACTGGACCTTGAAAAGTCGATTGCGAAAATACTTTAATTACAATTTTATTCTGACGTGGGTACTGTAGGTGGTTCCCCTGCTGCCTTCTCATCGCGCCACGTAGGCGATATAAACTTTTTTAACAGTCGACCACATTCAGAACCTCCCCAGTATCTTTGCAGACGTCAGCACCGTTCACTTACGTCATTCCCAAAATCCGTCGTCATGATACTGTTATTGCCCATTTACACAAAGTAATGGTTTATCGCGCGGTGATAAAAACGATTAAGTTGAAATATTGCAGCTTTAATGCGAGTGATAATTGTCTGGGAGCACTGAAGCCGGAAAGGGGTGGATTGGGTTTTACAGGTTTTATTAGTGACCAGTATAAAAACCTTCCCACGGCGTAAAACCCTTGTTCCAAAGCTGTTCAGTCGTGAACTGAAGTGCAGGAACCAAGTTACAGCTTCAGAGCCTGTGTCTTGCAATTAAGAACAGTAGGAAAGGCACCTTTTTGTGGAGCACTTTAAGTGCCTTACTGTTTATTGTAGACAAGCAAATAACCACCACTTCTTGCCCCGAACGGTCGTCAATATGGCGCTCTATTCAAATGCGCTTTAACAACAGTTTCTACCAGGAACCTGCCTGACATTTGCACGGACCTGTCCTTGCGGTGGTTCACGTGACTCACTGAGTTCACCGGACCATGACCGCAAAGCTGCCTTTAATGTTTAGTGACGTCAAAGGATCTTGCACACGTCATCGGCGCTGCAAGACGGAAGCCGTGACATAAATAGTGAGTTGAGACCCGTTGCTTTTCAGATTGTCCCAGGTGACCCACTCGATAAAAGCGTCGTGATCCGCCCCCTGGAGCCCCAGCCTGCCACCCACCTCGCCCGGGAATTCATGGTGAAGACCCGGAGGAGAAAGGGTCTGAGTGAAGACGTGTCCATCAGCAAGTTCTTCGATGATCCTATGTTGCTCGAGTTGGCACGGCAGGACGTGATGTTTAACTACCCGATCTGATCTGCGAGTCACTACTCGATCTGATCTGCGAGTCATACTCTCCGTTGCGCTGCTAACTCTCGCCTGCGTTGTGATGGGGGAGGTGACATTTTGTAGCGCCCCCCCTTTCTGGCTTTTTTATGAGTTGACTGCGTTGTTTAGATCATGATGCAAGCAGTGCTTACGCTGCAGCCAAGCGCTTCACAACAACGTTTAAAAATTTGTCTTTGCGACTGACATGTGAGTTCAGTGACAAGCTTTGAATGGCAAATGCAGTTTTGTTAGTTGATAGATGACGTGAGCCGGTTGTCGATATCAGCCACAGTAACATCGACCGGCTGTTTCGAGTAATGTACGAAGCATTCCGACGTCATATTCACCTTCCAACATGAAACAATGAACCAGAGGCGGTGTTTGCGTAAAGTGCGTCAGGCGATGTACGTGTAATAATCTTCAAGTAGTGGATGAACATTGTGACGAACCTGACCTATGCCGTTTGCTGAGGAACCTGTAAGTGTTCAGCACACCCGCTGGATTGGAAATTATTAACTTGCAGTAAGTCAGGCAGAGCGGGTGGGTCAGGCGGCGACATGTTTGTTTCGGTTTGTTATTGAGCTGAGTAGTTGATTTGATTGGAGGTGAATAGTTCTTTCATTTCAAATCGGGTCAAGAAGTGGAACACCAAAAAAAAACACTGTCGACCACCTACCGACCTTTGATTTGAGGAGTCTTGATGAAGTAATAGACCACTGGCCAATACCGCCACGCGGATGATTAAGAGTGAGCGCAAAAAAAAGAAAAAACTTGTTCTTTGGTCTCTTAGTACGGAAAAGTGAAATTATTTTCCAGACTTAATATTTTGACATGCATTTTGATAATGTTTTATTCTGGTTTTGATAAGAGTTAGATAAGAGCATGCAGAAGAAAAATCAATATCTTACTAAAAGTTTACGATAGTTTCCTTAGTTACCCCCATTGTGGGGAGTAGCGTACTTGGCAAGATTGATAATTTTACTTTAATCCTGTTAACTATTATAGTGTCTGTATTTGACCTGGGTATGTCATTCAGAAAAAGTTCAGTCTGGAAATGTATATTCAAAATTGCGTGGGAGCGCTGGATATGTCGGTCTAGGACGGTTCGTCGTTCCGGCGATGGTGGTCGCAAACGTATTATGCGACAAAAATGTGTGTTTTTGAAATGCTTTGAAGATTAGACTACAAGGATGTTTGCTTCATAAGTGTTTTCTGTTGTTATCCTGATGGCCAGTTCATTTTCCCGTCCGTCAAGATTTTGGAAGAACTTAGTGCGACGTTGACTACGTGTGCATAGATATATGGCTTGTGACGTTTATTTGCTGGCATGAGGCGTTTGTGAGTTTAAACAAAAGTTAAGCCTGGACAGCATCTATTGCTTGATCTTTCACGTAGGTATCATTTTGATTCCATTTCACTCACAGCTAATCTAAGAGTGTATCGTACTTTCTTGCCATCGGTTGCCTATCTGTGTACGAATATGCAGTAATGGCACTTCCAAATCCATAGTATGCATCATGAATCGCAATAAATAGAGCATCATTGGAAAGATCTGGGACAAGTGCTAGACCGAATCTTGCACTTCACACGCTTCCCAGACGACGGCAGTGCGAACTTTTGCACTTTGGTGACATTCCAAAGGAAAACACATTTCACATTCCATCGCCGAAACGGAGGCGCCGAACTGTCCCATTCCGGGATATGTAGCCTACACAAAAGGTGTACAAAACATTTGAACAAAGACTGGAAGATAAGGAGTCGGATTGCCGATACGTTCTGGTGTGCAAGCAGTTCACGACGAATTATGGAGAGCAGCTTTTGAATAGAAAGTTCCGCATTATTTCATCTGTTAAACACAAAGTATGCGTCAGGACTTGGTGAAACTCGCCAGGTTTCTTATTACAAGAAGACCACCGGTTCTGCGCTGATTATGAAAATCCGCGGGTAAACTCACAATCAACGTTTTGTTTTAGACCGGCAGTTGAAAGCGTTTTCATTGGCGATAGATGTACCAATGTTTGGGTACCGGTTGTGACCCTTGGAGGGGCCCAAATCTGAGAAAATGCATACGAATGGGTCAGCACGTGTTGTAGATCATCAAATAACCAGAACCCCTGAAAATAGGACAACTCATACGAAAGAGGTATCACTTGACACTAATTTTAGTATCCTTTTTGTTTTCAGTGGGTTGTTTTTTGCGTTTTCCGGTAATTTCGGGTTTTAGTTCAGTCATCCATGTCGTTATTCACTGTCATTTCTCAACTTTTTGTAAGTTTTGACCAGAGGACCCCCTTCAGCTAAGTTTCCCCCTGCCTCAAACCTCTAGTTACGACATTGCGTATGTTGAATTATATTTTGCCATTACTGCTTCAGTGTGTAGAAACTAAAAACCTGAAATTGGAACATTTGATGGTTCCATCTATTTAAAACACTTGCACGCAGATCGAAACATTTTTATATTATTTACGGAAATTGAAAAAGAAAAACTTCACTTTTGTATTTCATCATTCATTGTCCTACTGGAGTGACGCGTAATGGGAAGAAAAATGAAAACATCTGAAAAGCATCAAGAGGTTGAAGTGGGGAGTTAAGAATATTAAATGAAAATGTACATTTTTGAAACACGATAGACTGGTTTTGGTCAAGGAATCAAATGTCATGGTGAAGTAGGTAACTTGATGCTGAAGACTACTCGCATGTTTGGGGGTGTATTGCAACATTTGACACGCATTATAATAAGCATGGGTGTAGTGCTAAAAATGGAGTGTAGGAACGAACCCAAAAAACAAGCCATTTTTAACAGCACTTGAAACTCATTTTTGAATCAGTAGCCTGTTTCATGAAGTGTGCACTTCCCTTATACTATAAACGGCAATATGAAAAAGTGTGGGAACGCCATTCCCACGCGTTCCCGATCCACTACACCCTTGGATAGGAAATGTGCAGTGGCCAACCTTCTGTTCCGCAGTTGGTAGCCTAAAGTACGAAAAAAGTAAGTTTTGCTGCAATTAAGCATTCAGCGAAGGTGACTCTGAAGTTGCTCGCAGCAGAGTAAAGTAATTTCACTTGAGTCTAACTACAAGGTGATTCTTTAATGAGGCACGAAGCAATGGGCCCAGGTACACACATAAATCATCAGCAAACAATAGTTAATTCACAACCATGTTTTCCACAGTGCATACTGTTCTGTACAAACCCAGCTGAACTGCGAAGGTAAACAGCAAATGAACTCAAGCCTACCCCTTGCTTGAATCAATTCATTACAGTGAAGGGTCCAAGAAGCAAATGCCTCACTTTAATTTTATGGTCTGGTAACTGTGCCAACGCACCACAGTTCATATTACTCCCATACGCAGGTATGGTACATATAACTAGTTTGTTAAATAGCGGATTAGGATCACTTCTGTCAAATGCCTTAGACCGTTCAAAAATGCTACAAACACTTATTGATCTTTCGACAAGAGATGAATTGTTTTTCGCAAAAATCGGGTATTTCTCGTCACTAAAGACTTCAATCTCTCAGTTTTGTGCACGCAGTGTGAAGACACTCATTCTCTGGTGAAATCCAGCGTAAAGCAACAACAAAAATGTAAATGTCATTTTTAAAAAGAAACCGAAAATGTGATGAATATTTTGTCAAACACTAAGTGCTGTTAAATTTCAACAGAGAAGCAATAGGCCTACGTCGTTTTCAGAGTCTTGAAATAGAATACTGTTTGACGTTTCGAAAAAAAAACATTTTTTCATCGTTTCACTCTATTCCAGTGCTTTACAATAATATCAGCTGATTGTGGTCTTGTGTTAGTAAATACTACCTGTTCTAACATCTACATGAACATGCCCATATTCAAGGCCGCAACCAGCTGATAATTCGGAGGAGGGGCAAAATGATTGTAACTTGTTGTTACACTATTTTCGGTGGGAAAATGGTTGTAGCTTGTTGTTTACCTTACCTAACAACTAAACATGATTTTGAAAATTTCGGAGTCACAATTGCCCGGTTTCCCCCTCCCCGGTTGTGGGCCTGACCATATTTCTACTCTACGCCTAAATCCATGTCTTCCTGTTGAACGGCTGTGTTTACGATTTTTGTACTTTGAAATAGATAACTGAAGTCAGTTTTAAACAGTTGTCCAATGCTTGTTTTTGTCTGCACAGCGGATGACGCAAACGTTTTATCACCTCATTTTCAATTACTTAACAAAAACACAATTTTTATTTGCTAAGTATATCAATTATTTTTAAGTTTGTAATCAATTTTTACATATGGAAGAAATAACCCTGCGTCACTGCGTGCAGTTTAGTTTAAGTTGCACGCTTTCTAGTTTACAGACGTTTTTCACAATATTTTGTTAGTAACGCTCCATCAAACAAAAGCTGTGTGCAGTTAGCATTTTAGGTTTTGTTTGAAGAAGCACACCGATTCAAGAAATAATTGTAGACAGCTAAGCAATGGTTTGAACTAAATGGAAATCTGTTTGAAAAGGGGCCAAATAAATTAGGCGATGCATATTTAGGCTTGTCCATGGCAATGCGATTCCCATGGAATGGGACAGATGACTTAAAATTTGTCCCATGCCCCATCGTAAGTAACCATAACGTGATATATCAGGGATATTTTTAAGTTGAAAGCCATTGTTACATGCTATCTTGGCTTAACTTCGCTAACGAAGATTAAATAATAGTGGCTGTCCACGCCGACTGCAGGCGCTGATGACTAACAAGTCCAATACGGGACAAGCAGGTCCGGCCGCAGTTCCTGCAGTCAAAGGTCTGGCCCGGCTCTGATGTAGCTGCTGAAGCTGCTCTGATCTTCCTCCTGTAGCGTTTCTCTCTCAGGTCCTCTTTGCGGGAGGCCTCGAAGGAGGAGACAGCCTGGTGAACAGTATAACGCCAGGCAGCGCGGTCAGCAGCGAGAGCAGACC
>JGI24158J21664_10011894_pt1 | contig 11554 bp, 6 predicted proteins | sample Ectturendosymbi3_FD_21664 | JGI IMG/M metagenome (IMG submission 21664)
CTTATCGAAAACATTTCTACTGCAGCAAGTAGCCTACACAATTGATTAAATCTGTGCTAAGAAAAAACGGTTCAAGTTATACTGGCTAAGAGCTGGCAAAAAAGCTTAAAACATCACCTACCAGGCCTACCTTAAACCAATCATTTACTAGTCAAGCTTCAAATAACCTGTGACTTCATGCGTAGGCTAAATCAAACCACCAAAAACACCTAAAATATCTGTAGAAAAAATGAGTATTCATAATACTCAAAAATTGCCATTTCTGCTACGTGATAAGAAGCACGAATGTAGCCTTGCTTATTAATAATCTCTGCAGCGCAACAGCAATAATACAAAATTACTTTGTAAACTAAGAAAAAGTCCTATAACTTGAAGATGTAGTGTGGGCCCTGCTATAACAATTGCATGTTGTCTTGTTTTCTGATGGAAATGTTCACTAAGGTACATTATCACAAGAAATGAGAAATTTGTCTAACCTTTTCAACTCAGAGACATAAAAAAGACTACTTTTTGTTCATCTGTGGCATTTTCATAAAATCAATATAGCAAATACTTCAATCTCTAAAAATCACCATTTGGTATAAAAAGTTATCATTTGGCATAAGTAGGCCTATTTGCTCTTATTTCGTAGGGTCTTTTCAGAACTTTTTGAAAGAAATTTTAACCCACAATTTTTTTATGTATAGAAGTTGGTTTGAAGCTTTTCTGTATTTGCTTATTGGAAGTGGTAGAGGGGTCGCTTTGAAAGGACGGTAATTACACATTGCAATTGCTGTTGGGGGCCCTTTTGACAGCATAGTACTTGCACATTACAATTGCTGTTGGGGCCACTCTGAAAGCAAGGTATTTACACATTAAAGTTGCTACTGGGGGCCCCTTTGAAAGCAAGGTACTTACACATTACAATTGCTGTTGCGGGCCCCTTTGAAAGCAAGGTACTTAAACATTACAATTCCTGTTGGGGCCTCTTTGAAAGCATGGATTTTACATCATAATTGCTGTTGGGTGCCCCTTTGAAAGCAAGATGCTCACACGTTATAGTTGCTGTTGGGGGCCCCTTTGCAAGCACAGTACTTGCACATTACAGTTTCTTTAAGGCCCCTTCAATGAAGTTTTAAAGGTGGAGTACTTACACATTTCAGTGGCTGTTGGGGGCCCCTTTGAAAGAAGATTACCTTAAAATTGCAGCTTCTGTTGGGGGCCCCTTTGAAAGCAAAGTACCAGCACATTGCAGTTTCTGTAGGGTGGGGGTTTGAATGCAGAGTACTGACACATTATAATTTCTTTTAGGGGCCCCTTCAGTGAAGTTTAAAAGCAGAGTACTTACACATTTCAGTGGCTGTTGGGGTCCCCTTTGAAAGCAAAGTACCTGCAGATTACAGTTTCTGTAGGGGGCCGTTTGAAAGCACTAAAGCAGAGTATTTACTTATGATCTGCTTAGTAGTACATTAATATGAGTGAATAATAAGTTTTTCATCAAAAATAAGGAAACTTTACGCGCGTAACACCTCAAGGAGAGCCCCCAAAAAGGGGGGGCGACTCGCCTCCCCTTAAACACACCACTGGCTCTATACCACCTATGTGCATATGGCGGGACCCGTGGACAAGCAGTAATAGAGTGATCACGGCGCGTGATCTCTATTGTTGCTTGCTGACATCGTGTGAAGTTTTGTGTGTTAGCGGCTCTGGCCCTCCGATCGCAACAATGACATATCAATCACACAAGCCGCCACATGAACACCATAGTTTGCACATGTCAGCTTTTGATACAAAAGGAAAGATATTTTTGTCAGGATTTGTGAAACAGTTGGGACGATGGGTTTGTTGTGTTTTCCATAGCAACAACAATGTGCACAACACTTGCAAGGCTCTCATGAATCTTCGGTTTGCGTTTTTGTCTTAGGCACGATGGGTGTAATTGGTAAAATTTTTGTCCAGTTGTGGTGGGTTATTTGTAGGTAATCATTGCCTTCGCATTTAAACTTTTTTCTTTCTTTGATGGAGTCAGAAGGTAGGGAATGATAAAACCCTAACCTGTGGGTCTTTTCTTGTCACATTTTGGGGCCACAGTCTTTCTTCCTAATATGCCATGCCATTCCTTCGTGTGAAGTAAATATTGTACCCTTTTGCTATATTCACTGATTTTTCATTCTGCTTTGCTGATTTGTTTGCCTTTTTTGTCACACATGTATTTTTTATTTACCGATTTCTATACCTTTCTTCCCAATGTTTAGCATTGAAAACTCTCCCTAAAGTTCATCTATCAAACTTACGACCGCCTTTCTGCTCACATTCTACCACTTGTGTTGAGTCAACGCGGCATAATTCCGTGCTGTGTGTTTGTTCCTTCGTGATTGGCGTCAGATACATAGGCGTAACCAGAGGGCAAGGGGTCCATGACCTCCCCAAATTTCCAGCATATCTTATCATTTTGTGCTTTGGGAATGAGTTTTGCGGAGTCTACGTTAATCATTGTAAAAAAAAATTTATCTGAAAAAAAAAATATAACCAACTCTATACTTTTTTTTATTCTTTGTTTTGTCAACAAACACTATAGCTGCAATTACTTTGTAACAGTACAATGATGAGAAAAGAGAAAATGAAAACAATCAAAACACTAAGCCATGAAGCTGTTCTAAAAACTCTGCCCGATTTGCATGGTTTCAGCGTCTTTCAGCAATAGAAAGTTAAGTAATCTGTGCTTCAGTGCAAACATAGATTTAAACATGATCATAAACACCACCCATGTCGTGTGTATGAACAAACGAGGAGTAAACTGTTTCATGAACTATGCAAACAAACTCTTACCTGATCTATGAGCATGTTATTGACTTCTTGTAGCAATACAATGACACGCGGAGCGTTACAGTAATACGCCGAGCTTTGCCAGATTAGCTCCACAACTCGCATCAAAGCGCTAAGGTAGGAATGAAGTTGGCCAAACTCAGCCTGCTCCATTGCTTCGATTAAGCTCCGTAGAGATCGCAGATGTTTGGCTATGTCGGACGCTTCGGCCAATGCTAGTAATAATGAAAACAAACATTGTACTCCAATGAAATGAAGTTCGCAAGCGTCCATGATTAGCATGAAAGAATTGCTCAGGTAAATGGTTTGAACCATCGAAATTTGGTGATTTGGCAATAAGGGTATGTACTAATTGACTCACTTCAGATTTAAGAATGGCCGAATTTCGGACAAAGAGTTCCATTTTATCACAGGTCACAAAACGGCTATTTGAGCTCAAAGCATGCCCATTTTACTGTAACCAATTAAAATACAAAAAAACAGTACATTTTCTGACATCTTCAAAAATCTTTTTCAGTGTTGGCCAGTAGCTGCTGCTGGTACTTAGAAGAAGGCGAGCCATTTTGCCGACCTTAGGATTCTCAAGCTGCTGCTGGATGTGCCTGAAAAAGTGGAAATATCTAACTAAAATGCGGTCTAATCATCCCAAAAGCAGTTTCCGCACACAAATGCGTATGTTCTGTCGATTAAACCATCGTGTTGCCAGCCGCACTGCATCACAATAGACAGAGCACACAGAAAGAAGTTGGGGTGGTGAGAGCAGACTGAAAGCTGCATATGAATGCATTCCCGGATGAAACAGCACTTACTGCAGATTTTTAGCTTTGGTTTTCCAAAAGTTCAGTTCATGTTGTGGCCAAGGATTCTTGCCAGCCAGAACCGGCCCCGAAGAATCTTGTTTCACCACCGCGTCGACCTGGTGCGCCCATTCAATTACAGTTGTCTCAATAGCGTGAATGACAGGACGGTGTGCTCTCAAGTACCTGTGTATTAGAGCAAGTTCTCACTTGTCTTCATTTCTAGGAGTACGCGCGTGCGAGCATGTCACTTCCGGTAAATACAATTTTTACGAGACCGTTTCAACTTTGTAAAGGAAGCGGTAACAGCAGAAATGATAACTTTCAAAAGCAGCTCATGAACATCTTACGATGTCTGAACGGTACTTTTTTTGGTTAAACCTTACAACGTGGTAACCACAAGAACCATTCAGTTCTACCGAAAAATTGATATGATTGCTTCGTAAAATGAGCGGTGAGTCCGGCGCATGTTGCAAAATAATCAATTAATGTTCTACAGGAAAAACGCGCGGTGCGCAACAAAAGTTTATATTCTCTGGAATTATCATAAAAACTGCCTTGTTTCCAGAAATCTATCTCGGTGGGCAATCACGTCCGCAATTGTTTCTGTTGACAAAAAACTTGATATTTCCATTGCGGCGTACTCCATGATTTCAATTCGACAAAGTGTTTTTTGTTTCGCTTTGCGTTTGTTTCTAACGGTGCAGACGTAAATGCCCCCATCTCGAAGTCTACACAAAACTCAACATTCAACCAAACTACAGCAAACAACATTACACACTTGTGACTGGGGCTGTCACTCCCGCTAGAAGAAGGCCGACTGTCTGAAGCGGAACTCCCGCGTCCATTCAGCAACCTCTGCTCATCGTCGTCTGCTTCCGATACCAACATGTCTCTGCTTTCAACTGGCATCGGGAGGACGATTCGCCCCGACACCAGACCTTCGGAAACATCCACTCGACCAATGAGAGAGTTCAAATTCCGCGAAACATCTTCCGACACAACTCCAGGCCACTTGACGTGGTTCCTCGTGTTGTCCAACAAAGTGAAAGCAATCTTGAGCAGATAAACGGCGAAACAGTTCACCCACTGATTATGCATAGATAGTTGATTACACTGCGATACGATGCGCAAATAGCCGAAGCGCTCTGTCATTTTCATTTTGAGCATTAAAATGAAGGAATTTTTACAAAATCTTCAGGAAACAAAATGTTCTGCTCACTGTTCAGTACAAATGCTCGTGAAGAGCCTCAAAATGGTAAACTTGCGTTCCACTAGTGTTCCCACCCAGGTTTGTTAGGCTAGTAAGTTACGCAAATAATAATGACTCGCATCAAAACTAGATTTTCAAGTCAACCTGTATTTCCAATTTATGCTTATCCCGTTTATATTTGATAATGCAACCGATCCCAGTTAAACATTGCAACGCTTCGAACGGCACAGCACATCACTTTTATTTTCTTGTAGCGCGGGCGTGTCAAGTCATTCATGAAAGCCTGTGGTTGTGTAGGGAGCGCTAATAAAATTTACGTTACTTGGTTACGGTGTTTGGTTGTGACGCGCCGTGAGGAAAAAAACTATCCTGCTTCTACCAACATTACGAGCGATTATGAGCTTGCCAGCTGCCACAATGAAAACCCATTCATACCTCATGAACAAACGCCGTCAGATGACCAAAACTGGCGTTGGAAAGGTCGCCAACAGCAAGAACGCCTCGAAAGTTCTCGCGCTGTATTGGAACGGTGCGCTTTCTTATCAGGTACACAGCCTTGTTTTTCATAACCTCTGTGAATTCCCGAGATATCGTCACTGCACCGCCCGGCTGTCACACAAATCAGTAAAGAACGAAAAATTAATCAACGGAAAAAAGATCAAGTAGCAATATCTGCTCAAGTGCTGGACTCTCGAGTGCGGAAAATATCATTTTAAAAGAACTGAAGATGTTTGAAAACTACGCGGGAACAATTTGAATTTTGTCTGAACACTCTGTGCAACACAGACGCAAATTGACATCAAACTTACCGGTGCAGAAAACATTATCAACAAAGCTGATGGGTCATCGAAGAAATTCTGAACCATACTGCGGTTTTCATTCGTGGTCATCGTCTTTCTCCATTTGTCAGGCTTGACTTTCAGGGTAGTGCTCAAAAACTCGTAGATGAATTCCAAACGGGGGTCGTCAGATGACATTTCTTCTGCATCTATGTCGTCAATACCCTGCAAGATATATAAATAGAATGGTAGTTAAACAAGCTGTTCAAAAGATGCCTCAGTTAAAAGTAAACTGTCTGTGACAAAATGGCCCAATCCAGTGGCGTAACTAGAGGTTTGAGCCAGGGGGGACAAAACTTAGCCGAAGGGCCACCATTTGGGTATGCAATAATTAGTTCCCAAAAAATCATATACGTTATTCCACAAAAGCAGAAAATAATTGTCGGCTGATTTAATGAGCTTCAATTGGGTAAATGACTTTAAAGAAGAATTTCACGTTTTTACGTAACATATCCTATCTAAAATTAATATCTATCAGTGGCTTATGACTGGGTAAGTTCGGCTTAGGATTTGTTGGAAGATCCACCACACCCAGGGGCGTAACAAGGCGAGATGACGCCCGGGGAAAGAAGCAAATTTGGCGCCCCCGTGTTCGAACCTGGTGGCTTTCGGAAGCCAATGTACCTTATTGAAGGAAGTGCTTATGACATTATTGGGACTTTTCGGCGTGCAGGGAATTGTGCCCTCTTCATCCCCTCGTAACCACACCTAAATCGTAGAAAGTAACTCCTGAATTAATTCCACTTTTCCTCTAAGCACCAAACGTTTCACTTAATGATGGGGCATGGGGATAGATTCTGGGCACTGCCTGAGCAAACAACAAAACGAATGTGGTAAGTCAAAAACGGAATTCCTTGAGCAGTTCATTGATCTCTCCGTATCAGTAATATAACCACATTCATTTAGCAAATTAAGGAAATAATGCGAAACAATTATATCCAGATATGACGCTGAACATCAAACAATAACAAATAGGTATGAACAGTGCCGTAGCAGCCCAACTCTTGCCCCACCCTAAAATCCTTACAAGTGCCCTCCTAATGGTGATTTCTAAAAAAAAAACGATTTCTTAAGCGTTGCTGTATTAGCGTTATTATTCGTCATGATTAAGTTGTCGCTGTAATTAATCTATCGTTCGCAGGGCTACTCAACTGGGGAACCGTAGTCATACAGCAAAACAAAAGAAATCACTGTATAGTGGCACAGTAGCACACATAAAAAACATCACGTAGCAATAACCATGAAAATATTATAAACAATGTCACTTCATAGTCGTATCAAAACAACTTGGAGCGAATCTTTGGCATGCAAAAGCCTTTATGACAGGGTTTCTCAACCGGAGCCCTCGGCCAACGTTGGGGACCACGGAACGGTTCCCCGGGGGTCACGAGCAGAGGCCTTTACTAAATAGCTCTGCCGTGATATTGCAAAACCCTATTGATGAGCAGGGGGCCACAAGTGTGGGGTGTCTTTGGAAAGGGGCTACAAACTATGAAAGTTTGAGAACCACTGCTTTATGACATCATCCAAATCTAGAGAGCACGGACATGAAGCTTCAATTGACAACATGGCTAATGAGGATAGTCTGCTATTTGTCATATGAGACCTGTGGAAGGTTTTGATCAGCTTCAGTTTGCTGAAACTCCTTTTAGCGCTGACAACAGTATTGGGGCATTTTAGCATAATCCGAAGTGCAATAAATACGTTAGGATAAACTTCATCAAGACATGCCTTAACAACAGAGCTTAGCAAAAGGAATTGGGTCTTAATCATTATCACTTACTTAACGACGATTATTTAGACATGTTGTAATGAAATGCAAATATTAGCAAAATTTTATAGGAAATCAGAATCAAGCCCATCGTTCAGTTATGAAAACGCTGTTACCGATGGAACAAACCTGAGACCGATCAAAGCAATGCGCCGCGATGAACGTTTTCTTTCATTTGCGCTTAAGTAAATTCTGCTTGAAAAGCAAGCGCATCGTGCTTTAAACTCCATCTTGCTGTCTGAACAGCAGACTGCGCAAAATTTGTAACTTTGGTCATAAGCACCAAAGGCATCTTGCTTCTATGCAGTGCAAAATATGAGAAGACTACCTGAGGTAGCCATAATACACTTTTCACAACAATCACTACACAAAATATATTGATCAGGTGTAAGTCTGACTTATGGACGTATACAACTAGGCATATAGGCTAGTTTCACGCTCAACGCTCCAAACAATGAATGGTGCCGCTTTACGCTCAAGCCTCGAATTCGTTTATTACCTCACAAATGTACGAAAAATGATCAGGCGATGTTATTCTAGATAACAGCGGCAGGTACTGCTCTGCCTATAAATGACAGGACAAAACAGAACACCAATTGATAAAAACTACATTGATTTCTAGTGTTTCACATTTAAATTTTGGGTTGAAGCCTTGTTTGGGGAGCTAACCCAAAAAAGCCTCTCCGCGGCCACGGGACTGAATTTTGGGCCCCCTTTGTCGCTAGGCGGTAAACTTGCGGATATTTGTCTGATGCAGATAATCGCATATTCCGGTTAAGCACATACAAAAAATCTTGGCAAATTGGTTATGCGATAACTGGATTCACCCGTACGGACACCCGAAAACACTCCGAGAAATTTTTGAAAAATGCTAAAAACAAAAACCTACTAAAAATCAAAAGAATACTAATTACCGAAATAAAAACTAATAGGGGGCCCATTGTTCACATTTTGCTTGCCAGGGGGGGGCGGCGCGCACCCCTGCCCCCCGTCAGTTACGCCACTGGCTGTGATGTAAGAATGGCATCAAGGTTTGGGCCATCAGCAGCAATGGAGGCAAATCGTTACATGAGTTTTACCAGTGATTACTATAAAATAGTAATCACTGGTTTTTTTATAGTATAGTAATCACTGATTTTACTGTACAGTGTGAGGGATTGTGGCCGACTGTAGTCAGTTTGATCGAAAGTCTCGGTAGAGCAGTGCGTAAGCCATTGAACAAAATCCCATTATGAAAAAAAAGTATGACATCGTAGTTCCGTTCAATAGTGAAATTGTACGAAAGTGGTAAAACTTACAAGAGATTGCAATATATCCCAAAAACGAAGTTGACTTGTACTACCTTGAAAAATAAACAGAAAATAATTTCTCACTATTATCTTATCAGAGTATACGCCAAAACACGATACAGTAAACGGCAATCCTAATCAAAGAACACTTTTGACACTTGCCAGGCTTTGGCATTGAACTAAAAAGCCATTTTGGGAACGATTTATTATAGTTCGGCTTTACGACAGTTCGCTCATACATTAGTAATGCTTTTTCTCCCGTCCCATGAAGTGATGTTATGGGGCAGTGGTTCCCAACTGGGGTTTTCCGAAACAAGATTTTCGGGGGCCGAAATGCAATTTTTGAGGAATGGATGTACATTTTTTCAAAATAACCGAGATTTATGACAGCATGCAAGTGCCAGTAGCCTACTCAAAAAAACAACCAGCCTAATCATTCCAGCGAACGTTACCGATTTAACAATTTGAATTGCTAAATGCGTGCTTTATTATTTCTGCTTCATACTGCGTTTACCAAGATGAAGATGACCGATGGTGCAATTGTACAGCGCATTGTGACGTTTAAATATTTATCTTGCAATTATGGCGTTTGATGCTACAGAACTCGAAAGATTCCGGTTTTCCACCATGCAAAGTTGCCAGAAATTGAGTAGGCTGCAAAAACTCTGTCGATTCTAGTGCCCTTTGCAAAAACATCGAAACCGTTTGAAACCCTCGAACAATTTGCACTTGGCTCTGAGTAATTGTGTGCCAAGGTATGAATGGATAATTTCAGAGAGGCAGGAAAGAAGTCACTACATTTGTTTCTAATGAGCAGTGCGGTATGAGACAGTACGATTGAGTATTCTCTGTTGTATTGTATTCAGCTATAGCCGCCAGTATAAAACATTATAAATCCATAGGTACATCAACAAAAAAAAAAAGAATAAACGTGGGGCAGGGACACCGAAAAACCCGCAAGTTGTCTTGTCAAGGTGTCCCTAAAATTTGTGTAAACTACTGTAACCGGTAGTATGTGGCTATTATATATAAGCAAATGTTGAAAACAAAAGAAAAAAAAAGAATATTCGATATACCAAATAACAACAAACTGCAAATTCAATCTCATACACAGTTCATTTAGCCAACATGAAGACATATAGTACAGACCAGAAATATTGTAGTACAGGTAATATTTAGGCACCAATTGTGAGGAAAAACAAATACCAGCAGAAAAACATGACAGACAAAAATGAGTAGTTCATTTGAAATGAACAGGTATCATGTAACTGATGACGGCGAGAAAGTGAATTAAATTGTCCTAGTCAAATACAAAATGCGGTTTATTACAAATAATCAAGCTTGTTACGTACTATAGAACGCGATAAGAAACTTTTTATAAATTTTGGAGGATCTACCAAATGAGAAATTTTTCAACTCTTGTGGTATGCCGGACCATGCCGCTGCTCCTTGACATGTTAGATTTCTTTTTCCCAGAGAAGAGCCAACTCTGGAGACAAAGTAATTTTGGTTGGCAGCTGATCTAGTGAAATGACAACGCGTTTCTGTAATTTTTTGAAGGAAGCTATTATATGATTGTGGTAATGTATTATTATGAAATTTATACATTAATTTAGATAGCTCTAATTGATATATATCTTTTGTTTAAAAAAAACAGTTGTTTATATAAAGGAGTTATGTGACAATTAAAATTACTAAATGTGAGAGCGCGCAAAACATTATTATGGATAGTATTAAGAGGTTGAAGCAGAGAATCGCAAGCTGTTCCATAGGATATGATGCAATATTGGAGATGACTACATACGAAACAGTAATAAATTATTCTTAAAGCATTAATTGGTATAAAGTTTCGAATTTATATATCATACCTGAAGCAAACGATAACTTAGATTTGAAGTATTTGGCGTGGGAGGTCCAATACGGATATTAATCTAACAAAACACCTAAGTATTTTACAGACGTTTTCCGATGTGACACAACATTATTAATGTCAATTTTGAAATTCCTTTTTTCTTCTTAAGCTTTATTAAATAATTTTCCCGTTAGAAAATACATAGATTTCGCATAATTTATAGATGATTGATTGAGACGCATCCATTCATCTGCTTTTATTAACTCATTATTTACCATAAGTTTTAAATGTTTCAAATCACTATGTGCCAATCATAAATATGTTGTCAGTAGGCCTATGTATTATGAGTAGTAATTGTAAAAATAAAGATACTGCAAAAAAATTGGACTGCTTTTGTGATTTCTACACGTTTTTTGAATGAAGGGGTGCGAACGCCACTGTATTTGTATAAAAGGGGTGCCAGCCTGAATAAAAGGTCGGGACCTCTGTTATGAGCAGTTCTGCTTTATAAGTAGCGTTGTAACAGATAGAGATTCAAAGACGATATAAATTCGTAGTTGTTGAAATAGTTTGACAAAAATTTATTTGTGAATACCCAACAAAGATCTGTGCAACAGACATGAGTGGCTTGGGATGTTATTTTTGAAACTATTGAAAACAAAAACTTTTCTGAAAAATTTCCATTTCTGGTCAAGTGCACAGCACGGGCTTATTCATTGTGACACGATTTGACCTGCGAGGCGACTCTAGTATNCTAGGCTTTAATTAACATAAAATCGCAGTTACCATCTGCAGAAACAAANAACAGTGTCAAGAACACGTAATAGCGACAACAACAAGAAGGCTCGCTCCACACTCGCCGTGAAATACAAAAGCCAACTGCTGCGAGCTGTCGTGGCAGCAATCAACGTTCCTCAAAGAAACAAATTAAGGGCGAGGCAACAACACACGAATCTCCACACTACTAAAAAAATCAGGCTACACATTA
>JGI24158J21664_10011895_pt1 | contig 11553 bp, 3 predicted proteins | sample Ectturendosymbi3_FD_21664 | JGI IMG/M metagenome (IMG submission 21664)
GCCAGAGATAACATCTCTGCATGCAGAGATAGCTATCTCTGGCAGAGATAACATCTCCGCATGCAGAGATAGCTATCTCTGCCAGAGATAACATCTCCGCATGCAGATATAGCTATCTCTGCCAGAGATAACATCTCCGCATGCAGAGATAGCTATCTCTGCCAGAGATAACATCTCCGCATGCAGATATAGCTATCTCTGCCAGAGATAGCAGTTTTTGTGCTAAATCTGTCAGATAAAATATTTTTACAAACGGCGCCCCATACAGCAGCTCTAGTCTGTGACTCAGTCTACTCTCTACTAGACTCAGGCTGAGTCTACTATCTACTCCGTCAATCTACTCTACTGTGAACTGTACGTGGGCAATATTGTATAACTGTGATGCAGCAATAGCGTTCTTAATTGCACAACAATGAACAGCAAGTGACGCAACAACTAGCAAAATTTCTTGTTCCGCTACCTGCACTAAACCTCCTGTATAACCGGGGCGACCATACCCTCCTTATTTCTAAGATTTGCCCTTATTTTGAAGTACTATGTCTTAGAAAATATTACTCTCCTTATTTCTAACAAATGTCCTTATTTGTGACTTGCGTCCTTATTTTCTCTTATTTTCTGTGGCATAACAATTTTAATAAGCAATATTTGATAGACATAGAAACCATTCCTATCTCATTGTAAACATTTTTTAACAGGCGTTGTTAATACTGTAATACCATGGTTCTCAAATATGCGTCACGAAGCCCTGATGCGTCGTTTTGATTTTCCAAGGGCGTCTTACAAACCTAAACTCGGTGCAGTTTTACTCATTGAGCTAATAACAAGGGCAGTTTTATAACTTAACCAGAGTAATTACTGTTCAAGTACAGCCATGCTGACAGTAGATAGCATACTTACCATCTCATGATTACATAACTTTAGTTATTTTAAAATATTAAACACATTGCACAATTTTGATTTACATCTTTCATGGAAATGAAAGCTACAGCAGTGATTCAGTTATAAAAATAATCAACTTGTTGATTGATTCGCTCCAGAACAAATATTTATTCAAATTTTTTTGTTTTTGTGATACCTTCGGTAAATTGAATAAACTCAAAGGGCCGGATAAAAATATCCTTGACTTATCAGATAAAATTGCGGCGTTCATTAAAAAACTATTGTTGTGGAAGGAAGATATAGCAAACCTGTTGCGAAGTTCTCAGTGCTTTACTTTCTTGTCTAATTAGCTTGAAAATATATGTATGATGCTGCCTTCAACTTTACAAATAAAATTTTTGCAACATCCAACTAACTAAGCTTGAGTTAAATTTTTGTCAGTATTCTCTGGGAAATTTATCAAGCTGTAAATGGATTCGAGATGCTTTTGTCCAACCTACACCATCGTCCTTTACTGAACAAGAAAAACTATATCGACCTTACCTGAGATACAGTATTTCCCTAAAAAGATAGTTCAACTAAGGAAATCCGAAAAATTTATTTGAATTTCATTGAGTGAAGAATGCCCAGTTTTGGCGAAAAAAGCGTTACGAGTAGTTATCCCTTTCGCAACGTCGTATTTATACTAACCAGGATTTTCTGCCATGGTGTGGTTAAAGCCAAATATCAACCACGACTAAATCTTGAAAGGAAAATTGGGGTGGCAGTTTCACAAATTCGTCCGTGATTCGACGAAGTTTGCAAAAATAAGCAAGCCCACACATCACGTTAATGATGCACATTTTTTTGTTGTTTCTTCAATAAATAAAACTTCCATTACTACAACAGTATCCATTAAATTCATATTGCTGGTGCGTCGCAAGTCCAGGAAACTTTTCCAAAGGCGTCACAAAGAAGAAAGTTTGAGAACCACTGCAGTAACCTGTCTCGGCTAGTTAGGATTAGTAGGAAAGTTGGTTTTTGGTTAGGTTTCTAAAGAAAGCGAAAATTTATCATGTAGTTAATTCAAGAAACAAGCAAGCGAAAAAAACGTTTTCCGTGACGCTTACTACAAGGAACTCGAGAATAAGACGTTGCTGAAGCAAATGGTTCCTAGAGATAAATAGGCAAACATATGATCAGACGTTAGTTGTGCAAACAGAAACAGTTGTTTTGTTTCAGGTAATAAGATCAAATTTTCCTCAGCCGTCCTTATTTTTGGTTCTAGATCGATAGTAGCCCTGTGTATAACTAACCGGCCTACTTGGAGTTTGAATGCGGCACGCTGATCTAAAAAATTTCATAATGACACATCAACATACTGAAGCAAAATATCATTGCCCCTAAAAAACGAGGAACCCTTAAAACTCACGGAGCCCCACTACATGTTTTGCAGAACCGTAGGGTTCCGCGGAACCCCTGTTGAAGAGCACTGATCTAAATCTAATGCAGTGCATCAATAGTGACAAAAATGTATAAGATACTGTATATAACATACTTAATATCAACTTCTGGGTTCCTATATTTACCACCTTGTCAAACACTCAGTCTTGCATAGTCCGGAAATACACTTTTCTTTTGTCCTGATATAAACTTTTTGATGTGTCGGATTGACTTCGCAAGAACAGTTTTACAAGATTCAATTACAACTTATTTACCTCTGAAGATGTAAATTCAGTGATGTCAGGCAGAAAGCTGACGTACTATCAGTAATTGCTTTGACTTCCTGCTCTCCAAGAATAGTCAGTGATGTAATGTTTAAGCTTCTCTGAAGGGTTGTACGTGCTTTTTGTTTTGTGTGGTTGCTTTTTTTATATGACAGTGTTCACGGCCGTGAACAGGCCACTGCAATAAATGCACACTGCGACATTCCTGCAATAACTTTCCTTTGTAGATTGTCATCCTTTTTGCAGAGTTCAATGCCACCTGCGTCAAACAAGCTTGGAGTGATTCATGTTCTCAATGTCCGGAACTAACTCCAAGCTTGAACGTGCGATTGGATTCATGCGGCCTTTGCTTGTCAGGGTGCTCAAGTAAATCGTGAAATTATTTGAAAATTTCCTGTAAAACTTGTATTAAGCCCCAAGGATCTGCATAATAGAGCATTTTGCTTACAGATATGTCTCGGTGCCTGACTTCCTGTAGAAAGGACTTCCCATTGTATCCAAAAAACGTGTCTTGTCCAGTCTGTCGCGCTCTTTGTGCAGGTGAGTATCACAGTCTTTAAAACAATACTTTTTTCCTTGGCGTTTTCCCCACGTTTAGGCGTCTATTGTAATTTAAACAGCTTTTTTGCTCCCAATAGTTGCAGAACCTGAGTAGGTAACTGAATGCGTTTTCCTTGGGTAAGAAAAAAATCACGTCGTATTAAACTATTTTTCCACGTTTTTTTAAGTCAAACTCAAATAAAGTGCTAACCCCATAACGCTGAACTTCTTTTTCACGTTTTTCTAAACTCAAACACAAATGAAACGCTATCCTTTAACGCTAAGGAAAAACATTTCAGTATCGACATTGATTTTATTCGAAGTTTATGAGCAGGTTTTACAGTTATTTCTCCCATAAACAACAGAAAAGTTCGTAGTCGGATGAAACAGCTGCGAACTGGGGCGTAGCCATGGAGATAAAGGTGCTGTCGCTCCTCCCAAATTTTAGACGGCAATTTTTACCGAATTTTTTCGCAAAAATTGTCGTGAACGCCTTAAGTTAAATATTTATTTGAGTGAATTGAGCAGGAAGTTCTCGCCCTTCTAAATTCTTTTTTCTGGCTACTCGCCAGGCTGCGATTGCTGTACACAAAATTAAAAATTTGTATATTGTCAGTTGATAACATTGCATTTCTCAGCGAAGCTGATGCTTTTACAGTAAAAGCATACATTACCACTTGCGTTGGATGATGGTATTTATGATGTCAAGAAATAGTTCGTGTTTTTTGCTTCACAGCAAATGAGGACCCCACCAACTGCAAAGCAAGTTACTGCAGTTGCGCTAGCTGCGAAAGTTGCGTGGCAAATTGTACTGTCAAACACGGTGAGTATAACGCTTATAGTAAGTAAAAATTCATAAATACTAACTTTTCGAAATTCGCTATTCGAATATATCTATGGTATACTATAGAAGATCGTTATTGCTTTTTTTCGCTAAGAGGGATCCATCTATTATACTGTAAGTACTGTAAGTCCTAGATTTTAGTTGTGATTTTGCATTATCGCTAAACCGTTTAGCAAGCTACCGTTACCAGTATTCGTGGTGCATAGAATTTTGTTAAATTATCAGCAGGCAAGAAACCTGGAACTTATTTCAACAGGCTGCGGTGGTTAAGCAGCATTACCGTTTGGCCAGACAAACGACGCTGTTGATGAGTTTTTGAGAGAGCATGGGGTCGTCGCAATGATCTCCAACATTTTCGGCTGAAACACGAAAACCCATGTGTTAAATTATTGAAAGACTGACTGATAACATTGATTTCAACTGAGGTGTTTTTACGGGTTTAACGTTATTGAAAAGTTGCGTATGCCGTGAAACTTGTAGTGGTCATCCCTGGATCAAGAAGGAATAATGAGTTACACTAATTTTTTGTGGGTATAAGAAAGCACAGGGCAACACCACAACAACAACACGGCAACGCCTAAACGCCTATTTTAAACAGCAAACAACGCGGCGCTTTGAGAAATCATTTGGACAAACTGCAGTTTCATGTTCATTGTAAGCAAAATATATTCCGCACCAAACGTATCATAACTGTCAAAGAACTTTACTGAATATTTAAGATCAAATCCAACTTCGCCCTTTTATCACAGAAGCACATCATTTTCGCAAGACGTTTTTTACGTTACTGTTGCCATGTTGAGGTTTTACAATATATTTTGATACTGCGTTCAAAAGCCGTTTTTCATCTACAGTGTTCAAGACCTTCCTTAAGTCGGGGGAATATGAGAACTGATTGTAGGGGATGCTGCAACTGTTTCGTTAAAATCGAATTTTTAGCGAAAAAATGGTATGGGAGTAACTGGATGATCGGCAAAATAATAAGATTTCTAACGATTCACACTAAGGAAGACGTTGAGTATGGTTATTCGCTTCGAATATTGGAATTGGGTAAACAGTTTTTGACAAGACAGTCAGGGCAGTGAATGCTGGTGTGTTTGATATATAGCCTGCATAAACCTTCCAGTGTATCGCAAGTAGCGGTCACCCCAGTGACTGCTACTTACCTTTTCCGTTGATATAAGTCTAAATCAGCTATGCCCAACCCGCGGGCCGCATGCGGCCCAGTCGAAGGTTTTGTACGCACCAGTTTAGGTTTTCGCTGTTAATTAGCCTACATACTGGCAACCTGTCCTTATTTTGCTAATCTTAAATCTAACATTTTTGATGCAGGTAGTCCTCAGTGGCATTTTATCTCGTCTGTACTGAGTGCTGGAGATTTCCATATGTCCACTGACACTTTGGTGCAAAACTTCTTACTAGTTTTCTGATTTCTGTCCTTGTTTCATTGGCGCTGAACTTGGCAATGAAATCGCACTTTATACGGAGTGGTTAAAAAGGTGCCAAACAGTCAGTTAGGATTCGAACGCTTTCAGTAGATTAGCTTAAACTGAATTTAGTTCGCTAACATCAAAGTAAGCCGTTCAATATGAGACTCTCATTAATTGATACGTCATTCAATGTGCGGCTCTGGTTAGGATAGTGACATAATTTTTGGCTCAGTAAGCAGTCGGTTGGACATAGCTCGTTTAGATACACGCATAAGAACCGGTATAAGAAGAACAAACTATTAATTTCTTTCGGCACCTGTCTTACCCTAAGCTAAGTGTGTCTTGTGCAAAACATGTTTAACATGCGAAATTAAACTTTTCAGGTAGCAATATGTATAATCTGCTGAATCCGTGCAAGTGCTTCGAATACGGCGTGCCAGTTAAGGCTGGCCTCGCTCCAAGAATCATTGGTAACTTTCTTTGGTTTTCATGAAAAGATGTGCCAACTTTGTGGGCTCAACGACATGTACTTGCATGTACACTGTGCAGGGGGTACCGAAGCTTGCGATGGTGACTGGCCGTGGATGGCGTACATTTACGAAATAGGTAACGGACTTGCACGAGGTGGGCTTTGCGGTGGATCGCTGATCAAAGATAAATGGGTCCTTGCTGCAGCGCATTGCTTCGCATCGTGAGTATGACTTAGAACTGAGTGGCACCAATTTTCTGAAGACCCCTCTCAGTACGGCAAATCGTTTAACTGACATACTTTCGGAGATTACTCCAAACACTTTTGCAACACATTACTGTAGATTCTAAAGGTGAGAAGCTTTCAAGAAATCCCAAATGCCTAACCACGCATGGCGATTGTTTTCAAATCGTTATGCGCGGTAAAAGTGCTTATGTCATGTCACAACATATTTTTGCAGGCCTGGAATTCCCAGTTTGTATGGTGTGGTGTTAGGAGAACAGACGGTTTCGTCAGTATCTGGAAATGAATTATTCTTAAGGGTAGAACACATAATACTGCATGAAGATTACAGCACTTTCACTTTGAACAATGACGTCGCTCTTGTTAAGGTAAGCAAATGTGTGATTGATCGACACTGTTGTGAGAAACAAGCAAGCCAGTTGCACTGTACAAGCACTTTTTATCGAAATTTTATTAAGAGTAGGCTCACAACTTCCTAACAATATTTGTTGCTGCATTGAACCAAACGGCTCAATGCCGATTTTCTTTGCACTGCGGAGTAGACAGCGCAATGAAGTTGTTGATGGTTAGGGTTTGCAGTTAAGGTAAATGGTTACAGTATAGGGTAAAAAAAATATGGCCACCTTAATCCTTGTTTATCTCAGAAGCAACTGACATGTATTGCAGTGATCACCAAATTCGTTTGATGCGTTCTTTTAGTCTTTTTATGCGAAAACAGGATACGGTCGTTTAGACACTGCCAAAAATTTCGATAATTCACTTTGGAGTTTGAGCAGGAGTCGGAGTCCAAAGCTTCAAAATGTGTCGGAGCGGATCCGGAGTATATTCAGTCGAAGCAGGAGCGGAGTCGAAGTCAAAAATTACAGATTCCGTACACCTCTGGTAGTGGACATATCCTTCCAAAATGGAGTGGAGCGAAGGCAACGAAGGGGAAAAGAGTTAAGTCGACCGTCATGATGTCGATAAGTTGTTCCAGTCTCACATCCACAGAGAGCATGCTAAGCACACAAGTCTACAGACGAGCATGCTGAGCACACAACACTTGGATTCTACCACGGGTGAAGAAATTGTCATTGTTCCAGGGATGTGAACGAAGTCGCCCAAATGTTGTCGCGACCATTTCTATGCGGGCGTTGATCACCAGTTTCACGGTGCGTGTTCCGTCAGTTGTTAATCTGAGATAGTAGAACTTCTCCAGTGACTGTAGCACAGTTCCAGTGATTTTGATTAGTGGAGATAAACTTTATCCCTGCGAGAGGACCACGGTTTTGCTCAGGCTGACAGTGGTATTAAATTCAGCACAGGTTTTGGCAAAGAAGCTACAATGGTTTTGAAGTACAGGCATGATGTTGGCATCCTAATCCTGCGAAAGACATCGCGTGCACCAGGTAATCCGAAAACAGCGTGTAGTGCAGTAGCTAGGGCCTCACCGCCGCATTTCAGGACTTCAGCATATATCCCATCAGCTCCTGGGTCTTTGTTGTTTTTCAGCATTGTGATGGCATATTTCACGAGCCTAATGGGATATTTGCATCCAGCTCGTGAAGCGTTGGAATTTGTGACAGTGCACAAATTGTCTCTTATTCCTCAGGCACATCTTGGTCAAAAAGGGAACTGAAATGTGACCGAGTTATTTTGTTCAGTCAGCGACGGCTTTACCGTCAATGAATGAAAAAAGAGCACAGGCAAAAACAAATTTACTGCGCAAAAAATATTTTAAATTTACTTTTCCAAATTTAATGCGGAAAAAACATTTAAATCTTTATAAATTTCTTCTAGGGTATGTCATGCATAAAATTTGCACTTCTCCCAATTAAACTTTTTCTTTTTCTAATTTAACTTACTGCATTAAGGTTTAGTTGTACACTTTTTTCATTTCACAATTCTGGGACTAATCTTCTCATTAAAGGGACTATAAGACAACATATTTGAACGTTGCTTGTACTTTCTTATCGTTTCGCAGCTCAAGACTCGAGTAATTTTCAATCAGTTCGTGCAGCCAATAAATATGGTCGCGGCTGGAACCAAAACTGATGACGCCATACCACCTTCATTTGCCGGAAGCTCGTGTATCGCACTTGGTTGGGGATTTACAAGTAAGCTGTTACTGCACGCAAGACCAACAGGGGCAGAACGTCCGTGTGCTCGAACACTGTTACGAAAAAATGGCAAATTGGCAGGGCGGATCCAGCCAGTAAGTTTAGGAGGGGCGATTTCAGTATTATTTGGTAGTCAAGTCTAATAACAGCTTCACTACTGTAAGAGAGATGAAATATACTTCACAACACTGCTGTGACAAAACAATGGACGACAAAATGTCCTTACATCGCGAATAGTGTTTTCTAAATTTAACAAATTCATTGTGAAAAAAGATACTTTCGCAAGTTTTGGGAGGGGCGATCGCCCCAATCGCCTCCCCTCTGGATCCGCCTCTGCCGCAAGGTTTATGTCACTAAAGAAAGGCGAGTAACGTTCTTGACAACTCGATATCGAGTGCACTGCTTGCTACATCAACACATAACTTAGAAAATGTATTTGAAATTAAATTGACCTCTCTTGATCCTTTGCTTGACAACCGTTGTACCCTTGTCTAGGACTTCAAAGATGTTGTTTGTTGTCATCTTCATAAAATTTTGAATGGTCTAGTCTGAATATCTCTGTTTAACCCTTGTTTCCTCATGTCGCATTACCCTGACTGCAACAAGAAAAGCCACCATACTTATTGCAAACATCGCAATTAAACCGAAAACGCAATTCCTGTGGTTTATAACTTTAGAATGTCGAAAGGCTTGAACCGAATTAATTGGCTTTATTTTTTACCCAATGGCAATACAGGCTCTCCAGTGGGTCGAAGAACCGATGAGCTACGACAGATCGGTCTTTTAATTACGCCAAGACCAATATGCTCCTATCAAACGCTCGCGAGTGCCGCTCTTTATGGAAATCGAATCGTTGCCGAAGGAGATCCAAAATTTTGTGCTGGCGGAAGATCCGGAGAAGATACGTGCCAGGTAGTAAACATCTTTGGATTTTATTAGTTTAGAATCTTTTAATTTCAACTAACGACAAACCTCCCAGTGATGCAATAAGCTGAAATGTTGTGTCTACGTTTTTTAACTGGAAATAAGCGTTTCAGGCTTTTGTTCATGGTATTTTGCACGCACGATTAGACATACACGTGTGTGCCCAAACAATTTTGCGTGTAGATGCAATGCTCATATGCCTTCTATTACTAAAGTGCTCGATATGAAGTTAGGCACAACACAGGCATTAGCTCCCTAATTAGCTGATACCCGGTAAAAGATAAAGAAAACATAGTCATCCAAAACATGGTTGCCGATCTGAGATCTAACGAGTTTCTTACCAACGAAGTTGTAAGANAGTTCTATGGGGTAAATGGACATAAAACGTAGACAATGAGGTTCTCGTAAGAATAAAATAATTGATTAAACTTCAGGTTTGGGGCGGTCAATTGTTCCGCTCAGCCCCTTGGTTTCGGTCCTGAGTCTTCCGCAATTTATGTGGTTGATTCCAACCATAGGTTAATTTTTTTCGAATAAGTAGGTCTAAAAGCGTTTTTTTCATTAAAACGTTGTTTTAACCAACGCAAATAGAGCATCAAAATAGTGTTCAATTGGCAAAAATCAAACGTTAACATGACTAAACGTTACCAATGTTTTACTATTAACCGACAAAAAAGCAAGATTTCTAATTAACTTCATAAACTTGTTCCTGTGGGCACCGAGCGGTTGTCGTTGATTAAGGATTTATTTGATGTTAACTATGTTAACTACATATCACAGTTTTCTCAAGTTTGAAGGAATAACTCGTAGCCATTTTGCCGCGTTAATAGTGAAAAAAGCTGACTCTACAACTTGGTTATCGGCATGAATTGTTTAATTGTTTGAAGGGGGACAGCGGCGGACCATTGTTTTGCTTACATCAAGATCAGAAGTATTATCAGCATGGCATTACATCGTACGGTCCAAGCACGTGCGGTCTGGAAAATAAACCTGGAATTTATGCAAAGGTTAACTTTATCTTTTTCTTGGGTGTTTGCTTCCAGCTTGAAATGCAGTGTGCGGTTTAAATATGTTTACAGCATGCTTCGTGAAGCTCATTAAAAACCTTTAGTTCTCAAACAAGCTGTTTAAGAAGCATTATTAGCTGTGTTTTTACAGCAAAAGCAAAAAGGCACTTTGTACTGTAGTTGCCATGGAAAACACAACAAATCCATGGTACCATGTGTTTCACAAATAATGACAAAAAAATTTCCCGCTGAACTACAACGTTACATGTGCAAATTACGGTATTTATGTAGCTTCTTATGTGATATGGCATCAACAGTATCTTGGCCAAACAATAAACAATTTTCCACGAGATGGTAATCGCACGGAAGTAGTTGGAACAAATCAGATAATAAAGTTGACAAAGATCAAAGGCCTTATCGCGGCGCTGTTCAGTATTCCATGACGCCATAAATAAACCATCTAGATCTGAAACGTACGTGGTTACTTTTGTAGAACAGCCCAGTTTTCACTCTTTGGATATCTGTGAAGATAAATGGTGTCACCAAATTAACGCACCAATTAATATGCAAAGCATGATTCTCCCTCGTGTGAAATAATTCTTGCACCCTTTTGCGTGGTTCTTTGACATGTTTTGACCTGCTTCACCACCCAGTGAATTAACAATTTTGTTAACTCCCGTCATAGCGTTAAGCATTTAATTTTGAAGGCCTGGAGTATGTCTGCCAACTTTATGAACACAATCCTACATACGCATTCTACCAACGCTCTGTTTGAGTCATAACGACGTGTTTCCATAAATGTGGGTCTGTTCAACCAAGGCTGCCTAGAGAACAAAGGCCGTTCAAGCAAGGCCGCCTAGAGCAGGGCTTCTCAAACTATGGGTCGCGACCCCAAATGGGGTCACGGAATGTAATTTTGGGGTCGTAAACTAATGTGACATTTACACGTATCATTAACATTAGACTATCCATCAAGGGTCGCCTAGAAAAAACTTTTTTGAAATGGGGCGCAGAACAAAAAAGTTTGAGAAGCCCTGGCCTAGAGAACAAGGCCGTTCAGCGTGCGTCAAAAAACGTGAATTAGTCACAGCGAGTAGTCATCTGTCTCGGGTATGCGATGCATTCAGTGGTGCAGCGAGTTTTTTTGCGATATTTTTATTAAAACTGTAGTGTACACGGGCATGGCAATACTTTGCACAAATTCCTTGACATCTATGCAGAGCCAGATTAAAGGGTAAGGGGCTCCGGGGCAATTTTTACTGGAAGACCCCTATGACGTAATACATGACGTCATCGTTTGTAAAAGTTATGTTTTCGCTGATTCGCAAGGTTCCCGTTTGTTTTTTCCGGTAGTTGAGAATGTGTTTACTCAAATGCACATGCAGTTAGCTGGGAGATGTAAATACTAGAGCAGG